>Ga0316191_10004265_pt1 | contig 10652 bp, 6 predicted proteins | sample Eddworburr2cm_MG_FD_204928 | JGI IMG/M metagenome (GOLD analysis project Ga0316191, IMG submission 204928) | Coastal sediment microbial communities from Maine, United States - Eddy worm burrow 2 cm | ecosystem: Environmental > Aquatic > Marine > Coastal > Sediment | place: USA: Maine | collected... | reverse complement strand
ATTCCCGATGCTCATGGTCTCGCTGGCTCCACTCCTCATCGGATCGTTCGCCTACAACTTCAACAACTTCGTCGTCGTCGAATTCCTCACGCAGGGTGGTCCGCCGATCCTCGACGCATCGGTGCCCGTGGGCGCAACCGACATCCTGATCACCTTCACGTTCGGCATCGCCGTCTCCGCCGGCCGTGGCAACAACTACGGAATCGGCACCGCCATCACCGTTCTCATCTTCGTGATCCTTGTCATCATCTCAAGCATCAGCTTCCGATTCACCCGGCGCCTGGAGGACATCTATGGCGGACTCTGACAACGGCCGCAGCAACGGTGCCGAGCCGATCAGTCCGCTCGCAGGCGGGACGGCAGCGAGCATTCGCTCCGCCGCGGCCATCGCCTCGGTGGGGACCGCCCGCAGGCGAGCGAAGAAGCCGAAGGAGAAGCTGCCGCCCCTGCCGTTCAAGCGCTGGGTCCGAGAGGTTGGGTGGCGGCACCTCGTCGCTCTGATCGTCGTCTTCTTCGCCCTCTACCCGGTGGTCTGGATCGTCTCGGCCTCGGTCAATCCGGTCGACAGCCTGTCCAACGCCAAGCTCATACCTGACGGGGCGACACTCGACAGCTACCGGACGATCTTCTCAAATCCCGACCTCAATCCGTTCATGACGTGGTTGTGGAACTCGTGGAAGATCTCGATCATTGCCGCAAGCTTCAACTTGCTGCTGGCGGCCATGGCGGCCTACGCGTTCAGTCGTTTCCGGTTCAAGGGCCGGCGCCTCGGACTCCTGAGCCTGCTGCTGGTCCAAGTCTTCCCTCAGTATGTGATGTTCATTGCGATCTTCCTGATCCTGCAGCGCGTCGGTGTGGTGTTCCCTGCGCTCGGGCTCAACACGCACGCCGGGCTCATCCTCGTCTACCTGGGCGGGGCGATCGGGTTCAACACATTCCTGATCAAGGGTTTCATGGACTCGGTGCCGATGTCGCTCGACGAGGCGGCACGGGTAGATGGAGCGGGACCGTCGCTCATCTTCTGGCGAATCATCCTGCCGCTGACGCGGCCGATTCTGGCGGTCATCTTCATCATCACCGTGGTCAACACCTTCTCTGAGTACCTCTTGGCCCGAACGCTGCTTCGATCTACGCCGCAGCTCACCTACATCCTCGGCTTGCAGAACTACACGATTGTTGAATACTCCTCGAGATGGGGGGAGCTCGCTGCGGGCGCGGTTGTCGGCGCGCTCCCGATCGTGCTGACGTTCCTCGTCGCGCAGAAGGCCATCGTTTCCGGCCTGACGCAAGGTTCCGTGAAGGGCTAGGAAGGGGCTGGGACCTACCCCACCCACGCCCAGATCACCCACAACGCGACCATGGTCAGACCTGCAGCGAACTGGAGGCCGGACGCCAGCAGCATCGACCTCAGCGTCGCCCACGTCGCGGCCAGAGCCCCCTGGAAGTGGCGCTCGCGGAGCAGCGTCACCGCCAGGATCCCTACGACAAAACCGACAGGTGCGCCAATGACCGGGAGGAGGAAGAAGCCGGCGACCGCGCACACGAGTGCGATCACCTGTCCCCACCAGGGAACACCGACCAACGCCGCCGAACGTTGCGGGAGGTAGAACGACGCTGCGGTCCCGGCCGCCGCCAACGCGGTGATCACCGTCATGGCGATCCATCCGAAGATGCCGAAACCCGCGAACACGCCGTATCCGAGGGCAGCCGCCCAGATCAGCCAGAGACCCGGCAGGATCGGAAGGACGGTGCCCGCAACGCCGATCACCATGATCATCGCAACCAGGACGACAAGCAGGGTGTCGGAACTCACCCCTCGGACCGCAGACTCTCCTCGAGGAGCATCGCAATGTCCTTCACCACAACCGTCTCCTCGGCCCCAAGGTCCCGGACCCCGTCATCCATCATGACGAAGCAGAAGGGACAACCGGTCGCCACGACATCGGTGCCGCACGCGATCGCTTCCTCAGTCCGCTCGATGTTGATCTTCTTGCCGGTGTCTTCCTCGAACCACATCTTCCCGCCGCCTGCGCCGCAACAGAACGCGTCGGCCTCAGCGCGCGGCATCTCGACGCGCGTTCCGATCGCGTCAATCACCTCGCGGGGCGGCGCATACCCGTCGTTGTATCGACCGAGGTAGCACGGGTCGTGGAACGTGACGCTCTTGTCGCTCGAGACCGGTTTGATCTTCCCTTCATCGACGAGGCGCATCAGCAGTTCCGAGTGGTGCATGGTCTCGTATTCGCCCCCGAACTGCGGGTACTCGTTCTTGAGCGTGTTGAAGCAGTGCGGGCACTGCGTGATGATCTTCGTGACGCCGAGGTCGTTCAGCGTCTCGATGTTCTGGAGAGCCAGGCCCTGGAAGACGTACTCGTTGCCGGTGCGGCGGGCCGGGTCCCCGGAGCACAGTTCTTTCTTGCCGAGGATCGCGAAGTCGACTCCAGCGCTGTGCAGCAGCTTCGCCGTCGAGAGCGTGACCTTCCGATTCCGGTCATCGAATGAGCCCGCGCATCCGACCCAGTAGAGGTACTCCGCCGTCACCCCTGGCTCGCCGAGGAGCTTGACCTCGAAGTCCAATTCCTTGACCCAATCGCCCCGGGTCGTCTGGTCCATGCCGTAGATGTTCGACGAGTTCTCGAGGCTCACGTACGCCTTGCCGAGCTCCGAGGGAAACTCAGCCTCCATCAGCGAGAGGAACCGCCGCATGTCGAGGATCTTGTCGACGATCTCGAGCCCCGCCGGGCATGCCTGGTCGCAGGCGCGACACGTCGTGCAGGCCCAGAGTTCCTCAGGCGTGATGCGTTCGAAGACGAGGTCGGACGACACGGTGAGGTCGGCGTCAACGCTCACCGGAGGCGAGACCGGGTCGGATGCAGTCTCGGCTGCAACCTGTCCGAGCTTCAACACGATCTCGCGTGGGTCGAGCGCCTTCCCGGTCTGGTTCGCAGGGCAGACGTCGGTGCAGCGCCCACAGATGGTGCAGGCGTCCGTGTCGAAGAGTTGCTTCCATGTGAACTCACCGACGGTGGAGGCGCCGATCGTCTCAATGTCCTCCGCTTCCATGAGGTTCGGGACGGGGCTCATCGCCCCCTTCGGCCGGGTGCGCGGCGAGAGGGCGAGATTGGCCGGCGACGTTACCGCGTGACGGAGTTTGGTCGTGGGAAGCACGACGAGGAACACCACGAACGCCACCGCATGGGAAATCCAGAGCGCCTGGTGCCAGCCGGACGCCGTCGCCTCCGGCACGAGATACGAGAGCGGGTACCCGACGAACGACCACACCTCAAACGACGGGCGGCCGGCGAGCGAGATCCGTGCCGCCTCGGTGAGCAGGCCGGAGATGCCGATGAATGCGAGCACGATCAGGATCCAGGCGTCCTCGGGGCGGGTCTTCGTCCGCAGGCGCCATGGCTTCTGGCCGTAACGGCGCACGACCGCCCACACAATGCCAATCAGGAACACGACGGCGGCGAGGTCGAGTACGGCCGAGTAGCCCTCGTAGAACCACCCGTGCAGGAACTTCAGGTCGGCTGGGAGCAGGTGATCGATTTCGAGCGTGATCGTCCCGATCAGCAGAACGACGAATCCCCAGTAGATCATCGAGTGCATGAGGCCCGCCTGCCGGTCCTCGAGCACGGTGCGCATGAAGACGGCGTCGCGCAAGCGGATCATCCGCTGTTTCCACATCCCGGAGCGGGACTCCCAGGTGCCTCGCTCCCAACTGGCTGCTCGTTCGGCGAAGAGGTAGAACATCACCGCAAGGAACGTGGCGATCATCACGTAGAAGAGGGCAACGCCGATCGCTGGGATGTTCCCGAAGATCGTGCGGCCAATCTCGAAGTCCGGCTCTTCCGGCAGTGACCCCAGCCACCAGAAGATCAGCGTCCCGACGACCGAGAGCCCGGCGAGCCAGGCGAGGATGACGCTTGGTCTGACCCTCCAGCCCGCTCGCTGTTCTTCACTCTCGGGCGGCGTCTCGGTGGTCGTCAACACATGCCTCCTGTGGGTCCACGAGGAGTGTAGAGAATGCGATCGGGGGCCCGGTCACAGGCCCCCGATCGCCACATTCAGTTGTCGCTTGGCTCGTCCGGGCTAGACGCCCTGCGACCAGTAGGTGACGAGCATCTTCATGTAGTTGGCTCGGATGAAGGCGTCCGGGTTCGGTGCCGAACCCATGCTCATCGATCCCTGCATCTGCCGCACCGACGTGTACTCGTTCTCGTCGAGCCACGCCCGCATCTCATCGATCACGGTCGCGATATGCCCGGCGCCTTGCTTGAGCAGCGCCGAAGCCATCATGACGGCATCGGCCCCGACGAGCAGCGACTTCAGCGCATCCTCGGAGCTATGAACCCCCGACGTGATCGCGAAATCGACGTCGACCTTGCCACTCAGCATCCCGATCCAACGCAGCGGCAACGTGAGCGCCACCGACGTCGACAGGTTCACCTTCGGTACGATCTCAAGGCTGTCGAGATCGATGTCCGGCTGGTAGAACCGGTTGAACAGCACGAGCGAGTCGGCGCCGGCCTCCTTGAGCCGGGCCGCCATGTTCGGCGTTGAGGAGAAGTACGGACCGACCTTGACGGCGAGCGGGATCTTGACCTGCTGCCGCACCTCCCACACGAGATCGAGGTACTGGTCCTCGACCTCTGCTCCGGCGACCTCCGCATCGGTCGGGATGAGGTAGACGTTGAGTTCCAGCGCATCGGCACCGGCCTCCTCGATCCGCCTGGCGTAGTTCACCCAGCCGCCGTTGGTCGTGCCGTTGAGGGATCCGATGACCGGGATCGACAGGTTCTCCTTCGCCTGGGTGACATGCCTCAGGTAGGCCTCGGTCCGCGTGGCGTAGTCGTCGAACTCCGGAAAGTACCCGGACAGCGCTTCGGCAAACGAGCCGGCGCCCTGTTCCATGAGGCGCTGCATCTCCATCGCCTCGTGCTCGATCTGCTCCTCGAATACCGAAGGCAATACGACTGCGGCGACTCCCGCCTCTTCGAGTTCGAGCAGAGAGTCGAGACGGGCCGTCATCGGAGACGCTGACGCCACCATCGGATTCTTCAAGTCGAACCCCAGGTACGACGACGTGAGGTCGACGCTCATTCTTCTTCCTCCTCTTCGTCAGCACTCACCCTGTCGATTTCGGTGAAGTCCTCGTACAGAGCCCACCGATCATCGACGTCCTGCTGGGCCATCATCATCAGTTCGCTGTACTGCGACGGATTGACCCGCTTGAGCACGGCGTACCGAGCTTCCTTCGAGATAACATCGATCAGCGGCTTCGATGGCGGCCGACCGTCGAGACGGAACGGCTGCTTGCCATCTTCGACCAAACGCGGGTCGTAGCGGTACAGCGGCCAGTAGCCGGCGTCCACCAGATCCTTCTGGTGGCTCATCGACGTCTCCATGTCGATTCCGTGTGCGATGCACGTCGAGTAGGCGATCACCAGCGACGGGCCGGGATAGGCCTCTGCCTCTGCGATGGCCTTGACGGTTTGGAGGTTGTTGGCCCCCATCGCGATCTGGGCGACGTAGACGTTGCCATACGACATGGCGATCTGACCGAGGTCCTTCTTCGCGGTCATCTTGCCGCCGGAAGCGAACTTGGCGACCGCACCGCGCGGTGTGGCCTTCGAGGCCTGGCCGCCGGTGTTCGAGTAGACCTCGGTGTCCATCACGAGGATGTTCACGTTGCGTCCGGAGGCGAGGGCGTGGTCGAGACCACCGAAGCCGATATCGTACGCCCAGCCATCACCACCCATGATCCAGACCGACTTGCGAACCAGTGATCCGGAGACCACTTCGAGCCGCCGCGCCTCTTCGTCGTCGATGGCGGCGAGTTTGGTCATCAGCTCTGCCACCTGCGAACGCTGTGCCTCGATGCCGACCTGATCCGACTGGTCTGCTTCAAGCAGAGCCGTCGCGAGATCCCCGCCGATCTGAGACGAGAGCGCCCCGACAAGCCGTTTCGCCTCGGACTCCTCCATGTCGAGCGCGAGTCGCATCCCGAGGCCGAACTCGGCGTTGTCCTCGAACAGCGAGTTCGCCCACACCGGTCCGCGACCTTCGTCGTTGGTACGCCACGGTGTCGTCGGCAGATTCCCGCCATAGATCGACGAGCATCCGGTGGCGTTCGCCACCATCAGACGGTCTCCGACCAACTGGCTGACCAGCTTGACATACGGCGTCTCGCCACAACCGGAGCATGCGCCCGAGAACTCGAACAGCGGCTCGAGCATCTGCGAACCCTTGACGTTCTCCTCCTTGAAGAGACCACGCGCGGGCTCTTCGATGGTCCCGAAGAAATCCCAGTTGGCGCGCTCGGCATCAAGATGATCCAGTTTCGGCTCCATGTTGATGGCCTTGTGCTTGACCACTTCCTTCGACTTGGCCGGGCACACATCGACGCAGACACCGCAACCGGTGCAATCGTCCGGTGCGACCTGGATCGTCATCATGGAGTCGGGGAGTTCGCGACTCCGGAAGCCGCGCGACTTGAACGATTCGGGGGCACCTTCGAGTGCCGACGCCTCGAACACCTTCAGGCGAATCGCCGCGTGCGGACACACCAGCGCACACTTGGCGCACTCGATGCAGATCTCCGGGTCGAAGATCGGGATATCGAGGGCGATGCTGCGCTTCTCGTACTGCGTCGTTCCGGTTGGGAATGTCCCGTCGACCGGCAAGGCGGAGACGGGCAGAAGGTTGCCGCGGTCCTCGAGCATCATGGCGGTGACCCGCTGCACGAAGTCGGGCGCATCTTCCGGCACCATCCGCTTCATCTTCATGGTCGACGTCACCGTGCTCGGATAGTCGACCTTGTAGAGATCCGCGACCGCCAGATCGACCGCTGCGTTGTTCTTCTCGACGACGACCTCACCGAACTTCGAATACGACTTCTCAATCGCCTTCTTGATCGACGTGATCGCCTCTTCCTGCGGCATGAGGTCGGCCAGAGCGAAGAAGCAGGTCTGCAGCACCGTATTCGTGCGCTGACCGAGACCGGCCGAACGGGCGACGGCCGTCGCGTCGATCATGTAGAACTCGAGTTTCTTGTCGATGATCTGCTGTTGCACTTCGGCCGGCAAATGTCCCCAGACCTCGTCCGGCCCGTACGGGCTGTTGAGAAGGAACGTGGCGCCGTCGGAAGCCTTGGCGAGAACATCGACCTTGGTGATGAACTCGAACTGGTGGCAAGCGACGAAGTTGGCGTCGCTGATCTCGTAGGTAGCGTCGATCCGTACCGGATCGAACCGGACATGCGACGTCGTCATGGCGCCCGACTTCTTCGAGTCATACACGAAGTGACCCTGCGCGAAGAGATCCGAGTGCTCGCCGACGATCTTCACTGTGTTCTTGTTGGCACCGACGGTGCCGTCGGCCCCGAGACCGTAGAACACGGCACGGACCTGCGACTGCCGGCCGGTAGTGAAGTCCTCCGGGATATCGATGGAGAGGCCGGTGACATCGTCGACGATCCCGACCGTGAAGCGACGCTTGGGGTCGTCCTTCCTGACCTCGTCGAAAATGCCGGCAACCATCGCCGGGGTGAACTCCTTGGACGAGAGTCCGTAGCGTCCGCCGATGATCCGAGGCATCACGGACCACGAGGTGCGTCCTACCTGCGTCTCTTCGACAACCGACATCATCACATCCTGCATCAGCGGTTCGCCGACGGCGCCCGGTTCCTTCGTCCGGTCGAGAACGGCGATGTTCTGAACGGTCGCCGGCAGCGCCGCAATCAGCGCCTCCGGGGAGAACGCACGGAACAATCGAACCTTTACGAGACCGACCTTCTCACCGCGGTCGACGAGCGCCTTGACGGTCTCCTCTGCGGCTCCAACCCCGGACCCCATCATGACGATGACGTCGGTGGCGTCGGCAGCACCGACGTAGTCGAACAGGTGATAGTTGCGCCCGGTACGTTCAGCGAATCGATCCATGGCGCCCTGCACGATGTCGGGGATGGCGTCGTAGAACGGGTTGCAGGCCTCGCGAGCCTGGAAGAACACATCCGGGTTCTGAGCGGTTCCTCTCAGCACCGGGTGATCCGGGTCCATCCGGCGCTTGCGGTGTGCGAGCACCCCGTCGATGGGGATCAGCGCCCGCAAGTCGTCGTCAGACAACTCCTCGATCATGTTGACTTCGTGCGAGGTGCGGAAACCGTCGAAGAAATGGAGGAACGGGATCCGGCTCTCCAGCGTCGCCATCTGAGCGATGGCCGCCATGTCGTGTGCCTCTTGGACGGAGTTCGATGCGAGCATCGCCCATCCGGTCGAGCGAGTCGACATGACGTCGCTGTGATCGCCGAAGATCGAGAGCGCGTGGGTGGCAACCGTTCTCGCGGCAACGTGGAACACCGCAGGCGTGAGTTCGCCTGCGATCTTGAACATATTCGGGATCATCAAGAGAAGGCCCTGCGACGCCGTGAACGTCGACGTGAGAGCCCCTCCCTGGATCGCGCCGTGAGCCGTTCCGGCGGCGCCGGCCTCGCTCTGCATCTCGATCACTTCCGGGATGTTCCCCCAGATGTTCGGGCGCAGCTGATTCGCCCAGGCGTCCGACAATTCACCCATCGGTGACGATGGAGTGATCGGATAGATCGCCAGGACTTCATTGGTTCGATAGGCAACAGAAGCCGCGGCTTCGTTGCCGTCGACGGTGACGACGGTCCGCGTCGGCGCCTCGAGCATGGTCATAAGAAGAGATCCTCCGGCATCGCGAAGCCCACATGCTAGGAGACGCGCGGAGGACCCATTCCGTTATGGCGTCATGCGGTCGTTTCGGTGGCCTCACCCTCGGCTTCCGGCGCCGGCGTGGCGGCACCGTCGTCGGTCAGTCCGAGCTCCGCCTTCAGTTCCTGGAGCTTGGCATCGGCCTGCGCTTCGTTCATTGCCTGGCGCAACTCGACCTCTCCGCCCTCAGGCGTGACGTCGAAGACCTCGGCCTGACCCATGGCCTGGGCCTGGCGTTTCTCGATCTTGTTTTGCACATCTTCGAGCGAGGGCATCGAGTCGTCCATGGTCGCGGACATCGACTGAACCGCGGCATTCACCGACTCCTGCATCTTCGCTTGCTCGAGTGCTCCGAGCAGCTGCATCTGCTTCGCCGTGAGCTCCTGCAATCTGGCGGCGTTTGCCTGCACCGCGGCCTTCGCATTGTCGGCCTGGGTGATCGCCACTTCGTACTGGCTCTTCAGCGATATGAGGTTGTTCTCGGCGCCCTGCAGCTTCGTGGCCTGCCCCTGAGCGATGTTGGTCCACTTGGTCACGCCCGCGGCATCACCGGCTGCCTTGGCTTCTTCCGCCTTGAGGATTGCCTGCTTCGCCATCTCCCGGGTCTCGCCGACCTCGTCGGCCGCGCGCTCGATCTTGCTCTCGAGTTGGGTGCGGTGCGCGACAATGTTCGCTGCCTGGTTCCGGAGATCCTGGTTCTTCTTGTTCGCCTGATCGATCGCCATCTGGATCTCGATCTCGGGATCCATCATCTTGTCGGACTGCACGCCGAACCAGGACTTGATGTACGCCCACCACTTCTTGAACACGGTTGGCTCCCCTCTTGTTTGTTTACAGCGGTTCCTTCGATTCTAGGTCCAGCGTCATCGCCTCCGTCGGCCGCCTCCTCGCATGCGGGAACTGCCGGATGAACGAGACCGGCTCGACGAGCTCGACGAGCGGCCAGACGATCCTCCAGGAGCTCGTCGTGACGAGCCCATCGATCCCAGGAGGATCCCGGTGAGGATCGCCGTCGTGTTCGACGATGTGCGGCGATTCGGCCGACGGTAGGTGCTACCCGGTACCCGCGGCGGAGTCGTGACCGATGGACTACCTGACAACGGCGGCCGCGATGGCGTCTGCGGCTTCGGCTTTACCGGCTTGGGAGGAGCCGGCTTGCCGTCGAGCAACGCCTCGACACTGTCGAGTTGCCAGATCGCCTGGTCGAGTTCTTCGGCCGTGGTCATGAGCTGGGCCGGCGACTCGGCGCGTTCGTAGTCCTTGAGCGCCTTCGAATACGCCTCGGTCGCCGACTTGTACAGCACGGGGACCGCCGCGATCGAAGAACCGGCGACGTCGTCCTCGAGGTCGATGATGTCGTTGGCGACGTCGTCGAGGCGCTTCTTCACCTCGGCTCGGGCGGACTCGATCGCTGACGCCTCACTGCGCTTCGAGGATTGCCTCATCCGCCAGAAGAGAAAGACACCGCCAGCGACCACAACGAAGAGCAGGATCCATCCCCATGGGAACCCACTACCGCCACCCGGTTCGGCCGCGCCCACCGGTTCGTCGATGAGCGTGGCCACAAAGAGTTCGACCGCCTCGGTGTCGGAGCCACCATCGAGTGACGCGTCGGTAGCTTCATCGAGTTGTTCGCGGGTGTAGATGTCGCCTTCTGACGCCCACCCGACGGTCTCCGGCCCGACGGTGAACACCGTACCGATGCCGTCCATCTCGTCAAGGGTGTTCTCGGAGAATACCGTGGCGCCACCTGCCGGTTCGGTGGCGAGAACGGCGACCGAGAGATTCCCGCCCTCGAATTGGGCCTCTTGGACCGCAGCTTCCACGGCCTCTGGATCCGCATCCGATCCGGCCTCGACAAAGAACCCCTGCGCATCGAGCACGGATGCAACCTCGGCAGGCGACGCCGCAGCGACG
>Ga0316191_10004263_pt1 | contig 10654 bp, 11 predicted proteins | sample Eddworburr2cm_MG_FD_204928 | JGI IMG/M metagenome (GOLD analysis project Ga0316191, IMG submission 204928) | Coastal sediment microbial communities from Maine, United States - Eddy worm burrow 2 cm | ecosystem: Environmental > Aquatic > Marine > Coastal > Sediment | place: USA: Maine... | reverse complement strand
GCCGAGTTTCTCGGTGATCTCGACGGGCAGTAATTCCTGCGGCGGAGCGGCGGTCATCTGTCGCAGCGCCTGATCGGTCAAGCTGCGAAGTCGTCCCTGCTGAACGCCTTCGGTTGTGGGATAAATGGGCGTCAAGGAGTCATCCGTAGCGACACTCTGTTGATCGCGGAGGATGCGGTACTCGGGATGAATCATCTCAAACCCGGATTGCCCACGACGAACCTCGCCAAAACAGGTCACATGCATGCCGGCTCGAAACTGTTCCTGCTGTTGGCGGGAAAAGTGGAAAAATCGCAGCGTCATTTGACCGCTGCTATCGCTGATACGCACCAGCAGATTGCGACGGCCGCGAAACACAGTTTCTGCGAGCAGTATTTCGCCGCTGACGAGGCACCGTGCGCCGGCTTGCAGCGCCCCGATTCGCAGCAGCTGCGTTCGATCTTCGTAACGCAGCGGCAGCAGAAACAGCAGATCGTCCACTCGATGCAGATTGAGTTTCTCGAGCTTCTTGGCGAGCGCCGGCCCGACGCCCTTTAACGACGTTAGCGGTGAGTCAGATTGCAAGGACTGCGTCTGCCTCGACGTCTACACCTTTGGGCAGTGATGCAACGCCGACAGCGGCGCGCGCGGGAAACGGCTGCTCAAAAAAATCTTCCATCACCGCGTTCACTGTCGCGAAGTTGGCAAGGTCTGTCAGGAACACCGTAATCTTTACGGCGTCATTCAGGCTGCCACCCGCTGCTTCGGCTACGGCCTGCAAATTGGAAAACACCTGCCGCGCCCGCGCCTCGAAATCGCCCTCGACAATCTCCATTGTTGCGGGCAGCAGCGGTATTTGTCCGGACAGAAACACCAGGTTGCCGGTTTGAATTGCCTGCGAGTAGGTTCCGATTGCAGCCGGCGCGTCGTTGCTGTGGATGGCTTTTCTTGTCATCTTTATTTCTCGATATTGTTCTTTGGAGGATCAGGCGCAATCACGTGAAACGCGAATGACGTTCTTCATATTGCGGACATTTCGCATGATGCGCGCCAGGTGCTTGCGGTCTTTGACGAGCAACAGGAAGGTCAGAACTGAACAGTCTTCGTGCCGTCCCAGTACTTCGACCTGCTCGATGTTGGAGCCACAGTCGCCAATTGTTGCGGCGACTTCCGCGAGCACGCCGGGTTTGTTCTTCGTATCGATCTGCACCTGTGACGGAAAATCGCGATCGATATTCTTCTCCCAATTTACGGCAATCCACTTCTCGGGTTGCTTGCGAAAATTGGAGAGGTTGCCGCACTGGTTGCGATGTATGACGACGCCGCGCCCGGCTGTCAGATAGCCCATGACATCGTCGCCCGGAATCGGGTAACAGCACTTGCCATAGCTTATTACCATGCCCTCGGTACCGGAGATGGTCAGGCTGGCCGGGTTTTCCGATCCTTCCTCCCCCTCGCCCGCACCGGTGAGGATGCGCGCCGTCAGTGGCGCGAGTCGCTCGCCAAGACCAACCTGCTCGAACAGTTCCATATCATTATTCAGGCCGAGCTCATCCAGCGCCTCGTTCATGCGAACTTTGCCGATCTTGCGCAGCGACGAGCCGAGACCCTTCAACGACTGATCGAGAAGACGCTTGCCCAGATCAACGGACTCGGATGACCGCAGGTTTTTCATGTGGTGTCGAATGGCGGTTCTGGCTTTTGCCGTGCGCACGAAGGTTAACCAGTTTGGGTTCGGCCTTGCCCCCTTCGAAGTAATGATCTCGACGGTCTGGCTGTTTTGCAGCACCGTTCGCAAAGGTACAAGCCCACGATTGACCTTGGCCGCGACGCAGCGATCGCCAATGCCCGTGTGCACGGCATAAGCGAAGTCCACCGTGGTCGCACCTTTCGGTAGTGGCATGATCATTCCCTTGGGCGTGAATACATAAATCTTGTCGGGGAAGAGATCGACCTTGACGCTTTCGAGAAATTCTTCGGAGGTTCCGGTCTGTTGCAGTTCATCCAGCTTCGACAGCCATTCGCGCGTACGCCGCTGCGGGTTCGCGTCGAACTTTTCATCGGCTTTGTAGATCCAGTGTGAAGCAACACCGGACTCGGCAACGCGGTCCATTTCGCGGGTGCGAATCTGCACTTCAAGCGGCAGACCCTTGGGGCCGAACAAGGTTGTGTGCAGCGATTGATAACCGTTGATGCGTGGAATCGCAATGTAGTCCTTGAAGCGTCCCGGCATTGGTTTGTACAGACCGTGAACAATGCCGAGCACCTGGTAACAGCTGGTTACGTCACTGCAGATGATGCGAAAACCGTACACATCGACGACGTCTGATAGCTGGCGCTTCTTCTCTGCCATCTTGTTGTAAATGCTGTAGAGGTGTTTCTCGCGACCGACCACCTCTCCTTGGATGCCCTCTTCGTCCATGGCTGAAACAAATTCGTCGGATATTTTCTTGACGATTTGCTTCTGGCTGCCCTTGCTCTTCTTGAGGGCCGCTTCGAGTACGCGGTAGCGATACGGGTGCAGGTGCTTGAAGCCAAGGTCTTCGAGCTGGTTCTTCAGCCGATTGATGCCGAGCCGGTTGGCTATCGGCGCATAGATATCGAGCGTCTCGCGGGCGATACGCTTTTTCTTTTCGGCAGGCATAGCGCCGAGTGTCTGCATGTTGTGCAGGCGGTCGGCAAGTTTGACGAGGATGACGCGGATGTCCTCGATCATGGCAAGCATCATCTTGCGGAAGCTCTCGGCTTGCGCCTCAGCGCGACTGCGAAACTGGATTTGATCGAGTTTGCTTACGCCGTCGACGATCAGCGCAACTTCGCTGCCAAAGCGCTCCGAGATTTGTTCGAGCGAAGCTTCAGTGTCCTCAACCGTGTCGTGCAGGATCGCCGCGATAATGGCCTCGGCGTCGAGGTGCATCTCGGCAAGCTCCTGCGCGACGGCAACAGGATGAGTGATGTACGGTTCGCCGGTTTTTCGCGACTGGCCGGAGTGTGCTTCTGCACCAAACTCATAGGCCGCTGTGATCTGTGCGATTTGCTCTTCGGGCAGATAGGACTCGAGTGTTTCGACCAGGCGCCTGACACCGTGGTCGCGCTTATTCGCACCCGGCAGTTTTGACAGAATTGTTGCGGCGTAATCCATGCCCTGATCATACCCGCGGATCGGGGATTGTGTCGCTGCCGGCGTGCGGCAGCAACGCTGGCAACGCCTAGTCGCCTATGGAAATACCACGGACCGGCAGAACGTCATCGAGAGACTCTGCCTGCAGAAGGTCCTCGGTAACGGGTTCCTCGATTTCCTCAAGGATCGACGGTGATACCAGGCCCGCGGCAATTTCACGCAATGCGACTACCGTAGGCTTGTCGTTCTCAAGATCAACCATGGGGTCGGCGCCATGAGCAACGCGACGGGCGCGCTTCGCGGCAACCAGTACCATTTCAAAAATGTTTTCGATGTTATCGAGGCAGTCTTCGACCGTAATTCGGGCCATGTCGCGTGTCCTTGGGTGGGGGCAAGCCCCTGATTTAAGATGGGCGCGAGTTTACGGCAGTCGCATGCTGAGCCGTGAGCGCATATAGCCAAACGTTATATAGCAGCTAGCCGACAATGGCCGAGACGGCTTGCCTGAGCTCCGGATTGCTTGTCGACGAGGCCTCGCCTTCGCCGCGCAGTACAGCCTCCAGCGCAGCAATCGCCTGATCGAGATCGTCATTGATGATGACGTGATCAAACTCCTCCCAGTGCGACATGTCCGAGCGCGCATCCCGCAAGCGTCGCGCGATGACCTCGGGCTTGTCGGTACGACGGTCGCGAAGCCTGCGCTCAAGCTCGGCCAGAGACGGCGGCAATATGAAGATTGTGACGCATTCGGGCATCGACTCGCGCACCTGCTGCGCTCCCTGCCAGTCGATTTCGAGCACAACGTTGCGATCGTCGGCGAGATGCTTTTCAACCTGGCTACGACTGGTCGCATAGTAATTGTCGAAAACACGCGCGTATTCGAGCATTTCGCCCTCGTCGCGCAGTCGCATGAATTCGTCCTCGTCAACGAACAGGTAGTCGACCTCATTGGCTTCATTGATGCGCGGCTCGCGCGTCGTATAGGAGATCGAAAAGCGCAACTCGGGGTGCTTTCTGACGACAGCGTGTACGAGCGTCGTCTTGCCGGCGCCCGATGGCGCGGCAAACACGAACAACTTTCCGCCGTGCTGCTTACTCGACATTCTGAATTTGCTCGCGCATCTGTTCGATCAGCACCTTCAGATCGACGGCCGCTTTAGTGGTCTCAGTATCGGCTGACTTCGAACCAAGCGTGTTTGCTTCGCGATTCAGCTCCTGCATCAAAAAGTCGAGACGACGTCCGACCGGCTTGTCATCGGCTATGGCATCACGAATTTCGACAAGGTGACTTTCTAAACGGTCGAGCTCTTCATCGACATCGATCTTTTGCGCAATCAGCGCAAGCTCAACTTCGAGTCGTGCCGGATCCGCCTGAATGTCCAGTTTGTCGATGCGCTCTTTCTGCTTGGCGCGGGTCGCGGCCATCACCTCAGGCATGCGCTGCCGCACAGATTGCGCGATCGCTTCGATCTCGGTGCAGCGCGTTGCCAGCATCTCTTCGATGCGGCCTCCTTCACTGAGGCGCATCGCATCGATCGCGCCAAGAGCAACCTGCAGCAATGCCGCGGCCTCGTCGAATAGCGGCTCGACTTCCAGCTCGGGCGACTTCATCACGCCAGGCCAGCGCAAGATCTCGACAGGATTGACGGCAGCCGTCGCCGGCAGCTTGGCAGACAGCTCGGATATTCGCTGCCCCAAGAGCTCAACGAGGCCGGTATCGAGCAGAATTTCAGATTGCTGATCGACTGCGCGGCGAAAATACAGCCCGCACTCGATCTTGCCGCGATTCAGGACCGCGCTCGCCTGCTGCCGAAAATCCTGCTCTTTCGGGCGCAAATCTTCCGGCAGTTTGAACTGCACATCGAGATAGCGGTGATTTACGGCACGAATTTCCCAGGTCAGCGTACCGAGAGCGGTTTCTACGGACTCTCGCGCGAAGCCTGTCATACTGTGTAACATCAGCGTTTTTCTCCGGGGATGTGCAGCAATAGTGCTGCGTAGGTCACGTTTTTCACGGGGACGACATTCTAAGCTGTGGCCGCAAAGCGGTCCAACAAGTTAAGGCGACTTATCGCCACGAATCAAACCATGCAAATCGAATACGCCAAAGTTTCTGCCCTCGGTGATCGTAAAGACAATCAGGATCGCGCTGCGGTCGTGGTTTCTGACGATTCCGCTCTCATGCTGGTCTTCGACGGTATGGGCGGACACTCTGACGGCGCGCGCGCAGCCGAGACCGGCCTCAAGGTGGTGCAGGAGCTGTTCATGGCGGCGAAGCAGCCGATCTTCGACCCGCAGGGTTTTCTCTATATGGCGTTGTCGCGTGCGCACGATGAAGTTGTGCGACTCGGTCACGATGTTGCCGTCGACTTTCGGCCGCGCGCTACCTGTGCGGTTTGCCTGATTCAGGAGGGCGGATCTTTTTGGGCGCACATCGGCGATAGCCGGATCTACCAGATTCGAGATGGCGCTGTGCTGACACGCTCGCGCGACCACAGTCACGTCGAAGTGCTGATTCAGGAAGGCGCGATCAGCGAGGAGGAAGCGCAGGATCACCCGATGCGTAACTTCGTCGAATGTTGCATTGGCGGCGACGCGCCCGTTCCCGACATGAGCATTACCGACAAGAAAACTCTACAGCACGGCGACGTGTTGCTGGCCTGTTCGGACGGGCTTTGGTCCGGCCTCAGCGACAACGATATGGCCCAGATCGGGGCGCCTGGCGAGAGAAACATCGTAGAGAACTTAAAGTCGCTCAGTATCAAGGCGCTCGAGGTTAACGCCCCCTACAGTGACAACACGACGGGTACCGCGTTAAGGTGGCTTGGCCTGTAGACCGACGGTCCCGACGGGCAAACGCAAAGCCGTTCAATTCAGTCAGTATTGGAGAATCATCATGCGCCCGAGTGGTCGCGATCCTGCAGCTATGCGCGAAGTTCGCTTCGTCCCCGATTTCACGAAACACGCAGAAGGCAGCGTTCTGGCCTGCTTCGGTGACACCCAGGTGCTGTGTACCGCAAGCATTGAAGAGCGTGTTCCTGGCTGGATGCGCGGCAAAGGCAGCGGCTGGGTAACCGGCGAATATGGAATGTTGCCGCGCGCCACCCACACACGCTCGGGTCGCGAAGCATCTCGTGGCAAGCAAGGTGGTCGAACCGTCGAGATCCAGCGGCTTATTGGTCGCTCACTGCGTGCGGTGACCAATATGAAAGCCCTCGGCGAACGTTGCATCACTCTGGACTGCGATGTAATTCAGGCTGATGGTGGCACGCGAACGACATCGATCAGCGGTGCCTATGTCGCTCTTGCAATCGCAATGGAGCGACTCGTGGCCAAGGGCAAGCTGAAGAAAAACCCTCTATACGGCCAGGTTGCTGCGGTATCGGTTGGCATCTACAGCGGCACGCCCGTGCTCGATCTTGATTACGCGGAAGACTCGGATGCCGAAACCGACATGAATATCGTCATGAATGACGCTGGCCGATTCATCGAAGTGCAGGGGACGGCGGAAGGTCACGCCTTCAGCGACGACGAGTTTAGCGCCATGCTGGGTCTCGCGCGCACTGGTATAGCCGAAATAATTATCGCGCAGAACGAGGCAATCGCGACAGTGGTGTAGTGAGAATGCGGCCGCAGAAAATCGTCATGGCCAGCGGCAACGCGGGCAAGCTTCGGGAGATCGCCCGCCTGCTGGATGGCCTCGGAATCGAGGTGCTTGCGCAGTCTGAGCTGGGTGTTGCCGACGCGGTTGAGTCGGGAATCACCTTCGCAGAAAACTCCCTGATCAAGGCGAGACATGCAGCGCTTGCGACCGGTCTGCCCGCAATTGCCGACGACTCGGGTCTGGTTGTGGATGCGCTTGGCGGCGCGCCCGGCGTTTATTCCGCCCGCTATTCCGGCCAGGGCGCGACCGACGATAGCAACATCGACAAGCTGCTCCAGGAGTTGTGCGACGTCCCGGCAGCATCGCGCGGGGCCGCGTTTCACTGTGTCGCTACATTCGTCATGCCGGACGGCACTCTGCCGCTGGTGGCTGAGGGCGAGTGGCGAGGTTCAATCCTTGACGCCCGTCAGGGTCAGGGTGGCTTTGGTTACGACCCCGTGTTTCTCGATCCGCAAAGCGGCCTGAGTTCAGCGCAGCTAACGGCGGAGCAAAAAAACGCGCGCAGTCATCGCGGCAAGGCGCTGCAAAAGCTCGTCGCGCTGATCGATCAACGTTTCCCATGACGCCACCGCCCCTATCACTCTATGTGCATCTGCCGTGGTGCGTACGAAAGTGCCCGTACTGCGACTTCAATTCGCATACTGCAGGGGACAAGCCACCAAAGGAGCGCTACATCAAAGCGCTGCTCGCCGATCTTGGCAAAGAGGCCGCTAATGCGGCTGGCCGCGAGCTGCAAAGCATTTTTCTGGGCGGCGGTACGCCGAGCCTGTTCTCGCCAGACGAGATCAATCGGGTGCTGCAGACCGTGCGACAGGAATTCGCGCTTGCAGCGAATGCCGAAATTACGATGGAGGCGAATCCGGGTACGGTCGAATGCGGTTCGCCGGCAGGCTATCGGGACGCTGGCGTCACGCGCCTTTCTATCGGTGCGCAGAGTTTCAACGACGACAAGCTGGCCGCGCTGGGGCGCATTCACAACAGTGCCGATATCCGTCGCGCGGTGCGCGACCTCAAGCAGGCAGGCTTTGATAATTTCAATATCGACCTGATGCACGGACTGCCGGGACAAAGCGTCGAAATGGCGCTCGCTGATCTTGCAGCTGCCGTGGAGCTCGAGCCGACGCATATCTCGTGGTATCAATTGACGCTCGAGCCCAACACGGTTTTCCATGCGCGCCCGCCGAAAGACCTGCCCGACGACGATCTCGCTTTCGAAATTCAGGACAACGGCCAGGACCTGCTGCGCGAGCACGGCTTCGAGCAGTACGAGATATCGGCCTACGCCCGCGACGGACGACATTGTCTTCATAATCTCAACTACTGGAATTTCGGCGACTATCTGGCGGTCGGCGCCGGTGCACATGGCAAGCTGACGACGTTGGCTGGCGTGCATCGCTACCAAAAAGCCGCAAATCCGCTGCAATACATGATGCAGCAAGAGCTGCCGGCCGCCGAAGTCGACATCGCGCCATTGCCGGCCGAGGACCTGATGTTCGAGTTCATGCTGAACGCGCTGCGCCTCAACGCCGGATTCCTGGAAAGTGACTTCATCGCCAGGACGGGTCTGACGGCTGCAGACCTCATGATGGCCAGCACAACGGCCAGACAAAAAGAACTGATTGAGCGCAACGACGACGGAAGCTGGCAGCCGACAGATCTCGGTCGCCGATTCTTGAACGATTTACAGTCAGAATTTATCGTCGATCGAGCTTGACTCATTCCAGACCGAGGGCCCGGTCTGCGCGGTTTTTCGCCGTGAAATCGCGAACCGGACAGTTACGGTCGAAAGCGTGCAGTTATTCAATTATGCACAAGAGAGCGGGTAACCCTGTATTTTCAGTGTAAGAGAGGCCTGATCTCACCATGACCATTGCAAAGTTCCCATAAGTTATTGTTTTTAATGAATTATCAAAAATGGACACAAAATAGTCATTCTGACAACGATCTATGAAAAACCGCAGCTTAGGGCATTCACTCAATTTTCATCCACAACCTTATCCACAGCTTCTGTGGATAACAAATAGGGGCTTGCGGCAATCGCGTCTTCCCTATATCCTACCCGCCCTTTTTATGTAGTAGCCCGCTCGGGAGAGCCAGAAGATGAAAGCCGATACACATCCCAATTACAACGACATCAGCGTCACCTGTAGTTGTGGCAACGAGTTCAAAACACGTTCGACTCTCGGCGAGGATCTCCTTATTGAAGTGTGCTCCTCATGCCACCCGTTTTACACGGGCAAACAGAAGAAAGTTGATACCGGCGGTCGCGTGGACAAGTTCCGCAAAAAGTACGGTATGGGCTAGGACCCGGCGGCCATCGCGGCTACCAGGCGTCCCCTATAATTACTTTCCACGATCCCGGTCCGCCGGGACCGCTGCTATGCTCGCACAGTTCGCAACAGGGATAAGAGGAAGCCAATGAGCCAGGACGCATATCGCCTTACCAGCCCCGACGGAAAAGTAACCGAATTTCCCGCCAAGAAGGGGACTGTTGGTCCCGATGTCATCGATATTGCTCAGCTTTATCGAGAGCAGGGCGTATTCACTTATGACCCCGGATTCGTATCCACAGGCAGCTGCGAGTCGGATATCACCTTCATCGACGGTGAAGAGGGCATTCTGATGTACCGGGGTTACCCGGTTGAACAGCTTGCGGCCCACTCAAGCTTCATCGAAGTCTCCTACCTGTTGCTGCACGGTGAGCTGCCGACTTCGTCCGAGCTGGCGGATTTCGACAACACAATTCGAATGCACACCATGCTTAACGAGGGCATGCTGAGCTTCTTCAAGGGCTTCCGTTACGACGCACACCCGATGGCAATCCTGTCGGCTGTTGTTGGTTCGATGTCTGCCTACTATCACAAGGAAATGGACGCCTCCAACCCGATGCATCGCGACATATTTGCGCATCGCATCCTGGCGAAACTGCCGACCATTGCCGCCGCTGCGCACAAGCTGAACATTGGCCAGCCGTTTATTTATCCGCGCAATGATCTCGGCTACTGCGAGAATCTCTTGCACATGTTGTTTGCAGTGCCGGCTGAACCGTATGAGATTGATCCGGTTGCGGCGGAAGCGCTCGACCTGCTGTTTATCCTGCATGCCGATCACGAGCAGAACTGCTCAACCTCAACGGTCCGCATGGCGGGCAGCTCGGGTGCCAATCCTTATTCAGCGATCGCCGCCGGCATTTCCGCTCTTTGGGGTCCTGCACACGGTGGCGCCAACGAGGCGGTCCTGAACATGCTTGAAGAGATCGGCGATGTTAGCCAGATTGGCAAGTACGTCGAGAAGGCCAAAGACAAGAACGATCCATTCCGCCTCATGGGCTTTGGACATCGCGTCTATAAAAACTTTGATCCGCGCGCCACGATTATCCGCGACATGTGCCACAAGGTTCTGAGCAAGCTTGATCGCAAGGACACACCGTTGTTCGATCTTGCGCAGGAACTGGAGGAAGTTGCGCTGAAGGATGAATACTTCATCGAGAAGAACCTTTATCCGAACGTCGACTTCTACTCGGGCATCATCTATCGGGCACTTGGAATACCGACCTCAATGTTCACGGTCATGTTCGCAATCGGCCGCTCAGTCGGCTGGACCGCACATTGGCGTGAAATGATTTCCGATCCGAAAGGCAAGATTGCGCGACCACGGCAGCTTTACACGGGCCCGGCAGCAAGAGACTACGTCGACGTCGCTAAACGCTAGACGTGCTCGAGTAATTCCTGCACAGCGTTGCTGTCGGCTCGAATCATGGGTTTGCCGTCGATCGGGCTCAGTGGCGCCTGACGGATGCCGTCTACCGGGAAAACGGTGGCCTGTATCAGTTCGTTGCGGTGATTAAACTCGAAGCCTGCGTACATCTCGACCTGACCGTGACGCGTTTT
>Ga0316191_10004262_pt1 | contig 10654 bp, 8 predicted proteins | sample Eddworburr2cm_MG_FD_204928 | JGI IMG/M metagenome (GOLD analysis project Ga0316191, IMG submission 204928) | Coastal sediment microbial communities from Maine, United States - Eddy worm burrow 2 cm | ecosystem: Environmental > Aquatic > Marine > Coastal > Sediment | place: USA: Maine | collected... | reverse complement strand
CGTCATCCGGTAGCAGCAAGCCGGGAACCTGATCCGCGGATTCCTCGATAACCGGTGCCGACTCGAGCACGCTGACCGGGCCTTCGCGCTGGCCGGCCAGATAGGCCAAACCCAGGCTGGTGAAAAAGAACAATGTCGCCAGCACGGCTGTGGTGTGGCTGAGGAAGGAAGCGGAACCCTGGGCCCCAAACACCGTGCCCGAAGCGCCAGAGCCGAAGGCGGCACCTGCCTCTGCGCCCTTGCCCCGCTGAAGCAGCACCAGACCTATCAGTCCGGCCGCCAGGAGCACATGAATAATCGTGACTATGGTTTGCAGCATCATGTTGATTTGACCTAAGTACCGCCCGCCCGGCAAATCCCGGCGAAGTCCTCCGCATCCAGCGAGGCTCCACCGACCAATCCGCCGTCAACGTCCGGCATGGAAAACAGATCCGCGGCATTCGATGACTTCACGCTGCCGCCGTAGAGGATCCTGACCAAATCGGCAATTGTATCATCATATCCGGCAATCAGACTACGGACGAAAGCGTGGACGGCCTGGGCCTGCTCCGGGCTGGCGGTACGCCCGGTGCCGATGGCCCAGACCGGCTCATAGGCGATCACGGCCCGGCGCAGGCTCTCGCTTCCTGCGAGATCTATCACCGCGCGCAGTTGCTCCTCGATTACCTGTTCGGTGATCCCCGCCTCGCGTTGTTCAAGGCTTTCACCCACACACAATACCGGGTGCAGTCCGTGGCGCTGGGCGGCGGCGAATTTTCTCGCCACCGTGGCGCTGTCCTCACCAAACAGGGCGCGGCGCTCCGAATGCCCGACCAGCACGTAGTGACAGCCCAAATCCGTCAGCATCGGACCAGAAACTTCTCCGGTAAAGGCTCCGGCGTCCTCCTCGGACAAATTCTGCGCCCCGAGCCTGATCGCGCATCCGTCCAGCAGGCTCCGGGCATGCTGGAGATAGACAAAGCTCGGACACACCAGCACCTCACAGGGCAGATCGTCCCCCAGCGCAAGACGCAGCGTTCCCAGCAGGGCATCGGCCTGAGCCCGAGACCCGTTCATTTTCCAGTTACCGGCGACCAGTTTCGTTCGCATGATTTCTGCCCCTCGTGTCGAGCGCGCGCAAGGTTAACGGCGCCCTGGTGTTAAATCAATCGTGCCCCGACGCCGCTCGCACGGCCGCGGCAATTTCCTCGGCGGTTGCCACAACTTCAGCCTCGTCCTCGCCCTCCACCATCACCCGGATCAAGGGCTCGGTGCCGGATGGACGCAGCACGACGCGGCCACGATCCCCAAGGCGTTGTTCAACACTCTCGACCACGGCGGCCACGGGACCCGAATCCAGCTCAGGAACCGAATCGATGCGGACGTTGATCATGGTCTGTGGAAAACGCGGCATCGCTCCGGCCAGCTCGGACAGGCTGCGCCCCGATGAGCGCATCACTGAGAGCACACTGAGCGCGGTGATCAGACCATCGCCGGTGGTGGTCCTCCCCAGGTCGATGATGTGCCCCGAGGTTTCACCACCAAGCTGACCGCCCGTCTGCTTTAGCAGCGCCAGCACATTGCGGTCGCCCACTGCGGCGCGCAGGAACTGGATACCATGGGACTCCAGCGAGCGCTGCAATCCCAGATTGCTCATCACGGTACCTACCACCGGGCCGCGCAAGGTGCCGCGCTCCAGCGCATCCAGCGCCAGCAAGTGAATCAGTTGGTCCCCATCAATCAACGCGCCGTTTTCGTCCACCATGACGACCCGGTCACCATCCCCATCCAGCGCAATCCCGACGTTGGCTCCGACGCCGACGACGGTGGCCTGCAACAGCTCCGGGTGGGTGGAACCACATTTCAGATTGATATTTCGACCGTTCGGAGAACAACCGATCGGAATGATGTCGGCGCCCAATTCGGCGAAAACCCGCGGCGCGACCTTGTAGGCGGCGCCGTGCGAGCAATCGATCGCCACCTGCATATCAGTGAAACTCATCTCTGGCGGCACTGTGGAACGGCAGAACCACTGATAGTCGGTGCGCGCACTGTCAATACGCTTGGCCAACCCCAAACCGCTGGATGAATTGGTAATCGGATCGTCATCGATCAGCTCTTCTATGGCTGCCTCCAGTTCATCCGACAGCTTGTCGCCGGCGCCTTCGAAAATCTTGATGCCGTTGTCATGATAGGCATTGTGCGAGGCGCTGATGACGATACCGAAGTCGGTGCGCAGACGGCGGCACAAATACGCGATACCCGGCGTCGGCAGCGGGCCGGCCAGCAACACATTAACGCCGGCAGCGACGAACCCGGCCTCAAGCGCAGATTCGAACATGTAGCCTGACAAACGTGTGTCCTTACCGATCAACACGGATCCGCCCTGCGGCGCGAGCACACGCGCGGTGGCGCTGGCCAGACGCAGCGCAAAATCCACCGTCATCGGCGCCATGCCCACCCGGCCGCGCACCCCGTCCGTCCCGAAATACTTACTCATCTCAACTCCCTGATTTCAGCGGCTACTCGCCTTTGACTGCCGCCCTCATCCTCAGCACGTCCATGGTTGCGCCGACATCGTGCACGCGCAGTATTTGCGCGCCCCGCTCAACGGCCAGCAGCGCCAGCGCCAGACTGCCCGCAAGACGCTGTTCCAGCGGTCGGTCGAGTACTGCGCCGATCATGGATTTTCTCGAAACACCGACCATCAGCGCCGTGCCAAGCTCACAAAAACGGTCCAGACCACGCAACAACTGCAGATTATGCGCCAGGGTCTTGCCAAAACCGAAGCCCGGATCCACGACGATACGGTGCCCCGGAATACCGGCAACGCGGCAGGCTTCGATCCGCTGAGCGAGAAATTCAAAGACTTCCTCGACCACATTGTCGTAACTGGGGTCCGATTGCATGGTGCGCGGCTCGCCCAGCATATGCATCAGGCAAACAGCCGCGCCTCCCTCGGCGACGGCCTCCAGCGCACCCGGTGCGCGCAGCGCATTGACGTCATTGATCATGCTGGCGCCGGCCTCGATTGCCGCCACCATGACTTCCGGTTTGCTCGTATCCACCGAGACGGCGGCCGTCGTCCGGCCGGCGAGCGCCTCGAGGACCGGGATTACGCGCTGCAATTCCTCTTCCAGCGTGACCGGAGCAGCCCCCGGCCGGGTCGATTCGCCGCCAATATCGATGATCGCGGCGCCGTCCGCAGCCATGGCCATGGCCTGAACCAGAGCGGACTCCGGATTCAAAAAGCGACCACCATCCGAGAACGAATCCGGGGTGACATTGAGAATGCCCATGGTCACCGGGTGATCCAGGGCCAATCGGCCGCCAGGCAATTTCAGGTACATCCGAACGCCCTCAGGTATGGCCAGCGTGGGCACGGATCATACAAAAAAGTCCGGGAGAAGGGTCGCGCCAAAAAAAAGACCGGCGCCCAGGGCGCCGGTCTCGATCTCATCAGGTCTCGATCAGTGCTGACTGGCAGGACCGCCGATCTTGCCATCTTTCTTGCTGGTCGGATCGCCGGCTGTGTCCTCGCCAGACGGCAGGTCAACCGCGGCGACGGCCGAACCGTCATCATCCCAATCGCTGGGCGGCCCGGGCTCCTTGCCAGCCATTATGTCCTTGATCTGGTGCTCGTCGATGGTCTCGAAGCGTATCAGCGCCTCCGCCATCTTGTGCAATTTGTCGATATTGTCCTGAAGGATACTCTCGGCCTGCTGGTAACAGGTGTCGATCAGCGACCGAATCTCCTCGTCGATTGCGTGCGCCGTGACGTCGGACATGATCTTGTGCTGAGTCACCGAACGGCCGAGGAACACCTCGCCCTCTTCCTCGGTGTAGGTCAGCGGACCCAGACGCTCGGACAAACCCCAGCGCGTGATCATGTTCCTTGCGATATCTGTCGCGCGCTCGATATCGTTCGAGGCGCCGGTGGTCACCGCGTCGCCGCCAAACACCAGCTCTTCCGCGATACGACCACCAAACAGACTGCAAATCTGGCTCTGCAAACGCCGCTTGCTGTGACTGTAACGGTCTGCTTCGGGCAGGAACATGGTGATACCCAGGGCGCGGCCACGAGGAATAATGCTGACCTTATAGACCGGGTCGTGTTCCGGTACCGACAGACCCACGATAGCGTGTCCGGCTTCGTGATAGGCGGTGAGCTTTTTCTCGTCGTCGCTCATCACCATGGAGCGGCGCTCGGCGCCCATCATGATCTTGTCTTTAGCCTTCTCAAACTCTTCCATCGCGACCAGCCGACGATTTGCGCGGGCGGCAAACAACGCGGCCTCATTGACCAGATTGGCCAGGTCGGCGCCCGAGAATCCTGGCGTACCGCGCGCGATCACGGATGGCCGCACGTCATCGGCAATCGGCACCTTCTTCATATGGACGCGCAGGATCTGCTCGCGGCCACGGACATCCGGCAACGGCACGACAACCTGTCGGTCGAAACGGCCGGGTCGCAGCAGCGCCGGGTCGAGTACGTCCGGGCGGTTAGTGGCGGCAATAACAATCACGCCCTCGGTCCCTTCGAAACCGTCCATTTCGACCAGCAACTGGTTCAGGGTCTGCTCGCGCTCGTCATGGCCACCGCCCAGGCCCGCGCCACGGTGACGACCCACCGCATCGATCTCATCGATAAAGATGATGCAAGGCGCATGCTTCTTGGCCTGCTCAAACATGTCGCGCACCCGCGACGCGCCGACGCCAACAAACATCTCGACAAAATCTGAACCGGAAATAGTAAAAAACGGCACTTTTGCTTCGCCGGCGATCGCGCGGGCAAGCAGCGTCTTACCGGTACCTGGCGAACCCACCATCAACACGCCGCGCGGGATCTTGCCGCCGAGGCGCTGGAACTTGCCCGGATCCTTCAGGAAATCGACAATCTCGACGACTTCTTCCTTGGCCTCTTCTACGCCGGCCACATCGGAGAAGGTCACATTGACCTGATCCTCACCGAGCAAGCGGGCACGACTCTTACCGAATGACATGGCACCGCGGCCGCCGGCACCGCCCTGCATCTGACGCATGAAATAGATCCACACGCCGATCAGCAGCAGGATCGGGAACGACGAGATAAACAACTGCATCAGGAACGACTGACGTTCCGGTGGACGCGCCTCGAAACGGACATCATTGGTTTGCAGTTCGCCGATCAACGCTTTGTTATCGGTCTCGGGGCTGTAGGTGGTAAACCGATCACCGCTGCGATAGTCGCCGCTGATCTTGTCACCGTCAAAGACCAGGCTATCGACCCGGCCGTCCTGCACTTGCTGCAAGAACGTCGAATACGGAATTGCCTGCACCGCACGCGGGCCAGTGCCAAAGCTGTTGAACACGCTCAACAGTACCACCGCGATCACCACCCAAAGGATGATGTTTTTTGCCAGATCGTTCAAAAGCCGGTCCTCTCCATGGCCTCGTCAGGAGGCCGTTCGCTGATTTAGACACTACTACACGCGATAGTTTCTCGCCAGGACATAAACCTCGCGACTACGGGGCCTCGACGCCTTGGGCTTGCGCGTCTTGACGCTGGCGAAGCTGCTCCGCGCCTCGCTCATAAACGCCTCGAATCCCTCGCCGTGAAAAGCCTTGCACAGGAAGTCGCCACCCGGCCGCAGTGCCTCCCGGCAGAACTCCAAAGCGAGTTCGGCCAGATACATGCTCTTGGGCTGGTCCACCGCCGCTACTCCACTCATGTTGGGGGCGATATCTGACAATACAAGATCGACCTTGTCGTCTCCCAACGCCGCCCGAAGCGCCTCCAGCGCCTGATCCTCGCCAAAATCAGCCTGGATAAAATCAACTTCCGGAAGCGGATCCATCGGCAGGATGTCCAGCGCCACTACCCGGCCCGGCCCACCCACCATGTGGCGGGCATACTGGCTCCAGGCCCCCGGAGCCGCGCCCAGGTCGACCACGAACATGCCTGGCCTGAACAAGCGGTCCCGCTTTTGGATTTCTTCCAGCTTGAACACCGCCCGCGAGCGCCAGCCCTCGGTTCGCGCCCGTTTCACAAAGTCATCCGACTCATGTTCGGCCAGCCAGCGGCTGCTGCTTTTGCTTCGTTTCGCCATCTTCGGTGGATTTAATCAGATACCCGGTTGCTGGTGCCAGCTTACCGCGTCCACTAGAATACGCGGCCCGATTCGCAGGCACTCAAGATATGTCCAACTCTCCCAAGATCCGTCCGCTGAGCGAGAAACAAAAACGCTTTTTGCGCCAGCTCGGGCATCAGCTGCATCCCGTCGTGATGACCGGTAACTCCGGCTTGACGCCCGCAGTTTTGCAGGAGCTGGATCGATCCCTTGCGGCCCATGAACTGGTCAAGGTCCGAGTCCGGACGGATGATCGTGAAGCGCGGGACCAGATGATCCGGGAAATGTGCTCAGCCTGTCTGGCTCAGCTGGTGCAGCGCATCGGTCATGTCGCAGTGCTTTATCGCCAGGATCCGGAGAAACCGAAAATCACTCTCCCGCGGATTTGAAGCGAATCGATGAACTGGCCACCAGCAGAATCCCGCTGAGACTGGCCACCAGGTAGAGCGCCGCGGAGATTCCGTGCCAGAGGGCAAAGTTTTCGCCAGGGCTCCCGTCGGCGAGACGAGCCGCCTGCATCCACGGCCGCAAACCCCACACAGATAGCGTCATGCATGCGAGCATCGCTGCGATCACCCAGCGGCGCATACGGCGCAGGCCCGGCGGGCGCGGGGAACCACTCTCGAGAAACAACAGCAAGGTACCGCACGCGACGCTGATCCAGGCCATCACCTCGAACAGCCCACCCGCCAGGGCGCCGGCCACGCGGGTCTCGTCAAGCTGCGCGAACAGAAACGGCGCCACGACATAACCCACCGCCCACAAGCCACCTACCCACAGAGTCTGAATCAGGCCCTCTCCCACACGCAGGGAGGACGGCCTGATCATATGTAACGAACCTCGAGGATCTCATAAGTTCGCGCGCCGCCTGGTGCGGCAACGGTTACCTGATCGCCCTCTTCCTTACCGATCAGCGCCCTGGCGATAGGCGAAGAAAACGAAATCAAGCCGTCCCGTATGCTGGCTTCGTCTTCGCCTACGATCTGATAGGTGATCTCCGAGCCGTCATCTTCGTCAAGAAGGTCCACGGTCGAGCCAAACACGACGCGGCCCCGGGCATCTACCTTGCTGACATCGATTACGTTGGCGTGGGAGAGCTTTCCCTCGATATCGCGGATGCGCGCCTCAATAAAACCCTGCTGCTCCTTGGCCGCATGGTATTCGGCATTCTCTTTCAAATCGCCGTGGGCACGGGCCTCGGCGATAGCCACGATTACCTGTGGCCGTTCCACCGATTTCAGCCGCTTCAGCTCCTCCCGCAGACGCCCGGCGCCACGGGCTGTCAGTGGCACCTTGCTCATGCGCTTAACTCCTCATGCAGATCGCGCAGGCGGTGCACCTCAGCGGCATCGAGATACTCAAGCGCTACGCAGGTGGCCTTGGCCGCGGCGATAGTGGTGTAGTAGGTCACCTTGCGGTAGACGGCTTCGCGGCGGATAGAGTGCGACTCACGTACCGCCTGACGGCCTTCGGTGGTGTTGACGATGAGGCTGATCTCATCATTCTTGATCATGTCCACGATATGCGGCCGGCCTTCACGCACCTTGTTGACTTTGCGGCACGGGACGCCCGCGTCGCGCAGGGCCGCGGCGGTACCCTCGGTCGCGGCAATTTCAAAGCCCCGGTCGACCAGGATTCGCGCCAGCATTACTGCTTCGTCCTTGTCCCGTTCACGTACGCTGATCAGCGCGGTGCCGCAGGTCGGAAGAACGATTCCGGCAGCCAGCTGAGCCTTGGCGTAGGCCTCACCGAAGAATCGCCCGGTACCCATCACCTCGCCAGTCGATTTCATCTCCGGCCCAAGGATGGGATCGGCGCCGATAAATTTGGCGAACGGAAACACCGAGGCCTTGACAGAAAAATAGTCCGGCTTGGGTTCACCGGAGACGCCCTGCTCTGCCAACGATATACCGGCCATACACAGGGCGGCGATCTTGGCCAGCGGCCGCCCGGTGGCTTTGGATACAAACGGGACCGTGCGCGACGCGCGCGGATTGACCTCAAGTAAATAGATGTTCTTGCCCTGGATCGCGAACTGAGTATTCATCAATCCGACCACACCAAGCGCGCGGGCCAGCCTTCGCACCTGATCCCGCAGTTGTTCCTGTATCGAAGGGTCCAGCGAATTCGGCGGCAGCGAGCAACCGGAGTCGCCGGAATGCACGCCAGCCTGCTCCACATGCTCCATGATGCCGCCGATCAATACGGCTTCCCCGTCACAGATCGCGTCCACGTCAACTTCCACTGCCGAATCAAGGAAATGGTCCAGCAACACCGGGCTGTCGTTGGAGACTTTTACCGCGTTGGTCATATACGCGCGCAATTCTTCCTCGGTGAAGACAATCTCCATCGCGCGGCCGCCCAGAACGTAGGACGGCCTCACCACCAGCGGATATCCCACCTGATCCGCGAGGCGCACCGCCTCGTCCTCACCCCGGGCGGTGCGGTTAGGTGGCTGCAGCAACTCCAGATCCTCAACCAGGTGCTGGAAGCGCTCACGGTCTTCCGCCAGATCGATCGAGTCCGGCGAGGTGCCGATGATCGGCGCACCGGCTGCTTCAAGCGCGCGAGCCAGCTTCAGCGGAGTCTGCCCCCCGTACTGAACGATCACGCCGTACGGCTTCTCGAGATCGATAATCTCCATCACGTCTTCAAACGTCAGCGGCTCGAAATACAGCCGATCGGACGTGTCATAGTCGGTACTGACGGTCTCCGGGTTGCAATTGACCATGATGGTCTCGAAGCCGGCTTCGCGCAGCGCCAACGCGGCGTGCACACAACAGTAGTCGAACTCAATGCCCTGGCCGATACGGTTCGGACCACCCCCAAGGATGATGATCTTGCGCTGGTCGGTGGGCTCCGCCTCGCATTCTTCCTCATAGGTGGAATACAAATAGGCGGTCGTGGTAGCGAATTCCGCGGCGCAGGTATCCACACGCTTGTAAACCGGCCTGATTCCCCATTCCAGGCGGCGCCGGCGAACCTCGTCTTCGCCGATGTTCAGCAAGCTCGCCAGGCGGCTGTCGGCAAATCCCTTGCGTTTGAGCCGGCGCAGACGGGATCTGTCCAATGCGGCTTCGCCGTCACGCTTCAGACGCTGTTCTTCGATCACAAGGTCTTCGATCTGCGCCAGAAACCAGGGGTCAATACGCGACAGGCCGTGGACGGTATCCAGGTCGAACCCATGGCGAAAAGCATCGGCCACGTACCACAGGCGATTGGCGGTCGGCACCGCGATCTCTTGTTCAAGCCGCGCCCGGCTCTCGTCCGTCAGTTCCTCGGTGAACATCTCATTGAGGCCGTCGGCCCCCGTCTCCAGCCCACGCAGTGCCTTTTGCAATGACTCCTGCAGCGTGCGGCCCATCGCCATCACTTCGCCCACCGACTTCATTTGCGTATTCAGCTGCGGGTCGGCGTCGGGGAATTTCTCGAATGTGAATCGTGGGATCTTGGTGACCACGTAGTCGATGGTTGGCTCAAAGGATACCGGCGTTGCTCCGCCGGTGATCTCATTACGCAACTCGTCGAGGGTATAGCCCACGGCGAGTTTGGCCGCCACCTTGGCAATCGGAAACCCGGTGGCCTTGGACGCCAGCGCGGAGGATCGGGAGACACGCGGATTCATCTCGATGATGACCATACGGCCATCCTCGGGATTGACCGCAAATTGTACGTTTGATCCACCAGTATCAACGCCTATGCGACGCAAAACCGCGATCGATGCATCCCGCATGCGCTGGTATTCCTTGTCGGTCAGCGTCTGCGCGGGCGCCACGGTAATGGAGTCGCCAGTGTGCACGCCCATCGGATCCAGGTTTTCAATGGAACAAACGATGATGCAGTTGTCCTGACTATCGCGGACCACCTCCATCTCGTATTCCTTCCAACCCAGCACAGATTCTTCCAGCAGCACTTCGGTGGTTGGCGACAGGTCCAGGCCGTGAGCGACCTTCTCTTCGAATTCGTCGCGATTGTAGGCGATGCCACCACCGGTGCCGCCAAGCGTAAATGACGGCCGAATAATGGTTGGGAACCCGATCTCGGCGCTGATCGCGCGGGCCTCGTCCATATTGTGAGCGACCGCGGAATTCGGCGTCTCCAGGCCAATTTCCCGCATTGCTTTGCGGAACAGATCCCGGTCCTCAGCAGTGTCGATGGCATCACGCGAGGCGCCGATCAACTCGACGTCGAATTTTTTCAGGATGCCTTCGCGGACCAGATCCAGCGCGCAGTTCAGCGCCGTTTGCCCACCCATCGTCGGCAGCAGCGCATCCGGGCGCTCGCGTTCGATCACCCGCGCCAGTACGCGCCAGTCCACCGGCTCGATATACACCGCGTCGGCCGTTTCCGGGTCGGTCATGATCGTTGCCGGATTTGAATTCACCAGAATGACCCGGTAGCCCTCTTCCCGAAGGGCCTTACAAGCCTGGGCGCCGGAGTAATCGAACTCGCAGGCCTGGCCGATGATGATCGGTCCGGCACCGATGATCAGGACGCTTTCAATGTCGGTTCTTTTTGGCATGACGCCCGCTAGCGGAAACGGCCCGGTGGAGAACTTGCAGGGC
>Ga0316191_10004260_pt1 | contig 10657 bp, 12 predicted proteins | sample Eddworburr2cm_MG_FD_204928 | JGI IMG/M metagenome (GOLD analysis project Ga0316191, IMG submission 204928) | Coastal sediment microbial communities from Maine, United States - Eddy worm burrow 2 cm | ecosystem: Environmental > Aquatic > Marine > Coastal > Sediment | place: USA: Maine... | reverse complement strand
GAGATGAAGGTCGTCATCGATTGCGGTGCCCACTACGGGCAAGGCTACTACTTCGCCCGACCGGCCTATCCCGCTCCCGGTGTGAGCGCGACACCGCGCGCGATTCTGAGCAAGGGCGCCTGAGCGCTGAGTCAGAACGGGACCGACTGGAAGCTCACGTCGCCCGCCTCGGACCCTTGAATCTCGAGCACCGCGGTCACGCGCGGGCCCTCGGGGCCACGCTGCGTCGCAACCACCAGGTCGACCGTGCTTCCGATCAAGTGCGCAGCGGACGCGCGGTCGGCGCCGCCACAGACAGTAGCGAGGAGAAACCCCTCGATCGCGTCCTTGTTGCTCCAGCAGTGCACGCCGAGAAGGTGTCCGGGTTCACGCCCGAGCACTGCCGTTAGCGCGCTGATCGTCTCGCCGCCGCCGAGGTCGTTGATGATCAAGTGCTCTGTTCGGAGGCGCGTTCCATGCGTGATCGCTTCTGCGAGTGAGATGCCGGAGTCCGCGGCGGTGAGCGAGATCACGCGTTCGCGATCGATGTCGAGGTTTGGGATCGCTTCGACGGCGACCGTGCTTTCCGACTCTGGAAGCTCCCGTGCGAGCGCACTCATCACTTCGGTGACGCCGGAGCCTCTCGGACCGGCAACGACGATGTTGCGGCACTCCGCAATGGCCTTCCCGAGATGCATTGCCGCTTGTGCACTCATCCAACCGTCCGCGGCCAACTCTTCGAGTGAGCGCGATGGCGTCATCACGAGCTCGATGACAGGACCCCGTGCGACGAGCGGTGGCTGCAAAATGGTCATGCGAGGTCCGAACGAGAGCCGTCCGTGCAGCGCAGGCTGCTGCTCGAGCGTCTGACCGCTCTGCGCGGCGAGCCGTCTCGCGACGCGATGCAGAGCCGCGGGCGATGAGAACGAGGATGAAGCCGCCTCGAGCCCCGCACCCTTGTCGACAAACACATGCTGAGGACCGTTCACCGCGATCGCTCGAACCTCCTCATCGGAGAGCAGGTCGTCCAAGGCACCGAGACCCACAGCCTCGTGCAGTGCGATGTGCGCGATCTGCCGAATGTCGACTTCGGCGCCGATGGAGTCCTCAGCCTGCATCACCAAGAACGTCTCGGCGATCGCAGCGCGTGTCGCGGACCAGCGATCCTGGTTCTTCATCTCGGCCGGATCGCTCGTCTCGATGTCGATCCGTTGGGCAAGTCGTGACAAGAGGCCGGATAGCGGATCATCGGAGGCCGCTGTGACCCGAGGTGCCGGCGCATCGGTCGCGCGGTCCTCGACACGGGGTGGGAGGCTCGTGGCGCGCACATCCCCGGGGCGCGGCCCGCGGGAATGGAGCGGAGTCGATCGCTTCTCGGCGTGTGGCGGTCGAATCGGGATCGAGCTCGCCGCTGGCTCGGCGGAACGCGAAGGGAGTGGTGGTGGCTCAGACACGCTCGGAGCCGCGCTTCCACGCTCAGGGCGATCGTTCGCTGGCTCGAGCGTGATGATGAAATCCGCGATGTAGATCTTGTCACCCTGCTTTAGGGGGTGAGGCGCCGTCAGCTTTCGACCGTTGACCCAGGTTCCGTTGGTACTGTTGAGGTCGACGACCACAGCCTGTTCGTCGTTCAGCGAAAGGCGCGCGTGCTGCTTCGATACATTGCGCTTCGCCAGGACAATATCATTGCCCTGAACGCGTCCGAGCGTCAGCTCCGGCTTCGAAAAATCGAGCCGTCGCCGCGCGCCCCCCTCATCGGTGATGACCACCGCGTACATACCGCCGAACTCATTCAACTGGCGGCCGCCTGTTCCGTCAAGTCAGTGTCGATTTTCGCCCGCTCGGACGAGGGACTCCTAGCGGGCTCACCCAGGCGGCGTATGATGCTAAGCATATTGAATCATTAGGGTTTGTTCCAATCGGTTCATTTGACCTGGGCTTCGGGGGTTAAAAAACCACCACCGAACGGGTCAACTGCGGTAGCTTAGCGCGCATGCCGGGTGGGTTCCTTATTGTCGAGGACGAGCCAACGTTGGCCCGTACCCTCGCTCGTACATTTGGGCGTCACGGCCCCGTCGAGGTCGTGCACAGCATGGCAGCTGCCCGCGAGCAGCTCCAGGCGCACGAGGAGTGGACCGGGGTGATCCTCGATTTGATTCTGCCCGACGGATACGGGCTCGATCTCCTGTCCGAGATTCGCCAGTCTCACGGCGGCCTGCCGGTCTTGGTGCTCACCGGCGAGCTGAATCGTGATGTAGTCAACAAAGTTCAGACGATGCGGGGGGAGTATGTGTGCAAACCCGCCTCGGCGGACAACCTCAACCCGTTCATTCAACGGGCGCTCGCCCAGGAGCGAGTCGACGACGTGGCGATCGGCCAGCGCATCGAGCATTTGGCGAGGCAGCTCAAGCTCACCCGCCGCGAGACGGAGCTTCTGACACTTTCGGTCGATGGGCTCTCCCGCAAAGAGCTCGCCGAGTCGCTTGGTGTCGCTGAGAACACGGTAAAGGCTCAGATCCGATCCCTGCTCAAGAAGAGCGGCGCCCGCAGCCTCGCGACCCTCGCGCAAAAAGTGATCAAGGGGGCTACGCGCGACACGGTCCCGCCTGGCGCGCCGGACGAGGCCGTCGCCCTCACCGACTAAGGGTCGCCGACAGGCGCGCAAGGTCTTGCTGGACTTCGATCCGGCTTTCCGAAGGGACGTTCGCCGCTCTGCCTCCCGCGAGAATCTTCACGCGCGCCGGAACCGCACGCTCGATCGCAAGGAGTTGCTCGAGGGCCTCCTGCGGTTCGAGGTTGGTCACCGAGATCATGAGAAGCTCGGCCCCTGTGTCGGTCACGGCGTAGCCGATCTCGTCCGCCGGCAAGTCGGGGCCCAGGTAGAGCACGCTCCATCCGTGCATCGCGGCAAGCATCGCCACCATGAGGGCTCCAAGCTCGTGATCTTCGTGTGCGGGCGTCGCGACGACTACCTTCCGGTGAGTGTCGTTGGATGGGTAGAGTCGCATCAAGGAAAACAGCAAGCCACGCATCACGGTCGAGCAGGCGTGCTCGTGCACGATCCGCAGTTCGCCTCGTTCCCACTTGTCACCCACCTCGATGAGCACCGGGCCAACGACCTTGGTTAGAAATTCCACCGGTTCGGTGCTGAGCGCAGCGCGAGACAGCAGCTCTTCGGCGTCGCTCACCTTGAGATGCTCGATCGCCTGCATCACCCGCGCGCGAAGCTGCGGTAGGACCTCGGCGCTCGACTGAGCCGACGGCGCTGCGAACGCCGCCGCCATGTGGCGGAGGTCGATGTCCGAGAGCGTCGCGATGCCGCCGATCGAATGACCGCTCTCGACGAGCTGGTGCAAGAGCCGCAGTCGCTCGACGTCCGAGTCAGTATATAGCCGCCCACCGGCCTCGGTTCTCTTCGGCACCACCGCGGCGTAGCGCTTCTCCCACATCCGCAGAGTGTGGGTCGAGAGCCCGGACATCCTGGAGACCATCCCGACCCGGTACCGCGCTTCATCTGCCATATCTATCCCTAAGGGTTAATTCGTTCGGGGGCTTGCCTAAGGACTGTCCAAGACCTGTCTATCGTTAGATCTATCGCCGATCAAGCATGAGGAAGGAAAAAACAACCATACCGCCTTGACGCCCCCAAACATAGGAGTAGAACTCTGGACAAGACCTAGACATAACTTAGACAGGTCGGAGGAGATAAAAAATGACAAAGAACAAAACTTTCTGGGTGGGTATCGTAGCGGCGGCCGCTCTTGCGCTGACCGGCTGCGGCGACGACGCGACCGGAACCGGCGGTACGGCAGGTTCGGGCGGCACGGCAGGCGATGGTGGCACCGGTGGCGGCGAAACCGGCACCGGCAGCATCACCGCAGTTCACCTTGCACCCGAGGTTCCGGCCGCGGGCATGACCGACGTCACGGTTTATGTGAATGGCGAAGCGGCTGCGGTGATCGCATACGGCGAGTCGACCGGCCGAGTAGACCTTGCCGCCGGCGAAGACTACGCCATCGGTCTTGGAACGGCAGAGACCGAACTGCTGACACTCGACCCCTTCACCATGCCCGAGGGCGCCGACTTAGTAGCAGTCGCCTACCGCACCAACGATGAGCTTCCGGTGGGTGTCTGGGTGGTCGACATCGCAACCGAAGGCCTCGTAGCGGGCAGTGGCCGGGTCTTCGTGGGCCACGGCGCCAACGACTCGCTCCTCAACCCAGTCGATATCATCGTCACCGACGAGGGAGCTTGCCCCGAGCCGCTGCTCGACCAGTTCGCCTTCGGGACCATGACAGCGCCGGGTGATGCGGACCTTCCGGCGGCCACCTACAACCTCGGCTTCGACCTCGACCCCGGCGATTGCACCGCCGAAGTCGAGTTCAGCGCGCCCGTCGCCGCCGACCTGAGCACCATCGTGGTGGCCGTCGACGAGGACACGACTGACGAGTCCCTTGACCCGCAGGTGTGGGCCATCGTCGACGCCTCTGCTGCTCCGGTCTCTCTGATCGCAGAATAATCCTTATCCTCTTCCCAAACACCAAATAGCGCTTTGCGCAGGGGCCGCTCTCTTCCCGGTGAGCGGCCCCACTTTTTTAATGACGGGCCACCACGCCGAAGGGTAGGACACGAGAACGATGTGGATGAGGAGGGACGATCGGTCGTGGGCGCTCCTTTCAGTGACTGCATGCCTGGCCGCGTTTGGCTGCACTGAAGAGACCGCGCCCACGCCGCCTCCCGCTCCGATCGAGACGCCCCCGGAGGAGCCGGATCCCTACGAGCACTCGCCGTCGCGTTTCGGCACAGTCCCGCTTCATGCCGGTTTCAGTCCGGACCCTCGAGTCGTCGCGGGCGAGGCGCTCGGTGAGGTGAAGGCGAAGTCCGTGCACCGAAAGTGCCGGGGCTGGATCGCAACGACTCCCGATTACCTGCTCGATGCGGACACTGCGTTCTTCCAGCTCTACGTGCTCGGCCGCTCGGCTTCCGATGTGACGCTGGTCGTTCGGAGGCCGGATGGCTCGGTGCTTTGCAATGACAATCGCTCGGGCACGAAGGACCCGATGGTGCGGGGCAACTTTCCGAGCGGCACGACCCAGGTCTGGGTCGGCGTCCAAGAAGAGGGCGAGACAGCGTCCTACAGGCTCGGCTTTTCCGAGGTGAAGTGGAAGTCCTCGTCGATCGCGCTGCCCGAGCCCGGCTAGGCGCGGCGTTGCCAGAGGGCGAGGCGCTCACGGCCTTCCCGGCCTGGGTGGCTCTGCCCGACAGGCTCCACTTCAAGCCCCTCGAACGAGCTCCCGATCAAGCCGCGCACCAGCTCCGTGTTGATCGGCCAGGGCGGTCCTTCGCGCTCTGAAATCGGATCCTCGAACGGGAAGAGCAGGGTCGCCAGAACCCCTTCGGGCTTCACCAGTCGCGTCATTACGCTTGCCCAGTCGCTCCGCTGAGCGGGGTCGAGCGCGCAGAAGAACGTGTAGTCCCAGACGAAGTCGACGCCGTCTTCGACCTCGAAGCGGAAAAAGTCGGCGACCTCGTAGCGAACGATCCCAGGTAAGTCCCCATGCGCCTGCACGAAGGCACTTCGGGCATCGTCGGAGAGGTCGATGCCAATCACCTCTCGGTCCGCGCGTGCCAAGGTCGCGAGGTCGTAGCCCGTGCCGCAGCCGGGAACGAGGATTCGACCGGGAGGGACGAGGTCGCGCTCGAGGAGATCTCGAAGCGCTGGAGGGGATTGCCCCGCATCCCAGGGGGTGCGCCCCTCCTTCCACGCTCCTTGCCAATCGACCGGTGCCATCTCGTCTACTCGATCAGTCCCGTGGCGCGGGCCGCCTGCCGAGCCAGCGGAAGAACGGCATCGTACGCGGCGGCATTGCACGCGAGGATTCCGGTCCGGTTCCGCATGTCCGTGCCGCCATAGTGATAGGGGTCGCCGGCCAAATCGGTAAATCGACCGCCCGCCGCGCGTAAGATCGCTTCCGGCCCGCATGCGTCCCAGGCGCTCGACTTGTCCGAGATGTGAACGTAGAGGTCCGCCGCGCGCTCGGCGATGAGTCCGGCCTTCAGACCCACCGAGCCGATCCGAGTCTCCTTCGAGATGCCGAGCTGATCGACGACTTTCCCGACGGCCCGGTTTCGGTGCGAGCGCGAGACCACGAGCTTCAGCTCGCCCGGATCGGAAATCTCGCTCACGCGAATGTCCCGCCGTGCGCCGTGCTGCTCGAGTGTTGCGCCGACGCCAACCACGCCTGCGTAGAGCTTGTCGGTCACCGGCTGAAACACGACGCCCACGTGCGCCTCTCCATCGATCGCGAGCCCGAGCATGACCGCGAACTCCCCGTTCCGTGCGACGAACTCCCTGGTCCCGTCTACAGGGTCGACGTACCAGCACCGGCCGCTTGCGAGCGCGTCGCTCTGGTCTTTCGATTCTTCGGCCACGATGCCGTCATCGGGGAAGGCTTTCCGAAGCTCTTCGACGATGTACGCGTTGGCCCGAGTGTCTGCTTCGGTGACCGGATCCGCCTTTGCTTTGTACGCGACGCTGAAGTCGGTGGCGTACACGTCCATCAGGATGGTGCCGGCCCCTCGTGCAATCCGGATCGCCTCCGTGACTTCACGCTTCAGCATGTCGGGCCTCTATCACGCTAGGGTGGACGCGCCACCGCTCAGCGATGGAGGAGCGCGAGCAGCTTCTGCAAGACCTCGGCGACTTCGCCGACACCGTCGAGCACCTCGGCAGATCTCGCAGGTGTACCCCGCTGCTCTGTCGAACGAACGAATGCGCCGACCCCTCGCTGCGTGGCCAGCTCGATTGCAGGAAAATCGGTCAGGTCGTCGCCGACGAAGAACACCGAGCGGGCTCCGCTTCGCTCGAGGATCTCGGCAAGCGCACGTCCCTTGTCGCTCGGGACCACCTCCGCTTCTCGCAGCGCCTTGCCCCGCCGGACGTGAAGCCCGAGGCCCTTCGCGAGTGTGTCGGCCTCGCGCATCAGATACTCGGCACGCTCGGGGTCGCGCATCGCGATGGCGCGCACATGGAGCGCGATCGCCTGTGGCTTGTACTCGACGAAGGCGTCACTCGCCTGCTCATCCGCCCATGCTCGGAACGCTTCCAGAGCTTTTCGCCGAGGTTCCGGGAGCAGGCGGTCGCCCGGCCGCTCATCAGGCGCCAGGACGACTCCGCCATGTTCGACCGCTCGCCAGACCCCATCGAGCTGCTCCATGCGTCGAAGCGAGTCGAAATCCCGGCCTGTGATGAATGCGAGCACAATGCCCGGTGTCTCGGCCAGTTCGGCCAGAACCGAGAGGGTCGGTTCGGGGATCTGCGCTCGATCGGGATCCCGGACGATGGGCGAGATTGTTCCGTCGACGTCGAGCGCCACCAGCAGAGGACGGTCGAGCGCGACGAGTCGCTCGGCAAGGGCATTGGGTGAGCTCAATCGCCCTCCAACGCGTGGATGTAGTCGTCAGCCCAACGATGGACGTCGAGCCGCATGACCTCGGCGCGGAGCGCACGCATGCGCTTCTTCTTTTCCGGCGGTTTCATCGCCAGGGCACGCTGAATGGCGCTCGTGGTCGCTTCGAGGTCGTACGGGTTCACCAGCATCGCGCCTTTGAGATGCTTGGCGGCCCCGGCAAACTCGCTCAGGACGAGCACTCCGTCGTCATCGGTTCGGGCGGCCGCGTACTCGTGGGCTACGAGGTTCATGCCGTCCCGGAGGGGAGTGACCAAGGCGACGTCCGCGGCTCGATAGTGTGCGAAGAGTGCGCGCTGACTCAGGTTCCGATAGAGGTAGTGGATGGGCACTCGGCCGGTCTCTGCGTAGCGGCCGTTGATGTCACCCACCATGCGGTCGATTTCTTCCTTTAGATCGGCGTAGGCTTTCACGTCGGTCCGGCTCGGCACCATCACTTGGATCAAGGCGCAGCCCGTGCGTGCAGCTTTGTTGCTGCGAAGCAGGCGCTCGAACGCCGACAATCGCTCCGGGATCCCCTTCGTATAGTCGAGTCGGTCCACTCCGAGGATGAGCTGACGATTGCCCATCATCGTTTTGATGCGCTCGACTTCGCGGCCAACGTCGGGATCGAGGGCCAGCGCTTGAAGCTCGTCGACCGGCACCCCAATTGGAGCGGCGATCGTCGCGATGTTTCGGTTTCGACAGCGGACCTGGTCTCCCTCGACCCGGTGCACCGTGAATCGCTCCACACACTGACGGAAATGCTCGGCGTACTCGGGTAGGTGGAAGCCCAGCACATCCGCGCCGAGCAGGCCTTCGAGAATCTCTTCCCGCCACGGCAGGATCCCAAAGGTGTCCGGCGGCGGCCATGGGATGTGGCAGAACCAGCCGATACGTGCCTTGGGCCGCTTCGCTCGAAGCAGCCCGGGGACGAGCATCAGGTGATAGTCCTGCACCCAGAACAGATCCCCCGAGCTACTCATCGAGAGCGCTGTCTCGGCGAACGCGTGGTTCGCATTCACGTAGCTCGACCAGGGCGCGTCGCCGACCTGAATCGTTGGCTCGAAGCCGTGGAGCAGCGGCCACAGCACCGAGTTGGAGAGTCCCTCGTAGAAACCCCGTTGGTCGCCTCGTTTCAAGGACACGTGTGCCAGGTCGTAGTCGAGGTGGGGCGCGGGAATCGTGACCGCGTCGAAGTCCTTCGCCGGCTTCGCGCTCACCCAGACCCCACCGCGCTGCTGCAGCACCGGATCCAGCGCGGCGACAAGGCCGCCCGCCGCCCGCACCCAACGCTCACGGCCGCGGCTGGACTCCTGCCGATAAGGGCCGCGGTTCGATACGACCACGAGCTTTCGGCTCTTCCGCGTCATGCGTCGGCATTGTAGTCTGCGCAGGGTCATGGACCCAGCTGAGTTTATTCAAGGCCGAACCCGCGAGACCGACATTCGCCGCGATGCGCGGGGTCGCTGGTTCAACGGGGCCGACCGCATCGTTCACCCCAACATCGTTCGCTCTTTCGATGGCTGGATCGATCGTGCCGAGGACGGACGCTTCTGTCTGAGCAACGCCATCAACTGGGCATACGTCGAGCTCGAGGGTCCGGCCTACTTCGTCAAGGACGTCGTTCCCTCGGACGATGGCGTCGAGCTCACGCTATCCGGCGAGCTCAGCGAGCGGCTCGACCCCGAGACCCTACGCCAAGGTCCGGAAGGCGCGCTCTGGTGCGCGGTCCGAGAGGGCCGGTGCCCGGCCAGGTTCGACAACCACGCCGTCAGCAAAATGAGCGACTCGGTCGGTGAAGACGCCGATGGGGTCTACATCATGGTGGGTGCGCAGAAAGTGCGCCCTCCCGCGGATGCTGATCCCCTTTCACTCGGACTAGAAAAGCGCTAAGGGCTCCGCGTGCAAAAGCGAGAAGTGATCGCCACCCTGATCGTGGCAGCCATCGCGTTCCCTTTGATCTTCATCTTCACGGGAGCCATCGCAGACTCTCGCGCCCGCGCAGGAGAGGCGCCGTTTCGCTCCGTGCTCGGCAATGCGCGGTACGAAGCACTGATGGAAGGCGAGGGCGGGGTCCCTCACTACCTCGGCGCATCGCTCCTCGCGCCGGACTTCACGCTTCCCGAGCAGGGCGGCGGCGAATGGAAGCTCTCGGACCATCGCGGCAAGGTCATCGTCATGAACTTCTGGACGGTCACGTGCCGTCCCTGCATTCAAGAGATGCCCACGATCGAGCTTCTCGCTGAGATCGTCGAGCCCTGGGGCGACGTCGAGGTCGTTGCGATTTCCACCGATCGTAGCTGGGCCGAGGCGGCCACCATCATTGCGCCCACGTCGCGGATCACGAGTCTGCTCGACGCCGATCGCGCGGTCGTGAACGAGATGTTCGGGACGAACCTGTTCCCCGAGACTTGGATCATCGACGCCGACGGTGTGATTCGCTTTCGCTACGACGGTGCGCTCGACTGGTCCGATCCGGTCGCGCTCGACCTCATTCGCGCCTACCGCTGAGGCTCACGTCTCCGAGAGGAGGTAGCGTGACACCCAAATTCCAAAGCCGACGAAGAGCAGGTCGAAGGCCGTGAGAATGCGCATCCAGCCGAGTACCTCCGCCGTGCTCGCGCCGGCGAAGAGCTCCCGCGTCGCCACTGCTGAAGCGAGGAGGGCAGGGGCCACCAGCGGGAACACCAAGACGCTCAGCATGAGGTCGCGGGCGCGAGTGCGAATGCTGACCGCCGAGAACAGCGTCGCGGTCGAGACGAAGCCGACCGATCCCAAGAAGACCAGAGCGAGCAGGGGTAGCATCACGCCACTCGGCTCGATCTGAAAGAACACGAGGCAAAGGGGCACGAGCAGCAACTCGACCAAGAAGAGCAGAAGAAGAGCGCTCAGCGTCTTGCCGACATAGATGGCGGAGCGCGGCATCGGCGACATCAAGAGGCCGAAGACCGCGTCGTTCTCTCGTTCGAGCGCCCAGCTTCGACCGATCAGCAAGATCCCGCAGAACAGGATCGAGATCCAAAGTACGCCTGGCGCCACGTTCGGAGAGCTCACGGGGTCCGTGTAAAATGCGAGCGAGCCCAAGGTGACCACGAGCACCGCGAATAGACCGGTCGAGGTGAGAATCTCCTTGGTGCGGAGCTCGAGCTGCAGATCCTTCAAGGCGACGAGCCAGGCTGCGCGCAGAAGACTCATGGCGCATCCTCGACCATGCGGCCGCGATTCAT
>Ga0316191_10004259_pt1 | contig 10659 bp, 7 predicted proteins | sample Eddworburr2cm_MG_FD_204928 | JGI IMG/M metagenome (GOLD analysis project Ga0316191, IMG submission 204928) | Coastal sediment microbial communities from Maine, United States - Eddy worm burrow 2 cm | ecosystem: Environmental > Aquatic > Marine > Coastal > Sediment | place: USA: Maine | collected... | reverse complement strand
CAGCGTGCAGAACCCCATGTGATCTTTACCATTTTTTCCGCTTCGGTGGGGGTTTCCTTCGCCAGACAGGCCGGGGAGCTCAACATACCGGCTGTACTAGCGGGGATTAACGTCGAGGCCCAGAAAGACGGGTTTTGGGAGGCCACTCAGGGGAAAGGCAACTATGTGTTTACCATGAATACCTATGCCCGGGGTGTTGAGACCAATGAGCTTACCAAGCCCTTTGTTGACAAATACATTAAGAGATTCGGTGAAGTGCCCCCTTACACCGCGTCTACCTATGAAGCGATTGTTTATACCCTGGTGCCGGCCATCGAAATGACAGGTACTCTCGATGCGGATCGACTTGTCAAGGTTATGGAGGCTCGTGAATTTAAAACGCCGGGGGGTAAAGTATCTTACCTCAAAGATGAACAGGGTCGTCCGCTGCACGAACTGAAATGGGGGCCGGGATATATGACCAGCCTGGGGGTCCAGTGGCAGGATGGCAAGCTTGTGGGAGTCTGGCCCAACAAGTGGGTAGCTGCCAAGGGAGCTCCCGAAGTTACCTATAAAGGTATTGTTCCGTTCAAGATACCACCCTCGATGATCGAGAAATACAAATAATAGGGTAACCCTGACTTAAAACTGCCCCTCCCGCCAAGCGGGAGGGGCCTCATTTTGACACTGACAGTGAGGTTGCATGATTCTGGATATTATCATCACCAGCCTGATCAACGGGAGCACTTACGCCCTATTAGCCATTGGTTTTTCTTTGATATTCGGCGTGGCGCGCATTGTTAATATCGCCCATACCGCCTTTTTCATGGTGGCTTCCTATTGTATCTATATGATAACCCGGAAATTGGGATATCACCCTATTGTGGGGATGCTGGTTGCCATCCCATTAATCACATTACTGGGTTTGATCTGCTATAAATTGTTTATCGATCCCATTCGTGAGCATGAGGCTGCGGTTTTGATCAGTACCATCGCGCTGGCGATCGCCTTTCAGGAAATTATGCTGCTTATTTTCACCGGAGACTACCTCAGCGTGCCCGCTCTGATTCAGGGATATTTTACGGTTTTTGGCGCAAAAGTCTTTTATCAACAACTGATTACATTTATCGCCGCCCTGGTCATTCTTGGCGCCCTCCGGCTCCTGCTGATGCAGACCAAGCTGGGACTGGCGATTCGATCAACGGCCCAGGACCGGGAGGTGGCCAACCTCATGGGTATGAATGAGAGCCGGGTGGCCATGATAACCATGGGTATCTCTGTGGCACTGGCCGGTTTTACCGGTGCTGTGGTAGTTCCTCTGACTACCGTTAATCCTTTCATGTGGCTGCACCCGCTGATCATGATGATGGCGGTGGTGGTTCTGGGTGGATTGGGCAGCATTAAAGGGAGTTTTTTCGCAGCCTACATTCTGGGATTCGCCGAAGCAGCGGTGGTTTTCCTGATTCCCATGGGCGCATTTCTGAAGGGTTCTGTTGCGCTTTCTGTCATGATTTTAGTGTTGTTAATCAGGCCGGAGGGCCTCTTTGGCGTTGCTTTTGAGGAAGAGAGATAGAAATGAATCTGATTCGTTACTATATTAGAAAGTTCTTCACTATAATAAAAACCGAAGTATTTGTATTGCCCAGCCGGATGATTGTGTTGCTTTTCTTTCTTACTTTATTGGCGTTGCCCCTTATCACCAATGATCCGTATTTATTACGGATTCTGATTCTTGCCAGTATATTTGCCATTTTTGCGGCCAGCTGGGACCTGTTGTCCGGATTTACCGGCCAGATGAATTTTGGGCACGCCCTTTTCTTTGGGGTTGGGGCATATTCAGCTGCTATGCTAAATCAGCATGTCCATATTCCACCGTGGGGCAGCATTCCCTTAGGTGCCCTGGGTGCAGTTTTAGCGGGCCTGATTGTCGGCATTCCCTGTCTCCGATTACGGGGCACGTATCTTGCCCTTACAACCCTGGCCTTTCCCATTATTTTGATGGGGATCGTATTTGCCATCCCCAATATAACCGGAGGAGAATTGGGTATTTCCGGTTTAGACCGTTTGGCCCGGTCCCGGGTCGTCAATTACTATATTGCGGTTTTGGTGATGCTAGTTCTATGTACCATTATGTGGAAAATTACGGATTCCAATATCGGGATTATTTTTCATGCCATCCGGGAGGATGAGGTTGCGGTGCGAGCTTCCGGCATCAACACCACCCGCTACAAGTTGCTGGCATTTTGCCTCAGTGGTTTCTTTGCCGGTATCGCCGGTGGACTCTATGCCCATTTCATGCGGATTGCCGATCCCTCGACCCTGGAAGTGTCCATGTCGTTCCAGGTAGTTATCTGGTCGGTTTTTGGGGGAGTGGTGACTATCTGGGGGCCGGTCGGTGCTGTTTTTATTCTGTTCCCGTTGCTGGAGTTTTTTAGATTTTTGCCGGAATTCAGAATGTTACTGTTTGCCATCGTCATTATACTAATTTTGCTTTTTATGCCCCAGGGTTTGCTGCCATGGATAAGGGACAAAATCGAAAATGAGTGCCCCCGGTGCAAGATCCGAAACGTGGCCACTCGTAAAAGCTGTCGGATTTGTGCCACATCGATGCACTAAAATGGAGAAGCTCATAGCTCATAGCTGTTAGCTCATAATAGAAATTGATTAAGTCTTAACAAAAAAGTGTCAAAATAATTCTGCTTTGTAGGAGAATGGATACGTATGGAACCAAAAGACGTTTACATGTCCAAACCCTGGTTAAAGTACTACTCGGAAGGTGTTCCCCATGAGGTGGAAGTCCCCGACATATCGGTGCCCCAATTATTCGACCAGATGGCGGACAAATACAGTGGCAAGGCTGCCCTGATATTTTACGGCAAAAAGATCAAATACGGGGAATTGAAAAAGTTGACCGATCAATTTGCCGCAGCCCTGGCAGATCTCGGAGTTTCCAAAGGGGATACGGTGGGATTATACCTGCTAAATTGTCCCCAGTATGTGATTGCCTATATCGGCGCCTTAAAAGTCGGTGCCAAGATAACGCCGATTAGTCCGGTCTACACCAGCCAGGAAGTCAAACACCAGTTAACGGACAGTGAAACAAAAACAGTAATCTGCGAAGACATTCTGTATGACAACGTTGAGAAAACCAACGTCGATTTGGACAATATCATCCTGTCAAGCATCGGCGACTATCTTCCGACCCTCAAACGCGCCTTTGGCAAAAGTGCATTGGGCAAGGCCTACAGCGGAATGCAGGTTCCTACAGCGGACCATATCCAACAGGCCGGCCTGCACCTATTTAAAGATTTGATAAAAAAAGCCCCGGACCAAAAGCCTGATATCACCATTGATCCATCCAATGACATTGCCGCCCTGCCGTACACCGGGGGAACGACCGGGCTTCCCAAGGCCGCGGTCTTAACCCATTACAATATGGTGGCGCTCATGATGCAGGTCCAGTCTTTCTGGACCATATTTGAGGAGGGCCGGGAAAAGATCATCGCGTTTTTACCATTTTTTCACATTTATGGTCAGGTGGTCGTGATGCTCAGTGGTTTGGCCCAGGGTTCCACCATTGTGCTGTTCACCACGCCGGACATCGATGCCATTCTTACAGCCATGGAGCGGTATCAGGCCTCCGGTTTTTTTGGTGTCCCCACTTTGTTTGAATATCTGAAAGAATACGAGAAAACCGATCGGGTTGACTGGAAGCGGCTCAAGTTAATCGCCTGCGGGGCGGATACCCTGCACCAATCCACGATTGAAGAGTGGGAAAGACGCACCAATTCCAAAATACTGGAAGGTTACGGTATGACCGAAACCACCGCCGTCAGCCACGCCACCCCACATGACAGACCCAAAACCGGATCTTTTGGCATTCCTTTGCCCGGTGTCACCGCTGCCATCGTCGACGTGGAGGGTACGGAGTTCATGCCCATCGACGAAGTGGGGGAGTTGATACTGAATGGCCCGAACATTATGCAGGGTTACTGGAATCGCCCTGAAAGCTATCAGGAAACATTTCTTGAGTTTGATGGGAAAAAATGGCTGAGGACCGGTGATCTGGTCAGGATGGATGAAGAAGGTTATTTTCATTTCTTTGACCGCAAACGCGATTTGATTAAATTTAAAGGCTATTCGGTGTTTGCCCGCCATGTGGAAGAGGTGCTGTACAACCATCCCCAGGTAAAAGCCGCCGGCGTGGTCGGTGTGCCGGATCCAAAGGTTGGAAATATTATAAAGGCATATGTGGTGTTGCAGAGTGAGGCCAGGGGCAAGGTGTCCGAAGAAGAGATCATGGAATTTTGCCGCCAGAACCTGGCCCATTACAAAGTTCCGGGTATCATCGAATTTCGTGGCGAGCTTCCGAAAACGGATGTGGGCAAAGTCTCACGGCGGGAGTTGCGAGAAGAGGCGGAGGAGATTTGAAATGGGTACACCCTTTTTGGAAATTGACACTGTTTCCAAGAGCTTTGGCGGGCTTAAAGCCGTCAGTGATGTCAGTTTCAGTATGCGGCGGGATGAAATTGTCGGTTTGATAGGACCGAACGGTGCCGGGAAAACCACCCTCCTGAGATTGATTACGGGAATTCTGAAAACGGACACCGGCACGGTCAGTTTTAAAGGCCAAAAAATTGTCGGCATGAAAACCTGGGACATTGTCAATCTTGGAATTGCCGGTACCTTTCAGAATATGCGGCCGTTTCGGCGTCTGCCGATAATTGCCAATGTCATGGTGTCGTGTTTATCTCCCCGATCTATGAAACGGGGCGAATGGGTCAAACGGGTTGAAGCCAAAGCGATGGACGCGCTTGAATTTGCCGGCATATCGGACATGGCGCTGGAGAAGGCCTCAACCCTTTCTCAAGGAGATCTCAAACGCTTGGAAGTGGCTCGCGCCATTGCCACCGAGCCGGAGCTGCTGCTGCTGGATGAGCCCTTCGGGGGATTGAGCCCGGCCGAAACAGAGCTCATGGCCAAGTCGATTAATCGCTTACACAAAGGGGGGCGTTTCGGCCGGCTGCACAGTGAAGGCCCGGCTATGGTGATTATCGAGCACAAGCTGCAGCAATTGATGAAGATTGCCGACCGCATCATCGTCCTGAACTTCGGGAACCTGATAGCAGACGGATCGCCTGAAATAGTTTGTGCCGATAAAAACGTCATCGAATGCTACCTGGGAGAAGGAGGCAAGTAAATTGTTGCTGGAAGTTTCAAATCTAACGGTTTGCTTTGACAAGGCCATGATCATCAACGATCTCAGCATGCACATCAACGACGGCGAGTTGGTCAGCCTGGTGGGTCCCAATGGTGCCGGCAAGTCAACCCTTTTGAGGGCCATCACCGGCCTGGTGATCTGGGAAAAGGGCATCCATCGGGGTACCACTGAAGGCGACATTACGTTAGAAGGCACAGTCGTGTTTCAAGGCCAATCGATCGAGCAGGTACCGGCCCATGAAATTACCCAAAAAGGATTAATCCACTGCCCTGAAAGGCGACGACCTTTTCGCGAAATGACAGTCATTGACAATCTCTATGCCGGCGGCTACCTGGTCAAAGATAAAAATCAGCTGCAAAAAAACCTTGAAAATGTCTATGAACTATTTCCAAGACTTCAGGAAAGAGTTAAACAAATATCCGGCACCCTGTCAGGCGGTGAGCAGCAAATGCTGGCCCTTGGCCGCGCCTTGATGTCCAATCCAAAACTGCTGTGTATCGACGAACCGTCCACCGGCCTGGCGCCGATCATGAAAGAAGAGGTCTTCAACAAAATTAAAGAGATTGGTAATATGGGAATCACGGTCCTGCTCGTGGAACAGGAGGTAAGTGCCGTTTTTGCCATGGCAGACCGCAATTATGTCCTATCTTCGGGTAAAATTATCGCCGAGGGCAGCGGAGACGAATTAATGCAGGATGAAGTGCTGCGCAAAACCTACCTCGGGTTATAAACTCAGAGTCAAATCGAAAATTCTATTTATTTACCTGTAGTCCGTTGTATCAAGGGATCAAGCAATAAAATTCCAAATCACAAGCACCAAATTACAAATAAATCGCAAATCGCAATATTCAATGACCAATACCGATTAATTATTGAACTCAAAATCTCATTTTTGTTTTGAATTTGTGTTTTTGGTCATTGTGATTTGTTTGAGATTTGGTTATTGGTGCTTGGAATTTTTCATGGTTTTTACTAAACAGTTAATTTTAAGTATGGTAACTAGATTTTAAACAATTAGTATGGGAGAGGGGAATAATTATGGCACAAGTAGTAGCAGATCGCAGGGATATCGATTTTGTCATTTATGAGCAATTAATGGTTGATGAATTGACCAAACTGGACAAATACAAAGTTTTTAACAAAAAGACGTTTGATATGATTATCACCGAGGCCCGCAATTTTGCGGTCAAAGAGCTGCTGCCTGCCAATGCGGAAGGCGAGAAGGAGGGACTGCAATTTGAAAGCGGGCAGGTCACAGTTCCGCAATGCTTTCATCGCGCCTACAAACTCCTGCTGGAGGGCGAGTGGACATCGCTGACCGAAGACCCTGATTGGGGAGGGCAGGGGTTGCCCTCCAACATTGCCCTGGCGGTGGGCGAGTATTTGTACGGCAGCAACTGGGCCCTGACGAATTACGGCGGGATGGGGCACGGCACCGGCAAAATGATCGAAATTTTCGGAACCCAGCAGCTAAAGGAGATGTTTCTTGAAAAGCTCTATACCGCCCATTGGGGCGGCACCATGCTGCTTACCGAACCTGAAGCCGGATCTGATGTCGGGGCTTTAACGACAACTGCGGTTAAAAATCCGGATGGAACCTATTCTATAAGCGGCAATAAAATTTTTATCACCAACGGTGAGCACGATCTCACCGAAAATATCATTCACCCGGTACTGGCCCGCATCGAGGGGGACCCGTCAGGAACCAAAGGCATTTCGATTTTTCTGGTTCCCAAAATATGGGTCAATGAAGACGGCAGCCTGGGGGATCCAAATGACATTGTTTGCACCGGCATCGAAGAAAAAATGGGAATTCATGCCAGCCCCACCTGCAGCATGACCCTGGGGGGTAAAGGCAATTGCCGGGGTTTGCTGCTGGGAGAAGCATGCCAGGGAATGAAAATCATGTTTTACATGATGAACGAAGCGCGGCTGGGGGTCGGTTTTCAGGCCTTTGCTTACGCATCCGCTGCTTATTTATATGCCCTTAACTATGCCCGCGAGCGGATTCAAGGCCGGGACCTGTCAGCAGGCAAAGATCTGAGTGCTCCCTCGGTGCCGATTATCCAACACCCCGACGTGCGCAGGATGCTCCTGGAAATGAAAGCTTACGTGGACGGTATGCGCAGCTTTGTTCACTACGTCGGGCAGTGCCTTGAAAAGGAGGCTCTGGCAAACACTGATGAGGAACGGGCCTATTACAAGGGTTTCGGAGATTTGCTGACACCCCTGGTGAAGGCCTACTGCGCCCAGCGGGGCTTTGATCAGTGTGTTCAGGCCGTTCAGGTCTATGGCGGATACGGTTATGTCTCGGAATATCCGGTCGAACAGCTCGTCAGGGATTGCAAGATTACCTCGATCTACGAAGGTACCGACGGCATTCAGGCCATGGACCTTCTAGGGCGCAAGCTGGGAATGGCCAAGGGGCAGGTTTTTATCAACTTTTTGGGCGAAATTCAAAAAACCGTGGCGCAGGGCAAAGAGACGATGGGATTGGAAGAGATCAGCATCGATGTTGAAAAAGCGGCCAACCGGCTTGGCGAATTAGCCATGCATCTTGGAACAACTGCCATGTCGGCCCAATTTAAGGTGGCATTTGCAGCTGCATTCCCGTTTCTGGAAGTCATGGGCGATGTCATCATGGCCTGGATGTTGTTGTGGCGTGCTGTTTTAGCCCAGCAGAAACTCGATGCCGGTGCCAGGAAAAAAGACGTTGACTTCTACGAGGGGCAACTTAAGACGGCTGATTTCTTCATCCAGACTATTTTGCCTGCCACGCTTGGCAAGATGGATGGTATTGTCAAAAGCAACAGCTCGGCCATCGAGATTTCCGACGCCGGATTTGGCGGCTGAAACCTTTAGCACTCTTTCAATTTAAGATTTACCACTGAGGCACAGAGAGCACAGAGAATAGTTTTATTTTGTCCGCCTGGAGAAAAAAAATTTACACCTCTGTGTCCTCTGCGCTCGAGCAAAACGGGTGGTGAAATTACCAAACACGTATTTTCATATCTTTGAACGGTTAGCGTTCAATTAAGATGGGAGTAATCTATGGGTATTCAAAAAGTATTAGTCATCGGGTCAGGCCTAATGGGAAGCGGGATTGCGCAGGTATGTGCTCAAGCTGGTATTCAAGTGTATTTGCATGATGTCTCCAAAGAGGCTTTGGCAAAGGCCATTAAAACAGTTGACTGGTCGGTGGGAAAATTTATCGAAAAAGGAAAATTGAGTGAAGACCGAGATTCAATTATGGCCCGCATCCGCCTGATTACCGATTTGAATGACGGCAAAGAGGTTGATCTGGCCATTGAGGCTGTTTATGAAAAACTGGAATTGAAACAGGACGTTTTTAAAAAAATTGATAAAAACTGCCTCCCAGATACATTGATTGCCAGCAATACGTCCGCGATACCGATCACCGAACTTGCTGCGGTAACCAACCGTCCGGATAAAGTTCTGGGCCTTCATTTTTTTAGTCCCGTGCCAATGATGCAGGCCGTGGAAGTCATAAAAGGTGCCGGTACGGTTGATGAAACCGCCCGCACCGGAAGGGATTTCGTTCTTCAAATCGGCAAAGAGCCTATTATGGTCAATCGCGATGTGGCCGGATTTGTCATTAACCGTATTAATTTTCCGTCTGCCATCGAAGCGATGAATCTGGTTGAACAGGGTGTTGCCTCGGTCGAAGACATCGATAAGGGACTGCGTTTGGCCGCCGGAAGGCGCATGGGTATTTTTGAAACCGGGGACATGGTCGGCCTGGATGTGACTTATGGTGCCATGAAGGCCATGTATGAAGAAACCGGAGACCCGCGCTGGTATCCGCCGCTGCTGTTGAGGCGCAAAGTCAAAGCCGGCCATCTCGGCCGTAAAACCGGCAGAGGCTGGTATGAATACAACGAAGACGGGACTAGAAAGTAGCGTTTCGTGTTTTGTTTTCTGGGTTTTGTTCTGAGGCATCGGGTTACTAAATACCAAACACCAAACACTAAATACTTTTTCCAAGGAAAACCAATGCCTCATTTTAAAGTCGACCAGAAAGACATTTTTTTTATCTTAAAAGACCAGCTCAATTACGGATCTGTGTGTTCCTTGGAGCGCTATAAAGGACTCAATGAAAAAGCGTTAGACCTGCTGGTCACTGAAGCGCTGCGTTTTGCCAGGGGCGTGGTGGATCCTTTGCAGGAAATCGGTGAGCAGTTTGGCGTCAAATTTGAGGATGGAAACGTCACCTGTCCGGCTGAATTTAAAAAAGCATTTAAGCAATACGGGCAGGACGGATGGACGGCGGCCGTGCGCGACCCTGAATACGGCGGGCAGGGATTTCCCCACATGATGCGAATTGTCGTCAATGATTTGATGTACGGTGCCTGCCAGTCATTTAATATGGCCCCGAGTCTGACCCACGGTGCAGCGCATCTGATCGAAAGTTTCGGCGATAGAGAGCTAAAGGAGCGCTTTATACCTAAAATGTTTGACGGAACCTGGGCCGGCACCATGTGTCTGACCGAAGCGGATGCCGGATCCAATCTGGCCGCACTGCAAACGACGGCTTATCCGGCAGGCGATCATTATAAAATCAAAGGCAGCAAAATTTTTATCTCCTGGGGCGATCATAATTTGACGGAAAACATTATCCATCTGGTTCTTGCTCGTATAGACGGAGCACCTGAAGGTGTGAAAGGAATTTCACTTTTTGTTGTGCCGAAGATGCGCATGAATCCTGACGGATCGATTCAGAGACCCAATGATGTTCTTTGTGGAGGAGTGGAGGACAAACTGGGACTGCATGCTTCTCCGACCTGTGTTCTGAATTTTGGCAACAATGATGGCTGTATCGGCTACCTTTGCGGAGAAGCTGATAAGGGGCTGGCACATATGTTTCAGATGATGAATGCTGCCCGTATCAACACCGGCGTCAGCGGCATGGCCCTGGCCGGCACCGCCTATCAAAATGCACTCGAATATGCCAAGGGACGAATCCAGGGAAGGGACATCGCCGGCCGTAAATCCGGAGAGGTACCGATTATCGATCATCCGGATATCCGCCGCATGCTGCTGTGGATGAAAGCCATGGTGGATGGCATGCGTTCCATGATCTATGCCGGGGCCTTCTGGCAGGATTACGCCCTGGAATTGCCTGAAGGAGATGAGAAACAACACTACGCCAATCTGCTTGATTTTATGACGCCCATAATCAAGGCCTATTGTTCGGACATGGGATTTAAAGTATGTGAAACCGCCATCCAGTGTCTCGGCGGGTATGGATTCTGTAAGGAGTACCCGCTTGAGCAATATCTGCGGGATGCCAAGATCATGTCTCTTTACGAGGGCACCAACGGGATCCAGTCCATGGATCTGATGGGCAGAAAGATGCGCATCCACAATGGCGGAGCCTTTGCGGCCTACCGCCAAGAAATCGAAAAATTTTGTCGGGCAAACCAGAATCACCCGCAGCT
>Ga0316191_10004258_pt1 | contig 10660 bp, 7 predicted proteins | sample Eddworburr2cm_MG_FD_204928 | JGI IMG/M metagenome (GOLD analysis project Ga0316191, IMG submission 204928) | Coastal sediment microbial communities from Maine, United States - Eddy worm burrow 2 cm | ecosystem: Environmental > Aquatic > Marine > Coastal > Sediment | place: USA: Maine | collected... | reverse complement strand
CGAGACCGGCGAGTACGGCCTGGATAATCGCAACACCCAGCACGCCCTGGGCGACACTGCGAATCGTCGCACCCGCCATGCCGGCAAATTGCTGGCCCAGCGGATCTCCCATCAATCGCAACGAAACCGCCTGCACCGCAGCCTGGCCGCTGCGAGCGTAAACCAGAAACACCCCGGCAATAATGATCGAGACGATAAATTTCAGAACGGTCACGCCGGCTCCGGCGGCCGCGCCAAGCACCCATTTCGCGGCTCCCGTCAGTTGCTCCGTGTAATTGCCCAGCAGCGAACTGAGATTGGTCGAAGCCTGACTCCAGACGGCATAAAGTTCGTCGCCGATCAGCGGCCAGTCTTGCACGCTGGCTGACGGCGGCGGGATGTGAAGCGTCCCCTCCTTCATCGCGGTTGCAAGGTGCCGCGAGTTGTGGATAGCGGATTCCGACAACATCACCGTCGGCGTAACCAGCATGGCCAGGGCCATCAGCGTCATCAACGTGGCACTGAGTTTCTCCCGCCCGCCGAGAGCGGACTGCAACTTATCGAACAGCGGATACACGGCTACCGCAAGAATCGCCGCCCACAGTGTGAGCAGCAGAAACGGTTTGACAATATTGAAACACCACAGCACCAGCAGAAAGATCAGCGCGATGCGTATCGCGGACTCGATCGCTCCGCGCTGAATCCGTTTTTCGTCAGAGGATACCAATGAATCGCCCATGCTCGGTTCTCCCAAATGCATAATGCCGCGCCCGGGGTCGGGGTCGGGTCAATAAACGTACGCTGACGATTCGACGCTGTTGGCAGGCATGATAAATCATGTTCGGGGTCGTCACCCCCATCACCCGGCAAAGAGCGCCCGCCTGTCGCTGCCCCACCCCACCCCCATCATCGCCAAGATAATTGAAATGGCATTTTCAGCGCGGAGAGTCGCCCCGGCATGACAGCTTCGCCTCGCCTGACAGTGGCCGGAATCGAATTGGGCAGCATGCTGCCCGCTGGCTCCATGCGGCAGAAAAAGCGCTCGCCTGCGCTTTACTCGGCAACGCCCCTTGCAGTTGGACCAGCCCGCGCCGGCACGCCGCCGTTCTCGAACAGCGCATAAACATACTGCAATTCGCCCTTGTTGTTGGACAGGAAACGAAAACCGGTGGCGGATGAGATTTGCGAATCGACGAAGTGTTCGAGTGTGCCGGTTTTACCCGAACGGGCAGCCTGCCAGTTCATGTACAGCGTCCATGCGCGTTCGAGATACGAACGGTCGCCAGTCAACTTGTACGCAAATACCAGGCCATTGACCGGGGGTATCGCATTGACGCCATGCGGTGCCCCATCTCCGCCAGCGCTGATCGGCGCATTCGTCTCGACGTTGTAGCCCAGATGCAGGCGCAGGAAACCATTGTCGTCAAGCGGAATATCGCGGTAAAAGGTCGCCATATCGATCAGGCGCCGGCGTACGGCTGCCGCCCGCACGTCGCCTTCCGCGTCCAGCACCCGCCACGCATGCCACAACGCGTCCATCCAGATACCCATGTGAAACGTGATCGAAATCCGCTCGCCGCGCTCGAATGCCCCCGGGCCGAGACGGCTGGACTTGTCGGTCGACGCGGCGCCGAGCCAGTACATGTTGCGTTCGCCATCCCAGTCGGGAGACTGCAACATGATGTCGATCACCTTGTCACGCCAAACCCTGTTGACGGGGGTGGCGGAGACCTCCGCGGCGCAAACGGCAAACCGCAACTGTCGCGCCCAGCGCCGGCCGCCGGCGCCGGACTTGAAGACCGGGTCGCCCGGGTTGACGACAAAATCCTCGGCGTTCCACGCGACCATTTCCGTGACGATACGGTCGATGACCTCGATCGCGGCGCGATCCGACTCGCCGCTTGCCCAATCGCACAGACCCCAACCGTAGAGATGGTCGTGATTGTAGGCGGCGTCTTTTTTCCACGCGCCGCCACCGACATAGGAATTTTTGAAAAACTCCGCGAGGTTTTGCGCCCGTCTGAACCAGGCCCGGGCGGCGTCGGGGTGCGTGCCCTCAAGACGGCGATACATCGAGTAGGCGGTCCACAGGTCGTCGCCTTCGGTTTGGGTATGGGTATTGGCAATTTCCGCCAGGCCAGTGAACTTGTCCAACCGCTTTTTCCCGTAACGTCCGTCCGCGATATGCGGATCGGCCGTGCGGCTATCGATGTCGCGGGCCTGGTACGCCGCCGCCTCATCGCCCCAGTCCGGCATCGGCGCCGGTGCCGCAAACACCACCTTTGCGCCAATGCACGCGAGTCCCGCTGCGGCGAGCGAAACGACAAGCCGACCGATTGGTGACAACGTCATTGGGCTTTTCCAGGCTCCATCACCAGCATTTTCGGCGCTTTGCGGGCCGCACACCAGTCTTGCGCTAGCGCAACAGCATTCAGCACCCGCAGACGCATCGTTTTATGTCACGAATCAGCAACTGCAAAAGCCCGGCCACTGTGACACCCCCAGTCCGCAGCAAACCGGCTCCGGGTAGACAACGCGGAGCCGGACCGCTCAAACTTGGCGTTTATAACAACCGCCGGTCGCTTGCGCCGGGTCCTCCTCTACTGGTCCGAATTTCTGTCGCCATGAGCCACCGCCCAAGTCAATCCGACCCGAAGCCCGCACACGCCGCCAGCGCTATGGCCGGCGATGGTCACGCCTCCGATTGCGCGGCAACACCCGGCAAGCTGATCGTCGTATCAGCACCATCCGGCGCCGGAAAAACCTCGCTGGTGCACGCCTTGCTCGAGGCGGAGCCGGGGGTACACCTGTCGGTTTCGCACACGACCCGCCCGCAGCGGCCGGGTGAGGTCGATGGCAAGGATTATTTCTTCGTCGACGTTCCGGCATTTGAAGCACTTGCCGCGAAAGGCGAGTTTCTCGAGCATGCCCGGGTTTTTGACAACTTCTACGGCACCGGCCGGACCCAGGTTGAACAACAGCTGGAGGCGGGCACCAGCGTCGTGCTGGAGATCGACTGGCAGGGCGCGCAACAGGTACGAACGGCGATGCCAGACTGCATCAGCGTGTTCGTGTTGCCGCCGAGCCGCCTGGAACTGGAGCGGCGCCTGCGCGGACGCGGCACCGACAGCGCCGAGGTCATTGCCCGGCGACTGGCCGATTCCGTCGATGACATGCGCCAGTGCGCCGCGTTCGACTACGTCGTCGTCAATGCCGATTTCGCCACCGCGGTCGCCGATCTCAGGCGCATTGTGGCCGGCAATGCCGACGACCTGCGAACCGGGCGAGAAGAAATCCGCCACCTGCTGCGTGAGCTCCTCGCCGCCTGAGCCGGTCCGCCATGCTGGCGCCCGGCGGCGTTGTTGCTTTAAACTGCAGGTTTGCTGCCGCGCAGCATCCAAAGAGGTTTGTCATGGCAAGAATTACAGTCGAGGACTGTCTTAGTAAAGTCGAGAATTGTTTCGACCTGGTATTGATCGCCGCCAAGCGCGCCCGCAGGCTCGCCAATGGCGCGGAAGCCCATGTTCCCTGGGAGAACGACAAGCCCACGGTCGTCGCACTTCGCGAGATCGCAGAAGGCTTCGTCAATCGCGAGATTCTGCTGGAAGAAGATCAGTCCATGGAAGAGCTGTTGGAACAGGAAGCCAGCGCCGCTTTCGAAAACCTGGAAGCCGGTCGTCCGCCTCTCGGAGAGCAGGTCTAGCGCAAGCCTGCCGCCCCCGCGATGGATTACGCCGCTTCCTTCCTGGCCCGGTTGCCACGGGGGAAGCGATCCCTGGGGCTAAACAAACTCGTCTCCCGAATCGAGACCTACCTGTCCAAAGAGCAGGTGGACAAGGTCGTCGAGGCCTACGAATTTGGCGCGCGCGCACATGAGGGGCAGAAACGCCACAGCGGTGAGCCGTACATCACTCACCCGGTAGCGGTAGCGACCATTCTCGCGGATTTGCACCTGGACATGCCGACGGTGATCGCGGCATTGCTCCACGACGTGATTGAAGATACCGGTACCGGCAAGGGTGAGATCAGCAAGCTGTTCGGCGAAGAAGTGGCCAACATCGTCGACGGCGTCAGCAAACTCGACCAGCTCCGCTTTCGCAACCGCGAGGAGGCGCAGGCGGAGAGCTTCCGCAAAATGGTGCTGGCCATGGCCGAGGACATTCGCGTGATCCTGGTCAAGCTCGCCGATCGCACCCACAACATGCAGACGCTCGGGGTCCTGCCACCGGCCAAGCGCCGCCGCATCGCCCGCGAAACGCTGGAAATCTATGCCCCGATCGCCAACCGGCTCGGCATCAACAGCATGCGTCTCGAACTCGAGGAACTCGGGTTCAAACACATGCACCCACGCCGTTACCGCGTGCTCGAACGGGCGCTGCGCCGGGCCAAGGGTAGCCAGCGCCAGTTCCTGCGCCGAATCAGCTCACGATTCGAGAGCACTCTCTCCGGTTCCAATATCGAGGCGCGGGTCGAGAGCCGCGAGAAACATCTCTACAGCATCTACCGCAAGATGCAGACCAAGGGCCGCTCGCTGGCGGAGATCGTCGACGTGTTCGGTTTTCGTGTCATCGTTGCCGGCACCGACGACTGCTACCGCGCACTCGGCCTCGTTCATCATCTGTACAAGCCGATGCCGGGGCGGTTCAAGGACTACATCGCGATTCCCCGGGTCAATGGCTACCAGTCGCTGCACACCACGCTGTTCGGTCCGAAAAGCATGCCCATCGAGGTTCAGATTCGTACCGAGGACATGAACCGCGTGGCCGAGTCGGGCATCGCCGCGCACTGGCAGTACAAACTCGGCGGCGCCACAGATGCCGCACCGCATACCCGCGCCCGCGAGTGGCTGAAGAACCTGATGGAGATCCAGGAGAGCGACGATTCCGAGGAATTTCTCGAAAGCATCAAGGTCGATTTGTTCCCCGACAAGGTCTATGTTTTCACGCCAAACGGCGACATCAAGCGGTTGCCGAAAGGCTCTACCTGCGTCGACTTCGCCTATGCCGTGCATACCGGCGTCGGCAACCGCTGCGTAGCAGCCAAGGTCGATCGCCGGCTGGTGCCGCTGCGGACCCAGTTGCGCAACGGCCAGACGGTCGAAGTGATCACCGCGCGCGGCGCTACGCCGAATCCGTCGTGGGTGAATTTCGTGGTCACTGCAAAGGCCCGCACCGCGATCCGCCAGTTCCTGAAAACGATGCGCCGTACCGAGGCCGAGGAACTCGGGCGGCGCCTGCTCGATCATGCGCTCGGCGAATTTCAGACCTCGGTCAGAAAGCTCGGCAAGAAGCGCCTTAATGACCTGGTCGCTGAACTCGGCGTGGACGGCACGAAAACGCTGTTTGCCCAGATCGGCCTCGGCGAGCGACTCGCCCCGCTGGTGGCAAAACGCGCCGTGTTGCCCGAGGGCGGGCAGAGCAGCACCGTCGAACGCGACATGCCACTCGACATCATCGGCACAGAAGGCATGGTCGTCAGCTATGCGCGCTGTTGCTTCCCGCTGCCCGGTGATCCGATCATCGGCTATCTCAGCGCCGGACGCGGCATCGTGGTCCACCGCGACGATTGCGGTAACCTCGCGCAGTATCGCAAGCAACCGGAGAAATGGATTTCGGTGGACTGGAGCGAGTCGATTGACCGCGCGTTTACCGTCGAGATCCGGGTAAAGGTCATCAACCGGGTCGGCGTTCTTGCCGCAGTCACGTCGCAGATTTCCGATCTGCAGACCAATATCGAGTCGGTATCGATCGACGAGCGGGACGGCGACAGCTCCACGATTACGTTCCAGATACATGTAAAAAGCCGGCATCACCTCGGCAAGATCCTGCGCAGCCTGATGAGCATGCCCGAGGTGCTGCACGCGAGCCGCAAGGCCGCCTGAATCCGCTCAACAGTTCCGCACGAGGTTGGCAGTCATGACACGAGAACCCATCGCTACAGAACAAGCGCCGGCGGCAATCGGCAGTTATTCGCAAGCCATGCGTTGCGGCGATACCGTTTACCTCTCGGGCCAGATTCCGCTCGACCCCGCCACGATGACGCTGGTCGAGGACGGTCCCGAAGCCGCGATACGCCAGGTACTGGACAATCTTGCCGCGGTTGCGCGCGGCGCCGGCGGTACTCTCAACCACATCGCAAAACTCAACGTATTCCTCGTCGATCTGGACGATTTCACCCTCGTCAACGAAGTGATGGCCGAGTATTTCGAACAGCCCTTCCCGGCGCGTGCAGCGATCGGCGTGGCCGCGTTGCCCAAGGGCGCGCGGGTCGAAATGGACGCAATCATGGTGTTGCCGCAGTAAGGCCAGCGCGCACCGCAAGACATTCCGTGCCCGAACTTTCAGAACTTCCTGTCACGGCGCTCAGCGGCGTCGGCCCTGCGCTTGCGAAAAAACTCGAACGGCTTTCGATTACGACCGTGCAGGACCTGCTGTTTCTGCTGCCGCTGCGCTACGAGGACCGCACCCGGGTCGTGCCGATCGGCAGCGTCCGTCCCGGCCAACGCTGTGTCGTGGAGGGCGAGATCCAGTTGACCGAGGTCGTATTCCGGCGCCGGCGCATGCTTGCGAGCACACTCAGTGACGGCACCGGCTGGTTGACGATGCGGCTGTTTCACTTCAGCCGCAGCCAGCAGGCGGCGCTTGCGCGGGGCACGCGGCTGCGCTGTTTCGGCGAGGTCCGCGGCATCCCGGGCAAACTCGAGATGGTCCATCCCGAGTACAAACGCATTGGCCCGGGAAGCGGCATGGGGCTGGAGGAGACGCTGACCCCGGTCTACCCGAGCACCGAGGGCATCCAGCAGGGACGGCTGCGCCGGCTAACGGATATCGCGCTGGATCTGCTGCAGCGTAACCCGCTGACCGACTGGCTCGGGCCGGCACCGGACACGGCATCGGCGCGCCTGCCCACTCTCGATGCCGCGATCCGGCAACTGCACCGGCCACCCCTGGATGCATCGCTGGAACAACTCGGCAGCGGGCGTCACCCGGCGCAGCGCCGCCTCGCATTCGAGGAGCTCCTCGCCCATCAGCTGAGTCTCCGCCAACTTCGCGCCCGCGCCCGGCAGGATGACGCGCCGGCACTCAATGTCGATGGCTCATTGCACAAGCGATTCCTGAAGGCGCTGCCGTTCACCCTGACCGGCGCCCAGCAACGGGTCCTCAGGGAGATCGGGGCCGACATCGCGAAAGCGGTGCCGATGCTCAGGCTGTTACAGGGCGACGTCGGCTCGGGCAAAACGGTCGTTGCCGCCGCCGCGGCGCTTTGCGCCGTGGACAGCGGTATGCAGGCGGCGCTGATGGCGCCAACCGAACTGCTCGCCGACCAGCACCTGCAGACCCTGAGGGGCTGGCTGGACCCACTCGGGGTCAGGATCGCGTGGCTGAGCAGCAGCGCGCGGGCAAGCAAGCGCAAGGCGGCGCTGGCGGCGCTCGCGAGTGGCGAGGCACAGATCGCCGTCGGCACGCATGCTCTGTTCCAGGAGGGGGTCGAATTCCGCAACCTGGCACTGGCCATCGTTGACGAGCAGCACCGATTCGGGGTCCACCAGCGCCTGCGGCTGCGCGAAAAGGGTCTCGCCAGCGGCACCGCGCCGCATCAGCTGATTATGTCGGCGACACCAATACCGCGAACGCTGGCGATGACGGCCTATGCGGATCTGGACGTCTCGGTCATCGATGAGCGCCCGCCCGGACGCAAGCCGGTCACTACCGCGGTATTGCCCGCCGCGCGCCGGCCGGAGCTGATCATGCGGGTCGCCGCCGCCTGCAGCAGCGGCCGCCAGGCTTACTGGGTGTGCCCGCTGATCGAGGAATCGGAAACGCTCGCGCGGCAGGCCGCCGAGGATATGGCTGCCAGTCTCGCCGACGCCTTACCCGAGCTGTCGGTCGGCCTGGTCCACGGACGAATGCGGGGCGAGGAAAAAGAGCGTGTCATGGCCGCATTCAAACGCGGCGACTGCGACCTGCTCGTAGCCACCACCGTGATCGAGGTCGGTGTGGATGTCGCCAACGCAACGCTGATGGTGATCGAAAACGCCGAAACCCTTGGACTCGCACAACTGCACCAGCTGCGCGGCCGGGTCGGGCGCGGCAGCGGTGAAAGCAGCTGCATTCTGCTCTATGAGCCGCCGCTGTCGGCGACCGCGCGGCGGCGCCTCGAAGTCATGCGGGAAACCGACGATGGTTTCGAGGTTGCGCGCCAGGATCTCGAACTGCGCGGGCCCGGCGAAGTGCTGGGTACCCGTCAGACCGGGCTGATGCAACTGCGCGTTGCCGACCTGTTACGAGACATCGACCTGCTGCCCGCAGTACAGAAACGCGCCGACGCCACGATGCGCGACCAGCCGGAGGCGGTCGAGCCGCTCATCCGGCGCTGGATCGGCGCGGCGGAACGGTTTGGCCAGGTCTGACCGGGCATGGTCAGCGCCGTGGTTTTGATCGACAATACCGCGCCCGGACCGGACCGATTCGCGGTCTGCCCGCGCGGCGCCCCGGCGCGGCGCGGCGGCAACCGGGTTGCAAAGGCATAGCGCGCAATGGCAAAGAGCACAAGAGGCATTACCGGCGAAACCCTGCGCGGGCTGATCAATCAGCTCGGCGAATACGGCAGGCTGATGCGGCTGGACCGGCCGATCGGAATCCTGTTGCTGTTGTGGCCGACATTGTGGGCGCTGTGGATCTCGGGCGAGGGCCACCCGGACGAAACCGTCTTCGCCGTATTCGTGCTGGGTGTGATCGTGATGCGATCGGCCGGCTGTGTCGTCAACGACCTCGCGGACCGGCGCTTCGACCCGCATGTAAAACGCACGCGGGACCGGCCGCTCGCACTCGGCACGGTCAGCCTGGCAGAAGCGCTGTGCCTGTTCGCGGGGCTGATGCTGATCGCGTTCGGCCTGGTCCTGACCCAGAACCGGTTGACCATTACCCTGGCTTTTGTCGGCGCGTTTCTCGCTGCGACCTATCCGTTTCTGAAACGTTTCACCTCGCTGCCGCAGCTCTATCTCGGGGCGGCGTTCGGCTGGGGTGTACCGATGGCGTTTGCCGCCCAGACGGCGGCTTTGCCGCAGATCGCATGGCTGATGTTCCTGACCATCGTCGTGTGGGCAATCATCTACGACACCATGTATGCCATGGTCGACCGTGAGGACGATATCAAGCTCGGACTGAGATCGACCGCGATCCTGTTCGACGAGGCCGACCGCTTCATCATCGGCGTGCTGCAGCTGATCTTCTTCGCCGGCCTGATGTTGCTTGCGCCGATGGCGGGTCTCGGGAAATGGTACTGGCTCGGGCTTGCCGGCGCGGCCATCGCCGCGATCTACCAGCAATTTCTCATTCGCGATCGCGAGCCGACCCTGTGTTTCCGCGCCTTCCTCAACAACAACGCGCTCGGCGCGTCGGTTTTCGCTGGCATTGCGCTCGACTACCTGTTCCGCTCTGCCTGAAACCGGGTTCAGGCGGCGGCGCGCGTCTCCGACTCACCGAGAATCATCGCCGCAGCCTTCTCCGCGATCATGATCGTCGGCGCGTTGGTGTTGCCGCTGACCAGCGTGGGCATGATCGAGGCGTCCACGACACGCAAACCCTCCATGCCATGAACGCGCAACGCCGGATCGACGACCGCCGCATCGTCGATACCCATCTTGCAGGTGCCGACCGGATGGTAGATCGTCTCGGCCTTTTGCCGGACGAAAGCTTCGAGACCGGCCACGCTTTGAATCTCGCTGCCCGGGAAAATCTCTTTGCCACGGTAAGGTGCAAACGGTGCCGCCGCGAACAACTCGCGCGAAATCCGCACGCACTCGAGCATCATCGGCATATCTTCCGGATGAGTCAGGTAGCCGGGGCGGATACTCGGTTGCTCGGTCGGATCGGCGCTGCCGAGCCGGATTCGGCCGCGGCTTTTCGGCCGCAAATTACAGGCATGCAGCGTAAATCCGTGTCCCGGCAGGCGGTTGCGCCCGTGGTCGTCGAGCTGGGCCGGCACGAAATGGAACTGGATGTCCGGGCGCGAATCGGTGGCGTGGCAGCTGCGCACGAATCCGCCGGCTTCGGCGGCATTGGTCGTTCCCGGGCCGCTGCGGGTCAGCAGGAAGCGCAACCCCACCCAGGCCTCGCGCAACAAACCGAAATCATAGGTGATCGGTTTCTTGCAGCGATGGATGGTGCAGACATCGAGATGGTCCTGCAGATTCTCGCCCACACCCGGGAGGTCGTGAACGACATCGATGCCGAATTCGCGGAGATGATCCGCGGGACCGATGCCCGAGAGCTGTAACAGGTGCGGTGAATTGATGGCCCCGCCACACAGTATTACTTCGGCGCCGTGTTCACGTTTGAGCCGCCGCCCGACGCTGTACTCGACGCCGGTCGCGCGGCTGCCGTCGGTGAGTATCCTGGAGGCCAGCGCACCGGTGCGCACCTTGAGATTGGGCCGGCTGCGGGCCGGGTTGAGAAATGCGACGGACGTGCTGCAACGGCGGCCGTTGCGCTGGGTGACCTGGTACAGGCCGAAGCCTTCCTGGGTTTCACCGTTGAAATCCGGGTTCATCGGGTAACCGCAAGCGGAAGCGGCATCGAGGAAAACCGCGCTGAGCGGATTTACATAGTCGAGATCCTTGACGGTCAGCGCCCCGTCGGTCCCGTGCAGTGGCGACGCGCCGCGCCCCTGTTGCTGCGCG
>Ga0316191_10004257_pt1 | contig 10661 bp, 11 predicted proteins | sample Eddworburr2cm_MG_FD_204928 | JGI IMG/M metagenome (GOLD analysis project Ga0316191, IMG submission 204928) | Coastal sediment microbial communities from Maine, United States - Eddy worm burrow 2 cm | ecosystem: Environmental > Aquatic > Marine > Coastal > Sediment | place: USA: Maine... | reverse complement strand
CTAAGCCATACACAAAACCAGAGCAAACCGCCTGAATATCCCAAGCAGGAAAGTCTTTTCCGCCTAATTTATGCTGTACTATGCTAGCTGTTGAAGGAAATATCATATCAGGCGTTGTAGTTGCTACGACCAACGCATCAATATCATGAATGGTCAAACCGGCATCATCCAATGCTTGTTGCGCCGCTTTTGTCGCTAAATCTGAAGTATATTGATCTTTATCAATAATATGACGCTGCGTAATTCCGGTTCGTTCCCGAATCCAAGCATCCGATGTCTCTACGATTTTTGCCAAATCGTCATTGGTCATAATGGTTTCAGGCAGGTATCCGCCCACCCCAATAATATGGGTATTCAAACTCATGAAGAGGCTGCCTCAGTTACTGCATTCATACTTTCAATGGTACGCTCAATAAGGTTTGCCTCGACTTCCCGATGCGCCACAGCAATTGCACAAGCATATCCGTGCACATCTGCGCCACCATGACTCTTTACAACAATACCATTCAAACCAAGGAGAGGTGCACCGTTATGTTCATCCGGGCTTAGCGCTTTCTTTACGCGTTTGAGTGCTTTACTTGCCAAAAGCGCGCCAGTTTTTGCCACCAGGGTAGAAGTTAGCTCTTTTTTTACTGTACCTAAAATAAGGGTTGCAACGCCTTCCATGGTTTTCAAAGCCACGTTGCCAACAAATCCATCACAAACCACAACATCAACTTTATCTGTAAATAAATCTGTACCCTCAACGTTTCCAATAAAGTTGAGACCCGATTCACGCAAACGAGGTGCAGTTGCTTTAATAACATCCGTACCTTTCACGTCTTCGCTACCGATATTTAATAGCCCTACACGTGGCGACGCAATGCCTTCAGCAGCTTGCAAATAACAACTTCCCATCACGGCAAGCTGAACCAAATGATCTGAGGAGCAATCAACATTCGCGCCAATATCCAGAAAAAATGTTCCGCCACCATCCATAGCGGGAATCATGGATGCCAAAGCTGGTCGGTCGATACCGGGTAATGTTTTGAGAATTAATTTAGAAACCGCCATAAGTGCGCCTGTGTTTCCTGCGCTGACCATGGCATCCCACTCACCATCGCGAACGGCGCGAGCCGCCACATGCATGGATGACTGTTTTTTCTTACGCACAGCGATTGCAGGCGAATCATCCATTTCAATGATATCAGTGGCTGGTACGATATCTACCACCCCATCAAGCCCTCTTGCCTTTAAGGCAGGTTCAAGTATTTCAACCAGCCCACAAACGCCAAACTTCGCCTTCAAGGAAGACGAAGCCAATGTTTGTTTTAAAGCATCTAGCACGACATCAGGGGCTCCATCACCGCCATGTCCATCTAGAAGAATCCGTGCTAAATCTTTTTTCGTAGGCAAGTTAACGCTTGGCATTAAGCTTCAGCTGTTGCCACAACCTCACGGCCTTTGTAGTGACCACAACTTTGACATGCATAGTGCTGACGGTGCATTTCACCGCATTCAGTACATTCACTCATGCCAGAAAGTTTAATTGTGTCGTGTGAACGACGCATATTACGTTTTGACGCGCTGGTTTTTCTCTTTGGTACAGCCATTTCATACTCCTTCGTTATCGCAACGAATCTAATTACGCTTTCGCGTGTATTAAGCTAATTTGGGCGCAGCCTAACAGACTAAACCCAATCAAGCATCAAACTTAAAATCCTTCAGTGCCGCAAACGGGTTTTCTTTGACTTTCCCATGACAATCACAGCTATCATGGTTCAAATCAATCCCACAAGTCAGACACAAACCTTTACAATCTTCAGAACAAACAACCATAGGCTGCCAAGACAACCAGAATTGCTCACGCAACACATCAAGCAAATTCAACTCACCCGGAGCTGGCAACACTTCTTGTTCGCACGACTCTTTAGTCAGTTCCACTTCTAACTCATCATCTTGCCTTGGTTGCCCCAAAACAAACACGACATGCACATCACTTTGCATTTCACATGCAAATTCAACGTTACAACGCCCACATCGCCTAGGCACTGTCATTTGCCAGGAACCCGTCAAATCAAACTGATCTGAGACAGGCTCCAAACTTCCTTTCCAAACCATATCACTAAAAAATGGCGAGTTTATGTCCATATCACCAAAAGTAACATCGGCCAACAACCCTAAAGGAATAGTTTCATCCCATTGTCTTCCTGACTTTGCAAGCCCTTGAAGTGTAAGACTAAATCTATCTTTATGAGATTCCATTAGCCCTCCATACACCGCGAACAACACACACGGCAGACAATAAAATGAGCGCGCATTATGTGTTTACCACCCTTTTGGTCAAGTCCTCAAGCATGAAGGAATATTTATTTAGGAGAGCTCTCCGCTCATCATGTACGTATGATTAGTTTTTTTTACGGCCAAGGGACAAAAAATAATCAGGTGACTGACTATATTGATTACCCTGGCTTATCTATAGCTAGATGTTTTTGATATTTAAGATCGATATCCTGGAACGACTCAAACGATTCATTTCTTATTTTTGACCAAAATGCCTTATCTATTTTAAGCCAACGTTTAATCAAATGCTCTGCGACCTTCTCTTCTTCCAATGCTTCTCGAAGTAAATCCTGACGCACTTCGAGAAGCTCTTCAGTCAAATACATCCGTCGATGTACAAGTTCTAGATTGCGCCCAGGGTAAACAGTGCCTGAACCAAACTTCTCTGCCATAAACTGGGTTTGTCGCAATTCTATAGCGGCCTGGTCATGACCTTCAAAGAATTTACCTAACCAAGGGTGGGCGTAAACTTTATCATAAAATCTAGTGTGCACTTTCTGCATCACTTCGAGTCCACCTATTGCACTATACAAACTCTGTTTCACCAAGACTCCAATCAAACATGAATAAAAAAAGAGGGGTACATACCCCTCTTTCCAAAAAACACTTCGCTACTAAGTAACCAAAACTTTAAAAGCGAAGGTCTAGCACAAATGCTTATCCGATATACTTGCCTTTCTTCCTCAGTTGCTTGTCCATACGATCAATCTCTCTAGACCCAGAGATGACGATTTTGTCATCAGGCTCAAAATCCAACTCTTCATTAAAGCCATCGTATTGAACTGAATTTAAAATCACCTTCATAGCGTTCAAACGACACAGGTGTTTGTCAGCTGAACGGATTAGTGTCCAGGGCGCGTGGCTGGTATGAGTTTGTTTAAGCATTTCGTATTTCACTTTCGTGAAGTCATCCCAACGCTCTTGAGCCTGGACATCAACCTCACTGAGTTTCCATTGCTTAAGCGGGTCATCAGTACGACTATCAAAACGTTGCTTTTGAATGTCTTTAGTCACACTGAAATAGAGTTTTACAAAAACAGTGCCTTGCCGAACCAAATCTTTCTCAAAGCCTACTACACCGCGCATAAAATCTTTGTATTCCTGTTCAGTACAGAAATTAAATACTGGTTCAACCATAGCTCTGTTATACCAACTGCGATCGAATAGTACGACCTCTCCCCCTCTGGGAAATTCAGATACATATTTCTGGAAGAACCATTGAGTACGCTGCTCAGAAGTGGGTTTCCCCATAGCAATAATTCTATAATGTTTTTCATTCATGTAGCGGGTAACACGGCGGATGGTTCCACCCTTGCCTGCTGCATCGCGACCTTCAAAAAGAATAATCATGCGTTGCTGGTTATTATCAAGGTGTTTTTGTAATTTAATAAGCTCTGCCTGAAAAGGCTTTAGCTCTTGTTCCTGGAGATATTTAGTGATGATTTTTTTTACTTTATTGTCGCTTAGACCCTTTTCTCGAATAAACCCTTCGAGTTCTTCCAGACTGTCTTGCGGCATTTTCTCCAGGTCTTTTTTCTCGTCTTCCCCAGAGGTCACCAGCATGTTCATTTGAATCTCCTTTTTCCTGTTAATACCTTCCAGAAACTGTGTTCCAAAAGGACATGAAATGATATAGGAAAAGGACAAATATTTAAAGCAATTATTTTACACCATGATTACCGCTTCCTCATATTTCAAAAAACTATTCGATACTATGAGGTACCGGCAGGTTTAACCCAGTAGAGTTTTTCATCAGAAGTTGTTTTACAAGTCCTGAATTACCCACTGCTTTCATCCCTAAACCTCGCAACTTTATCCATGCAGGAAACTGGGCGATAAATGTACGATGCAATGTTTCCATACTACCCATGGTCATCAGGACATCAGGTAAGCGTAGTTTGAGATAACGATTCAATACAGATAAATCACCCCAGTCTTCTTCAAATTTACGTGCATCCACAATTTCTTGTGCCAGAACCATGGCATCACGCAAACCAAGGTTGACTCCTAAACCAGCCAAGGGATGAATGGAATGTGCTGCATCACCAATCAATGCCAAACGTGGTCGCACAATATGCCTTGCCAATTGTGCTTTTAGTGGAAAAGCGGCCCGTTTACCTACTTCAACAATTCCACCCAACAAACCACCAAGATTTAAGTCTAATTCATCAATGAAGTTGCTATCAGATAATGCCATAAGTTCATCAGCTCTTTCATTAGCTGCACTCCAAACAATTGAGCAAACATCCCCTTTCATGGGCAATAGAGCTAAAGGGCCGGTATTGAGAAAACGCTGGTAAGCAACTGTTTGATGTGAGAACCGTGGTTTCACCGTAGCTACAATTCCTTTCTGTCCGTAATCACGCTGGAAGGTATCAATATCTGCCTGCTCACGAAGCCAAGAACGTCCGCCATCGGCGCCCACAATCAAGGGCGCACTTAGGGCCCGGCCACTTTCCAATTTCACATGAACACAATCACGTTTCCATACCACAGATGTTACGATTTCAGGACATAACAATTCAACATCATGGCTTTCTTTAAGCGATTGCTTTAAAGCATCCACTAGAACCGAATTTTCAAGAAGATAGCCCAAAGTATCTTTCTTTATTTCGATCGCATCAAAGCGAATGCCTCCCTGTTCTTGTCCATCCCATACAGACATGGAAGACATTGGCCCAGCCTTGTCTTCCAAATATTTCCAAACCCCTAAACTTTGTAAAATTTGCACATTTCCCTGAACAATAGCAGACACACGGCAATCCACACCCAAAGACATGAAAGGTGCAGCTTCCATGCGTTCAACCACCACAATATGCAAACCAGTTTGTCTTAATGCCGAGGCAAGCATCAACCCGACCATGCCGCCACCAACTATGATGATATCTACACTTTCAAATTTATGACTCATAATTTCATACCTTTTAACTGACCAAGACCTGCTGCCTGTTGCAACAACAACTGTTTTAAAGACGGCGTTGCACCTAAAATATTCAACCCTTGCCCTCGCAACCATCGTGCAGGGGCAATATTCAAGCCAAATACCTCTAACACACCTTCAGTGAAACAAGAAACTGCCAAAATATCCACCCTCCTTTTTTCCGCATACGCCTGCACAATACGTGGTGAACTAAAATCCTTCCTTGCCCAATCTGAATCAAGAATATTCGCCAATTCGATTCCATCACGAAACCCAAGGTTCATACCTTGACCTGCAATGGGATGAATGGTGTGCGCTGCGTTCCCCACTAACACAACACCCTCTTTTGCATACGCTTTAGCAATGCGAAATTCCAGTGGGAAAGTCGCTCGTCTACCCAGGGATTGAAATGCTCCCACTTGAGCTAACACATCCATGCCTACTTCTTTTTCTAAGACTTCAAGAAAGCTTTTATCATCCAGTTTCATCAGCGATACGCCATGTTTTGGCGCAACAGACCATACCAAAGAAAACCGTCCATCCGCCAAAGGTAAAAGCGCCAAGGGGCCTTCTTGCCTAAAACATTCATATGCCACATCACCGTGTCCAAGCTCGGTTTGAATGGATGCCACAATACCCATGCGATTATGATCCCAACCTGCAGTCTGAATGTCTGCCATTTTTCGAACCAAGCTTTGTGTTCCATCTGCGCCAACAAGCAATTTGGTTTGTAGAGTTTGCTGACCTTGGTCCGTTTCAATCTGCAAAGTGACCCCTGAACTTGTATGTTGCATGCTTAGACAACGCGCAGGGCAAATCACATCCACCTGTCCTTCAAGTGCCTTATGTAAAGGTTGCAATACATTTTGCATCTCAAGCACATAACCCAGAGCATCTGCGTTGATTTCACTGTGTGACATTTGCATTTCACCTTTGTTATTGGGTTCGCAAACTAAAATATTCTTGATATGCCCCACACCTAAATCCGAAATATCACCCCAGACGCCCAAAGATTTGAGATAAAGGGAGGAGCCTTCTGAAAGCGCAATCACTCGCTCGGGATTAGTGGAATGATACGATGGAGCCCTAAAGTCCAGTAGGGCTACTTTGTAATTAAGTTGAGATAGCTTTAATGCAAGAGCACTACCTATAGCACCTGCACCAACAATCAAAATATCGTATATACTTGAATTTTTATTTTTCCCCACTACTCAACACCCTCACTACTTTCAGACTAAATGTGCACTGTATGTCCATATAGGTTTTGAGTCTATTTTTTTGAGGCTAGATAAATAGACAAAGGGCTTTAAAGTTGGCACATGAGCATTCTTGGCATAGGCATTGATAGCATCGCAATTGAGCGCATCAAACACTCTCACGAACGGTTTGGAGAGAAGTTTATTCATCGTGTTTATACAAATCATGAATATGTTTTAGCCCAACAAAAAGGTTTGGCGCGTAGACTCGCCATGTTCTTCGCTGCCAAAGAGGCTGTCTCAAAAGCATTAGGCACTGGTTTTATTGGTTTTGGCATGAAGGACATCGAAGTTTGCTATATGGCTAGTGGTAAACCGGAAATAATTTTGCATGCAGGCGCAAGAGAAAGAGCACTTAAACTTGGGGCTTTGCATGTGCATTTATCACTTACTGATGATGATGGAACTGCCACAGCATTTGCTATTGCTGAATCCTAAAATGGACACCTATACCAATCTTTCTTTATCCATAAACTTGGTTTCTAATGCATTTGCATCTCAGGCAACTATAATCAGCTACACAGATAACATTGGAAGGAGAGGGGAACTTGGATAATTTAATGACTGCTTCTGCACTTTTTGGCCTTCTTTCGCTGGGCGCGTTGCCTTGGGTAATCCTCATGTATCGCAAAAAGAAATCATTGGAACAACTTGAACAAAGTGCTCAAGAAAACCAAACCCAACAAGTACTATTAGAAGAACGCTTTAACAATGTATCCCTTCAGTTTGAACAGACGCAATCAGCGTTAAATCAGGCCAAAACTCAAATCCAATTTTCAGACACGGAACTGGCCACATTACGGCAAACTGTAAAAAATAAGGATGAGTCGCTTTTAAACCTCGAACAACAGAGCATCAAGCTTCAGCAACAACTTGAATTTCTTCGTGAAGAAAACACCCAGCTTAAAACCACTTTGGCAAAGCTAGATACTGAATACAACAAGGCACAAGAATCCTATGCTGAAAAACTAGCGCTATTGGATGAAGCAAAAACAAAACTAGGTAATGAATTCAAACTTCTCGCCAACCAAATATTTGAAGAAAAACAAAGTAGGATGACAGCCTCTAGCAAAGAAACCCTGGATGCAATTATCAAACCCATGCAAAAAGATATGTCGGATTTCCGCTCGCGTATAGAACAAGTGCATAAAGAAGACACTGAAGCGCGCAGCTCCTTAGAACGTCACCTTTCCCATCTCAAAGAGCTTAATCAACAAATGAGCATTGATGCAACCAACCTTACCCAAGCCCTGAAGAGTGATAGCAAGGTACAGGGCAACTGGGGTGAGTTAATCCTTGAAAAACTACTGGAAAGCAGTGGTTTGCGTGAGGGTTTTGAGTTTGTCCGTGAAAAGAGTTATAAAAATGATGAAGGTCAACGTCAACGTCCAGATGTCATCATCAATATGCCGGGAAAAAAACATGTTATTATTGATGCCAAGGTATCTCTGACCGACTATGAGCGCGCAATGTCTGCAACAGCTAAGCCAGAAAAAGAAGCTGCCATTAAAGCACACGTCAAGAGTTTACAAAGTCATATTCAGTTGTTAGCAGCCAAAGAATACAACCATATCCACGAAATCAATTCTCCAGATTACGTTTTAATGTTTGTGCCTATTGAAGGTGCATATTTGATGGCCATTGAAGCAGACAGCCGCATTTTTGAAGCAGCCTTTGATAAAAATATTGCGGTGGTTACCCCCTCAACACTGTATGCCACGTTAAAACTTGTAGAACAGCTATGGCGCTATGAGAAACAAAGTGGAAATGTTGCTAAACTCACCAAGCAGGCTGGAAATTTGCACGATAAATTTGTGATTTTTGCCAATTCATTTAAAGATATTGACACCCACTTAGGACGAGCTCAAAAGTCTTTCGACAATGCACTTGGCCAGCTCAAAGATGGCCGTGGAAACCTTGTAAGCCAAGTTAAAACATTGGCAGATTTGTCAGGCAAAGCTAAGAAAGAGCTTCCAGATTACTTACTTGATGATTTCAACAGTGAATCGGCAAACTTGGAAGAAGATATTGGAGAAACAGAATGAGTCTTAAAACAAACCGTGAACAATTGGTCATGACAGGCGTGCAAGGCGGTGTCTCCCCTGCTCAGATGTGGGCACCGTTTGAAGTTGGCAGTAAAGGCGAAGTATTTTCCTGGCCCTCAACTGGTGGCATCACCTACAATGTTAAAGTAGGTGATTCTGTGTTTGGTTGGGCTGGTGAGCATATTGAACCCGGCGTTTCCACAACCTTAAGTCATAAAAATCGAAAATCTGAGGAAGGTTATCAATTTCATGCCTGTTGTGGCAACCAAGCCAAAGTTATCTCAGGAGCAGCTAAGGGTGAGCGTGGCACGGTCATTGGACATCATGGTGGCGTGAATCATTTGATGATTGATTTTCCTGATGAAACATTAGATAAGTTAACATGTGATGATAAGTTTATGGTCAAGGGATACGGACAGGGTTTAAAACTTATCGACCATGGTGATGTACATATCTACAATATTGACCCCGATTTGCTGGAAAAGATGGGCTTAAAAGAACGTAAAGATGGAAAAATCGAAGTGCCTGTAAATGCAATCGTGCCAAACTTTGCCATGGGCTCTGGCATTGGTGCGCTCTCGGTAACAACTGGGGATTATGACATTTTATGTCATGATGAAGAGGTGGTAGCAGAACACGGCTTAGACAAACTTCGACTTGGTGATTTTGTTGCCGTGTTAGACCATGATAATAATTTTGGCCGCACCTTCAGGCGCAACGCTATCACCATTGGTATGGTGATTCATTCTGACTCTCCCCTTGCAGGACACGGACCTGGCATGATGACGATTATGTCAGCATGCAATAACAAGTTGATTCCTGTATTGAACAATAAGGCAAATATGGGGCATTACTTAAAAATTGGCCGTTATGCATAGAGCAACCCTTTTCCTTGCTTGCATCCTGATACCCTGGGTATCTCAAGCAAAATTTTACAAAATAGTCGATGAAAATGGTGGCATCACCTTTACAGATACAGCGCCCTATATTGATGCCAAAGAACATCAACTTCAAAGCATCAATTCTATAAGTAACCCATTATTTAATATGGCAAAGTTAAGTATGATAATTCCGTATATTGAAGAAGACGGGGCTATGGTAGTAACAGGATCCATTAACAGTATTTCCATGCGTTTCATCGTCGATACCGGTGCCACCCTTGTTGCTGTTCCCTTAAGTTTAGCAAGACAAGCAGGGCTGCTTGATTTAACTTCAACATCAGTTTCTACACAAACGGCAAATGGCACGATTGAAGTTCAAAAAGTGAAGATTAAGTCTATAAAAGTTTCAAAAGCGGAACAGGCCGACATTGAAGCAACCATCCAAAATGTTTCAGAAAAAGATTCAAATTTGGGCTTATTGGGCATGAGTTTTTTTAACAACTATAAAATGACTATTGACGACGTCAAAAAAGTCATTCAATTGGAATCGAAATAAATGCATATTGGCAATGTGATTAAAGCTGGATGCTTGCAACTTTGCTCACAAGCTGACATTGCAACGAACTTAAATACCATTAAGAACATTCTCAAAAGAGATCTCAAAACAGAAGTGGACCTTTTGCTTTTGCCCGAGAATGTCACTCTGCTCACTTCAGATAAAACCCGTAGACGCAACTCAGTGCAAAAAGAATCTTTACACAAAGTGTTCGATTTCTTTTCTACGCTTGCAGTACAATATCAAGCATGGATTGTTGCTGGTTCATTACTTATCCAAAACGAAAGTGATGCCAACCATTATAATAACCATTGCCCTGTGTTCTCTCCAAATGGAGATCTGTATAGCAGCTACGATAAAATGCATCTTTTTGATGCGGATCTAGGTTCTGAACGCTGGTGTGAATCAGACTTTATTTCTGCTGGAAACACACCAGTTATGATTAGTTTAGATGAACACTGGAAACTCGGTTTATCCATTTGTTATGACCTTAGATTTCCAGAGTTATACCGTGATTACAGCAAACAAGGATGCAATATCTTAACAGTACCGGCTGCATTTACTGTGCCTACAGGCCAAGCTCACTGGGAAACTTTATTAAGGGCAAGGGCCATTGAAAACCAATCTTACGTGTTAGCGGCGGGTCAGTCTGGTACACATCAGGATGGAAGAAAAACTTAC
>Ga0316191_10004256_pt1 | contig 10661 bp, 1 predicted proteins | sample Eddworburr2cm_MG_FD_204928 | JGI IMG/M metagenome (GOLD analysis project Ga0316191, IMG submission 204928) | Coastal sediment microbial communities from Maine, United States - Eddy worm burrow 2 cm | ecosystem: Environmental > Aquatic > Marine > Coastal > Sediment | place: USA: Maine | collected... | reverse complement strand
ACTGGTGGCCGAATCAACTGAACCTGAAGGTTCTCCACCAGAACCCCCCCCAGTTGAATCCACTGGGCGAGAAGTTCAACTACGCCGAGGAGTTCAAGAAGCTCGACCTCGATGCCCTGAAAAAGGACATCGAGAAGCTGATGACGACCTCGCAGGACTGGTGGCCGGCCGACTACGGCCACTATGGACCGCTCTTCATCCGGATGGCGTGGCACAGCGCGGGCACGTACCGCATCGCCGACGGCCGCGGCGGCGGAGGGTCCGGCACCCAGCGCTTCGCGCCCCTCAACAGCTGGCCCGACAACGCGAACCTCGACAAGGCACGCCGGTTGCTCTGGCCGATCAAGCAGAAGTACGGCCGCAGGATCTCGTGGGCCGACCTGATGATCTTCGCCGGCAACTGTGCCCTGGAGTCGATGGGATTCAAGACGTTCGGTTTCGCAGGCGGGCGCGAGGATATCTGGGAGCCCGAGGAGGACATCTACTGGGGACCCGAGGACACGTGGCTCGGAGACGAGCGCTACACCGGCGACAGAGAGCTGGCCAATCCGCTCGGCGCCGTTCAGATGGGCCTGATCTACGTGAACCCCGAGGGCCCCAACGGGAAGCCGGACCCGTTACTCGCAGCGAGAGACATTCGAGAGACGTTCGCTCGCATGGCGATGAACGATGAGGAAACGGTGGCGCTGATCGCCGGCGGGCACACGTTCGGCAAGTGCCACGGCGCGGTCGAGGGCAAGTACGTCGGTCCCGAGCCCGAGGGTGCTCCCATCGAAGAGCAGGGTCTGGGGTGGAAGAACAGCTTCGGCACCGGCAAGAAAGACGACACGTACACCAGCGGCATCGAGGGCGCCTGGACCACCGCGCCCGCGAAGTGGGACAACAACTACCTCGACAACCTGTTCAACTACGAGTGGGAGCTGACGAAGAGCCCCGCCGGTGCGTACCAGTGGACTCCCAAGGACCCGTCGGCCCAGGGCACGGTGCCGGACGCTCACGATGCGTCGAAGAAGCACGCCCCCATGATGCTGACGACGGACCTCTCGCTGAGATTCGACCCGGTCTACGAGCCGATCGCGAAGCGTTTCCACGAGAACCCCGAGCAGTTCGCCGACGCCTTCGCCAAGGCGTGGTACAAGCTGACGCACCGCGACATGGGGCCCCACTCGCGGTTCCTCGGCCCGCTGGTCCCCGCGGAGCCGATGTTGTGGCAGGACCCCGTCCCCGAGGTCACTCACGAGTTGATCGGGGAGAAGGAGATCACGGACCTCAAGGGCAAGATCCTCGCCTCGGGTCTGTCCATCCCGCAGCTGGTCTCGACCGCGTGGGCGTCGGCGGCGACGTTTCGCACCACGGACAAGCGCGGTGGGGCCAACGGGGCGCGCATCCGCCTCGCGCCGCAGAAGGACTGGGAGGTCAACAACCCCGCCCAGCTGCGCGAGGTGCTGCAGACCCTGGAGCGGATCCAGAAGGAGTTCAACAAGTCGCAGTCGAATGGCAAGGCGGTCTCCCTCGCCGACGTGATCGTGCTGGGCGGGTGCGCCGCCGTCGAGAAGGCCGCGAAGAACGCCGGGCACAACGTGAAGGTTCCCTTTTCGCCGGGGCGCACGGACGCCTCACCGGAGCAGACCGACGCGGACGCCTTCGCCGTGCTCGAACCCACCGCGGACGGGTTCCGCAACTACTACGGCAAGGGAAACGGTAGAACGGCCGAGGAGCTGCTGGTGGATCGGGCGCACATGCTGACGCTGACCGCTCCCGAGATGACGGTGCTCGTCGGCGGCATGCGCGTCCTGAACGCCAACACGGGGCGCTCGGAGCTCGGGGTCTTCACCAAGCGCCCCGAGACGTTGACCAACGATTTCTTCGCGAACTTGCTCGACATGGGTACCGAGTGGCAGAAGTCATCCAAGTGCGAACACCTCTTCGAGGGACGCGACCGCGGGACCGGCGGTGTGAAATGGACCGGCACCGTCGTCGATCTCGTCTTCGGTTCGAACTCCCAGCTCCGGGCCATCGCCGAGGTCTACGCCTCCGAAGACTCGAAGGAGAAGTTCGTGCGTGACTTCGTGGCCGCGTGGGACAAGGTGATGAATCTCGATCGCTTCGACCTGGTCTGATCCGGAGCCATGGTCAAGAAATCAGGGCGGCGTTTCAAAACGACCTGAAACGCCGCCCTGACGCCACGCCCAACGCCACGCGAGCGTCACAGGGTCCCGATGACATTGACGAACACGCCCTGGTGGTCGTAGCTCAGGTCGGTCAGGTCGTCGGAGAAGTCGGTGAAGTTGTAGCCGACGCCGACCTTCAGGTGCTTGCCGACGTAACGATAGGCCGCGGCCAGCGCGCCGCCGCGGCGTTGATCGAGATCCGGGAGGTCGAGCGTTCGCAGCTCGACCAGGCTCTCCCAGCCCTGGAGGAACCGCCAGTCCGCGCGCAATACCACGAGCTGCGCGGCGTTGTCGAAGAACTCCGGATCCTCGCGATCGAGGCTCACCTGTCCCAAACGGTAAGCGTACTTGCCGCCGATGGACCAGTCGGCCGTCACGTCGTAGGAGAGATCGAGAGCCGCGATGTGGCTCTTCTGGATGAACTCGGCCGGGGTATTCTGTGCCGCGACCTGGTCGGTGGTCGGGACGTTGTAGAAGTAGGTGTACTTGGCCAGGGCGCTCAGCCGGTCGTGCCTCACCGGGCGGTACGCGTAGCCGACCACGGCCTCGGTGTAACCGCCGTCATAGAACTCGCCGAGCGAGCTGTCGCTGAATGAGTGGTTCAGCTTGCCCACCACCCGCCAGTCCGGCGTCAGCTGGAACTTGAAGGTGTTGCGGAACAGCCACACGGTCCGCTCGGTGACCGTCGTGTCGAGCTGTTCCCGGTCATCCCGGCGATACTCGATCGCACTGGAGAATTGCATCGTGTCCAGTCCGTAACCGAGGCGGACTCCGAACGCCTTGCGATCGGTCTCGGCACCGGTCTGCGAATCGCGAAGCGTGCCGACCTCCGCGTTGCCGCCCAGATTCCAGCGTTCCCTCGCCACGAAGTGGATTCCGGTGGCGTGCGTGAGGCCGGTCAGCGACCCACCGCTCTGGTAGCGCTCCTCGAGGTAGACGCTGGAGCTGTCGGAGAGCCTTCGCTTCACGCCGGAGACCAGATTGCCCCGGCGAACCCGGAGGCCGTTGTCCGTGCGCTCGTTCTCCAGCGCGTACTTCAGGTAAAGGCTGGTGCGATCGGAATACAGGAAGCTGGTGCCGAATCTGCCTCCGGGACCGAGGTCTCCGCCGGAAACCTCCGCGTCTAGCCTGAAGCGCTTGGTCGGGCGATAGGAGCCGCCCGCACCGACGCGGCCGTTGTCCTCGCGGCCGCCGCTTGACGCGAGCGTATCCTGGACGAAGCCGTAGGCGCGCCACTGCGCACCGGGATCGAACATCACCTGAACGACGGCGTCGGTGCGCTCGCCCTGTTCCTGGGTTGCCGGGACGACCGGCGAATGGTCCTCGCGCAGGTCGTTACGCACGCCGGTGCTGACGCTCCACTCGTCGGTCACCTTGTAACCGACGTCCACTTCGATCGCGCGGGTCTCGAGTCCCTGCTCTTCGGTCCTCTGATCGCCCTTGGCCGTCAGGCTCAGGCGGCTCGTCACCGGCATGCTGAAGGTGCCGCCGTAGTACTCGGTGTCCTTGATCGTCGATTGGCCGGGCGCCGAGTAGCCGGCGTCGAGCTTCTGCGTATAAAGGGTGACTCGACCGTCGCGGCCGGTGAAAAAATCGCCGAGCCCGACGCTCAGGTCGGCGCGGTAGGCCCCCGCATCCGCGTCGGCGAACGACAGGGGATCGTAGCCGCGGAACTCGAAGCCACCATCGTCGGACCTCAGCGCACTGGAGACCAGGCCCTCGCTCCGGCTCGCCTGCACCTTGAACCAGGACTCGGTGCTCATCCGCAGGGTCAGGTCCGCGGCCCCGAGGCTGCTGTCCGCGTCGCCTTCGTCGTTGGAGTTGGCGGTCAGGCCGAGCCTCACGTGGTCGTTGAACCAGACATGGCCCTGGCCGCCGGCGGCGATCGCGTCCAGCTCGTCGAAGCCCGGCGTGTACTCGTAACGCACCACCAGATAGGCCTCGTCGCCGCTCAAGCCGCTGGTGCGCACCAGCAGGTTGTCCTCGGCGGTCGAGGACAGCGGCTCGTTGAGCAGCAGCCGGCCCTGGATCCAGTCGATGTCGTAATCCACGCCGGGCCGCAGGTTGACCACCCCGGTGACGATGCCCGACTGCTTGTCACGGATCTCGATGCGCACGCGCTCGGAACCCGTGAGGATGTCCTGGTGGCGCAGGTAATAGAGTGAGCCGCCCGTTCCCAGGAATTCCTCGTAGCTCGGCATCGTTCCCGGTTCGGCGGCGAATCCGTCCACGGCGAACCGTCGCTCACCGAAGCTGGTGGTGGCCTCGGACTCGTAGCGCCCGTTGGCGCCGTACAGGCCGCGGTCGACGTGGGCCAGCTCGTTGTCCATGTAGCCGACCTTGAAGTTGCCCCACATCGCGTAATCATCGCCGTGAGTCGCCTTGACATAGAACTTGCCCAGGGTGGGCGCCGTTTCCTCCACGACACTGTCGTCGCCGAACGTCGGATAGTAGTATTCGGGATCGATACGGCGGAATAGGGAACCGGGCGACTTGTCGAGGAAGTTGCTGAACAGGTCTTCCACCGGGCCTTCGCGGGTATCCGCGCTCGCCGTCAGTCGCCAGTGCTCGCGGACCTTGCCGTTCAGGTAGAACGCCAGTCGGCCGTCCAACGACGAATCGTAGGGCTGCGGAGCATTCTCGCCCTGGAGCAAATCCGCCGGCCCGTTGGCGCGGTTCTCGGACAGCGTGAAGTCGGCGATGCCGAGGTAGAACAGGTCCGTGCGCTTGAATTCCAGGTCGCGAAGATACAGTGAGCCGTTGCCGGCATCGTCGAGCACCGCGACCTCGACCGTATGCGCGCCGGCCGGGAGGATCTCCTCCGCGACGAAGTTGCCCCGCGGGTCGACCGGAACCTGGCGGCCCGCCACCCACACGGTGTGGTCTGCCGGTATGCCGCTGCCCTGCACCCTGACGGCGCCGCCGTCGAGCGGAATGTTGTGGAGCGCCAGGTCGCTCTCGCCGTAGGCGGCCAGCAGCTCGCGCGGCGGCGCGACGCCCGCCCCGGCGTCCTCCGGGGACGGCTCGGGGTAGAGCCAGATCGGTCGAGCATCCGTTTCGTCGAAATTGCCCTTCGAGTCGTACGCGCGCAGCACGTACTTCAGCGCTCGCGTCGGGCCCCCGGCACTCACTGCCGCCGGCTGCCAACCCGCCAGGCCCGCGAGACTCTCCGCACTCGGCTGCCACTCCGCCAGGCCCGCGTCGTCGACCGCGACGATCTCCAGCGGCTCGGCCCTCAACGATTGCTGGTGCTCGAAGATCCGGATCTCGGCACGCTCGATGAAGCTCGAGTAGTTGTTGAACATCCGGAAGCGAGCGACCGATGCGACGCTGGCGTCGTGGCTCACCGCCAGAGCGACGGGATGCGCCGCGACGACGAGGCGCGGCCGCGACTCGAGGTTGTCGAAGCGGAACCGGATCCTGGCGTCGTCGAGCGCGACGTCGGTGCAGCGCTGGATGTCGGAAGAGCTGCGGCCCGGATCGTCGATCGGCTCGCCGTCCACGGTGATGCGCATCACGTTGAGCTCGTAGGGGCTCTTCGGACTGAGTTCCCGCGTGATCCGCGTGATCTCCACACCCTCGTAATCGTCGAGCGGCAACGGTTCGTCATAGACGACCTGCACGCGCACGAACGACTCCTCGCCCTGGATGAAGCCGCCGTTCACGACGTCGTCGGACTGGACGTAGCCGCGTCCCTCGTGCTCGGCCCGGGCACTCGCCAACAGCGGCTCCTGCTTGACGGTGTCCATGGTGCGGCGCGCCCGCGCCGCGGAAAGGCCGATGTCGTCACCGTACACGGACGCGGTGCGGCGGTCGAGGCGCTCGTTCTTGGTGTAACCGACGAACCGCAGCCGGGGGTTGGTCCGATCGGCGACCTCGGTCAGCGCGCGATGCAGGCCCGCCGCGTAGCCGGGCGGAACGACCGGCCGGCCGTTGACGAGCTCGAGGGGCGCGATGGTGCCCCAGGGGGGATCGTAGACCTTGGTCACCATCTCCTCGCCGACCTCGCCGGGGCAGAGCTGCGGCTCGTCCGGCAGCTCCTGGAGAGGATCGTCGTACCAGAATTCCACCTCGACGCGACGATTCAGCGCCCGTCCCTGTGTGGTTTCGTTGGAGGCGACCGCGCGCGAGGCGCCGCGGCCGTCGCTTTCGATCGCCGAGGTCGGCAGTTCCAGGGTTTCCTGTACGGCCAGCGCGACCCGAAGCGCCTTCGCCTTCGACAGCGACAGGTGGTTACCGTAGATGCGTTCGTTGCGGCCGGTCAGCGGCGCGTCGTCGGTGTAGCCGAGGAACCGGACCGCGACGTTCTGCTTGTCCTGGAGGTTGTAGAGCGCCTGCCGAACCTGGCGGGTGAACTCTTCGGAGATGGGAGTGGTCTCGTCCTCGTACCGCAGGGGTACGACCAGGTTCCTGACGCGGGCCCGCCGACCATGGCCTTCCCTGTACCGCAGCTTGCAGACGGTCTCCATCCGGCAGACCTTGATGCGCTTGATGTCGTCGGAGACGACGACTTCCTCGTCCCTGACGGCGTCCCGGACCTCGTCGTACCACACCTCCACCTCGACGCGACGGTTGAGCGCCCGACCCTCTTCGGTCAGGTTCGAGGCAACAGGCTGCGTGTCGCCGGCCCACTCGTAAGTGATGGCTTCGGGCGGCAACCCGAGCGCCGACTTGAAGTACTCGGCGACCTCGCCGGCACGTTCCCGGGAGAGACCGAGATTGTCACCGTAGACGCGCGCCAGCGCGTCGGAGAGCGGCTGCGTGTCCGCATGTCCGACGAAGTGGACGCGTACGTTTCTGCGGTGTCGCATGGTCTCGAGGATCCTGGCGAGCTTTTCGATGTAGCCGGGAGGGATCTCCGCCACGCCTGATTCGAACCGGATCGGCGGCACGACGTTCTTCAGCTTGACGGTCTCGAGGTCCTCGCCGACAACCTGCCGGACCTCCAGCCGATCGCCCCGCTCGCTTTCGAGCAGCTCCGGGTCCAGCGACCACTGGGTGAACGCCTGGTCGCCGGACAGATGCCTCTCGACCGGCTCGCCTGGTTCGTTCTTGTCTACGGGGGCCGCGCCCGCGGAGGCGGTCATCAGGAACCCGAGGATCAGCAGTAGATGGCGGTGCTTGCTCATACCATTCACCTGCTGTCCGACGCGCGCACCTTGGGCTGTCCGGGAGGGGCGCCACGACGCCAGAAGATCTCGGGCTCGATGGTGAGCCGGTAGCCGCCGCCGCCGGCATCCCAGGCTTCGGACAGTTGTCGCTTGACCGCTTCCACACGGCGTTCGACCAGAGTCGCATCCTCCGTGTCGGCGACGTAGGACAGGCGCAGCACCGACGGCGCCTTGCGCAGCTCCTCGAGCAGCAAGTCGAGGCGTGGCTGCCACTGGACCCGGATCTCGGTCGTGCCCGGCTCGAACACCGGGTCGGAGAGGTCGACCCCGACCACCCGGTGAATCGACGCGCCGAAATTGAATCGCAGGGCCTTGCCGCGGGTGGCGCGCTTGATCTGCACCTGGTCGGTCGACAGCCGGAAGCCACTGGGCAGGGTCCGGTCGTCGAGCTTCAGCACGAAATTGCTGCCGCGGGCCTCGTTGGGCGTGACCGCGCAGGTGATGTGGTAGCGGCCGTAGGGATCGGTAGTCGCGTGCAGACCTCGTGCCGTCACCACGCGCACTCCGGGCAGGCCGTCTTCGCCGCCGTCCTGCCGCCCGTTGCGATTGGCGTCGTCGAAGACCTTGCCGGTCACGTCGGTGCAATCGAACGTGGGGTCGGGAACGACGCGCACGGTGGCGGTCGCCTCACCGGACATCGCCTCGCCGGTCACGCCGTTGACCACCTGCGCGCGGTTGACGTACTCGCCCTCGGTGACGCCGGCACCCACGGCGAGCAGCAGCTTGACCGTCCGCGACTCGGTGCCCGCGATGACGAGGTCGTCCCAGCTGAGCTCGCGGCCGGCGATCGACGGCTCCGTCGGCACACCGTCGAGAAGCGCGGAGCCCTCGACGTAGCTGAATCCCGCCGGGAACTGGTCGACGATGCTCGCTTCCGTGAGCAACAAGCCGGTCACGTTGTTCACCGTGATCACGTAGGGCACCAGCTGCCCCCGGGTCACGTTGAGCCGCGGCGTCGTCTTGGAGATCGCGACCGAGCCGCTGAGCTCCGGATCGAGCGGGATGTGGTTGTTGAAGATCTGGCTCGAGCCGGGCGTCTGGCTGCCGTCCAGGCTCAGGTGGACGTGGTGGGTCGTGCCCGCGCTGCCTGCAGGAACCGCTGCGCCCGGCGGGAGTTCCGAGGGCTGCACCTCGCAAAAGAGGGCCGTGCCCGGAATGGCATCTTCGACGCTGCCCGGGCAGGCCGGCACCGAGAATGCTGCGGTCGAGGCATCGGAGGTCGGCGGAATGATCTGCGAGTAGCCCGGAACGTAGGTCGTTCCCGGGGGCACGATCACGTCGATGAGGTAATCACCGCCGCTCGGGCAGGCCGGGTCGCTGAAGTTGACGTCGAACTTGTAATAGCCGTCCGCGAGGGTGACCTGCCCTTGCTGGACCACGTCGTCGAAGCAGCTCGCCGGCAAGGGCGAGCCGCTGCCGGCGTTCAACAGGGTGAGGGTCGCCCCGACGACCGGTACGCGCGCGACCGAGTTGTAGATGACTCCGTTCGGGTCGATCGGCAGGTTGAGGCCCTGCACATTGGCCTCGGAAGCCACGATGATGTCGCTGATCCGCTGCAGTCCGTTCGTGAACGGCGAGGCGGCCACGCCCAGCATCGCGGTGCTCGCGCCGGAACCGGGCGCGCGGAATCTCAGCTCGTAACTACTGCCGGTCACGTCGTTCGGCTCGACGCCGATGATGCGGTACACACCGCCCGCGTCCGTCAGCGCCGAGTGCAGCAGCTGGCCGTCGCGGTAGAGGTCCACCGCCCAGCCGGCCAGCGCTCGCTCGCCGGAATCCCGGGTGTCGTCGAAGTCCGCGTCGTGCCAGGCCGTCCCGGTCAGCGCGGCGAAGCCCGGAATGCCGCCGACGACGATCGAGACGCTGGCGCTCGCCGTCTCCGTGGGCGTGTTCCACGCCACCACGCCGGTGTTCGTGACGACCGTGCCGTCCACGAGGCCGGGATCGAGAATGGCCCTGAACCTGAGCACGACGGCCTCGCCCGGCTCCAGCGGTCCGTTGACCGCGGCGTAGTCGGCGGTGATCGTCGAACCGGCGAAGCTGACGCCCGCCGCCGAGCCGTTCATCGTCGCCGACAGGTCCACATAGGCGAGCTGGCCGGGTTGCGGCGTGTCGAGGTCGTCGGTGACGACGATGTTGAAGGCCGGCACGGCGGCGATATTCACGACGCGTACGACGTATTCCAGCTCGGTGCCAGGTAGCGCGGCGCCGCCACCGACCACGGCGACCTGCTTCGTGATCGAAAGCTGCTGGCCCGCACCCACCACGACGACCGTCGGCTCGGGGCCCGTCGTGGGATCGCCGTCGCCGTCGGTCAGCAGGTCCGGAAGCTCGTCGCTGTTCACTACGGCCTGGTTGCTGATCAGGGTGCCCGCGGGCGTGCCGTCGTCGACGCGCAGGTCGAACTGCAGGACCGCCGTGGCACCGGGCGAGATCGTGCCTTCGCCCGGACCCGGCAGCGGCGGCGTCAGGTCGGGTGAGCTGATGTCGATGCCCGAGGCGAGCGGGGAGACGCCGCCATCCGGCTGGCCGACCGGCAACGCGTTCAACCGCGTGGAATTCGCGACGTAGGTCGTATTCGCCGGAACCGAGTCGGTCAGGACGACACCGGTCGCGGGAGTCGCGGCCGAGTTCTGGACGGTGATCGTGTAACGCAGCACGTCGCCGGGATCGACGATTCCCGGCGAACCCAGATCCGTGAACAGCGCGACACGCTTCTCGGCGTAGAGCAAGGGCAGGTTGCCGACGATGTCGCGCGTCGGATCGTCGGGGATCGGCGTGTCCGGGTCATCGGACGGCTGGTCGACGATCCCGTTCTCGATGGCGCTGACGAAGCCCTGGTTCGAGATGATCGTGCCGTCGACGACATCCGGATCCACCACCACGTCGAACGTGATGGTCGCGACGTTCGCTTGGTTGCCGGAGGCGTCGGCGGGCATCGAGCCCGGGGTCGGATCGGCTGGCGAGTGGATCAGCATGCCGTTCACGAGCGGGGAGAGACCGGAGGAATCCGGGACCGCCGCGCCGTTCAGGGTCGTGCTGCTCGCGACGTAGGTCGTGTTCACCGGCACCGCGTCGCGCAGCACGACGTCCACGGCGTCGTCGTTGCCGATGTTCGTTACCGTGATGGTGTAGCGCAGCGTCTCGCCCGCGAGCAGGATGTCCGGGTCGCCCGTCAGATCCGTGGAGATCTTCTGCACCAGGAAGAAGGGCGCCGACACGATCGTCACCCGTGTCTCGTCCTCGTCGTCGGGGATCTCTGGATCGGCCATACCGTTGACGTTCGGGTCGTCGCTAACCGCGAACGTCGATCCATCCT
>Ga0316191_10004254_pt1 | contig 10664 bp, 7 predicted proteins | sample Eddworburr2cm_MG_FD_204928 | JGI IMG/M metagenome (GOLD analysis project Ga0316191, IMG submission 204928) | Coastal sediment microbial communities from Maine, United States - Eddy worm burrow 2 cm | ecosystem: Environmental > Aquatic > Marine > Coastal > Sediment | place: USA: Maine | collected... | reverse complement strand
CCTCGGCCACTCCTCCATTGCGGTGACCATGGACCGCTACACCCGCCTCTTCCCCTCCGACATCGACGCACTCATCAGACGACTCGATGACATCCGGACCCGAAACCTCGCGGCCCAGACGCGGCCCAACGACCCCACACGAGGAATCGAAACCGGCGGGAGATAGCAGAAACCCCCGCCACAGCAGGGGTTTCAGCAGCACGCCCGGAGGAACTCGAATCCCCAACCTCCTGATCCGTAGTCAGGCGCTCTATCCAATTGAGCTACGGGCGCGAGCGAGGGATAAGGTACTAGCCGAATCGCCCTACGGGAAGCCGCACCACGAAAGGACCACCGTGGAGACCTCTGAGATCCGCGCCCTCGCCGACGAGTACTTCGAGTATCTCTCCGTCGCCGAACCCACCGAGTCGCACCTGCGTAGCGACTATCGCTTCGCCGACCGATTCGAAGACATGAGCCGCGCCGCCGAAGACGCCAACGTCGCCGCGCTGCGCGGCTTCGTCGCACGGGCACAGGCGATCGACCCGAGCGATCTGTCCGAAGACGATGCCCTCACTCGCGAAGTCCTGATCTTCGAGGCCGAGACCAAGGCGGCGCTCGAAGACATGCACATGGCCGAGTTCGGTGTCGATCCAATCTTCGGTCCCCAGGTCTACGCCACGCTCCTCCCCCCGATGCTCTCGGTTCCGAATGCAGAAGTCGCCGAAGCGATGCTCAGCAAGTACCGGGGCTACGCCAACGCCCTGGATCAGTTGACCGAGCGGTATCGCGAAGGAATCGCATCGGGTCGCGTCCCCGCCCTCTTCGCTGTAGATGGCGTGATCGAACAGCTCGATGCCTGGCTGGAACTCCCCGTCGACGAGGACCCCCTCCTCAATACGCAAGCACCCGAGGACTTCACCGAAGAAGAGACCGGCGCGTGGCGTGCATCGCTCGCCGACGTGGTGCGCGACGATGTCCGGCCCGCGGTCGAGCGGCAGCGAAACACGCTACGCGACGAGTTGCGCCCGATCGCGCGTCCTGAAGGCAAGGAGGGCCTGCACTGGCTCCCCGGCGGCGACCTCGTCTACGACCGGTCGATCCACCGGTACACAACGCTGCCGCTCCAGGCCGGCGAGATCCACGAGATCGGCCTCCAGCAGATCGCTCGCCTCGCCGACGAGTACCGGGAACTCGGGGCCGAGGTGCTCGGCACCACCGACCTTCAAGAGATCTTCTCTCGCCTCCGTGACGATCCCGAACTCCACCACACCACCGGTGAGGGCGTACGGGCCGCCGCGGAGACCGCCTTCGAGAAGGCCCGCGCCGCGATGGGCGACTGGTTCGGCCGCCTCCCTGAGGCGGACTGCTTGGTCGCCGAGACACCATCCGGCGCTCAGGCGTTCTACTTCCCGGCAGCCGAAGACGGCACCCGCCCCGGCATGTTTTTCATGAACACCGCCGACCCCACGTCGTGGGGAACATTCGAGGTCGAAGCGACGGCATTCCACGAGGGCATCCCGGGACACCATCTCCAGTTGGCGATTGGCCAGGAGTTGGGTGACGCGGTCCCCGCCTTCCGCCGGAACGCCTACATCGTTGCGTACGGCGAAGGATGGGCCCTCTACACGGAGCGCCTCGTCGACGAGATGGGCCTGTACGGGTCGCAACTCGACCGGATGGGGATGCTCTGCGCCGACTCGATGCGGGCCGGACGCCTCGTGGTCGATACCGGCATCCACGGACTCGGATGGTCACGTCAGCAGGCGATCGATTTCCTTGTAGAGAATTCTCCAATGACACTGCATACGATCACCGAGGAGATCGACCGTTACATCGCTTCGATGCCGGGCCAAGCCCTCTCCTACATGATCGGCCGCCTCGAGATCCAGCGCATCAGGGCCGACGCGGAGGCACGACTCGGGGACCGCTTCGACATCAAGGGATTCCACGACGCTGTGCTCACGTCGGGGGCGGTGCCGCTCGAGACGCTTGATCGTCTCGTTTCCGAGTGGGTCGAGTCGGTGTGAACACCGACCTGAAGCGCCTCGGGGACGAGTACTGGGCGTTCAGCCTCGGCGCAGAGCCGACGTCTGCGTCGCTGCGCGGAAACCACGATTACGACACGGAACTCGAGGACGTCTCCCGACAGACCGAGGATGAGCACATCGCGACTCTCGACGGCTTCGCCTCTGCAGCCGAAGCCATCGACCCCGCGACGCTGACCCCCGACGAGCAGGTCAGCCGCGAGGTGCTGATGTTCGAGGCGTCGACCCGTGCCGACGACTTGCGGTCCCGAATGGTCGAGTTCGCCGTTGATCCGTTCAACGGAATCCAGGTCGTCTACCAGCAACTGGCCGGCCAGATCCCTATCTCCGAACCGGAGCACGCCAAGGCGGCAATCGCGAAGTGGTCAAAGATGGGTTTGCTGATCGACCAGGCCATCGGGCGCTTGCGGCAGGGCATCGCACGGGATCGGACGCCACCAATCGTCGGTGCCGAGAAGGCGCTGGCCCAGGTCGAGGCGTATCTGGCGTCGCCCGTTGAGAGTGACGCCTTCGTGAACCTTCCCGCTCCCCCGATGTGGAACGAGATCCAGGTCGCGGCGTGGCGGGACCGCCTCGCATCAGTCGTGACGACCGTGGTGCGTCCGGCATTCGAGCGGTACCGGGCCGCCATCGCCAACGAGGTGATGCCCAAGGCACGGCCGCAAGAACGCAGCGGCGTCGTCTGGCTCTCGGACGGTGACGAGGTGTACGCCAGGGCGATCCGCAGGCACACCTCCCTCGAGCGGACTCCGCTCGAAATCCACCGGGCGGGTCTGAACGACATCTCCGCTCTCGAGGTGGAGTACGCCGCACTGGGAATCACGGTGCTCGACATCGATGACGTACCGACGATCTACGAACAGCTCCGCACCGACGAGAGCCTCCGATTCGCGGACGCCGGCGCGGTCGTGGCTACCGCTCAGGCAGCCATGGACCGTGCGGTCGCTGCCACGCCGCGGTGGTTTGGGATCCAGCCGAAAGCACGGTGTGTCATGGCCGAGATGCCGGCCGCCGGGGCGGAGGACGCGCCGCTCGCGTTCTACCTGCCGCCGGCCGAAGACGGTTCACGGCCCGGCACCTACTTCGTCAACACGACGGCGCCGACCACGCGGACAAGGTTCGAGTCCGAGGCACTGGCGTTCCACGAGTCGGTCCCCGGTCACCATCTGCAGTTGACGATTGCCCAGGAACTCACCGACATCCCCGACTTCCGGCGAAACGCATTCATCACCGTCTTCCACGAAGGCTGGGGCCTCTACACCGAGCGCCTCGCCGCCGAGATGGATCTCTACTCAGGAGATCTCGAACGGTTCGGGATCCTGAGCTTCGACTCCTGGCGGGCCGGACGCCTCGCGGTCGACACCGGCATCCATGCGCTCGGATGGTCCCGCCAGGAAGCGATCGACTACCTCGTTGCGAACTCACCGCAGGCGGAGAACAACATCGTGAACGAGGTCGAGCGCTACATCGCCTGGCCGGGGCAGGCGCTCGCATACAAGACCGGACAGCGGGAGATGCTCGCGGCCCGCAACCACGCGATCGCGGTCATGGGTGATCGATTCGACATCCGCGGGTTCCACGACGCACTGCTCGGCTCCGGATCGGTTCCGATGCCAACGATGCACCGTCTCATCGACGAGTGGATCGCGAGCGCACCATAGAGAGGGGTTCCCGGTTGACCCGGGAACCCCTCCTCGGTCGAGATTGGAGGCGTGCGCGTCAGGAGATCGACGCTTCAATCGCATCCCGCTTGTGGGCGGTCACCTCGATCCTCTGGGGCAGCGCCTCTTCGCGGATTGGCAAGGTGACCGTGAGAACACCTTCCGTGTAGTCGGCGCCGACGTTGCTCACGTCGAGGCTGTCGCCCAGACGGACCTGTCGACTGTGTGTCCCCGTCGGTCGCTCGCGAAGGATCCAGTTCGCACCAGCGGTGTCCTCGATCTTCCGCTCGGCTTTGACCGTGAGAACGCGGTCCTCCACCGTGACGTCGATCCCTTCGGAATCAACGCCAGGGAGGTCGAATCGAAGGACATACTCGCCGTCCTTCTCACACGCGTCCAACGGCATGACGCCACCGCGCCACGTACTGCCGCTCCCGGCGAGCATCCGCTCCATCTCGGCGAACGGATCGATGAATCGTGCCATCTCATTCTCCTTTCGTGTCGAAAGCCTCAGGCTTCGACTCGATATGACTGGTATCTCTATATATAACGTGATACCATATCGCTCATATTCCGTCAATATGGAATTTCGTCCAGTTTCCGATGTTGCGCGTGCCGAGACGCGCCGAAGGGGCCCCGTGCGTGTCGCGGGGCCCCTTCGGCGATGGCGGAGAGGGAGGGATTTGAACCCTCGAGGGAGCTTGTAACCCCCTATTCGCTTAGCAGGCGAACGCCTTCGGCCGCTCGGCCACCTCTCCAGGACATGGCAAGGTTATCAGGACCGGCACTCTTGCCGACCCCTCACGTCAGAGATCGGTCCGATACCACGCTTCGATATTCCAGGTGTGTGACGCCAGCGTGGGATTCATGACGAACCCGCCGATCTCGTCCGCCCACACCGCCCCGACGCGCTGGCCGGCATACAGCGGAAGGATGACCATGCGACTGGCGAGGAGGTCTTCCGCCTCGGCGACGAGGCTCGTCAACTCTCGTTCGTCGACGGTCGAGTTCATGAGGTCCCTGACCTCTGCGAATCGCTCGGAGTGCTCATCGCGCACCGATGAATCTTCGGTCCCCCATCGGTAGTAGTTCGACCCGTCGGGCGGAGGCGCCTCCGGGTCGAACGCGTCGTGGATGGGGAGCAGGCCCGAGAAGCCGGGTGATCCGACCCACGCCCAGAGCCCGACGTCCCACGTACCGCTATCGAGCGTCTCGCCGAAGAACAGTTGCGAGTCCTGGAGTTGCGTCTGGTATTCGATACCGACGGCCTCGAACATCGGGCGCAGGGTCTCGGAAACGATGATCCGGGTATCTCCGTTGCTCGTCGTCGAGAAGACGGCGACAACGCTATCGATTCCTTCGGCCGCCTTGACCTTCAACAGCAGTTGCTCCGCCTTGCCCGGGTCGTAGGGGTAGCGATCCCACGCATGTTGGGAGAGACCGGGGGTGAACACGTCGACGTAGGAAGACAACGGTTGCGCGTAGGCACTCACCGCGGCAGCGATCGCATCGCGATCGACGAGATGAGCCACGGCCCTTCGGTAGTCGAGGTTCGAGTTGACGCTCGCAGCGTTCATCCCGAGCCTCCCGGGGCCGAACTGGAAATTGAGGTGCTCCCACACCGGTCCTGGAACCACGTCGACGGCAGCACCTTCGGACTCGAGGGCGACGAGTTCGTCGATCGTCGCAGAGAACGGCGGCGGCTGAATGACCTGGACCTCGCGTCGCTGGAAGGAGCGGATGATCTCTTCTGCCTCGGGGATGAAGCGGAACTCCACCGCGTCGAGGTACGGCAATTGCTGGCCGGTCTCTTGATCCGTCTTCCAGTAGTTGTCGTTGCGCTCGACGACGATGCGCTCGCCCCGCTCCCATGTGGAGAACCGAAACGGCCCGCCCGACGGCCACATCCGCTCGTTCCAATCCGCAATGAAGTCGGAGCCCTCGACAGCGTGCTTCGGCAGGACGACACGGAACATCTGCTCGTGGAGGACCGTCGGCTGGCTCAGCGTCATCTCGAAGGTCTTGGGGCCGGCCTCGTATGAGATGACCCACTCGTAGGCCTCGTCGATCTGATAGCCGGCGTCGGCTTCCGGGGTCTGCAGCGTGTCGACGGTGAAGGCGAAGTCATCGCCCGAGATCGGAACGTCGTCCTCCCACACGGCCTCGTCGAGGATCGCGTACGAGACGGTCATGGTCCCGTCTTCGTTGACCACGATGCCGCCGTTCGCCGTCGTCGGCAGTTCCGTCACCACCTCAGGAATGAACTCGAGCGTGGTGCCATCGATGTCGTACGCCCCAACGAAGTAGGACTGGCCGACGATCGTGACGATGAAGTCGTCACCCCGAGGGGCATACGGGTTGAGCGTCGCCGGTTCCTGATCGTCGGCGACCACCGCCACTCCGCCATAAGGGATGCCGGTGTCGGCCTGGGTCGTCGTCGTCGGCGGGATCGTCGTGGTGGTCGTTGTCGTTGTGCCGAGCGTCGTCGTCGGCGCTACTGCCTCGGGCGTGGGAGAACACGATGCCACGACGATGGCGGCGGCACCGAGCGCTGCCGCGATCCGAACGGGCGTCATTCTCCCCATGCAGACCTCCTCCGGGGACCCCAACCAGCCTACCCGTGGCCGTTCACCGCACTCGGATCATTGAGGAGGAGGAGGAGGAGCGAGCTCCCAGCAAGAGTGGACCACGGCCGAGGAGGGCGGGTTCTTCGTCTCTCCCACGAAGTGGGGGAGACGCGATCGAGCCGCTGCTCGATCGCAGAGGGGGCTTCCGCCATCCCGCGGGCCTCATCTTGGCGGTTCAGACTCCCAGAGCCCTCTCCGCTGCGCTCCGGCCTGGCGGCCGGTGCTCTCGCCTCTCCCACCTCCGGCGGGAGAGGCGAAGACTGGGTCGGTCGCTGGCGGAGGGAGAGGGATTCGAACCTTCAACGACCTACGAAGCCAGAACGTGAGGCCCAACCGGACACGTGGAAGAACGCCGTCTGATTCTGGAAGCGTGAACTCAGGGCACGAAGTCGAGACCGAATAGGACTCGACTGCAGTTGCAAGACGCGTTCGCGGAGGGAGAGGGATTCGAACCCTCGAAGCGGGTTACCGCTTACACGCTTTCCAGGCGTGCGCACTAGGCCAGACTATGCGATCCCTCCGTAGGATGGGGGAGTGTAGAGGGAGGGGTCTGAGTAATGAATCCGACCGCAGCCATGGAAATGGCGCTCGCCGAGGCCGTGAAGGCGTTGGCACATGACGACGTCCCGATCGGAGCCGCGCTGCTCGATCCGTCGGGCGCTGTGGTCGCTGCGGACCACAATCGACGTGAGGAACGCGGTGACGTCACCGCCCACGCCGAGATGCTGGTCCTCTCCGAACGCTCACAGGAGATCGGCGATTGGCGCCTCGACGGCCACACGCTGGTGGTGACGCTCGAACCGTGCGCCATGTGTGCGATGGCGGCCGTATGGGCGCGCGTCGAACGAATCGTCTTCGGCGCCGCCGATCCGAAAGCAGGGGCTCTCTGGAGTCTCTACAATATTCCGCAGGATGAACGCCTGAACCACCGGTGCGAGGTGGTCGGTGGCGTCGACGCCGAAGCCAGCGCCTCACTGCTCGGCGAGTTCTTCTCCGCCCGTCGATAGATCGAGAGCAGACGGACACCGGTACACTCTCCACGTTCCGAGCGCCGTGCGGTCGGATCGATGGAGGGGTGACAGAGCGGACGAATGTGACGGTCTCGAAAACCGTTGGGCCGGATTCCGGTCCCGTGGGTTCAAATCCCACCCCCTCCGCCAGAACCGGGCGTCGTACGTCCGGTTGGAGCCCGTTCTCAGCAGTTGGTCCTTCGTGCCGACTCGAGGGCACGGGCCCTTGGAGGGATGGTCGAGCGGACGAAGGCGACGGTCTTGAAAACCGTTGGGCCGGGTAATCGGTCCCGTGGGTTCGAATCCCACTCCCTCCGCAAAGAGTGATCGCTACTTCAGTCGTGGCCTATTCGGCCCCGACTTCGTACTCCGAATCGCAGCTCTCGGAACCAAACGGCGCACTTCCACGCAGTCGGATGGGATTCAGTCCGTGGCTTGGGCGGCCGTTGAAGGTTCGAATCCCACTCCCTCCGCAAGCGGTGATCGCGACTTCAGTCGAGGCCTACTCGGCCCCGACTTCGACTGGCGACTCCTTCCGCCTTGGTACCGTGCCGACATGCACTTGGACTCTGCGCGCTTCGATCTGGCCAACACCGATGCTGAGACCGTCGCGCTGAACGTGCAACTGGAACGGTTGTCGGAGAATCTTCCCAACCCGATCGAGGTCGGGATCGAACCGCTGCGCGAGGCTCGACTCAAGGGGCGCGGTCTCTTCGGGCCGATCGTGCGCTCCCCCAATGCCGTCGATCGAACCATCCCAGGACCAGCGGGCCCGCTCGGCATCCGGGTCTTCACACCGGACCGCATCGGCGGCGTCTACCTCCACCTCCACGGCGGCGGATGGGCGATGGGGGCCGCCGACTACCAGGACGAGAGTCTCGAGCACCTCGCCACAACGGCAGGAGTCGCCGTCGTGTCGGTCGACTACCGCCTCGCACCGGAGGATCCCTATCCGGCCGCCGCCGACGATTCCGAGGCAGCGGCGCAATGGCTCGTCGAGAACTGCGTTGCCGAGTTCGGAACCGACCGAATCGTGACCGGGGGGTCGTCGGCCGGGGCCCACCTTGCCGCAGGAACGATGATCCGAATGCGAGACCGGCATGGCTACACGGGCTTCGTCGGAGCGAACCTGATGTACGGGTTCTTCGACCTGTCCCTCACGCCGAGCGCCCGGAACTGGGGCGATCGGATGCTCGTGATGAACACGGACCTCTGCCGCTGGTTTGCCAACGCGTATGCCGGACACGCGGACCCCAGAGATCCCGACGTCTCACCGATGTACGCCGACCTGCGAGACCTCGCACCGGCGCTCTTCACCGTTGGAACGCTCGATCCCTTGCTCGACGACACGCTGCTCTTCGCTGCGAGGTGGACGGCTGCAGACAATACCGCCGATGTCGAGGTTGCGACCGGGGCGGCGCATGGCTTCGCTTCAGCCCCAACACAGGTCGGGACGGCGGCGCGGGACCGGGTCAACCGGTTTGTGGCCAAGCGGATCGCCTGACCGTCATCTCCTGCCGGGGGCTACCATTGCCGGACCGTGCTAGGCGGGGCGCTAGGGGTGCCCTGTACTCGAAACCCTCTTCATGCGAGGCTGAATCCCCGCCCGAGGGCGGTTGGTGTTCGGGTCTAGCGCCGGGATTAGTTGATGTTGAAGGTCGGGTCCTGCAACGGCGGGAAACTGCGAATCGGGTCAGGTCCGGAAGGAAGCAGCCCTAAGCGGCCCTTCCCGGGTGGTGCTGGATCGCCCGACTGGAGTCAACGTTCCGGAACGCGCCGGATACCGCCGTTCAACGGCGGGTGCACGGCCTACCCCTTCGCGAGCAGCGCGCCCCAGACGAAACCCATGGGACCGAGGCGCCAGGTGTCGACGAGACGCAGCAGAGACGACCCGAGCAGGACCTCCGGGATCGGATGCTTGTCCAACGTCCGATGAAGATAGGCGTACTCCTCACGGGCACCGATGGTCATCCCGGCAAGCGGCAGCACCACCGACGTACCTGTCCGATGAATCGAACGCTGCACCGACCCGGTGGGGCGTCCGAGGTCGACAATCCCCACCATCCCTCCCGGACGAAGGACCCGATGGATCTCGCTGAGGGTCGCGTCGACGGAGTCGAGATTGCGGAACACATAAGCGGAGAAGACGGCGTCGAAGGACTCCTCGGCCAGGGGGAGCGCTTCACCGACTGCGACCAATCGGTGTGGCGCGTCGTTGAGCGCCAGCATCTCGGGTGCAGGGTCGACCGCGACGACGTCCCGATCGCCGAAAACGCCGTTCGCGGCACCCGTCCCGGCTCCCAGGTCGAGGATTCGGCCAGATGGGAGACGGTCGATGGCCGTCCGCCGCCATGCCTGATCGCGTCCGAGCGACAGGATCATGTTGAGCCGGTCGTACCGCCCCGCGATGTCGGAGAAGACGTCGCCGTTAGACATGGTGGTGGTGCCTTCTCTCGGGGACGGGAGGGCCCCCGTCAGTCGATGACATCGAAGCCGGTGTAGGGGCGGAGAGCTTCCGGGATACGGATTGAGCCGTCGGCCTGCTGGTGATTCTCGACGAGGGCGATGAGCGCCCGCCCGGTCACGGCGGTTCCGTTCAGCGTGTGGACGAGACGGTTGTTCCCCTCGGCGTCCTTGAAGCGCACTTTCAGCCGCCGGGACTGATAGTCCGTGGTGTTCGACGTCGACGTGATCTCCCGATAGCGCTCCTGGCCCGGGAACCAGGCCTCGATGTCGTATTTCTTGGCAGCCGAGGCGCCGAGGTCTCCGGCGGCGACGTTCACGACCCGGTAGGGAATCTCGAGCGCCTGGACGAGTTCCTCCTCGCGAGCCAGCAGGAAATCATGCTCTTCTCGTGAGATTTCGGGATCGACGAATGAGAACATCTCGACCTTATTGAACTGATGGACTCGGAAGATGCCCCGGGTGTCCTTGCCGTAGGTCCCGGCCTCGACTCGGAAGCACGTCGAGAACCCGGCGTAGCGGACGGGCAGGGCGTCGGCGTCGAGGATCTCGTCACCGTGCATGGCGGCGAGGGGGACCTCGGAAGTGCCGACGAGGTAGAGGTCGTCTTCTTCGACTGAGTAGACCTGCTCGCGATCGGCGGGGAAGAACCCGGTGCCGAACAGTGCCTGCTCGCGCACGAGGACCGGCGGCAAGACCGGAGTGAAACCGTATCCGTTGAGCACATCCATCGACCAGCGGGCCATGGCCATCTCGAGCAGGGCCATCTTCCCGGTGAGCATGCCGAAGCGGCTGCCGGAGATCTTCGTGGCCCGTTCGATATCGATGGTTCCCAGTGCTGCACCGAGATCCGCGTGGTCCTTGGCCTCGAAGTCG
>Ga0316191_10004253_pt1 | contig 10664 bp, 9 predicted proteins | sample Eddworburr2cm_MG_FD_204928 | JGI IMG/M metagenome (GOLD analysis project Ga0316191, IMG submission 204928) | Coastal sediment microbial communities from Maine, United States - Eddy worm burrow 2 cm | ecosystem: Environmental > Aquatic > Marine > Coastal > Sediment | place: USA: Maine | collected... | reverse complement strand
GTCGCGCCGCGATGGCGGAAAAGACTAGAAGTCGAGCGCTGTGGTCTGGTCGTCGAATACCGTGGCCGGCTTTCCGGCTGTCGGACTGAAGATGATTGTGTCGTCCAGGTCCGGGTTGTCCGCCGGTTCACCGAGTGGTCCGCCATCGGCGCAGACGAAGGCCGCCGTGTAATCGCCGGGCGGTAGAAAATCGGCGCGGTATGCGTAAACGCCTGGGCTTCCCTCAATGTCAACAGCCGCTGAACTGATCGGGTCGTCCTGGTCGCGGTCGATATCGTCCGGCGTGGCGCCGGCTCCGGCGAAGACGTAAACCGAGGGCCCCAGGCAGGTGACGGGGAGCAGGCTCGGATCGACCTCGCCAGCGATGGCGCCGAAGTTGTCTTCGACCAGGCGTAACGTCGGCTTCAGCTTGTAGCTGGTGGTCATGCCGCTGTGCATTTCGACGATCGATTTGCGCACGTCGAAATCGATATAGACGTGGGCTTCGCCACCCGCGGGCACGTCGAAGCCGCGGTTAAGCTTGAGCCCGGTCTGGTCACCGCTCGGTATCGTCAGTTCATGCGATTCATCGGGTCCCATCGACAATATGATTCTGCCGGCGGGGTCTGCCAGCACCAGGCGTACCCAGTTCACCCTGCCGGCGGGGAGGACGACCCGGTCCAGCAGCAGGAAGCTGGCGCCGCCGGTCTGCTCTAGCAGATCGATAGTCTGCATGCTGGGAGCGCTGGTGCATTCACCCCGCTGCAAGATTGGCGGAGGCGGCTCGGGGGGGGCGTTCTGGGGAGGAGGATCCGGGTCCACACAAACACTGAATTTGAGGGCGGGTCCGCTCGCGGGCTTGACCTCGACACCGGTAAAATCGACTTCCACCTTTTGTGCGTCGTAAATGGGCGCGTCGGTAATCGACAACGACAGTTCGCCCGTCTCGTTGGAGCCGCTGCCGCCGCAGGCCGCGAGCAACAGGCACGCCGCAGCGACCGTGCCCAGCCGTGATATATAATTTATGTCCATGCGTGTATGCCTGCCTTCCAGGTGGTGATGTCGATCGATCCGCGAACGCGGTAAGGCGTCATTGTAAGCGCGATGGCCTGTTCGAACGAGTGCACTGGTTCGCAATTGCGGTGCAGCTCAAGCCTGCTGATCGGTGGCCGATACCTGCCTCTCCCGTTTGTCGCGGGCGACTATACGAACCCCTAAGGTACGCCCACGCCCTTGAAAACCCTATTATTGCTGCTAGACACCGACAGCGGGCTGTCGGGGCTCGGCGAAATCTGTCGCAACGCCGTTGCGTTGAGCGGTTACCGGTCAAGGAACTGAACCAGGCCTCTGTGCCGTCATCCCCACGCAGGAGGATCTTTCGATGGCGGCCTGTTATCAAACAGTAGCTGCTCTCGAAGGCCCCAATTCATTCACTCATTATTGCTGTCGGGCATCGGGATACTTCAGTCGCGGCAGGTATTAAAACTCAGCGGCGATGCGTTCGGCATCGAGCAGGATCTGCTCGACCCGGGATTGCCCTTCGATCGAACCGTACAGCAGTTCGACGCGCCGCTCGGCGACACCGCAGTAGTCGAGCGTGCCGATGTCCAGCTGGGTTTGTATCGCCCTGTCGTAGCCCTTGCTGGCAAAGCCGTCGGCGCTGTTACCGGCGATGCCGATCATCCAAACGCGGCGTTGCGGGAAGCTGCGGTCGCCGTAGGCCCAGCCGTTATTCCACACGCGGTCGATCCATCCCTTCAGCATCGCCGGCACCGACCACCAGTAAACCGGAAAGATCATCAGGGTCGCGTCGTTGCGCTCGATGCGCTCCATCTCGCGTTGAACCTCCGGCGAGTAACGCTTGCGGGAATCGTCCCAGTCCGGCTCGTCCGCTTCGCGCATCACCGGGTCGAAGCCCTCCTGGACGAGATCCGCCCACTCGACCGAGTGTCCGTTGTGTTGGAGACCGCGCGCGAAAATATCCGCGACGGTTGCGGTGAGCGAATTTCTGCGCGGGTGCGCCAGTACCAGCAATGTTTTCATGGGTTACCCCGTCAGGTGAATGGCAGGCCGGGATATTTTTAACACACCCCCGGGCCACGGTCACTGATTTATCGACACCCGCGTTATTGGTGTAGCCGGCCGGCGTGGCCATCGGCGCCGGGAATTTCCGGCAGACCTGCATTGTGCGATAGCATTCCCGACCAGCAGCGGTAGAATAAGGCGCAAAACTACCCACAATACGAGGGGTGCGCCATGCCGCTAGCCGACACCAATCTTCGCTATTTCAGCTTCGACGACAATCCCGAAACGGCGTCGACCCTGCCCGCGTTTACCTACTTCGAACGCGACTGGTTCGAACTCGAAAAGCGCCATATCTTCCGCCACAACTGGCGTTGTGTCGGCCATGTCAGCAGCCTTCCCAGGGGTGGTGACTACCTCACCGACACGATTGTCGATCAGCCGATTTTCGTATTGCGCCGCCGGGACGGATCGATCAAGGCCTTTCATAATGTCTGCCGGCATCGCGCGCACCTGTTATTGACCGAGGCGCGCGGGTCGCTCAAGTCCAAACTGATTACCTGTCCCTACCATGCCTGGGCCTACGACAGCGACGGGCAGTTGCAGGCCGCACCGCATTGCGAATCCATCCGCGCTTTCGACAAGTCCGGGATTCATCTCGACGCTCTCAAGGTCGAAGTTATCCTGGGTTTCATCTTCGTCAACGCCGATACGGAAGCCGCCGACCTGCGCCCGCAAATTGCGCCCGGGGTCGAGCGCCTTGCGCGCCTGTTGCCCGATCTCGAGACCTATCAACTGGCCGAGAACGTGGTCTTCGATATCGCCGGTAACTGGAAAAATGTCGGTGACAACCTGCTCGAATGCTACCATTGCCAGCCCGCGCACAAGGCCTTCGTCGACCTGGTCGACATGGAGTCCTACAAGGTCGAGGTAACCGGTCTGTGGTCATGGCAGGGCGGTATTTGCCGGACCCACAACAGCGCCTACGATCTGCCCGGGGGGCTTGCGGCGGGCGATCGCGAATTTGCAACCTTCTACATCTGGCCGGACGTCGCCTTCGTGCTGTTTCCGGGCAGCCGGGCTATCGCCAGTTTCGTGTTCGGCGCGACCGCGCCCGAATCAACTCACCAGGTGTTTTCCGTCTACAGCCCGGACGGTGAACTGGATGCGGTGGGTCGCGACATTTTCCGCTATTTCAGCGACGTGCTCGGACCGGAGGATGTCGACCTGGTCGAAAACGTGCAAAAGGGTCTGCACTCGATGTCGTACCAGCGCGGGCGCTTTTTCGTCGATCCGGCGCGCAGCTATTTCTCGGAGCACGCCGTGCATCACCTGCATGGCCTCGTGTTCCGCCACCTGCGCGCTTTTATCCCGCCCGCGGCACCAGCCGAGGAGATCAACCGGTGACTGGCATAACGTCGCAGTGCGGCGATGACGCCCTAATCGGTATTGACTGTCGGTTTTAGCGTCGCGACGATCAGCGCCAACCAGCCGACCAGGAACGCTACCCCGCCGAGCGGCGTTATCGCGCCGAGCCAGCGCACACCGCTGAGCGCAAGCAGGTACAGGGAACCGCTGAACAGCACGATTCCGAGGATATGGGCGCCAGCTGCGAGTTTAAGCCAGCGTGGCGAAATTTGCGGGATGCTCGCAATGACGCCGACCACCAGCAGGGCGAGGGCATGGTACATCTGGTAGCGGGCAGCGGTTTCGATCAGCGCCAGCTGCGACGCGTTCAGCACCGCTTTCAGCCCGTGCGCGGCAAATGCACCCGACAGCACCGCGAGCAGGGCGAACACCGCGCCCACTGCGATTACGTGTCGACTGAACCTCGAGACCTGTAATTTCATCACGGCGCTGGGCGATCGGGCCGGGCCATCAACCGGGTGGATGCAGCAGGTTGTGGTGGCCGAGATTCTGCAGCAGGCGTTCGCCGCACAGGGCCATGGTGGTGTCCAGTTCACGGTAGATGATGTCGAGCGCCTGGCTGACGCCTGCTTCACCACGGGCGCCGAGGCCATAGATAAAGGCTCGCCCGATGTAGGTGCTGTGCGCGCCGAGGCAGATCGCCTTGAGCACGTCCTGTCCGGAGCGAATACCGCCGTCGAAATGCACTTCGATGTCGCTGCCGACTGCATCGACGATCTCCGCCAGCGCGCTGATCGACGATCGTGCGCCGTCGAGCTGGCGCCCACCGTGATTGGAGACGACGATGGCATCGGCGCCGGTCTTCGCCGCCATGCGGGCGTCGTCGGGATCGAGTATGCCCTTGATGATCAGCTTGCCGCCCCAGCGCTCCCTGATCCAGTCGATGTCCTGCCACGACAGCTTCGGATCGAATTGTTCCGCGGTCCAGGACGACAGTGACGACAGGTCTCCGACTCCTTTGGCGTGGCCGACGATATTGCGGAATGTGTGGCGCCTGGTGGTGAGCATGTCCAGGCACCAGCGCGGACGGCTGAGGATTTGCATTGCGGCGTTCAGCGTCGGTTTGGGTGGCGCGGCGAGGCCGTTGCGAATGTCGTTGTGGCGCTGGCCGAGGATCTGCAGATCGAGCGTCAGCATCAGTGCGCTGCAACCGGCGTCCCGGGCGCGATCGATCAGGCGGCCGACAAAATCACGATCCTTCATAACGTAGAGCTGGAACCAGAAAGGTTTCTCGGTGTTTTCGGCGACGTCCTCGATCGAACAGATGCTCATCGTCGACAGCGTAAACGGCACACCGAATTTTTCCGCGGCGCGAGCCGCCTTGATTTCGCCATCGGGGTGTTGCATGCCGGTCAGTCCGACCGGTGCGAGCGCCACCGGCATGGTGACCGGCTGGCCGATCATTTCGCTCGCCACCGAGCGCTCGGTAATGTCGACCGCGACGCGCTGGCGCAGCTTGATGTCCTGGAAGTCGGCTTCGTTAGCGCGGTAGGTCGATTGTGTCCACGAACCCGAGTCGGCGTAGTCATAAAACATGCGGGGCACGCGCCGGCGCGCCTGTTGTTGAAGGTCCTTGATATCGCAAATCGTCGTCATGACCGCCCCCTGTTTTTTATGCGCCACAAGTTTACTCGGATCCGTTGTTAAATCCATTAACCCGGCTCAAACGTAATATTCTTATTGCCTGTCTGAATTATCGGTTAGGATTCCTGCTTCATGCTTGCCATCAGAAATCTATCCAAGTCCTATCGCTACGCCGATGCACGCCAAAGTGTGCTGGAACAGCTTGATTTTGACATGGTGGCATCGAGCTCGGTAGCGTTGCTCGGCGAAAGTGGCAGCGGTAAGTCAACCCTGCTGCACCTGATTGCGGGCCTCGACCATGCTGACCAGGGCGAAATCCACTTTGACGGGCATGCGATACATGCTGCCCGGGAGTCCGAACTGGCCGCGCTGCGGCGCTCGCGCCTGAGCCTCGTGTTTCAGCAATTCCACCTGATTTCCACGCTCACGGTGCTGGATAATATCCGCTTTCAGGCGGCCCTGTGTCGCCGCCTGGACCCGGCATACGAATCCGAACTGATCGAAAGACTCGGCCTTGGCGATCAGACCGGCAAGTATCCGCAGCAATTGTCGCGCGGGCAGCAACAACGCGTCGCTATTGCTCGTGCCCTGTTACACAAACCGCTGCTGGTGCTCGCCGATGAACCCACCGGCAATCTCGACGAGAGTTCCAGCATCGAGGTCATGGGGCTGTTCAGTGAGCTGGTGAAGCGCGCCGGAAGTAGCCTGTTGATGGTCACCCACAGTCGTTCGATGGCTGATTTCCTGGACCGACGCGTCTACCTGCACAATGGCAAATTGACGGAAAGCGAATGAACAGCGGTTTTTGCTGGGTGATGAAGGCGCTGCTGAGCCACTACTGGCGGCACCCCTGGCAAACGCTGTTTCTGACTATCGGGCTGGTCGCGGGGGTGGCGCTGTGGTCGGCGGTGCAAATCATCAACCAGCATGCCAGGGACAGTTACCAGGAGGCCCAGAACCTGCTCGGTGCACAGGCGCAATACTGGATTCGCAACCGTCGCGACCAGGGCATCGAAACCTCGGTTTATGTCGAGTTGCGCCGCGCGGGTTTTCGCCAGGTGTTCCCGCTGGTCGAACTCGAGGTCAGCACTGCCGCCGGTGTATCGATCAAAATAATCGCTACCGACCTGCTGGCCCTGCCCGATGACGCGTTCGCAAGCGACGAGGTTAACGAGGATTTTGCCGACAGCTGGTTGAAGTTTGTGCAGCCACCCTATCGCGCCTGGGTACCGCGCGTGCTTGCCCGTGAGCTGGATCTCGCCGCGGGCGAGCAGCTCGAGTTGCGGGATGGCAGGAAGTTGCCACCGGCGCTGATCCAGGCGCGCGAACAACAGGGGCGGCGGGTACTGGTCGACATCGCGGCCGCGCTCGAGCTGTCCGCCAGCGAGCGGCTCAGCTATCTCGCCGTTGGCAGAATTACCGCGAACGAATTCATTCGCCTGCAGAAGATTTTGCCCGGGCACCTGGAGCTGATCGAGAATCAGCAACACCTCGATTTACGCGAACTGACGCAAAGCCTGCACAGCCACCTCAGCGCGATGAGTCTGCTGTCGTTTGCGGTCGGCCTGTTCATCGTATTCAACGCGGTTAGATTTTCGCTCTGGTATCGGCGCGGGACATTGCTCAACCTGCGCCTGATGGGCTGCGATACACGCGTGTTGTTGCTGGCTATCCTGATGGAAACCCTGCTGTGGAGTGTGCTCGGCACTGTGCTCGGATTCGGCGCCGGCATCCTGCTCGCTCAAGCTTTACTGCCCGGTCTTGGCGCAAGCCTGCAAAGTCTGTACGACGCCGTGGTCGGGACCGATCTCGGCCTCAGTCCCTGGACGCTTTTGCAGGCCTGGGGCATCTCGCTGCTGGGTCTGGCCTGGGCGCTGGCCTGGCCGCTTTATCGGCAATTGCCGCGGCGTGGTTTGCAGGCCGCGCGGAGCGATCTGCTGCTCATCGACGAGTCGCTTGCGCGTCGCCGTCTGGCGCTGGCCGGGGCCTTGTTGGCCGTGCTGGCGCTGTTGGCCTATGCATGGATCGAAACCGTTACCCAGGGGTTTGTGGTGCTCGGGCTGTTGTTGTTTGCCGCGGCCTGGGTGTTGCCGATACTGCTGGCGGGTGCACTGCGATTGTTGGCCTGGCTGTTACCGGGTCGTCTGTTGCTGGCGCGCTGGATGGTGAGCGACGGCTGGTCGCAGTTGCCGGCGTTGCGCAGCGCAATGATGGCGTTGTTGCTGGCGTTGACTGCCAATCTTGGTGTCGGCTCGCTGGTGGACAGTTTTCGCAGCGCCTTTGTCGGCTGGCTGGAAGTGCGACAGAGTGCCGATATTTACCTGCGTGCCCCGCAGATCAGTCATGCACAATTACTCGGCCTGGCGGATAGTTCACAGTGGTTGGCTGCCAGTCATCATCGCATCGGCATCACGACGCGCTGGCGCGAGCGGCCGACGCAGCTGCGTGGGATCGATCCCGGGGCTCCCGATAGTTTGCAATTGCCGTTATCGAGCTGGCAGGGAGAATCCGCCGCCGCGGCATTGCAAAGCTGGCGGGAACAACCGGCTAAAGTCCTGATCAACGAGCAAGTCCATTTCCTCGCCGGTGTCGAGATTGGCGAGCAGATCAGCTTGCAGGGCGATAATGGAATACAGACCTACGAGGTGGTCGGCGTTTTTTATGACTACGGCAACCCGTACTTTCAGTTCTACCTGCCGGCGCGGGAGTTAGCGAGTCACTGGCGGCAGCATTACTCGCGCGGAATCGCGCTGTGGTTGAACCCGGATAACCCGCAGGCGTTTGCGCAGGCCGAGGCCAGCCTGAAAACCCTGGGGGCACAGCCGGGTGACTGGATAGCGCAAGCCCAGCTGCGTAAATTGTCGGTTGCTATTTTCGAGCGCACCTTCGCGATTACCGCGGCAATGAATTTGTTGACAATGATCGTAGCGGCGATCGCGTTGCTGGCTTCGCTGCTCGCTATCCTGCAGGAACGCCTGCCGCAGTTCGCCCAGTGGCGCGCCCTGGGTTTACGACAATCTGAACAGCTGCTGCTGGTGGCCACACCGCTACTGATCTTCTGTGCAATCGTCTGGCTCCTGTCGATTCCACTGGGCGCCGTGTTGAGCTGGATTTTGATTCACAAGCTCAATGTCATCAGTTTCGGCTGGAGTATGCCGTTGCTCTGGGAATTTACCCCGGCATTGCAACTGGCGCTAGTGATTGGCTTGATTTGTGGGCTGACCCTGCTATTAGTTGCTGTTCAATGGCGGCGCCAGATGCCGCAGGCTTTAGCCCAGCTCGGGGAGACCGTTTAATGCGTTTTTTGATTTCGATACTGCTGGCACTTTGCGCTAGTGCGCTGGTTACCCAGGTCCGTGCCCAGGATATGCTCGGTGACCTGCGCGATTCCGGGGCTGGCTTTGCACAGGTGACCCCGGGCCGGACGCTACAGTTTCCGCGCGATCACGGTGCGCATACCGACTATCGCATCGAGTGGTGGTACCTGACCGCCAACTTGAGTGACCGCGATGATCGTCAGTGGGGTCTGCAGTGGACCCTGTTCCGCCAGGCGCTAAGCCCGCAACAGGTGAAAGCGGGCTGGAGCAGCAACCAGATGTGGATGGCGCATGCGGCGATCACCACGCCGGAGGGTCATTATTACGAGCAGCGCTTTGCGCGCGGTGGCATCGGCCAGGCCGGAGTGAAGCGGATTGGTCGTGACGGACATTTCAATGCCTGGATGGATGACTGGGAATGGCGCTCCAACAGTGCCGCACTGTTACCGGCGAGGCTCAAGTTCAGCATTGGCGATCGCGAAGTGATTCTGTTGCTCGAAAGCACCGGTGAACTGGTCGCCAACGGCATCGATGGCTACAGCCAGAAATCAGCGCAGGGGCAGGCGAGTTACTATTACAGCCAGCCGCATATTCGTGTGCGTGGCTTCGTTAACCAGGGACTTCAGCAAACCTATCTGACCGGTAAAGGCTGGCTTGATCGCGAGTGGAGTTCACAGGCGCTGGCGGGTAATCAGCAGGGCTGGGACTGGTTTTCGCTGCACCTCGACGATGGTCACAAGCTCATGGTGTACCAGTTGCGTCACGCTGACGGGAAGCACTGGTTGAGTGGTAACTGGATAAATCCCCGCGGCACTAACGAGCTACTCGAAGGCGCCGCGATCAGCCTGCGATCGACGCGTCGCGGTGCGGTCAATATCGGTGACGATGAAACGCGTGAGCTGCCGCTTGAATGGCAGCTGGCGCTGGTTGAGCAAAAGCGCAGCTGGCGTATTCGACCCTTGTATGACGAGCAGTGGATGGACACGCGCATTCCTTACTGGGAGGGCGTGGTACTGGTCGAAGACGAGCAGGGTGTCTCCTCCGGGGTGGGCTATATGGAGCTGACCGGTTACCAATAATCTGCCTTGTCCGTTTCGCTCATAATCCCGGGCCCCTTTTTTCGCCGGCGGTAAAATCGGGGACAGACCCCAATTTTTTCAGGACAGGTGCTTGCCGAAGAACGCCAGTGTGCGTGACCAGGCGAGTTCTGCGGCATCCTCGTTGTAACGTCCGGTCGAATCGTTGTGGAAACCGTGATTGACGCCCGGGTAGACGAAGGCCTGGTAATTGACTTTCTTTTCTTTTAGCAGTGTTTCATAGGCCGGCCAGGTCGCGTTGACGCGCGGGTCAAGCTCGGCGAATTGCAGCAGCAAAGGTCCCTTGATATTGCCGACGATCGCGTCTTTGGCTGGCGTACCGTAAAAGGGGACCGCCGCATCGACGACCCCGGGCAGGCTCGCCGCCAGCATGTTGGTGATATAGCCGCCGAAACAGAAGCCGACTACCCCGAGCTTGCCGTTAGTGGAATCCCGCGCTTTCAAAAACTGCGCGGCGGCGATGAAATCCTGTTCGATCTTCGCGCGATCCAGGGATTTCTGCATCGCTTTACCTTCGTCGTCATTACCGGGATAGCCACCCAGGCTGTAGAGCGCGTCCGGTGCAAACGCCAGGTAGCCCTGCTTGGCAAGACGGCGCGCAACGTCTTCGATGTAAGGGTTCAGGCCACGATTTTCGTGCACTACCAATACGCTGCCGGTATTGCCAGTCGCCGCGGTGGGCTTTACCAGGTAACCGCGTCCTTCACCGTGGCCGTCGGGCGATTTAAAGGTGGCGTAGCTGGCGTGGATATCAGGGTCGTTGAAGGACACTTGTTCGGCCAGCGCGTAGTTTGGTACCAGCGCAGCCGTCAGCAAGTTCATGGTGACGCCGGCCCCGGCAAGCGTCGCCAGGCGCGACAGAAAGGTGCGGCGGTCGATATCGCCGTGGGCGTACTCGTCGTACCAGTCGAATGCCTGTTGCGGGATTTCGATTGTGTGGTGCTCGGTCATCTGCGGAGTCCTCCTCGGGGGTTGTTGCGCCGATATTATAGCGGTTTGCCTGGCGCCAGTTCAAAGCCCTGCTGTGTTGCGCATCGGTCGTTGTCGGTATGTTAACGGTTCAGCGCCCTCCGCCTGGAGGCTTTGGCAGAATCCGTTACAGCGCAAAACCCGCTGCCGTGATCGCTGCATGTACGCAGGCCTCGTCGTCCTCCGATACACCGCCGGCAGCTCCGACTGCGCCCAGGATAGCGTTGTTCGCATCGCGCACCAGCACGCCGCCGGGTAACGGGATTAT
>Ga0316191_10004252_pt1 | contig 10664 bp, 7 predicted proteins | sample Eddworburr2cm_MG_FD_204928 | JGI IMG/M metagenome (GOLD analysis project Ga0316191, IMG submission 204928) | Coastal sediment microbial communities from Maine, United States - Eddy worm burrow 2 cm | ecosystem: Environmental > Aquatic > Marine > Coastal > Sediment | place: USA: Maine | collected... | reverse complement strand
GCCTTTCCGTTGAGCCACGTCGCACCCGGCCCCGCGCCGAACGAGAGCGTCAGCCCGCGATCCCAGCGGCTATAGAGCCCATCCCCCTGGCGTTGCGCACTCGCAGAAGCGCCAAACGACGAGAAGACCAGGATCGAGCCGACGATCACCCCTAGACGGGCGCCCCGTGTCATGATTTCCCCATGCACCGGCCCGCGTGGCGGGTCAAGAGATTGAGGTTGTAGACTATATCCATGGGGCGTCCGTTCGGCTTGGGGCTTCGAAGCCAACTCATGCTCGCGCTGATCGTAGCGTTTGGCGGGGCATTCGTGTTGTTGAGCCTGGTGACGGCGCGCCTCGACGAGCGCGAGAACGCCCAAGAACAGCGCACGCGCGCGGCGGGGCTGGCCGCGGCGCTTGCGTCGGGCGTTGGGCCCCGAGGTGACGGACTGAGCGAGGAGTCGATCGCCAGCATGGTCGATGAAGGTCTAGTCGAGCGCATTGAGATCCACGGCGACGATGGATCGCTGAGGACGTCAGGTGTGATCGATGGCGACCCCGATGCCACGATGACGACAGGAACTGGCGTCGAGCTGCGTGTGTGGGTGCCGGCGAGCGGCCGCGGCGATGCGGCTCGGCGAAGTTTGTTTCTGTTCTACCTTGGTCTGACCGCGGCCACGGTGCTGCTGTTGACCTACGTCTTGCTGACCTACTTCATCGTGCGCCCGATCGATCGCTTGCGATTGGCCTCCGAGCGTCTCGCCGCTGGCCGGCTGGGCACGAGTGTTCCCGTGCAAGGTGCCGCAGAGGTCGCGCGTCTTGCGGCTACGTTCAACGAAATGGCCGCGCTGCTTCGCGAAGACCGCGCGGCGCTTCAAGATCGACTCGAAGAGCTCGAACACACCACCGCCGAGCTCACGACCGCCCAGGAGCAGTTGGTGAGGAGTGCGCGCTTGGCGGCCGTCGGACGACTGTCGGCCGGAGTTGCTCACGAAATTGGGAATCCTCTCGCCGCGATTCGAGGCTTGCTCGACCTCATGCAGACGGGAGACCTGGACCCCGCGGAAGAAAGGGAATTCGTGGGCCGCATTCAGGGTGAGGCCGAGCGAATCCACCACACCATCCGCGACTTGCTGGATTTCTCGAGGAACGAGCCGGCCCTAGTGGGAAGGATCGAAAGCTCGGCCGACCTTTCGGAGGTCGTGTCGGACACCATCAAGCTCGTCGACCGCCAGACCCGCTTCCGCGACATAGACCTCACCCTCAGCCTCGACGACGAGCTGCCGCGCGTTCGCGGCGACCACGAACGTCTGAGGCAATTGCTGCTGAATCTGTTGTTCAACGCCGCCGATGCGCTTGGCGGCAAGGGACGGGTCGAGGTCCGCGCGGCGAATGGCCAGGGCGTCGTGCAGCTCATTGTCACGGATGACGGGCCTGGGATCGATCGGGACGTCCTCGAGCAGGTGTTCGACCCTTTCGTAACGACGAAGGCGCCGGGGCAGGGCACCGGCCTGGGGCTCGCGGTTTGTCACACCATCGTCGAAGGGCTCGGCGGGTCGATCGAGGCGAGCAACCGAGAGCAGGGCGGGGCGGCATTTGAGGTTCGGTTGCCCGCGGCAATCTAGCCCGGCCAGGTTCAGGTCCGGTTGTAGTCCTACTCCTACAACTCCCCCTGCAACTCCTCCTACCCCCTGCAACTCTCACCCGCCCGGTCAGTCGGTTTGGAAGGCGTTCTCGATTGCGGTTTCCTCGGCGCTCTCGGTATCCGGGCCTCCTGGTGAGTGGTCTCCGAGGCATTCCCTAATCGCCTCTGCTTGCCTTCGCGTCGCTCCGGCCTCGATCAGCTGCTCCTCGGTTGCGGCCAACACTCCACGCAGCGACCCCAAATTCCGCAGCAGCTTCCCCCGCGTCTTCGGCCCAACTCCGGGAACCCTGTCGAGCTCGCTTCGTAACCGCCTCTTACGCCCCACCTTTTTTCGCAGGGCGTTTGATGCCCGGTGGGTCTCGTCGCGTGCGAGGAGGAGCAGGGATAGTGCCGAGTTGGCTCTTGCCGGGACCGCGTTCTTGCGTCCGGGGCGGAACACGCGGTCGCCTTCTTCCTCGCCCGTCGCGGTGATCCGTGGCTTTGCGACCGAGGCGATCTCGAGGTCGGGAACGCCAATGTCTTCGCGGGCGCGGACCGCCACCCCCAGCTGTCCTTTGCCTCCGTCGACGACCAGCAAGTCCGGCAGCTCCCAGCCCTCTTCTTCGTTTTTCCCCCGGCGCAACCGCCGAATCAGGACTTCGTACATCGCCGCGTAGTCGTCGCCGCCGCCGCCGCCTTTCACCCGGAAGCTTCGGTATCGCTCTTTGGCGGGCACGCCGTTCTGCAGCGCGACGAAGACCGCCACGGTCTCCTCGCCTCCGGTGTGCGAGATGTCGACGCACTCGATTCGGCGCGGCAGCACTGGTAGGCGCAGCTGCCGCTGAAGCTCTTCCAGCCGCGCCTCGACATCCTCACGCGCGCGTTCCTTCTCGTTGAAGGCGTGCTCTGCATTCTCGCGCGCGAGATCTAGAAGTTTCGCCTTGGCGCCGCGCTTCGGCTCGACGACCTGCACGCGGCGCTTTCGGTTCTCGCTGAGGAGCTCCTCGAGCGCTTCACTCATCTCGATCGTTACCGGCACCAGAACCTCGTCAGGCAAAGATGTCCGTTCGGCATAGTGCTGGCGGAGAAACGCGGCGAGCATCTCGTCGTTGGGCACCGCGACCCGTCGCAATGCAAGCGTGCGCACACTAACCAAACGCCCGCCGCGCATGCTCAGAACCGCCACTTCCACTTGGTCGCCCTGACGGTGAAAACCGATCACGTCTTGGTCCGACTTCTGCACGCCCGCGACCCGCTGTTCCTCTTGGGCCCGCTCTACGGCACGAAGCTGATCGCGATACACCGCCGCACGCTCGTACTCGAGCTCGCCCGAGGCACCTTTCATTCGGCCGTCGATGTCGCGCACCAGCTCGTCGTGCCGCCCGTCGAGAAACCGCGCGACGTTTGCGACCTGCGCGCGGTATTCCTTCTCGTCGACCGCCAGCACGCACGGCCCCGGGCACCGTTTGATTTGATGTTGCAGACATGGCCGAGACCGGAAGCGAAATTCGGTGTCCGTGCACGTGCGTAGCTGGAAATAGCGGTTCACTAGCCGAAGGGTCTGTCGCGCCGCGGTCGCTGAGTGGTAGGGCCCGAAGTACTGCGCGCCATCAGGCTTCGGCCTGCGAACGACTTCGAGCCTGGGCCAAGGCTTCTTCGCATCGAGCCGCAACGATAGGTACTCCTTGTCGTCGCGCAGCTTCACGTTGTACTTCGGCTGGTGTGACTTGATCAGCTGGTTCTCGAGGAGCGCAGCTTCCTTGTCGGTGTGCGTGACGAACGTTTCAATGTCGGTCAGCTCGCGTTCGAGACGACTGACGAACGCGCGCAAGTCGCTCGACCCCGGTTGGAAGTAGCTCCGCACGCGGCTCCTTAGACTCCGCGCCTTGCCGACATAGAGGACCTTCCCGTCCGCACCATGAAAGACATAGACCCCGGGCGACGTCGGGAGCTTGTCGAGCTTTCGCTGGGCTAGCTCTGCAACCACGCCGAACCTATACCACCGCGGCCGGCCTCGGGCGCCCTGCGTGTCACTCGGTGCGAATCACGCGCTCATCGGTGACGATGAGGTCGACCGCCACGTCGAATGGAAGCTCGGGCACTTCGGAGATCAACTGAAAATCGTAGGCGACCGCGCAGGTGCGTGCGTGTCCGAGTCGCGGGATCAGTTTGTCGTAGTAGCCACCGCCGTACCCGATCCGGTAGCCGCGAGGGTCGATCGCCAACGCGGGAACCAGTGCGAAATCCACCTCCTCGGGCTGTACTTGCACGGCGGTGTCGGGCGGCTCCGGCACGGAGAAGGCCCCTTCGACGAGCAAGGTTTCCGAATCGACGAGGTGAAGTTGCAGCTCGTCTCCAACCACTCGCGGCAACGCCACTCGTTTCCCAGCGGCCCAAGCCGCTTGCATGGCTGCTCGTGTTCGCACTTCGTTGCGAATCGACGCGAACGCGAGAACCGTATGCGCCCGTTCGAGCTCCGCGAGCGCGACGAGACGTTTGGTAATCTCGCCGGAGCGGACGTCGCACGCCGATTCCGGCAGTGCCTCGCGAACGGCGCGCATTCGATTGCGCAGCGTCAGCTTGGCGCGTTGACGGAGCTCGGTTTCGGCGTGCTCCGTCTCGCCTGTGCTCACGGGTCGATTTGCTGCGCGAGCTCGGCGTCCGCTTGCAGTCGTTGATCGATGCGTCGAATCGCGGTGTCGACCACCTGGCGGGTCTTGGCTTCGAGGCTCTCCCGTCGTCGCTCGGACGCGTCGAGATCCTCAGCGAGACTCAGCGCGACGACCGCGAGAAGCTGAGCGGGTGTCGCCGCTCGCGCCGCCTTGGGGCCCAGGGCCGCAACCCGTTCATTCACGATATCGGCGAGGCGTTGTAGGTATGCTTCGTCGGCGTCCGAGGACATGCGATAACGGGCGCCGGCAATTTCGATCTGAACGTTGCGCTTCACGGTTGACGGGAAGGTAGTCCTCCACGTCCTTAGGCGTCAAGGTAGGACATACACCCATATCCCCTTTACGTTCCGCTGCGATCGGAATCTGACTACGAGGGTTTAGGGGACAGGGGGCTGGCGTGTTATGTTTGATCCCCGGGGGACAGTAGGGGTCATGATCAAGGTTAGTTGCCCGTCATGTAATGCGTCTTACGACGTGGACGAGCACCGTTTGCCCGAAGAGGGGCTTCGGATGCGATGTCCAAAGTGCAGCGAAAGCTTTCAAGTTCATCGCGATGGCTCGACTGCGAAGAATGGAGGTGGGGCTGCGCCTGGCGCGAAGAAGCGCCCACGACGCAAGCCGACTCAGGTCGGGCTTGGTCCGCAAGTACCGCCGGGCGCTCCGGCGGCCGCGACCGAGTCACCGCCTTCCGATTTGCCGGCTCCGGTTGGGGACGTCGATCTTCCCGCGCCATTTGGTGGTGGCGATTTCGCAGACCTTCCCGCGCCTAAGAAAGGCGGACGATCGCTCGACTTCGACCCATTCGATGATCCCGGAGTTGTCGACCTTCCCGCGCCGAAAGCTCAATCGGAGCCTTCCGGCTTCGATCCGTTTGCAGACATGGACCTGCCGGCACCGTTGGAGGCCCCGGGCGGCACCGATCTTCCCGCGCCGATGTCAGCCGCTTCGGGAGCCGAGATCGACTTGCCGGCCCCCATGGGCGCCGCACGGGCGCGAGAGGTCGAGCCTATCGGCGGGGAGATCGATCTGCCGATGGCGCTCACCGACGCCGATTTGCCCACGCCGAGGGCAGCGTCTGCGGTGCCGGCACCTATCTCGCTCGACTCGGAGTTGCCCATGCCGAGCGACCAAAAAGATCTGCCGATCGCCCGCGACGATTTCATGGACCTCGACATCGACGGTCCGGAGCGGGTTCATGGCGGCGGACCGATCGAGCTAGATCTCCCGGACGGCGAAGACCTCGATCTCGAGCTCGATGCGCCTCCCAGGGCCCCGGGACCACCACCGCCGCTCGGACAGCCCTTCGGAGTTCCAGGCGGGGCGCCGCCGGGCGAGATGCCGAGCGGCGATCGTATCAGCCGAGATTCAGCCGAGCTCGATCTGCCGGAATCAGACGAGCTGGAGTTCTCCGAGCTACCAGGTGACGGCCAAGACGGTGTGCACCGTATGCCCAACCCTGGCGGAGCGGGACCGAACGTGGTCGCCGCGCCCAAGCCCAAGATCAGGGTCAAAGGGCTCTCGATCAAGCGCCCGCCCTGGCTGATGAAGGCCGCTGCCACCATGGCGGTCATCGCGGTGGTGCTTGGCGCAGGCTTCTATCTCGGCACGACCCAGTACGGCCTGTTTGGGATTCACCTGGTGGAGCCGTTCCTCCCCGCCTCGGGCGACGCGGTTTCGGTTGCGCAGGCGATCGAGGACGCCGAAATGATCGCGGCGGCAGACACCTACGGGGCGACGCGACAGTCGCTCGCGAGGCTCGAGGGTGAGCGAAGCGGTGCGGGCCTGAATCGCTCGCTGATCGCGAGGAGCCTCCTGCACGAGTCGTACTATCAGGTTCGCTACGGACAAGACGCCGAGAGCGGGAGCACCGCCGACGTGCTCCGTGTGCACTTGCAGCGCAGGGGCGACCAAGCGCCGCGCATTCACGTCGCGCTTGCGGCCGATGCTCTGCGCAACGCCGACACTGCCGTGGCGACCTCAGAGATTGCGCTCGCTGCGCAGGAAGACCAGACGGATGTCTATGTAGACTTGGTGGCCGGCGAGATCGCGCTCAAAGGGCGTGACGGACAAGCCGCCGTCGACGCATTCGACCGCGCTATGAAAAAGCACGACAGCGCTCGCGCGCAGTGGGGCCTTGCCCGCGGCTATCGCGTGCTCGGGGACTACGACAAGGCCGCCGCCGCGGCCAAGGCGACGCAGACGCTCAGCCCGAACCACGCCGGCGCGCGCGTCGCGGTCGCGGACCTGCTGATCCAAGAGGGCCAGATCGACCAGGCCTACGAGCTGCTTCAAGCCCCCGCGGGCCTCGCACCGGTTGAGGGCGCCACCCTGGCAGTTGCGCGTGCAGACAAGTCTTCGGCGCTCACCCTCGTCGCGCAGATCGAGGAACACCGGGGGCGCCTTGGCGCCGCACGCGAGATGTACGAAAAGGGAATCGAGTTCGACACGAGCAACGCCGCCGCGGCGCTCGGGGCGGCGCGACTCGTTCTGTTGGAGCGGGCCTACCAAGACGCCTACGCCCGTTTCCAGACCGTGCTCCGGTCGGAAATCCGGCCTGGCGCTGAGATCGACGTGACAGGGAAGCCCAAGATCGTGGTCGATGCCAAACTTGGCGCTGCCGAGGCGCTCCTCGCCATGGACAAGGCGGCTGATGCCCAGAAATTGCTCGCCGACCTCAAGACGCCCGAGCCGGTGAGCGCAGAGGTCGAGCTCTGGCAGGGGATGGTCGCCGAGGGCTTGGGCCACAGCGAAGAGGCTGTGCGGCACTTCCGCAACGCAATCGCGCTCGAGCCGGGCGCGTTCCGCGCTTACTTGGGGCTCGCACAGCACTACAGGTCGACCAAGCGTCCCGGTGAAGCGGTCGGTGTTCTCGTCGAAGCACAGCAGAACGTAGATATTACTGCCGAGGTGCGGCGTGTGTTGGGATGGGCCGAGCTCGAGCGCAACCGTGTCGACGACGCGATCAAACAGTTCCTGCAGGCGCTCGAGATGGAGCCTCGAGATTCCACTTCGCAGTTCGGGCTTGCGGTGGCGTACCGACGCAAGGGCATGCTCGAGGAGGCCGGCGTGGAGCTCGAGAAGGTTCGGGAGTTGGACGCGAAGTTCCCCGCTCTTGCGCTCGAGAAGGGACGGCTCGCCGAAGCGACAGGCGACATGGATGGCGCGGTCCTGAGCTACCGTGAAGCGCTCGAAGAGTCGCCCAAGGACGCCTCGCTGAAGTCCCGCTTGGGCGCGGTGCTGGTTCTCACCGGGCAGCTCGACGAGGCAGAGAAGCTGTTGCTCGAGGTGATCGAGGCTCAGCCGTACTCTGCTGAAGCGGAGCACTATCTCGGCCGCATCGAGTTGGAGCGGGGCCAGACGGAGCCTGCGCGCCAGCACTTCCTTCGCGCTGCGCGTCTCGAGTCCGACAGCGGTCTCTACCGAATGTACGTCGCCTGGGTAGCGCTCGAGTCGAACGAGATGACGACCGCGCTGCGGGAGCTCGACACCGCGTTGAAGCTCGATCCGACCCTCGGTGACGCCTATTGGCTCCGCGCGCGGATTCGGATTCGGGCCGGCGTCGTTCGCGATGCCCTCGGCGACCTTCGCAAGGCCATCGAGCTCAGCCCGAACCGGGTTGATGCCTGGGCAGCCATGGGTGAATGCCACTACCAGCTCGGACAGATGAAGGAAGCGATAGTGGACTTCGAGAAGGCCGTGGCGGGCGATCCGGAGCGTGGGTACTGGTGGTACCGCTTGGGCCGCCTACAGCTCGACGAGGGCCGTCGCGCACAGGCGCTGACGTCGCTCAGCACCGCCACCTCTCTGGGCGGCGAGGACTCCGCCCGCAAGGCATGGGTCGCGGACGCACACCGGTTAGCGGGGGATATTTACTACGCACAGAAGAAGCGTCAGGACGCCGTCGTGCAGTATGGGCGCTATCTGGAGCTCGCGGATCGCGACGCAATCGACCGGGCGGACGTCCAAAGGAAGCTGCAGAAGATCGCCCAAGGCCGCAACTGAGCGGGCCTCAGCCGAGCTGATCGCTACGAAAGGCGTCTGGCAAGAGCGACGAGAGGTCGTACTCCGCGTGCGCGTCGTCCGTGTAGCTCCGTATCGGAAGACTTGGCGCTAGCTCGGCCAGGCATTGCCTGCAGATGCCGCAGGGTGGGGTAGGGCTCTTCGCCCCGGAAACGATCACGAGCGCCAGGAGCTCACGCTCTCCGGCGGCGACTGCGGCCGCCAATGCTGCACGCTCCGCGCAAATTGTGGCGCCGTAGCTCGCGTTCTCGACGTTGCATCCGGCGAACAACGCGCCACTCTTCGTCTGGACGGCCGCCCCGACGGTGAACCCAGAGTAGGGGGCGTATGCGTTCGTGCGAGCGGCGATCGCCGCGCCCTTCAGTGCGTCCCAGGCGCTTTCGTCCATCACATCGACTCCAGCATGCCCGACAGCAGCGATTCGAACCGCGATCGAACACGGCCGGCGGTCTCTTGCACTTCTTCGTGACTCAAGGGGCCTTTCGAGATTCCGGCAGCGAGGTTCGAGATGCACGAGATCCCCAGAACGCGAAGCCCCATGTGGCGCGCGGCGAGGACCTCGAGCACGGTGCTCATCCCCACCGCATCGGCTCCGAGCGTCCGGAGCATGCGAACTTCGGCGGGGGTTTCGTAGGCAGGCCCCAACAAGCCCGCGTAGACACCGCGCTGCAGCTCGAACCCCAGGGTGTTCGCGACCCCGCTCGCGGTTTCGATGAGTGCTGGGTCGAACGCCGTCGTCATATCGAGAAAACGTGGCCCTCGCTGGGCGTCGTTCTCCCCGACGAGGCTGCTTGCTCCCGTGAGGTTGAGCTGATCTGTGATCGCCATCAGGTCGCCTGCCTCGAGCCCCGGCGAAATTCCCCCGGCCGCGTTGGTCACGATCAAGGTTTCGGCGCCGAGAACGGCCATCAATCGGACGCCGAACGCCACCTCGTCTGGGGAGTTGCCTTCGTACAGGTGGGCGCGTCCCTGCATCGCGATGATCCGCTTGCCCGCCTTTTGCCCGGTGACGAGGTTGCCCGCATGTCCCGACACGCTAGAGAGCGGCATGTGAGGGATTTCTCCGTACGGGATCGCGTGGGCGCCCTCCAAACCATCGGCGTAGTCGCCGAGCCCGGATCCGAGGACCATGGCGATGTCGACCTTTCCGGTCCGATCGCCAACGGCTTCCTTGGCTTGGTCGAGTGCCTCCATCATCGCCCCCGCATTGTACGCTACCTCGGCTATAGTGCCTGCCGGATGCCGAGACGAGTCGCCATCACCTGTTTGATGCTGTTGCTCGCCTGCTCCGGCAGAGGCACCGATGGACCCACCAGCGAGACGGCTCGCGAATTTTTCGAGAAAGACGACGTGCCGAGCGTCGTCGAACCGCCCACGCTGGTGTCGATCGTGCCCATCGCAACGGCGGAGGAGATCCCGCGCGATTGCTCCAACCCCGTCGAAGAGTCCTGCAATGCGATCGACGACGACTGCGACGGCGTGATCGACGAAGGCTGTGGGTACGGGACAGGCCTCATGCAGGTCACCGCATCGTGGGACACCGGCGCGGACCTCGATCTGTACGTCACGGGCCCACTCGGGGACACGCTGAGCTTCCAGCGGCCGGCGACTCCTTTCGGTGCGCGGGTGGATCACTCCGGGCGAGGCGAATGCGTCGGCGATATGCCGAACCCACAGATCGAAAACATTCGTTGGGTCGGCACTCGCCCGACCGACGGGATCTACGGGGTCGAAGTCCACTACTGGGGTGAGTGCGTCAGCAGCGGAGGTCCGACCAACGTGACCATCTCGGTTGCGATTGGCCGTCAAATCGCAGGCCAGTACCGCCACAGCTTGGTGCCCGGCGAGCGGATTCGCGTTCTCCGGTTCGTCGTCCAATGACCGCTCGCCGGGACGGCGCACTCTTTGCTCTATGCCTGACGCTACAAGGATGCATCGTCGGCGGGCTTGCGCTCGCTGCACGATCCGGTTGCTCGCCGTCGACCGTCGTTGCCGGGCTGGCGCTGTCCTTCGGTCCATACGCGGGAGCCATCCACTTTTCCCGATCCCTGACCAGCAAGCGAGCCCTCGACCTGGTCGCGATCGGGACCGCGCTGCTTTTCGGTGCGGCGTTCGTGGCGGCACCGCCCCTACTGTCGGACGACCTCTATCGCTATCTTTGGGAGGGGCGGCTTTGGATCGAAGGGTTCAACCCCTTTCGACTCGCTCCCGATGATCCCGGTTTGACGCACCTCCGCGATGAGCTCTGGAGCCACATCAACAACAAGCCGCTTGCCACCATCTACCCGCCGCTCTCGCAACTCATGTTCGTCGTCGCACAATGGCTCGGAGGGAACGTTTGGACGATCAAGCTCTTGGCCCTCGTCGCC
>Ga0316191_10004249_pt1 | contig 10666 bp, 7 predicted proteins | sample Eddworburr2cm_MG_FD_204928 | JGI IMG/M metagenome (GOLD analysis project Ga0316191, IMG submission 204928) | Coastal sediment microbial communities from Maine, United States - Eddy worm burrow 2 cm | ecosystem: Environmental > Aquatic > Marine > Coastal > Sediment | place: USA: Maine | collected... | reverse complement strand
TCTTCTCGAGTTGATAACCGACGACTGCGGCTTCCGTCTGGGGTGGCTCGATGCTGAGCTGCTTGTGGAGCAGTTCGAAGGCCCCCGGTCCGTACAGGTCGTCCGCGTTGCACACCGCGAACGGACCGTCGATCTCCGCCGCGGCGCACAGCACCGCGTGAGCTGTGCCCCACGGCTTGGCGCGGTCTGGCGGAGCAGGAAAGCCATCGGGGAGCTGGTCGATTTCCTGGCACACGAAGTTCGTGGGGAACGTGCCCCCGATCGTTCGATCGACGTGGGCCCGGACGTCGTCGAGAATCTCGGGCCGGACGATGTACGTCACGCTTCCGAAGCCGGCTCGCGCCGCGTCGAAGACGTTGTAGTCCATGATGGCTTCGCCACCGGGACCGAGTCCGTCGAGCTGTTTGAGGCGTCCGTACCGCGTGGACAGACCCGCGGCCATGACGACGAGAGGAAGACTCACCAGGAGATCGCTTCTGGAGGGGTACGACGCGCACGAATGTGCAAGGCCGCGCACTCCGATGCGAGGGGTCTCGACGGTGAATCCCGACAGGCTCGAGGACTGGCATCCGTAGTGGCGATCATTTATTCATTAACGATGCATAATCAGTCAAATCCGGTCGCCGGAACGTCGGTCCCCCTGTCGGGGACCGTGACGCTCGACGAGTCGCACGTCGTGACCTTGCCTGCAGGCGGTCGTCGGGTCGTCCTCAAGTTCGGGAGTCGCCTCCTCACGAGCGGTACCACCCGTCTGGATCCGGAGCGCCTCGCCTCGGTGGCTCGCGCCATAGCGGCGCACCCGGACCAGGAGGTCGTAATCGTTTCGAGCGGGGCAGTTGCCGCTGGATTCCGGGCCCTGGGCCTGGAGACTCCTCCGAAGCGGGTGGAGGATCGACAGGCTGCGGCAGCCGTTGGACAGGGGCGGCTCATGAAGATGTGGGCCGACGCCTTCCAGGAAGTGGACCGGACGGTAGCGCAGGTCCTGCTCACGAACGACTGCCTCACGGACCGGCGCCGGTACAACGCCGCAAGGCGTGCCCTCGGTGCGCTCCTGAACGCCGGCATCGTCCCGATCGTCAACGAGAATGACACGGTGAGCGTGGACGAGATCGTCGTGGGTGACAACGACAATCTGGGAGCCATGACCGCCGCGCTCGTCGATGCCGACTTGCTCGCCCTGCTCACCGACGTCCCCGGGGTGCTGACCGGAGATCCGGAGGTCGATCCCGACGCGCGGCTCGTGGAGCGTGCGTCGAGTGCGCAGGAATTGCGGGCGCTGTGCTTTGCGAAGAAGGCCATCGAGTCCACCGGCGGTATGGTCACGAAGCTGGAAGCTGCCGAGCGGGCCGGTCGTTTCGGGATCCCGACCGTCATCGCGGACGGAACCGACGAGTCCGCACTCGCGGCGGTCGTTCGGGGTCAGGCCGCCGGTACCTTCATCGCCGCCGATGAGAATCCGCTCCCGGCGCGTCGCCACTGGATGGCCGTGCAGAAGGGCCTCCACGGCTATCTGGTGGTCGACGCGGGCGCCGTCGCGGCCATTCAGCGACGGGCCAGCCTCCTGCCGAGCGGAATCGTCGGTGTGGGTGGCCGGTTTCGTCGGGGGGATCTGGTGTCCGTCGTCGACGGCGAGGGCACGGAACACGCACGTGGGATCGTGCGCTTCGATGATCGAGAGGTGGATCGGATTCGTGGGCTGCACACCGACGAAGTGTGCGCGACGCTCGGCGTGGACCATGGGCATGGTGCTCGCCGCACGGACCGAAGTGAAGTGACGACGGTGACGGAAGCCTCGGTTGAAGCGACAGTGGTCGGTATGGCCCTTGGGGCGCGCAGGGCAGGGCGCGCCATGGCGCGATCCACCGCCGCACAGCGCACTGCCGCGCTGCACTCCATGGCCCGCGCGATCGAGGCGGCGGCCGATGACATCGTGGTGGCGAACACTCTCGACCTGGCTGCGGCGGATGCCGCCGGGATCGCCGGGGCGATGCGGAATCGCCTCGAACTGGATCACACCGGGGTCGCGAAGCTGGCGACAGCGATTCGGGAGGTCGCAGAGCAGGCCGATCCGCTGGGAGGGCTCGAGGATGAGCAGCTCCGGCCGAACGGGCTGCGCGTCGCGCGGATGAGGATTCCTCTCGGTGTCGTCGCGATGATCTACGAGAGCCGGCCGAACGTCACGTCCGACGCCGCGGCGCTGTGTCTCAAGGCTGGGAACGCGGTCATTCTGCGAGGTGGTTCCGAGGCCATCCACACCAACCGCGCGATCGCCGATGCCATTCGGGTCGGGCTCGCGGATTCGGAGCTTCCGGAGCAGGCCGTCCAGTTGATTCCGATGGCGGACCGCTCGGCCATCGATGTCCTCCTGCTCCAGGAAGAGTCTGTCGATCTCGTCATCCCTCGTGGTGGTGAGGGGCTGATCCGGGCCGTTACAGCGAAGAGCCGGATTCCCGTACTGCAGCACTACAAGGGGGTGTGTCACGTCTTCGTCGATGAGAGCGCTCCGGTCGATCGGGCTGTCGCAATCGTAGAGAACGCGAAGGTGCAGCGCCCCGGAGTGTGCAACGCAGCCGAAACGCTTCTCGTCCACGAGGCAGCGGCGACGCGCGTCCTCCCGGCGATTGCTCTGCGCCTCGCCGAGAGCGGCGTCGAGCTCCGGGGCTGCGCGCGCGCCTGCGAGATCCTGGGAGACGTCGAGGGGGTGACGATTCACCCCGCGACCGAGGACGACTGGCACGCCGAGTATCTCGATCTGACCCTCGCCGTTCGCATCGTGTCCGATCTCGAAGGTGCGCTCGAGCACATCGGCACCTATGGCTCGTCGCACACGGAAGCCATCATCACCGACGACGATCAGGCGGCAGCGACCTTCGTCGGTGCGATCCAGTCCTCGACCGTCGTGGTCAACGCCAGCACGCGCTTCGCCGATGGCGGTGAGCTCGGTCTCGGAGCCGAGATCGGCATCTCCACCTCGAAGCTCCATGCCTTCGGGCCGATGGGGGCCAACGAACTCACGACAAAGAAGTTCGTCGTGTTCGGTGAGGGTCAGATCAGGGGCTGATCCTCAGCCCACGCCAGCGAAGGCGACTCCCGTGAGCTCGGCGATCTCTTTCTTCCAGGTCGTGAGGTCCGAGGTGTTGAAGCCGTCGAGCCGATCGTGGCCACACGCGCGGGCCAGCACCTGCATCAGCTCCACCGTGGCCGTGAGGTAGCGTTCGAGACGCCTTGCCGACTCCTCGATGATGAGGCGGGCTCGGAGGTCCTTCCGCTGCGTCGCGATGCCCACCGGACAATTGTTCGTATGGCATGCTCTCATCCCGAGGCATCCGATCGCCTGGAGCGCGGAGTTCGAGATCGCGACCCCGTCTGCTCCCAGTGCCAGCGCTTTCACGAAGTCGGACTCGGTGCGAAGTCCTCCCGTGATGATGAGGGTGACGTCGGACGCACCGGATGCTTCGAGATGGCGGCGGGCTCTGGGCAGCGCCGCGAGCGTCGGCACGGAGATGTTCTGCTTGAAGACGTCCGGGGCCGCGCCGGTGGCGCCGCCCCGCCCGTCGAGGACCACGTAGTCGACGCCGACGTCGAGTGCGAAGTCGAGGTCGTTTTCGATGTGCTGTGCCGAGAGCTTGAAGCCGATCGGAATCCCGCCTGTCGCACCCCGTACCTCCTCGGCGACCTGCCGGAAGTCTGCTGGCGAGGCGAGGTCGGGGAACGCCGGCGGACTGATCGCGGGCTCGCCGGGCTCGAGACCGCGAACCTCGGCGATTTTGCCGACCACCTTCTCTCCGGGCAGGTGGCCCCCGGTTCCGGTCTTGGCTCCCTGGCCCCCCTTGAAGTGGAAGGCCTGACAGCGGGCGACCTTGTCGAGGCTCCAGCCGAAGCGACCCGATGCCAACTCGTAGAAGTACCGGCTGTTTGCCTCCTGTTCCTCCGGCAGCATGCCGCCCTCGCCGGAGCAGATGCCGGTACCGGCGAGTTCCGCCCCCATTGCGAGGGCGATCTTCGCTTCCTCCGAGAGCGCTCCGAAGCTCATGTCGGAGACGAAGAGAGGGATCTCCAGTCGTAGGGGCTTTTGTGCCCGCGGCCCGATGACGAGAGAGGTGTCGACCGACACGTCGTCGGACAGCGGGCGAGTCGCCAGCTGAGCCGTCAGGAGCTGGAGGTCGTCCCAGCGTGGGAGTTCCGTGAGTGGGACGCCCATCGCGGAGACCGGACCGTGATGTCCGGTGCGCTCGAGGCCGTCGCGTGCGAGGGTCTGGATGTACCCGTTGAAGGGCTCCTCAGGCGTTCCATGTACGTCCTGATAGGTCCCCAGGTATTCGTCCCGACGATAGGGCTGTGGGTGCTCGCGAGCGAAGTCTGCGACCTCCGCCTCGTCGACCCACACGGCGTCGTCCGGCTCGTCGATTTCTGCCCGGAAGCGATGCAGGGCCTCGTCGTTCTCGTACTCGCTCACGCCCGACTCATATCGATAATCCCAGCCGTGTACGCCGCAGATCAGATTCGGACCGTCGATGTGACCGTCGGCCAGGAGGGCGCCCCGGTGATGGCAGCGACCGTAGAGAACGGAGACGCGGTCGTCATGACGGATGACCACGAGGTCCACGCTGGCGACGAGCGCATACGCGGGCACGCGGTCCTCGAGCTCGGACCAACGAGCGACGCGGACACGGCTGGGTGACACGGTGGGCAGCTGCATTCGGCGATTCCTTGGAGGGGAGGCGGAGCACCTTGCCCATTTCTTGTTGACAGGGCAAGCATTCGGGCCCGCACGACCCGGGGTGTCTACAGAGGGTCGATGGAGGCGCCCCGGGTGAGCCGCCCGCCTGTTACAAAGCCCCTACGCCAAGCGACAGAGAGAATGGGGGTGTGTGACGAGCGACTCTCCCTGTGCGCGGATGGAGTGACCCGTCCGGCACGACGAGAGAGACGGTATGGTGGAACTTCTCGGGGGATTGTTCGTGGCGTCTGCGGTAAGTGGCGTGGTACCGATCGTGAACGCCGAGCTCCTCGTGGTCACAGCGGCTGCCACGCTGCCGGTGCTGGGGGTACCGATCGTGGCTCTGGTGTCGACACTCGGTCAGATGTCGAGCAAGACGTCGCTCTTTGCGCTGGCGCGGTGGGCGCCCACGCGCCTCTCCGCGCGTGGCCGTTCGTTGTTGGAACGGGCGAGTCTCCCGCTATCGAAGCGAGAAGGGGCCGTCGGTTCGGTCGTGTTCACCAGTGCGGCCACCGGGCTGCCTCCGTTCTACGGGGTGAGCCTGGCGTCGGGTGCGGTCGGGATGCGGATGTCGGCATTCGTGCTCACGGGGTCGGCTGGGCGCTTCCTCCGCTTCTCGGCGCTGGCATGGTTCGGGCGCCGGCTGGGATCGAGTACCCTCGAGTCGGTGCACGGTCTGGCGCTGGCGCTCCCCTTCGTCGGGGGTTGAGGATGAACATCGAACTCCTGGTCGACGCTCCCGCATTCTGGTCCCGGCTCCGTGACGATCTCGCCGAGGCGCGGAGTACGGCATATGTGCAGACGTTCACGTTCGAGGGAGACCGCGCCGGCACCAAACTGGCCCGAGCCCTCCACCGCTGTCCGGCGCTGGATCGCCGCCTGCTCATCGATGGGTATAGCAGGCTGTACCATTCGGACCGACTGATCCCCGGACCGGCGTGGCGAGATCCAGCCTTCCGAAGGGAAGTCGGTCTCACCCGCCGGTGGATCAGCCGGCTTCGGGGTGACGGCGTCGGGGTGCGTTTCGGCAAGCCCCTGGGGCCCTCGCCGATCCGTCTCGCCCGACGAAGCCACAAGAAGGTGGCGTGCTTCGACGACCGCGTCGTCTACCTCGGGGGCATCAACTTCTCAGATCACAATTTCGCCTGGCACGACATGATGTTGCGGGTCGAGAGTCCCGGTGCCTGTCGGCTCCTGTCCGAGGACTTTCGTGCTGCCTTCCGCGGTGATGCCTCCTCGTTCGACGTCACCGTAGGCCCGCTGCGGATCATCTCGATGAGCGGCCGTGGTAACCGCGCTCGTTTCGGCCCGGTTGTCGAAGCGATCCGTCGAGCCCGGTCTCGTATCGATATCGCCAGTGCTTACATATCATACCCCTTTACTATATATTTGGCACAAGCAATACGGCGTGGGGTGCAGGTACGAATTCTCATGCCGGATCGGAACAACAAGGCGAATCTGGCGCGCCACATCCTGGAACGCGCTGCTCGCGGCGGCTTCGAAGTGCTGCGGTATCACGGAGGCATGAGTCACATGAAAGCGATGCTGATCGACGAGGATCTTCTGATTGCCGGGTCCAGCAACTTCGACTTCATGAGCTATCACGTACTGGAAGAGCATGTGGTCATGACCCGCGAGCCTCGGCTCGTGGCGCAGTTCAATCAACGCGTCTGGCTACCGGACACCGCACAGTCCGCTTCGGCCGACGTCCTGTCGACCCTGGGAACGCGCCTGGGAGACGCAGCCGTGCGCCTCGGCGCCGCGGTGGCGGCCAGCCTCGCGCTCCCCGAAAAGGAGGGAATATGAATTATCGAGCTCTTGCCATCGCCGCGTGGGTGACCCTTGGAAGCACCGGCGGGGCCGCGGCCCAGACGTCGGCTTCGGCCACCGGCGGCCGCATGGAAAAGCCTGCGTGGGTGGTCGGTGATGTCCCCGATACCGTCTGGATTCTCATGGAGACAGCAGTGGCGGCCTCCGATGAGAATCAAATGAAAGCGCTGCTCGGTGAGGCGGAGGGGCATGCGCGGGCCGCCGTCGTCGGTCAGGAAGAGAACGTCGGCCGGCGGTTCGCCCTGGCCGCCGTCCTCGGAATGCGGGCGGACCGTGAGGGTGGCCGCAGTAAGGTGAAGGCTGCATCCGCGCTTCATGACGAACTGAATGTCGTCTTGACGCTCGACCCCGAGCACGCTCAGGCCCACTACATGATGGGTCGCCTCCATGCGGGCGTTCGTCGCATGAATGGCGTCACTCGATGGCTCGCAACGAATTTGCTGGGTGGGGCGACGCTGAAGCAGGCGTCCTGGGAGCAGGCGGAGTACCACCTGACGCTGGCCGAGGGCCGAGCGCCAGAGGTCCCCGACCACCATCTGCAGCTTGCGCGGGTCTACCGCGACACGGGGCGTCCGCAGCTCGCGCTCCCCGAGCTCGACCATGTCCTGGCCATGCAGGTGACATCACCCATGGAGCAGGAAGCGCGGGCGGAAGCGCTTCAGATCCAGGCCGAGATCTACGCGGCGTATTCGTCGCATTAGACGACTTTGCAGGAGGGGCCGGGGTGGCGGAGTGGAACTTCTGCCCCGGTCCCTCTCGTATAGGGCCTATGGAAGAGATCCACATCCCGAACGACGCGACCTACGCCCCGTTCTCGCTGACCGACGTGATTGCCACGGCGCCACTCGCTTCGAGACTTCTGCTCGGGGCGACGCTGCCCGGGCGAGTGCTCAGTGCCGCGGCGATGGGCATGTATGCCGGGAGCGCACTGAAGGACTGGGTGAGTCGGCGGGACGTACGTTGGGTAGACTTCCAGCGGGAGTTCGGATGCGATGTGAGGACGCTCCAGTCCATGCCGAATGCCGCCCGAAAGGACGAGATCTTCAAACTCGCCCTTCGCCTGAGCGAGGGGTTCACCGACGAGCGGATCCCGCGTGCGGAACTCGCCGTTGCCGTGAATGGACACCTGACCGAGTACATTGCCGGTATCACGGGACAGCGTGTCTTCACGAGTTCCGAGGTTCGCGAGTTCACGCTCGCCAAACTCGTCTTTCCGTTCGCCATGGGTGTCTGTGACGTCGTCTCCGGTGACGTGGCACTCTTTCGGGATACCGGGATCTTCGAGCCTCACGTCGTCTGTCACGAATTCGTGCATCGAAAAGGGTACTGGAAGGAACTCCACGCCCAGGCGCTCTCGTACTTCGCGCTGATGTCGTCGGGTGACCCGGTTCTGGTTCAGTCTGCACTGGCGGAGCGACTCCACCGCCAGCTGAAGGTTCTCGCCGGTGACGACCACGAAGCCTACCACGATCTCGTCGACTCTCTCGAGATGCGCTCCGAGCTTTCCGAAGAGCTCCACGCGCTCCGGCCCGACCCGGGGGCGTATGAGAGTTCCGTCTCGACGGTGATGAAGAAGGTCTACGATGAGCGACTCAAGCTCACCGGGCAGAACGGTCTCTCGGACTACGACGAGGGGTTTACGAATCTCCTCTGGACGTTCTCTCGAAGTGGGCGTGCCCGACAGGAGGCTCGCCAGGCCGCGATCTGAGCGCGCCCCGGGACCTGGCCCCGCTTACGGCGAGGCGAACAGGTCGAACTGAGGACGCTCTGAGCACGGCGGACGCTGAAACGACGCTCCGGAGAGTGCGGGCGGGGTGCCGAGGCGTAGTCGCTGTCGTGTGACCCGGAAAAGCGAATGTAGCTGGTCGGCCCAGGGGCCTTCTCCACGGCCTCGGATGCCGAAGCGTCCGTCGTAGAGTTCACCGCCCATCAGCTCTCGGACACGATTCAGGACCTTGCTCTTGCGGTCCGGCACGTGCCGGTCGAGCCAGTCGGCGAAGATGTCTTTCACCCCATGGGGTAGCCGCAGGACGATGTAGCTGGCGAAGCTCGCCCCGGCATCGGCCGCCGCTTCGAGAATCTCCGGCATCTCGTGATCGGTGAGTCCCGGCACGACCGGTGCGACATTGACGCCGACCGGGATACCCGCATCGGCGAGGACCCGCATCGCGCCGAGTCGTCGGGCCGGGCTCGACGCTCGAGGCTCCATCGAGCGTTGGAGATCGTGGCTCAGCGTGGTGACGGAGAGCACCACCGAGACAGCTCCGTGTCGGGCGAGTTCTGCCAGGACGTCGATATCACGCGACACGAGATAGCTCTTGGTGATGATCGAGACCGGGTTCCGGTATTCTGCAAGGACCTCCAGGCACCGGCGAGTGATTCGGAGCCTCCGCTCGGCCGGTTGATACGCGTCGGTATTTCCGCTCAATCCGATCGTACGCGGCGTCCAGCGGGGGGACGAGAGTGCCTTTCGGAGAAGGTCGGGAGCCTGACGTTTCACCAGGATCTGCGACTCGAAGTCCAGGCCCGCGGAGAACCCGAGATACTCGTGTGTCGGGCGTGCATAGCAGTACGCACACCCGTGACTGCACCCACGATACGGGTTGATCCCGATGTCGAACCCGACATCCGGCGAGTCGTTGTGCGCCAGGATGGAACGCGTCGCGTCTTCGAGGAGAACCGTATGCGGCGGCGGATCGTCGGGGTCCGTCCATCCGTCCCGATCGACGTGCAGGCGCTCGAAGCGGTTCGGGGGGTTCCAGCTCGCGCCGCGCCCACGAAGGGTAGGGAGGGATCGAGGCATGGCATCTCCTGTAGGCCGAACAAAAACCGAAGATACGGTACAACCCATTCCACGCGACGGGAAGGGTGGGGAGGGTGATGACTTATCCGGCCGGACTTCGTTGGGACGTCGGGTGGAGTGCTGGGCTAACGAGAGAGGCCCCGTCCGGAGATTCCGGACGGGGCCTCGTTGCCTTGCGGCGGAAGGTCGTCAGACCTTCTCGATGTCGTAGCATACCCGCCAGTCCACCATGTTCTCGGGATCTTCCGAGCCTTCGTCGCTCGGCTGAATCCGGGCGATCCACGCTGCGGGGTCGCCGGTGAACTCGCGGCGGTAGTCCACGAGCTTGTCGTTGGCGGTGAAGTCGTCGAGCTCTTCGCCGAAGAGTTCCACGATCAGGTTGTCCCCGTGCGGACCCTCGTAGAGGACCTTGTCGATCTTGTCGACCTTGTTCCGACGCGGGTGATCGGAGATCGACCAGTATCCCTGCTCCGGGAACTGGAGCTCGTGGGACTGACCGGCCGTGGTCACAACGGAACGGAAGCGGAACTCGCCTTCGTCGTCCCACATGGCTTCCTTGTTGTCCTTGATCTGGATCCACCTGAGGATGACCCGGATCTGGCCGCTATCGGACATTCTGGCTCCTGTTGCTCTCGGAGATTGTTTGACGCGGAGTAATAGAGTCCGTGCGGGCGCGCGGTCAAGGGTCCGCCGCCCGTGAGCCCGCACTCCTCAGACCGGCAGGATTCGACCGACGAGTGTGGCCAGCGCCCGATACGTCGACAGCATGATGGCGAAGGAGACCGCTGTACCGACCCCTCGACGAAACGAGACCCCGGCGATGATCCCGCCGGCGAAGAGCGCTTCGAGGCCCGCGGCCAGGAAGAGTCCGAGCGTCACCAGGACCGTGGCCGTCGCCACGGTACGGAGAACCGTGGCCGGATCGTGGCGTCCCCGACTGAGCACTGACCATGACAGGCCCGTAAGAAAGCCGACGAGTCCGAGGTCGAGCAGGATCGGCCGCCAGGCGACTTGGGGCTCCGTGAATCCGGTGACGGCGACGAGGACGTTCCCCCCGATCAGAAGGGAGAGCGAACCGAGAAGGAGGCCCAGCCCTACGAGAAGCCACGTCAGAGCATCCTGGTCGCCCTCTGTCGCCGCAGTCCACGCCCGTCGCAGGTACATCACGACCAGGCCGGCGGAGCAGAGCCGGATGACGTCCATCGCACGACTGAGGCCGGCGTCGCCGAGCGCCCCGCCTGTCGCCTTGGTCCATCCCCACAGAAGGAGCAGGACACCGACGCCGGCAAACAGGGGGGCTCTCGATGCTCGCA
>Ga0316191_10004247_pt1 | contig 10667 bp, 10 predicted proteins | sample Eddworburr2cm_MG_FD_204928 | JGI IMG/M metagenome (GOLD analysis project Ga0316191, IMG submission 204928) | Coastal sediment microbial communities from Maine, United States - Eddy worm burrow 2 cm | ecosystem: Environmental > Aquatic > Marine > Coastal > Sediment | place: USA: Maine... | reverse complement strand
GAAGCTCAAGCGTTCGACATGGCGGATCACCGGCACCACGAGGCCACGCGGGGTGCCCACGGCCACACCGATGTGCTGGTAGTTGTGATAGACGATGTCGCTGCCGTCGATGAAGGCATTGATCTCGGGCACCTCCTTGAGGGCCTCCACACATGCCTTGACGAAGAAGGACATGAATCCCAGGGAGACGCCGTGGCGCTTCTGGAACGCCTCCTTGTAGAGGGATCGGATTTCCATGGCCCGGGCCATGTCGATCTCGTTGAAGGTGGTGAGCATGGCCGTGCTCTGTTTGGACTCCAGCAGCCGCTCGGCGATACGTTTGCGGATGGGCGTCATGGGTTTTCGCTCTTCCATGGCTGCCGCCGACGGTTGAGCCGCGGGGGTGGTTGCCGCATCGGGGATGCCGGCCGGTGCCTTCTCCAGGTAGAGCAGCACGTCTCCCTTGCTGATGCGCCCGCCGGGGCCGGTACCCTGGATTTTCGACGCATCCAGGTTCTTTTCGGCGATCAAGCGGCGCACCGACGGCGCCAGGGGGATGCTGTCCGCAGGCGTGGCCGGGGCTGAAGCCGCTGGAGGTTTGGCTGCCGGTGCGGCAGGCGCCGGAGCCGCTGCTTTTTCCGGTTCCGGTGCGGCTTTGACTTTCGGCTTTTCAGGTGCCGGCGCGGCTGCATCCACGGGTTCCAGGGCCCCCACCACCGTACCGATAGCCACGGTTTCTCCGGCAGCCACGAGGATCTTCAGCACGCCGTCCGCCTCGGCCACCACCTCCAGGGTCACCTTGTCCGTTTCGATGACAAACAGGGGTTCGTCCTTGCGGACGGTGTCGCCGTCCTGTTTGAACCATTCGGCCAGGACTGCTTCCTGGACCGACTCGCCAACACTGGGAATCTTGATTTCGATGGACATGCAGGCTCCTTGGTTAGTTTATCGCGTTCGTTGGGTTTATTGCGTTTGTCGGGTTGGTTTGGCTCTGTACTCTACCGAAGTCGGAGGACAGAGGTCCGATGTCTGACTTCAGTCATCTGTCCTCTGACTTCCCTCACCCCGCCATCCCCCCCGCCTGGTTATGGGGGCCGATGGCCCGGTCGACGATGCCGTCCTGCTCCATTTTATAAATCTTGGGAAAACCCGTGGCCGGGCTCGCAGCGGCGTTTCGGCCGACGTAGTCGAGGGGTTTCTTCAGCAGTGGCGCCAGTCTTGGCCGCATGAACTGCCAGGCACCCATGTTCTCCGGCTCCTCCTGCACCCAGGTCCAGTCCTTGGCCTTTTTATATCGGCCGATGACCGCCTCGAGGGCCTTTTCAGGAAACGGGTGAAGCATTTCCACCCGGACGATGGCCGTGTCGTCGGCATTGATCTGCTGCCGCCGGGCAATCAATTGGTAGTAAATCTTGCCGCTGCAGAAGATGACCTTTTTGGCTGACGTCGTCGCTTCCGCATCGCCCAGGATCGGTGAAAACTGCCCATGGGTCAGGTCCTTCAGTGAGGAAACGGCCATGGGATGGCGCAGCAGGCTCTTGGGGGTCATGAGGATCAGCGGCTTGCGGAAGGGCGCCTTGATCTGCCGCCGCAGCAAATGGAAGTACTGCGCCGGGGTGGTTGGGTTGGCCACCTGCATGTTGTCATTGGCGCAAAGCTGCAGAAAACGCTCCAGCCGGGCGCTGGAATGCTCCGGTCCCAGGCCCTCCCAGCCGTGGGGCAGCAGCAGGGTCAAACCGCACAACTGCTGCCACTTGGCCTGGCCGCTGGCGATAAACAGGTCGATGACGCACTGGGCGTTATTGACGAAATCACCGAACTGGGCCTCCCACAGAGTCAACACCTGGGGCCGGGTCACCGCGTAGCCATATTCAAAACCCAGCACGCCGGCCTCAGCCAGCAGGCTGTTATACACCTCGTAAGGTGCCTGACCCGCTTCCAGATTATTCAAAGGGGTGTGGGACTGGCCCGTCTCATAGTCCCAGATGACGCTGTGGCGCTGACTGAAGGTGCCGCGGCCCACATCCTGACCGCTGAGCCGAACCGTGTGGCCTTCGGTGATGAGGGACGCAAAGGCCAGGGCCTCGGCACCGGCCCAGTCGATGCCTTCACCGGTGTTAACGGCGTCGAGCCGCTTGTCCAGCACACCCTTCAGCCGGGGGTGGACGGTAAACCCCGCGGGCAAATCGGCCAGCCGGCTGGCCAGTTCGACCAACGTTTGCTTGTCCACCGCAGTATCGACCGGGTCAGGGGCAAACGACCCGCTGATCGTCTCCCATTCCGGAAAGAACCTGGGGTCGGGAAAAAGGCAGGTGGCGCCGTGGATCTCCTCAAAGGCCGCATCGAGGCCGCTGGTCACGCCCTGTTCTATTTTCTCCACCTCCGTTTTCGATAAAACACCCTCGGCGACCAGCCGGTCGCCGTATACCCGGCTCAATGGCGGACGCTGGCGGATGCGCTGGTACATGGTCGGCTGGGTGAAATAGGGTTCATCCCCTTCGTTGTGACCGTACCGGCGATAACAGACCAGGTCGATGACCACGTCCTTGCCGAAGCGGTAACGGTAGTCGGCCGCCAGCCGGGCCACGTGAACCACGGCCTCCGGATCTTCTCCGTGGACGTGGAAAATCGGTACCATGAGCATTTTGGCCACATCGGTCGAGTAGCGGGTGGAGCGGGCATCCTCGGGCAGGGTGGTGTAGCCGATCTGATTGTTGATGATGACGTGCACCGTCCCACCGGTCCGATAGCCCTTCAATTGAGACATATTCAGGGTTTCTGTCACCACTCCCTGCCCGGCGAAGGCCGCATCGCCATGCAGCAGCACAGGAAGGACCGCCTTGTCGCCGTCGGCTGCCAGCAGATCCTGCCGGGCCCGGGCGATGCCTTCCACCACCGGATCCACCGCCTCCAGGTGGCTGGGATTGCTCACAAGATAGAGGGAAAGCGAGGTGCCGTCGGCCATTTTGTGTTCGGTGAGATAGCCGATATGATACTTGACATCCCCGGACCCCACCAAGTCCTGGGGATCGTAGCAGCTTTCGAACTCCGAAAAAATCTCTTCGGCCGGCTTCTCAAGGATGTTGCGCAGCACGTTGAGGCGTCCCCGGTGGGCCATTCCGAAGATAATTTCACGACATCCAGATTCAACCGCCCGCCGGCGCATGACGTCCAGAAAAGGGATGAGGGCTTCACCGCCCTCCAGCGAAAAACGCGTCACGCCCACATACTTTTTATTGAGAAACCCTTCAAACAGAGATGCCGCGGAGAGCTTGTTGAGAATGTCGACCCGTTCTGCCGCCGTGAGTTCAGCCTGGTTCTTCTCCGGTTCCATGCGCGCCTGAAGCCAGCGGCGTTCGTCGGGGTCCTGAAGGTGCATGTACTCCACGCCGATGCTGTGGCAATAGGTCTGTTTCAACCGCCCCACGATCTCCTTCAACGGTGCCGCGGTCTGTTCGATCAAACCCGGTGCGGCAAAGGCGCGGTCCAGGTCGGACACGTCCAGGCCAAATGCATCCAGATCTAAAAGCGGGTGGGAGGTGGGGCAGGCGGACAATGGATCCATGCAGGCCAGCAAGTGGCCGAGGTCCCGGTAGCGGCGGATCAGCTCACCCACGTTGGCCTGGCGCAGTGCCTGCTCCGGGTCGGCGTCCGCCGGTCCGGCCGCACCGGCCAACTCAAAGCCTTTGAAGAAGAACTGCCAGTCATCCGAAAGCGACGATGGATCGGATTTCCATTTGCGGTATTGAGCGTCGATGAAGTCGGCGCTCAAGGTTTCGGACAGGTTCATCTTGCAAAGCCTCCTATGGTCGATATGGCTGTTAATTTCTCATTTCAAGGGGTTCTCGGACACCGGCCTGGCGGCAGAACCAGCCGGTCACGGTCCGGGCCACCTGCCGCTGGTGGTCCGGCTGGGCAAGCATGTGATCACCTCCGGCGACAATAGCCAGCTCAACCATCCGGGGGTTTGCCGTTTTGGCCAGATGCGCTTCGGCGACCGGAATGATCTCGTCCCGGTCGCCGTGAACCACCAGCATGGGAATCGTCAACGATCGGGTGGCATCCATCAGGTCGTGCCGGTCCGCATCGACAAAAAAATCCTTGCTGAGCCTGAGCTTCCGCTCGCGACTGTAAAATTCCACCTGCCCGGACTGCTCCAGGGCCTGCTGCTGTGACGACGTGAGAAAATGCATGGGGCGTGTTGCGCTAACACGCCCGGCCACCCGGCAGACAGCCGATACGGTCTTGATTCGCCGGGCGGTAAGCAGGGCGATCGCCGCACCCAATGAGTGCCCGGCCAGGCCGATCCATGGGGCGCCTTTTTCCTGGATCAGCGCAATGGCCGCCTCCATCTCCCGGACCTGCTTGGACCAGGTGGACTGTTCAAACCGCCCCTGACTCTGGCCGTTTCCGGAAAAATCGAATCGCAGAGCCATGAACCCGGCTTTACAGAGCGCAGTGCAGATGTGCCGCAGGACACCCGTGTGCCGGGAACAGGTAAAACAGTGGCCGGCGATAACTGCGCCGACCGGTGGACGCTCGGGCTGGTGTAAGGTTCCGGATAGGCTTTCCCCCATCGGGTTGTCGAACTGGATCTGCTGTTCCATTCTCTCTCCGTGGGAAGGAATTGAGATTTTCTTATACTAATCTTATACTAACAAGATCCATGCCATGATCGTCAAGGCAAAAAGGTCCGGCGACACCGATTTGCTGCATCCAGCGGGCAAACGGTAGCGCGGATCGATTGGATGGTTGCCGAAAAGGAATAGATTGTTCACTTGAGACAGGATGTCTCAAGATGAAACCGGTTATGGAATCACCTGACCCTCAGGTGCCGATAGCCCCGCCTCAGGTGAATCCGGCACCGGCGGTGCAGGTATAGCAGTGGTCTGCCGTGGCGATAGGAAGCCCTCGCTCCGGGCGTCCGATCATATCGGTCACATGGATCCGGTTTCGGCCCATGGGCAGTCCCCGGGCCAGGTTGAAATCACAGTCGTACAGGTAACCGTCCCAGGAAACCGACACCAGTGTACGGCACATCACCCCGTCCACCGCACACGGGTTGAACCCGTCCGCCAGTTTCTTCAGGTAGGCCGACAGATTGCCGGAACGCTCCAGCCACCGCCTGAAACGCCCTAAAGGCGCATTGGAAAAGCTGAACAGATGATTGAACGTAATGCCCCACTTGCTTTCGAGCATCTGGCGAAACCGCTTTTCCGTCTGGGCCTGATCCGCGGCCATGAAAGCGCCCGTGGGGTTGGAGACCAGGTTCAATTCCAAGCCCGTTCCCGGCTGCCCGTATCCCATGGCGTTAAGTTTTTTGAGAGCGGCAACGCTGGCCTTGAATATTCCATCCCCTCGCTGGGCATCCGCCTGGGCCTCGTTGATGGAAGCAAAAGAGGCCACGATGGTGACCTGGAGGCTTTTGAGCAGGTCCATCAGATGCTCACGCCCCCCGCTGTTCAGGGCCGACAGGTTGGATCGGAAGATGAGTTTCGGCGCCAGGGCGGCAAACGTCTTGACAATGGTGACAATGTCGGGGTTCATCTCCGGGGCGCCACCGGTGATATCGATCGCTTCAAAGGATACCCGCCCGGCCCAGTCTGCAATCTGGTCGGCGGTCTGACGCGTCATGACCTCGGTTTTACCGGGACCGGCATTCAAGTGACAATGGCCGCAAGTCTGATTGCACAGCAACCCCACGTTGACCTGGAGAATTTGTGTGTGGCCCCGGGTCAATTTCAACCCATGCCGGGCAAGGGTCCTGGAAAACCCCGTGGGTTCAGTATATAGTTCAGGAAAAAACGGTTGGTCGCCAGCCATAATTACCTCTTCGCAGTGCAATTACATGGACATCTTCTCGGCAATATTTTTCATCTGGACGCCGTGCACCAGAGAAGCACCTCCCCGTATGGCGGTGGCCACATGGACGGCTTCAATCATCTCCGCCGTATTGGAACCGGTTTCAAGACATGAGCGGGTGTAGGCATCGATGCAGTAGGGGCATTGGACGGCGTGGGCCACGGCCAGGGCGATCAGCGATTTCTCCCGCTGTGTCAATTCGCCTTCGGCGAAGACCGCTTCGTAATACTCAAAAAACTTTTTCGCCAGGTTGGGATTGTCTTTACCGATATCACCGAATTTGGGCAGATCATCGGGTTTGTAGTAGGTTTCCATGGTCGTCTCCTTTCTAAGACCTCTGTCCTCAGCCCTCCGACATCAGGCTTTTATCCTCGCACACCTCCGGCGTACACGCCCGCCCCTTCAGATTGAAGAAAAACTTGAGCCCTTTCTGAACCTTATCGGAAAATATTTTCGGCGAGAAAACACTGCCGGTCACCCGTTTGCTGATCTCTCCCAGAGTGGGATAGGGATGAATGGCCGAAGCCATGGTGGAAAGTTTTACGCCGCCATTCAATGCTGCCACCCATTCGGCAATTAGATCGCCGGCCCGCGGGCCCAGAATCTGGACCCCCAGGGGCTTTTCTTTTTTATCAAGGATCAATTTGATCCGGCCTTCGGTCTGACCTTCGGCCAGCCCGCGGTCGTTGTCCTGAAAGGCTTCTGTCCAGACGGAATAGTCGAGGCCCGCATCTATTGCCGCCCGTTCATTGAGTCCGATGCTGGCCAGCTCCGGATCCGTGTAGGTGCACCAGGGCAGCCAGGTATAATTCACCTTGCGCGGCAGGTGAAATACCGCGTTGCTCACCACGATGCCTCCCTCGTATCCGGCGGCGTGGGTGAACTGGAAGCCGCCGCTGACGTCACCGGCAGCAAAAATATGTTTCCGACTGGTGCGCAGGCGTGCATCCACCGTGATGCCGGCTCGGTCGAAGGCCACACCCGCAGCATCCAGCCGCAGACCCTTGACATTGATCGAACGGCCCAAGGCCACCAAAACCGCATCGGTCGTCAGAACCACCGCGGCACCGTCTCCCAGTTTCAGGGCAACGCTTTTTTTATCACCGGCCGCCGATGCGTTTTCGACAACGGCTCCCAGATTAAATTTGACGCCTTCGGATTCCATGACCGCCTGGACGTCCTCGGCCATGTCGGGATCCTCTTTGCCTAAAATCTGGGTGGCCTGATCCACCACGGTGACTGACGTTCCCAACCGATTGAATGCCTGGGCCATCTCGATGCCGATGGGTCCGGCGCCCAGCACGATCATGCTGCCGGGAAGCTGATTGAGAGAAAAGATCTCACGGTTGGTGATATAGTCGATCTCCTTCAGTCCCGGTATGGGAGGAACGGCCGCGGAAGAACCGGTGGCAATAACCCAGGTCTTGGCGGTGACGTCCCGACCATTCAAATCCACTGTGTGGCCATTCTTGAAAAAAACGGTTCCGAAGGCCACTTTTGCTCCCAGTTTGCAGAACCGTTCTTCCGAATCATGCTTCTGGATGACGGCGATGACATCCTGTATCCGCCGGGCGATATGCGCAAAATCGACGGGCGGCAGATCCACTTTCGGCAGACCGAAACGGTCGGCATGTTTCATCTCGTGGTAAACGTGGGCCGACCGGATCAGGGTCTTGCTGGGCACGCAGCCATAGTGCAGGCAGTCTCCGCCGAGGGCCGGCTCCTTTTCGATGAGCAGGGTCTTGGCACCCAGCTGGGCCGCTCCCGAAGCGACGGTAAGACCGGCTGCGCCGCCGCCGATGATACCGATATCGTAGTCGTAGTCTGCCATCGTCGCCTCCTTCAGGTTCCGTTGAGGGACCAGTCGTAGTCCAGGTATTTGACCTTGATCCGCTCTTTGTTTTTGACCAACTGATCACTCAGCGGTGCGTCGGCAAATTGAATGAAATAGGCGACGACGCCACCCTGAAAATCTTCCGAGAACCAGTCGAATATTTTGCTGACCCACAGGGTGTCGCCTTCCAACCGGTTGAACCGGGGGGCATTGATGAATGCCTGAGCAGCCTGGTTCAGTTGATCGTTCAGGCGGCTGCCCGTAAACGGTTCGCCCTGAAGGGGCGGGCAGCTCTTGGATGCGCAGTTGACGGCAAAATGGACCCGGGGATCCATGAACCGTTTTCTCAGAATGTCGTGTTCGATCTGGTCCAGGGTCAGCAGGCCGCCGTCGATACGGGCAATCGTTTTTTTCCAGGGTGATGAGAACAGGCTCCCCAGGTCCTTGATGGAACGAATATCCGGGTAGCGGGACAGTATCAGTTTGATGGTCCATGCGTTGTATGCGTTGACGTAGAAAGCAAATTGATCGTCTGTTGACAGCGGTTCCGGGTCGACGGCGGCGAGCGCCGCCAGGTATTGATCCAGAATGGCCTCGTCATCCTTAACGCCTTGGTAGTCCACGACACCGTCTTTTACATGTTTGCTCAACAGGGAGGCAAACAAGGCGTGATCCACCTGCGCGGCCTGCACGCCGGGACCGGCAACCCATATCCCGGCAATCAAGAGGGTCGTCACTATGGATATCGTTTTCATATGGCCCCCCGGAGAAAGTTAATCCTGTTGATCTCGGTACGGTTTTTCAGGTTGGTCGCGCAACGGATGAGAACCTTACACCGTTTTTTGCCCGCTCAAGCAAAAAGCGCTCGGGTCGGTTTGTCGGCGATGGGATACAACTAAATGACCGTTCGGTTCAACCTCGCGGGGCGCATGGGTGCGGATCGTCCACATAGCCTGGGCCTGAACAATACGGCTATTCTTTTCCGGGCCATTGAACACCGGTCTGTTCATCGACCACATAGCAGAACCGGTTCCATTCGAATTCCCGATGGCTGAACGGACAGTGGAGTTTCACCTTGCGGTCGGTAACGGCCACCACCTCCCAGTCCCCCTCGCGGGGTCCGCCTTCAATATTGATTTTCTGACCCACCCTGAACGGGTAGGGTTTGAATACGGTTACGTCATGGGCTTCCATGGCGGTCTCCAATGTGCTGTTCGAGAAACGATGGGAATGCTCGCCTTAATTAGGCAAACTCTCAATCCCTTAATATGCTGTTATTTGATTTTATTGAACTTATCATGCCACGCACACGCATTGCAAAAGGTTTCCGTGGCATCGCCGACCTGTGGGCACTCGTCATCATCCAGATCTTCTTCAAAACAGACTTCACCATCCCGGCACTCGAACTCATATACATCGTAGTCGTCGTCGGGATTTTTGACATGGAATTTTTTACAGCCGCATACCGGGCATTTGGATTGGGTCATTGTCAAACCTCCTTTACCAGACCTCGGGGTAGCCGATATCGATGAAGGCGGATTCCATTTTCAGTTTGTGATCCCGCTCCATGGCTGCCAGATCCAGGAATACCTGCCGTTTACCGTCGTCATCGCACATCTCGGCCATCTCAGTGTACTGCTTCATGGCCGCTTCCTCCTTTTTCATGGCCAGGGCAAAGGCGTCGGCCGGCTTCATCGCCATGGACAGTTCCGGCTCGTCCACGGTTTCGGCCACCTTGTAGTCCCGTGATTCGGAAAAGTAGCGATCCATGGTGTTGCTGGTGTAGATCTTGGTCAAGATATCCCGGTGGTTCTTCTCCTCCTCGGCCAGAGAGGCAAAGAGCTTTTTCAGGTGTGGATCTTCGAGTGTATTGGCTGCATCGTCATAGAATTTTCTGGCCGCCACCTCGTTGGCGATGGCCTGCTTGATGATATCCTTGTACTCGTTCAGGTTCATGATGCCCTCCGTTTGCTTTGAATAAGATTGGGGGAAATGTGGACTCACGGCCCATGCTTAGAGGTTAATGCTGCAATTTTGAAAAGCAAACCGTATGCCATCTAAAAAGCAATGGCTGAAAGGAATGGTTTTGTGTATACTTGCTTAACCTTTCCGTTCCGCCTATACACGAAACGACCCTATCAATGCGGAGGATCCCATGAACTGGCGACAATTTCTGACCCCCGTGACATCCATCGACACCGACCAGGCCAGGTCCTATCTTGCGGACAAAAAGGTGGACGAGGTGACCATTCTGGACGTGCGCCAACCTTTAGAGTATAAGGCCGGCCACATTCCCGGTGCCGTTCTTACGCCGCTGCCGGAGCTCACCGACCACATGCAGCGCATCGACCGCACCAAGCCGGTGATGGTTTACTGTGCATCCGGCGGCCGCAGCCGGATGGCCGCGCAGCTGCTTTCCGGGCAGGGCTTCAACCCAATCATCAACGTGGCCGGCGGCTTCAACGCCTGGACCAGCGAAGCGGCGTTCATGGGCGAAGAGAAGGGGCTGGCACTTTTCGATGGGGTCACATCGGTGGAAAACGCCCTGGCTGTGGCTTACTCGCTCGAAGCGGGTTTGAAGGACTTTTACGACTCCATGGCAGTCAAGGTTGACAGTGACCCGGCGAGACAACTGTTTCACCAACTGTCTCAAATTGAGGTGAAACACCAGGATCGCATTCTGGAGCAGTACACCGAACTCACCGGCAAGCCGGTCACCCGGGACACCTTCGAGGCCCGACAGGTATCGGAGGTGTTGGAAGGGGGGCTGACCACCGAAGAGTATGCCAACCTGCTCATGCCCGCTTATGACACGGTGCAGGAAATCATCGAACTGGCCATGTCCATCGAAGCCCAGGCCCTGGATCTCTACCTTCGAGCCTCGGAAAAGGCGCAAAACGAAGCTGGCAGAAAAGCCCTGATCCAGATCGCCAACGAGGAAAAGGCACATCTGGCAAGGCTGGGTCAGTTGATGGAGGAAACACTGACATGA
>Ga0316191_10004246_pt1 | contig 10667 bp, 8 predicted proteins | sample Eddworburr2cm_MG_FD_204928 | JGI IMG/M metagenome (GOLD analysis project Ga0316191, IMG submission 204928) | Coastal sediment microbial communities from Maine, United States - Eddy worm burrow 2 cm | ecosystem: Environmental > Aquatic > Marine > Coastal > Sediment | place: USA: Maine | collected... | reverse complement strand
CCCTCGAGCGCATTTTCGAGCTCATCGATGCGCCGATTGAGCGTCCGGAGGGCGCAGTCGGAGTGGTTCTGGAGAGCGGACATGGCCCGGGAATCGAACTCTGCGACCTGCATTTCGCCTACCCGGATGAGGCGGATCGAGAGGTTCTGACGGGTCTGACCGCGACGATCCCCGCCGGTGGTGTCGTGGGTATGTTCGGACGCACCGGGAGCGGCAAAAGCACTCTGTTGCGTTTATTGGCGCGTCTCTACAACCCGCCACAAGAGACGATTCTGATCGATGGTGTCGATCTGTTGACCTTGGATCTCGAGACCTGGCGGCGCCGGTTGGCGGTGGTTCCTCAGCGACCCTTCCTCTTTTCCGACGCCATTGCCTCCAATGTTGCCCTCGAGGAAGCACCAGATGAGGGGCATATTCGGAGCGCGGTCGAGATGGCGGCGTTGGCGCCCGATCTCGATTCGCTCCCGGACGGTCTCCAAACCGTGGTCGGCGAACGGGGCATCATGCTCTCCGGCGGACAGCGCCAACGGGTGGCGCTCGCGCGCGGTCTCTACCGGGGCGGCGATCTCCTGATCCTCGACGATGTGCTGTCGGCGGTCGATCACCACACCGAGGCGCAGCTCGTGGAGACCGTGGCCGGCCTGGCACGTCGACCGGAGGCGCCAACGGTCCTGATCTCGAGCCACCGTTTGTCGGCCCTGCGCCACTGTGATCTCGTGCTAGTGCTCGACAGCGGCCGGTTGGTCGATAGCGGCCCCCACTCAGAGCTGATTCAACGGCCGGGAATCTACCGTGACACCTGGCTGGTGCAGAGCCAGCGCGCGGCGGCAGAGGACGAGGTCGCGTCATGACCGAAATCTCGATGCTGCGCAGGGTGTGGCCATACCTCAGGCCTGATTCCTGGGCCTTCGCGCTGGCCCTCGCGCTGACTCCGGCCACGGCCGGCCTCAGCCTCGTCCAGCCCTGGATCCTGAAGAAGGTCATCGATGAGCACATCGTGCCGAGCGTGGCCGAGGGGCTGATGGTACTCGCCATGTTGTATCTCGGTGCGGTCGTGGCGGGCTATCTGCTCGAGGGCGGCTACGTCATGTCGCTCGCCTGGGGCGGCCAGCGCAGCATCGTACGATTGCGCTCCGGCATCTACCGGAAGCTCATCGGCCTGCGCCAGAGCTACCTTGACCGGCAGCCGGCCGGTCGTTTGATGACCCGCGCCACCTCCGATGTCGATGCTCTTGGCGAGGCCTTCTCGTCGGGGCTTATCAATATCATCCTCGATCTCCTGATGATCGCCGGAACCCTGACCGCGATGTTTCTGCTCAACGCGCGCCTGACGGTGGTGCTGTTGTTGCTCGCACCGCCGATCCTGGCGGTGCTCGAAATCATCAGACGTCGACTGCGCGTCCTGTTCCTCGAAGTTCGCGAGGCGCTGGCCTCGGTCAACGCTTTCCTGGCGGAGCGTGTCGATGGTGTCGAGGTCGTCCAGCTCTTCGGCAACGAAAAGCATTCCGAAGAGCTCTTCGATGTCCGCAACGACCGCTTCCGTCGCGCCACGACGCGTTCCAACGTCTATGACTCCTTTATGTACGCGCTGGTGGACGGCGCAGCCTCGATCTGCGTCGCTGCCATGCTCTGGTACGGGTCCGGGCTGGCGTCGCGCATGGGTCTGCCGGTGCCGCTTACAGAACCTCTGAGTGCCGGTCTCCTGGTCGCTTTCATCGAGTACCTCGACCGTCTTTTCCGACCCCTGCGAGAGCTTTCTTCCAGGGTCGCCGTATTGCAGCGGGGTGCGGCGGCGCTCGAGAAGATCCTTGCCCTTCTCGATGTCGACGAATCGGTGTCCACCGATGGCGAGGCCAAGCCGGAGGTGGAAGGCGAGATCGTGATGCGGAACGTCTGTTTCCGCTACCGGCCCGATACCGAGGACGTCCTCTGCGGAATAGATCTCGAGGTCAAACCGGGTGAGGTGGTGGCAGTTGTGGGTGCAACCGGCTCCGGCAAGACGACCTTGACCAGGCTTCTCGATACCTCCTACACCGGCTACCGGGGCAGCATCACGCTCGACGGCTCTGAGCTCTCGGACCTGCGATCGGAAGATGTGCGCCGCCACATCGCCGGCGTGCGCCAGGATCCACAGCTCTTTTCGGAGGCGGTGAAATTCAACATCGACCTCGGCAATCCCGATATCAACAAAACGGAATGTGAAGAGGCGGCGGTTCTGGTCCACGCCGACAAAGTGGTTAAGCGTGTCGGTTGGGACCACGTCCTGAGAGAGCGGGGCGCCGATCTCTCGGTGGGGGAGGGCCAGCTCCTGACCTTTGCACGAGCAATGGCCCACGACCTGTCAGTGGTTGTCCTCGATGAAGCCACGGCCTCGATTGACTCCATTACCGAGCAGTTCATCCAGGATGCCCTGGCGAGGATCTTCGAGCGCAAGACGGTGATCGTGATCGCCCACCGGCTGTCGACTGTGGAGCGGGCCGACCGAATTGTCGTCATGGATCGTGGCCGGATCATCGAACAGGGGACCCATAACGAGCTTCTCGCCGCTGAAGGTGCGTATGCCCGTTTGGTGCGCGCCGGCGAAGAACTCCTCGTCGCGTGACGAACGGTTAAGAGTTACGAGCAGAGTGGTAAAGACCTTTTCAGGATCGTTTGCTGGCAACGGTTCGCTTCGATTTTGACTCTTGGCTGGTTACCATTCTCCAGCTACTTTTCGACATGCTCCGGTTCGTTGAGAAACACGAGAATTGGTTCGCCGATGACACCGCCTTTCGACATGGCTTCGCGGGTGGTTTCGGAGAGGGTGAATGCCCGCGCGTTCTCGGCCGAGTCCCAGCTCAGTCGGATGACCACGTCGTTCGGATCCTCAGAGCATTGGTACAGCTCCCCGCCGGTGCAGCCTGCGGCCGTCCTTTCCTCTGCATGTCCGTCAAATACCTTCTTCCAGGTCTCGAAATCCTTGACCCTGTGATGGACCATGAGGTGCGCCATGTCTTTCTCCTGTCTTTTGTTGTTGACGCGAGATTAGCACACGAGTCCGCATCTCAATGCGAATCAGTGCTTCAGAGGTAGGGCCTCTGACCCCTGTGGAGGTACGTAAATCCAACCTCCAGGATCTGATTGGTTGCCGGCAATTCCGAAATCCGAAATCCGAAATCCGAAATTTCGCGGAGGTGGATGGGATGAAATTCCTAATTCCTAATTCCTAATTCCTAATTTTCCTGGCGGGTGTACCATTGGAGCCCACTTCAAGCGAGGTGACAGACATGACGTCTCAAAAGAGTCGAGATTCTGTGCGGGTCCCGGATGGAGTGCCCGTGCGTCCAAAGAGGAAGGAGGATGTGATGCGTGGTTATCTTCGTTCGGCGGGCCTGATCGTCCTGATGTGTGCCTTGGCCGGTGCTGCGGCTGCAAACGACTACTTCCCGCAATCGGTAGCCTCTGGCGATCCGACCGCGGACAGCATCGTGCTGTGGACACGAGCCGTTACGCCCGATGGCGGCGTCCCGACAACGGTGGATCTCACGGTCGCCACGGACCAGGAAATGGCCAACGTTGAAGTCACTCGCTCGATCGATGTCGATGCCGAGTACGAGGGGGTCGTCAAGGTCAAGGTCGATGGCCTCATGCCGTACACCGACTACTGGTACCAATTCAGCTTCGATGGCAACTCGTCCCAGATCGGTCGCACGCGCACGGCACCAAGCCCAGGTTCTGACCAGCCAGTGCGCTTTGCAATCGTTTATTGCCAGGATTACATTGGCCGTTACTACAACACCTACCTCAAGATGCTCCTCGATCATGACGAGGACATCGATTTCATCGTCCATCTCGGCGATTACATTTACGAAACGACGGGCGATCCCCAGTTCCAGGATCCGGACAGCGACCGCACAATTGATTTTGAAGATACCGACGGTGCGATTCAGCTGGGCACCGATGAAAATCCCAACTACGCTGCAGCCAGCCTGTCCAATTATCGCGACATCTATCGCACCTACAAGTCTGATGAGGTGCTGCAGGAGGTCCACGAGCGTTGGCCAATGCTGGTCATCTGGGACGACCACGAGTATTCCAACGACGCGTGGGGCGCCACGGCGACCTACAGCAACGGACGCCAGGACGAATACGATATCGTGCGCAAGGAAAATGCTGAACGTGCTTTCTTCGAGTGGGTGCCGATCGATGCGGCCCTCAATGAGGATGGTGAGCTCGAGATTGGCGCCGACGACCTGTATCCCAACAGCATGATTTACCGCGACCTGATTTACGGGTCGAATCTGCATCTCGTTTTGACGGATCTTCGGACCTTCCGCCCCGATCACTTGATTCCGGAGGATGCGTTCCCCGGTCTGATCCCGGTCGACGAACCCACTCTCGCGGCGATGGTGGGTGAGGCATGGCCTGTGGTGCGAGGGAGTTTCGACCCTTACATCGATATGGGCCTCATCGGCAAGACCCTGCCGATCTTCCAGCAGACCCTCAGCCTCATCGTCGCCAACCTCTACATGATGGAGAACCCGGAACTGGATTTCTTCACTGCGGTTCGGCTGGGCGAGGAGGCGGTGGCGGGCAATGTCAGCGCCACCTTTATCAACCTCCTCTACGAGGGGGCCGGGTTGGCGCCACCGTTCCCTCCCGAAATGATGGCTGTTTTGCCGCGTGGAATTTCCTTCATATTGATGGGTAAGACCGCGATCTACTCCTCCGGAGGCTCGCGGACCCAGGTGATCAAAGATACCTTCGATCTCTATGCCGCGGCCGGTTATCTCGGCACAGGCGGGGCATCCCAGGAGGTCTATGGTTCGCAGCAGAACGCGTGGCTCCAGGGCACCCTGCTCTCGAGTCCGGCGACCTGGAAGGTGCTCGGCCATTCATTCATGATGACCCCAATGGTCATCGACTTCACCAACCCGTTGATAGCGGCCATGCTGCCGCCCGAGTTCCCGGACTTCCTGCGCACCAAGTTGATCATCAACAACGAGGACTTCAACGGCCTGCCGCAGAAGACGATGGAAGTCTTGGGCCTGCTCGGCCTCGTGGATAACGCGGTCGTGATCTCCGGTGACATCCACTCGACCTTCGTCACCGACCACCAGAACGGCATCTACGAGCTCACCCCACCCGCGATCTCTTCCTCGACCAATGGTGAGATCGTGATCCGGGTTGTTGGTTCCGACCCGATTCTGGGCCAGATTCCGGGCATTGAAGAAATCCTCCAGAACTACGCACTCCTACTCCAGGTGTCGTCTCTCAGTCCTACGGTGTCATCCTCCGATATCCTCTACGCGAACACCTTCTCCCATGGCTATGGAATCGTTGACGTCACGTCCGACGCGTTCACCATTCTCATACAGGAGATTCCTTCGGATGAGGTCGGCACCAACTACTACGACGACCCGGAAGCTCTGGACGACCTTTTCACGCCAATCATGTTCACCATCAGGGACGGAGCGATCGCTCCTGGACCGTGATGATTTCAACCTGATGACAGAGGGCCCGCAGCGCGGGCCCTCTTTTTGTTTTACAGATTATGGGAGACACTGGCGACATGAACAACGCAATCGATCGACCGATAGAGATTCGTTCGGGCGAAGATCTCGACGTCACCCATCTCAGTCCATTTCTTCGCGCCACCCTCAACCTCGAGGGCGAGGTAGAAGTTCTTCAGTACCCGTCGGGGTTCTCCAACCTCACCTACATGCTGAGGACCGGCGACACCGAGATCGTGCTCCGGCGTCCGCCCTTCGGCAGCAAGCCGAAGAGCGGCCACGACATGAAGAGGGAGCACGACGTCCTGGCCGCCCTCCAGGGTTTCTTTCCCTACTGTCCGAAACCGCTCTTGTTCTGCGATGACGAATCGATCATCGGCTCACCGTTCTACCTCATGGAGCGGATCGAAGGCATCATCGTCAGGCGGGACTTCCCGAGCGAGCTGAAGCTTTCCCGAGAAGACGTGAGGGCCCTTTTTGAACGAGTTGTCGATGTTCATGTCGAGTTGCATTCGGTGGACTGGCGGGCGGTCGGGCTCGAGGACTTCGGCAATCCGGAGGGTTATGTCAAGCGTCAAGTCACAGGGTGGTCCGATCGCTACCGAAAGGCACGAACTCCAGATGTGCCAGACTGCGAAAACATCATGACGTGGCTCGAGGAGAACCGGCTCCCCGATAGCGGGCCCGGCTGCATCGTCCATAACGACTTCCGGCTCGACAACGTGGTCCTAGACCCGACCGACCCGCAGCGGATCATTGGTGTTCTCGACTGGGAGATGGCCACCCTCGGCGATCCGCTGATGGATCTCGGGGCGTCGCTCGCATACTGGGTGGAGCAGGCCGACCCACCCGGCTTCCAGGCGATGCGGATGATGCCGACCAACGCCGACGGTGCGCCCACTCGAGCGGAGGTGGTCGCCCGCTATGCCACGAAAAGTGGTCTCGAGGTCGATGATTTCAGCTTCTACTACTGCTACGGCCTTTTCCGTCTGGCGGGGATCGTGCAGCAGATCTACTACCGCTCCTACCACGGCCAGACCGAGGACCCGCGATTCCGGAACTTGAATCTGTGGGTTGGCGGTCTCGCTGCCGCGGCGGGAGCAGTCGCTGGAGTATCGCCATGAAGGAACACCACGATGTTTCGTCGCTTTTCTCGATTGGCGGCAAGACCGCCCTGGTCACGGGAGGATCGCGCGGCATCGGTCTGATGATCGCCCGCGGCTATGTCGAGGCCGGCGCTACCGTTTACATCACCTCACGAACGGCCGAAGTCTGTGATGCGGTGGCCGAGGAGCTTTCGACTGTGGGGCGCTGCATCTCTTTGCCGAACGATATTTCGACCATGGAGGGAGTTGAAAATCTGGTTCGGGAAATCTCCGAACGGGAAGAAGAACTCCATATTCTGGTCAACAACGCCGGCGCCGCGTGGGGCGAACCGATCGAGACCTTTCCCGAAAAGGGCTTTGACAAGATCACCGACCTCAACCTGAAGTCGCTCTTCTTCCTGACCCGCGATCTGTTGCCGATGCTGGAAAAGGCGGGAAGCTCCGAGGACCCGGCCCGGGTCATCAACATCGGCTCCATCGACGGTCTCCGGGTGCCCTTCGTTCCGAACTTCTCGTACGCCGCGGCCAAGGCGGCGGTACACCATTTGACTCGCATGCTTGCGGTGCATCTGGGTGGGCGGAAGATCACGGTCAACGCGGTGGCGCCCGGGTTCTTTCCGAGCAAGATGACCCGGCACCTGCTCGAAAACTACAGGGAGACATTCGAAAAAGCCTGCCCACTCGGCCGCATCGGAGAACCGGCCGACATGGCCGGCATCGCCGTCTTCCTCGCCTCGCGCGCGGCCTCTTACATCAACGGCGCCGTGATTCCTGTTGATGGTGGACACAGCCTGAAGACCGAAGCGTAGATTTGCTGTACGAACCCGTCTCCGTGCCCGAATTGACGTCAGGAAGACATGGAATGGCGTGCTCGCCACGACGTCAACGCTCTCGCAACCTCGATCCCGTCCTCCTCGCGCGTCAACTGGTGGCGTACGTGGGTTGAATCTCCCCGATCGGTTGCCTGGCTCCTCGACACCACCGTCTGGCCGTGGTGACACTCGGACAGGAAGTGGATCTCGAGTTCGGCGAGATCGGCGGCGCTCCATACCTCGTCCGGCACCGCTTCGATGGCCCACTCCACGTAACTGGTGTTGTTGACGTGATCCGCGAGATCGAGATCGGACCGGCGAACCGTGTAGCCGAGTTCGCGATCGATCGGGTCGGGAGCGACGAGGTCGCCGAATTTTCTCGGCTCCGGACCGAGCTCGTGCTCGTGCAGCCGGTCGGTGACCTGTGGAGGGAGACGCACCGGACGCCGCCGCGCGAGGTCGAGCACGAGCCAGAGGGTCGAGACGGCCCCTATGCGCCGCTCGGTTGAATCCAGAACCTCAAATCTGCGCTCGGTGAAGAGGCGACTCGCGGCCTCGGGCCAGGTCTCGATGAAGATCTCCTCGTCCGCCGCTGGCCAACGCTCCATTTCGAGGTGCAATCTGGACAGAACCCAGGCGACGCCGCTTTTGATAAGCACTTCCACCGCGACGCCGAGAATGGCGGCGTGAGCCACCGCCGCCTCCTCGAGAAACTGGCACAGAATGGGTATCTGGAGCCGCCCCTGGGTGTCGGTCTCGTACGACCTCACTTGAAAGCCTTCTCGATAGGTGGTCCTCATGTGGAGGTTCCAGGGTTCATCGGACGGATGCTAGCATGAGCGTGTTCCGAGAAAGGATGTGCCGTGGATTTCTCATTGAGCGAGAAGACCCAGACCATGCTCGCGATGATCGACGAGTTCGTAACAAAGGAACTCCTGCCGATGGAGGAGGCCTTCCTCCGTGAGCCCTTCCGAGACCTCCTGCCGGAGATCGAGAAGAAACGCGAGAAGGTCCGCCAGATGGGGCTGTGGGCGCCTGGCCATCCCAAAGAGTACGCCGGCATGGGTCTGGGTCTGGTCGATCTCGGTCTGGTTTCGGAGGTTCTCGGCCGCACCCCGCTCGGCCACTTCGTCTTTAACTGTCACGCTCCCGACGCCGGCAACATCGAGATCCTCCATCTCTATGGAACCGACGAGCAGAAGAAGCGCTGGCTCGGGCCTCTCGTCGAGGGGAAGATTCGCAGCTGCTTCTCGATGACCGAGGTCGAGATGCCGGGCTCGAACCCGGTGATGATGGAGACCACCGCGATCAAGGAAGGTGACGACTACATCATCAACGGCCAGAAGTGGTACACCACCTCGGCCGATGGCGCTGCATTTGCCGTGGTCATGGCGATCACCGACCCCGACGCGCCGGTCCACCACCGGGCCTCGATGATCATCGTTCCCACCGACACCCCCGGTTTCGATCTCGTCCGCAACATCAACGTCATGGGCCACATGGGCGACGACTGGGCGAGCCACGCCGAGATCCTCTATCACTCGTGCCGGGTTCCGCAGAGCAATCTACTCGGTCCCGAAGGCAGTGGATTCGTCATCGCCCAGGAGCGGCTCGGTCCGGGCCGCATCCACCACTGTATGCGCTGGATCGGCATCTGCAACCGCGCCTTCGACCTCATGTGCTCGCGTGCAGCGAGCCGCACCATCGCACCTGACCGCACCCTGGCCGACAAGGACGTCATCCAGACCTGGATCGCCGAGTGTGCGGCCGATATTCAGGCGGCGCGTCTGATGGTCTTGAACACCGCCTGGAAGATCGAGAAGCTTGGCTGGAAGGAAGCGCGCGAAGACATTTCGATGATCAAGTTCGTCACCGCCAACACCATGCAGAAGGTCATCGACCACGCGCTCCAGGTCCACGGCGGCCTCGGCATGACCGACGACACCATGCTCGCCTTCTTCTACCGCCACGAACGTGCGGCCCGCATCTACGACGGCGCCGACGAGGTCCACAAGCTGTCGCTGGCGCGACGGATCCTCCGACAGTATCGGTAGGGCGGAGATATTCCCGCCCGCTCGGCGTCCTCAGTGCTATTGCGGTTCAGGAAGTTGATCTGAAATCGGATTTGGCTGTTGGCGGCGCCGGATGGGGGTTTTGAGCGAGAATCGCAGACTGCTGGCGGTCGCGAGAGGCGACGCGAAACTCCTGAATCAGCGGGATGCCCATTATTCTCCCGTTGAAAGGCCCAGTATCCTTTGAAATGCGGTCCGGACGCGCGGCCATTCCATTGCGAACCAGGGCGTGAAGATCTCAGGCCGCGTCTCGAACTCACGATCGAGGTCGTCTGGTTTGATCCACCTGATCGCAGCGATTTCGTGGTCGTTGGGTTGGGGCTCGTCGGTGCTGTGGCCGGCGTAGACCCAGCACACCTCGTTCTCGGAGCCGAGGTCGAGATAGGGCGCCTGGTATTGAAATGTGAAGAGGTGGTGGATTTTGCTCGCCATTCCCAGCTCCTGGGTCAGGCGCCTCTCGGTAGCCAACTGTATGGTTTCGCCGCGGCGCGGGTGGCTGCAACATGAATTGGACCAGAAGAGAGGCCACAGCCGTTTCTCCTCACTTCGCTGCTGGAGCAGAAGCTCACCTTCGGAGTTGAAGATGAAGAGCGAGAATGCGCGGTGGAGCACTCCGTCGCCGTCGTGACAGGCACCCTTGCTGAGGTGTCCGATTTCGCGGTCGGTTTCGTCAACCAGAATGAGGGGCTCTTCCTCACTGGAAACCACCTCATGGGTTGGGCGAATCGCTGGTTCAGCCAATGGAAACCGCCATCGCCTGGTAGCCCGCATCACGCATCGCCTCGATGACCGTGTCGGCATTGTCGGGGCAGAGGGCGATCATGGATCCGCCGCCGCCGCCTCCCGTGAGCTTGGCACCAAGGGCGCCGTTCTCTCTCGCGACCTGGATCAGCTCCTCGAGTTCCCAGCTCGAAACCTGGATTCCGTTGAGAAGACCCTGGCAGACGTTCATGAGCTCACCGAGACGCTCGAGGTCGTTTTTCTTGAGGGCTTCGATGGCTTGCACGGTGAGGGCGTCGATGCCTTTGAACATTGCGTCGTAAACGTCTCGGTTGCGCTCTCGTCCATCTCGAACCCTGGCAACCATCTTGGCGGTCAGACCCTCGACTCCGGTCATGCCGATGACAAATTGGACGGGTTTCGGCAGCTGGAGAGAGTGAATCTCCGGAGGATCGCCCTTGCGAT
>Ga0316191_10004243_pt1 | contig 10672 bp, 9 predicted proteins | sample Eddworburr2cm_MG_FD_204928 | JGI IMG/M metagenome (GOLD analysis project Ga0316191, IMG submission 204928) | Coastal sediment microbial communities from Maine, United States - Eddy worm burrow 2 cm | ecosystem: Environmental > Aquatic > Marine > Coastal > Sediment | place: USA: Maine | collected... | reverse complement strand
GTCGAATAGCCAAGCTCAATCGAGATCGCGAACCAGGTCCATTAGCCGGCCAAGGGTTTCCAGACGTTCATCCAGCGTGTTTCCGGCCGGCTGCACCCTCAGGGTGGTCACGCCCGCATCCCGGAAGGCTCGAACCCGCGCTCTGACCATGGCTTCATCGCCCAGCAGATTAGCCTGAACAATCATGTCCGCAGGCACCCTCGCGGCCGCCTGCTCCCGTTGACCGCCAACCCAGAGTTGCTGAACCTCTACCGCCACCTCAGACCAACCGCCCCGCTTGTAGGCTTCGTTGTAGAAATTGGTCTTGGGCGAACCCATTGCGCCGAGGGTAAAGGCCATACCGGGCCTGAGAGGGGCCACCAAATCTTCCAGGTCATCACCAAAGGCGACCGTTCCGCCAACCTGAATATCGATATCGTGCAGACTTCTCCCGGCCTGCGCAGCGCCCTGCTCGATATGCCCCAGATGCGCGTCGGCATGCTCTGGCGTAAAAGACGTGCCCAGCCAACCATCCGCCGCTGCGCCCGTATACTCCAGGCTGGCTGGACCAAGGGTTGCGAGGTAGATGGGAATCCGCTCGTTTCCCGGCTGCGCGAGACGAAGCGGCTTACCTTCGCCGCCGGGCAGCGGCAGATCGTGAAAACGCCCGTGGTACTCGATCTTTTCTCCGGCAAAGGCCAGCCGGATGATTTCGACGGTTTCTTTCATGCGCGTCAACGGCGCTTTGAAGGGCCGCCCGTGCAGCCCCTCGACCACCTGAGGGCCGCTGGCACCGAGACCGAGGATGAAACGGTCGTTGGAAATCGCCGCCATGGTGAGTGCCGTCATGGCGGTCATGGCCGGAACTCGGGCGCTGATCTGCATGATCCCCGTCCCCAGACGGATTCGCTCCGTCCTGGCCGCGATAAAAGCCAGCGGGCTGATGGCGTCCTGACCCCAGGCTTCCGCCGTCCAGACCGTGTCCACGCCCAGCTTCTCGGCTTCCACCACGTAGTCGACCTGGGTATCAAAATCCCGTTTGCCGCCGGACGCGGCACCGCCTATTCCAATGCTTACTTTCACGTGTGCTTTCCTCTCTGAATCCTTATTCTCACCCGACGCTGTCGTCCTCGAAACCCCCGACGTTCAGCTCCGATCATCCTGCACCACCCGCGTACCGTTAAGCAGTGCCCGGTAGCTCAGCATGAAATTGAGGCCACCGTAAAACCCGACGTCTTATTCTACGCCCGACTGAAACGCCACGAGGCAGCCGGTGTCCACCCGCAGCTTCCCGCTTCGGAGCTCGCGGACCATGAGCATCTCGAAATTGATGTCCCGGGTCGTACTAAGGTCAGGGGCCTGGCGCTCATCGCAGACACTCCAGCGCGCCAAGCAGTCCGGGTTCCGGGTCCATGATGATCCACAGCGGTATATCTGCCGCATAGCTGGAAAGCGGACCGCGCTCTTCAAACCGACGGCGCAGCGGGCTTGCAGCAGCAAAGTCTGCCAGCCGCGGCACGATACCACCGCCGATATAAACGCCGCCTTTCGCCCCAAGCACAAGGGCAAGGTTTCCGGCAGCACCGCCCAGCAGCCCGAAAAAGACCTCCAGAGTCTGGTGGCAGACGGGCTCGGTGGCGTCCACCCCGTTGGCGCTGATCCATTCCGGCGTCACGGTCTCGGCGCGTACCCCCCAGAGCGCGCACACGCCTCGGTACAGGCGCACCAGACCTGGCCCTGAAAGCACGGACTCCCAGCTTACATGGCCGTGTTCGGCCTGCAGCAGCGCAAGCAGCTCCAACTCAAGATGGCTGCCCGGCGCGAGATCACCATGTCCACCTTCCGATGCGAGAGCGCGCCAGCCGCCGGACTCAGGGATCAGGATACCCATCCCCAACCCACTGCCCGGGCCGATAACCACTTTGACAGCTGAAGGCTCGGCCGACAGTGCCAGCGCCGGGGAGGTATGCCCTCCGATCTGCCGCAGCGACTGCAGCATCGGCAGCGAGAGCGCCAGTGCACAAAAATCATTGACGAGCTTCACCGGACATCCCAGCTGCCGAGTGAGGTCAGCCGCATCGAGACACAGCGCGCCATTGGTGAGCGCGCCGATCTGGTGCTCCACGGGTCCAGCGAGGGCGAAGCAGGCGCCGCTGAGGTCGCGAACGTCAAGCCACCGCTTCGCAGCCGCAAGCAGCCCAGCGCCGTCGACGATATCCACGGTGGCCAGACGAACGGCCTGACCCTGAAGCCCTGTCGGGCCTGCCAGAGCGAGACGCGTGTGTGTTGCCCCCACGTCCGCCAGCAAATAGCGTCGCGTGCTCATCCCAATGACCGCCTCAGGACCAAACCCGCCTGAGGACCAAGCTCAGGGCTAAGCAAGCTCAGGGCTAAGAAGGAAACACGACGCGAGGGACCGCGGCTTCGCGTTTGCGAACCAGGCAGACTGACAATGAATTTCGAAACCATGCGGCATTGCATGCACCATTGTCGATGGCCGCCGTCAGTCGTTCAATAACTTTAACTTTGGGGCTTTAGGGCTTTAGGGCTTTAGGGCTTTAGGGCTTTGGATTTTAGGCAATTTCATGCGGCCAGAGCGCACAAGTTTCCAGAAGTACCGCGGCGGACAACTTCCCGGCGCCTGAGCGCGGATGCTACGGGTATAATCCTTCGTCCATCATGCAGAGATCGCTCTTATGACAGTCAGTGCCGGGCTTGGCATCGCCAATTTCCCCTTTTCCGGAGGCGCAGATTTCTGGCGCTGGATCGACCTGTGCGACAACGGCGGCGTCGATTCCATCTGGCAAAGCGATCGTATCATCAGCCCCGAGCCTAACCTGGAAGTCATGAGCGTGATGGCAGCGCTGGCCGGGGGTTCCAAACGGCTCAAGTTCGGCATGAACGTGGCGAGCCTCGGGCTGCGCGACCCCGTTCTGACCGCCAAAGCCTGCGCCACCATCGACGTATTGAGCGATGGTCGGCTGTTGCCCGCGTTCGGAGTAGGCAGCGCGCTGTCGCGGGATTACATCGCTACCGGCACGCCGACAAAGGGTCGGGGAAAGCGGGCCGCAGAGGGCCTGGAAATCATGACGCGACTGTGGACCGAGGAGAGCGTGACTTTCCAGGGAGAGTACTATCAACTGGACGACGCCAGCATCGCGCCGCGACCGGTTCAGCAACCGCTTCCGCTCTGGGTGGGCGGCTCCGCCAAACAGGCCATAGAAAGAACGGCACGCTGGGGTACAGGATGGCAGGCGGGCATCGAGTCCCCTGAGGAAGTGGCGCCGGTGATCGCCTCCATCAAAACGCAAGCTGTCGATTTCGGACGCAGCATAGACGAAGATCACTACGGAGCGGGCTTTGGTTTCCGCTTCGGCGCGCCGGATGAACCCATCATCGAGCGTTACAGCGCCATGCTTCGCAAACGTCTGGGTCGGGAACCCAAGGGGTTCATCGCCGCCGGCGGTGTCACGGAAATTATGTCGCTCATGCACGAGTTCCGCGACGCCGGCGTACACAAGTTCGTTCTTCGGCCCATCGCCCGGGACGGCGACGACTTCATCGACCAGACCCGGCAGTTCATTGAAAAGCTGCTGCCGGAAGTCGCCAGCCTCAATCGCTGATTCGAACTTCCCCATTTATAAGGCGAGTCATCAGGTTGGTCATCAGGCCGACTTCAGGCTCGACAGAAACTCCAGCGTACGATCCCAGGCCCCGTCTTCCACCGCCGAGATCGCCGCGTTGAAATGGCTGACGCCCATATCCTCCAGGCGCTTGAGCTCCCCCCTGAGCAGATTTTCGTCGCCGGCAATGGCAATGTCCGCAGGACCGGCGACGCCTTCCCGGTCCAGCATCGCTCGATAGCTGGGCAACTGGCCGTAGATGGTGAGCGATTCCGCAATCTTCTGACGGGCCTCATCCGGCTTGTTGGTCAGGATGATGGGAAACCCTCCCACTACCAGCGGGTCCGGCCGGCCGGCGGCGCTGGCCGCCGCGCTCAGCCGCTTGATGATGTGGCTCTCCATCGTCTTCGGACCAACCATCCAGGTATTGGTCCCATCCGCCAGCTCTCCCGCAATTTTCAACATGATCGGCCCGAGAGCAGCAACGACCACAGGCAGGTGATCGGCACCGGGAACGTCGAGGGCGATGTTGGCTACCCGATAATGTTCACCCTGAAAGCTGGCCGTCTCGCCGCGCACCAGCGGCATCAGCACGTTCAGATACTCACGCATGTGCCCGGCGGGCTGGGCATAGGACAGGCCAAGCATGTCTTCGATTACCAACTTGTGGGAAAGCCCCACGCCCAGGGTAAAGCGATTGCCGCTGGCAGCAGCCGAGGTCAGGGCCTGCTGGGCAAGCGCGGTAGGGTGACGGGGGTACGTGGGGGTTACCGCGGTACCCAGGCCGACGCGGGTCGTTTCCCGCCCGATGAGCCCGAGGGTGGAAACCGCATCAAACGAGAAGATATTCGCCATCCAGACATCGTCGAGACCAGCTGCTTCTACCTGCTTCGCTATCCCGATCACATCGTCAAGTTCAAGCTGCCGACCGTCGCCGCCGATCATCACACCGATACGCATTGCAGGCCCTCCTTTCAGGAAATGTCGCAGGGCGCTAAGCAGCCCCTGTCTCCGACCGACAATACGACACGACTGACCATGCAAACGTCAAGCTGCGCCGTCAACCGACCCGGGTGTAGCGCCAGCAAGTCCGATGGCGGCATAATCGCTCGCCTTCGCCTATCCGAAGGCGATCTCACACAGCGCGGCAACGAGGAAAAGAAATGGCCCAGGCAGACAAGACAACCATCGCAATTCTCGGCGGAACGGGAGATCTCGGCACGGGGCTGGCCATCCGCTGGTCGAAGGCCGGGCACCGGATCGTCATCGGGTCCCGGACGCTGGAGAAAGCCCAGGCTGCCGTTGCTGCCCTGCACGAAATCAGCCCGGAGACGCCCGCGGACGCCATGGAGAACAAGGATGCAGCCGCCGCCGGCGAGGTGGTGGTACTGACGGTCCCCGCCGAACATCAGCTTTCTACTCTGGAACATGTCAGGGATGAGTTGCAGGGAAAGATTCTCATCGACGTAACCGTGCCCCTGGTCCCGCCAAAGGTGGGAACCGTCCAGCTCCCCGCTGAAGGCAGCGCCGGCAAGCGGGCGCAGGAATTTCTCGGCGAGGACGTGCGGGTCGTCAGCGCGTTTCAGAACATCGCTGCGCACCTGCTGCAGCAGGACGTTCACATCGAGTGCGACGTGCTGGTCGCCGGCAACAAAAAGGATGCGCGCCAACAGGTTATCGACCTAATCGAGGAAGCGGGCATGACCGGCTGGCACGCCGGCCCGATCGCCAACGCGGCGGCGGCTGAAGCGCTGACGTCGATCCTCATCCAGATCAATCGTCAGGGCCAGATATCTCATGCGGGAATAAAGATCGTCGGCCAGGGCGATCACTGAGCACCGTGACAAGCACTGAACACCAAACCGGACCAGCCCCGGTCAGCGGACTCCAGGCACTGCCCGTGCCGGGCATCCCGATGATCGAGGCTGGAGACAACCTCCCGGAGATCATTACCGCCCGTCTGGATGCCGCGGACATTACCCTGCAGGACGGAGACGTGGTATGTCTGGCGCAGAAAATCGTCTCTAAAGCCGAAGGCCGGCTCCTTGCTCTGAGGGACGTCAACCCGAGCCCGGAGGCGATCGAACTCGCGGCTCGCACCGACAAGGATCCACGCCTGGTAGAGCTGATACTCGGGGAATCCACCGAGGTAGTACGCACCAAACCCGGCGTGCTAATCGTACGTCACCGCCTTGGGCTGGTGGGGGCCCACGCCGGGATCGACCAGTCGAACATCCCGCACGGTGAGGGTGAAGACGAGTACGCGCTGCTGCTGCCGGAAGACCCGGACGCGTCCGCGGCAACGATTCGCAGCGCGCTCGAGGCAGCGGGCGGCGTACGCATCGGCGTGGTCATCACCGACAGCAGCAACCGTCCCTGGCGGCTGGGCACTGTCGGCTGCGCCATCGGCTGTTCCGGCATCCGCGTTCTGGAAGACTATCGCGGGGGTTCAGATCTGTTCGGACGGGAGCTCAAAGTGACGCTGATCAATCGTGCGGACGCGATCGCTACGGCGGCCACCTTGATCATGGGAGAAACCACGGAGATGACACCTGTGGTGATCGTTCGCGGCCTGCCCCTGGACGATGCCGACGAAACCGCCGCCAGCTGCATCCGTCCGCTAGACGAGGACATGTTCCGCTGATGCCGCGAATTCTGGCTATCACCGGCGGCGTAGGCGGCGCCAAACTGGCGCTGGGACTCGCCCAGCTGCTCGGCCCGGAGGAGCTGACTTTCGCCGTCAACGCCGGCGACGACTTCAATCACCTGGGACTGGAGATCTCCCCGGACCTGGACACCCTGACCTACACGCTGGCCGATCTGGCGAATCCCGAAACCGGCTGGGGCCGCAGGGACGAAAGCTGGCAGTTCATGGCCGCGCTTGGCGAGATGGGCGGAGAAACCTGGTTTCAGCTGGGCGACCGCGATCTTGCCCTGCACATCCGCCGCACCGAGCTGCTGCGGCAGGGGGCGAGCCGCACGGAAGCCGCGGAAATCATCGGCCAGGCGCTCGGTATCGCATTTCCGCTGCTGCCCATGTCCGACGATCCGGTGCGGACAACCGTGCACACCAATCAGGGCGCGCTGGCGTTCCAGCACTATTTCGTGCGCGAGCGCTGCCAGCCGGAAGTGATCAGTTTCGAGTTCCAGGGGTTGGCGGCTGCCCGCGCAAATCCCGCTATCCTATCCTGCTTGGATAGTGTCGACGGCATCGTCATCTGTCCCTCGAACCCGTACGTATCCGTGGACCCAATGCTGCACCTGCCTGGCATGCGAGACGCCCTGATGGAGGCCTCGGCCCCGGTCGTCGCCGTTTCCCCGATCGTCGGCGGCGCGGCTATCAAGGGGCCGACGGCCAAGATGATGCGTGAGCTGGCGATTCCCAACACCGCCTCCGCAGTGGCCGCGCACTACGGCGATCTGCTGGACGGGTTCATTCTCGACGAGCAGGACCAGGAACTTCAAGACGCGCTGGGGGTACCCGCTGTCGTCACCCAGACCGTCATGATAACTTTGCAGGACCGAGTAGATCTGGCTCGCAACGTGCTGGCGTTCATCCAGACGCTCACCTGAAGCGACAGGAGCCCCTCAGACACCATCATGTGGGCCATCGTTCCGATAAAAACCTTTGGTCAGGCCAAACAGCGCCTGGCCAGCGTGCTTTCCCTGGAGGAACGACGCCTTCTGATGCTGGCCATGGCCAGAGATGTTCTGAGCGAGCTCGCTCGCTGCCAGGGACTGACCGGCGTGCTCATCGTTTCTCGAACCGTCGAGGCGGACGCCCTGGCCCAGACGTTCGGTACCGAACGCTTCGCCGAGAGTCCGGACGCTAACCTGTCGGAGGCTCTGACCCAGGCCCGCGACTACCTCATGGAAACGCTGCATGCCAAAGGCGTGATGATCGTACCGGCTGACGTTCCGCTGATCTCAGCCGACGAAATTGACGCCCTTCTTACCGCTCACGAAGCTGTAACCGTTGTGCCCGACGATGAGCACCTGGGGACCAACGGTCTGATCGTGTCGCCACCTGATATCATCCGATTCGTCTTCGACGGCAGAAGCTTTCGGCCCCATGTAGACGCCGCTTTCGCCGCGGGCGTGACCCCGCGAATCGTGCCATCCGCCCGGTTCGCGCTGGACGTGGATACGCCGGACGATCTGCGAGCGCTGCTGGAAGCAAATCCGGAAACTCAGACCGGCACATACCTGGTCAAATCAGGTGTAGCCAGGCGTCTGGCCGATGCCCATAATGCTTCATCTGGCTCGGGCTCCTGATAGTCATCCGCCAGGATGTCGATATAAAAATTAGAAAATTCATACAGATACCGATATATATTTACTGAAGAGATGAACATGGCACAGCCGATACTGGAACAGGTGAAGCTGCTGGCAGAGCAAGGAGATCTGCCGGACGAGAACCTGGCGCTGAAACTGGCCGACGAGCCCGATACCGCGGCCCTCGCGGGCATAGCTTCTTTTCTGCGGGATACCGGCTTTCACAACCTGGTCACCTATTCCCGGAAGGTTTTCATTCCCCTTACGCACCTGTGCCGCGATGTCTGCCATTACTGCACTTTCGCCCAGGTTCCGCGCAAGCTGAAAGCGCCCTACATGACGCCGGACGAGGTGCTGGAGATCGCCCGGCACGGCGCCGAGATGGGCTGCAAGGAGGCGCTGTTCACGCTGGGAGAAAAGCCGGAGCTGCGCTACAAGGCGGCACGGGAGGCCCTGGCCGATCTGGGCTTCGCGTCCACCCTCGACTACCTGCACCATGTCGCCGAGCGGGTGCTCAAGGAAACGGGCCTGCTGCCGCACCTGAACCCCGGCACCATGACGCCGGCGGAGCTTGCCCGGCTGCGCCCGGTCTCGCCGTCCATGGGGATCATGCTGGAATCCCTATCCGACCGGCTTTGCGAAAAGGGCATGCCGCACTACGGATCTCCGGACAAGGTACCCGCCGTGCGCATACAGACCCTCATCGACGCAGGCAAGGCGGGCATACCGTTCACCACCGGCATCCTGATCGGCATCGGCGAGACCCGTCGCGAGCGGGTGGAATCGCTGTTGGCTATTCGCGCCGTGCACCAGCAGTACGGCCACATTCAGGAAATCATCGTGCAGAATTTCCGGGCGAAACCGGAAACCCAGATGGCTAAAGCGCCGGAGCCCGATCTGAACGAGCTGCTCTGGACCATCGCGGTAGCCCGCATCCTTTTTGGCGCTGAGATGAGCGTTCAGGCGCCGCCGAACCTCAGCCCCGGCGTGCTGCCACAGATCGTTGCCGCGGGCATCAACGACTGGGGCGGGGTGTCACCGCTGACCCCGGACTTCGTCAACCCGGAAGCACCCTGGCCACATCTTGAAGACCTGTCGCGAGAGACCGCGGCAGCCGGCAAGCACCTGCACGAGCGGCTGACCATATACCCCGCCTACGCGCGAGACCTGGCAACCTGGGTCGACCCGTCTCTACACGAGCGAGTGCTGGAACTCGTCGATGCCGAAGGCCTGCCGAGAACGGACGACTGGTGTCCGGGGTCAGACATCGAGCCGCCGCAGAGCGTCATGGACGCTCTGAAAACGCCGCCGAAACAGGTTTCCGCCGACCTCGCTGTCATCCTGCAGCGCGCGGAGCAGGGGGAAGATCTCACCGAACAGGAAGTGGTGCGTCTGTTCAGCGCCCGCGGTGATGATTTCAACGCGGTGGTGCAGGCGGCGGACGCGTTGCGCGCGCGCGTGAACGGCGACACGGTCAGCTACGTGGTGAACCGCAACATCAACTACACCAACATCTGTTACTTCAAGTGCCAGTTCTGCGCGTTTTCCAAAGGCAAGCTTTCGGAGAACCTGCGGGGAAGGCCGTACGATCTTTCACACGAAGAGATCCAGCGGCGCACCCAGGAGGCCTGGGACCGGGGCGCTACAGAAGTCTGCATGCAGGGCGGCATCCACCCCGAGTATACGGGCGACACCTACATAGGCATCCTGCAGGCGGTAAAAGAAGCCGTACCCGAGATGCACATTCACGCCTTCTCACCGCTGGAGGTCTGGCAGGGCGCCGCGACGCTGGAGCTGGATCTGAAAACCTATCTGAGTCGCATCAAGGCCGCCGGCCTCAGTACCCTCCCCGGCACGGCCGCGGAGATCCTCGATGACGAGGTCCGCGACATCATCTGCGCCGACAAGATCAACACGGCCCAGTGGCTGGAGGTCATGAAGGCCGCGCATCGGGCAGGATTCCGAACCACGGCGACCATCATGTACGGTCACGTGGAGCGTCCAGAACACTGGGCGCGGCACCTGCTGCGGATTCGCGGCCTGCAGCAGGAAACCGGCGGTTTTACCGAGTTCGTTCCCCTGCCCTTCGTGCACATGGAGGCGCCCATGTATCTCAAGGGCAAAGCGCGCAAGGGGCCCACTTTCCGGGAAGCGGTACTGATGCACTCGGTTGCCCGGCTCACGCTGCATCCTCACATTCAGAACATTCAGACGAGCTGGGTGAAGATGGGCCACTCGGGCATCAAGGCCTGTCTGAATGCCGGATGCAACGACATGGGCGGCACCCTGATGAACGAGTCCATCAGCCGCGCCGCGGGGACGACCCACGGCCAGGAAACTTCGCCCCAGGTGATGAGCCAGATGATCGAAGAAATGCACCGCACCCCGCGGCAACGCACCACCCTTTACGAGGATGCCTCAGTGGAACGTATCGCGGTAGGCATTGCGGCAGGCGAGCTGACCGAAATCATCCTCACCCCCGCTCGGAAGTACGAGCGCAAGCGCTCAGGACCCCTGCTGCGCCCCGGTCTCATTGGAGCTGTTGAAGTCGACTGAGCTTCGGCAGCAACGGAGGTCCCTTGAGTCCAGACGCATGGATAACCGTGTCGATCATCATCGGCACCATGGGCATGCTGATCGCCACGCGTCTCGCGCCAGACCTCATCCTAGTGGGTTCCCTGACGCTGCTCATGGTCTGCGGCGCGCTTACGCCGGCAGAGGCGCTGACAGGATTGAGCAATCCGGCCCTCGCCACCGTGGCGGTGCTGTACGTCGTAGCAGCCGGCCTGACGGAA
>Ga0316191_10004241_pt1 | contig 10675 bp, 8 predicted proteins | sample Eddworburr2cm_MG_FD_204928 | JGI IMG/M metagenome (GOLD analysis project Ga0316191, IMG submission 204928) | Coastal sediment microbial communities from Maine, United States - Eddy worm burrow 2 cm | ecosystem: Environmental > Aquatic > Marine > Coastal > Sediment | place: USA: Maine | collected... | reverse complement strand
CCTGTGGCACCGGCAGGTCCTTTCCAATGTTTTGGACCTTGCCACCGGATATGAAGATATCGGTATTTTCCAGGATACCGTCCCCGGTCATGGTGTGAACGGTTGCACCACGGATCATGATGCTGTCGGCGGCATGCGCTGCCAGGGAGAATATGACCAGGAAGCCAATCAAAAGTGTTTTAAGACTCTTCATTTTGATACTCCCTGTAGTTGCCCCAGTTCAAAATCTGAAACCGGTTGCAGATCGGGGTTCTGTCGGTCATAGAGCAGTGCACCATCGATATATACGTGATCGGCCTTGGCATATACGCTAAACGGGTTGCCATTCCAGATAACGACATCGGCCATTTTTCCGGCCTCAAGTGAGCCGGTCTGTTGATCGATACCCAGCGATTTGGCGGCATTGGAAGTAATCCACCTGATCGCCCGCTCCGGGGGGATATCCATACCCGCCTGGTTACCCCTGGTCATTGCCTTTGCGGCTTCCTGGTTCAAACGCTGAATACCTTCTGCATCATCTGAATGTACGATGGCGCAGCTTCCCTTTGGCCGGTCAACGATAGCAATGTTTTCCTGGATGCCATCGTAAGCTTCCATTTTGAAACCCCACCAGTCTGCCCATAAAGCGCCGCAGACACCTTTCTCAGCCAATATGCCGGCGATTTTGTAAGCTTCCACACCATGGTGAAAAGTGCCCACCTGGTAATTAAACTCTTCCGCCATATCGAGGATGGTCAGCATTTCATCTGCGCGATAGCAATGCATATGCACGATGATCTCGCCGTTCAAAACGCCTGCCAGTGTCTCCAGCCTCAGGTCGCGTTTGGGTGCCTCCGCATCGTCATTTTTGTCGACAAGCTTCTGCTCATAGGCCGCCCGGTCATCGATGTATTGTTGTGCGTCGATCCACTGAGCACGGTAGGCAGCCATGTTACCCATACGGGTTGAAGGCAATTGTTTGCGTTCGCCATAGACACGCTTGGGGTTCTCCCCACAGGCCATTTTCATACCATACGGGGCATCGGGAAACTTCATGCCCTGGTAGCTGTTGCTATAGACGTTTTTCAGGGTCACACCACGGCCACCGATAAGGTTGCCTGAACCGGGCAATGTCTGCAGCGATGTTATGCCGCCGGCAAGCGCCCGTGAAAAACCCGGGTCCTGCGGCCAGACACTGTGTTCAGCCCAGACGTTGGGTGTTGCCGGACTGGTCATTTCATTGCCGTCCGAATGTGCTTGTACACCGGGGCTAGCGTACACACCGAGGTGCGAGTGCACATCAATCAGACCGGGTGTCACCCATCGACCAGTGGCGTCAATGGTGGTTACACCTTCGGGGATATTACCTTCGCCTACAAAAACGATCTTGCCATCCGATATCAACATGCTGGCATCATCCAGCCGTTCACCGGTGCCGGTCAGGATGGTTGCATGTGTGATTAATGTCGGCTCCGATGGCAGTGGCTGATAGGTAGAGGGATAGTCCTGGGCCTGTAAACTGCCTGTTGTCAATATAACGGGCACCAGTAAAGCCAGAAAAATCGGTAAGAATTTAAAACGCATGAAATTTCCTTCAAAATGACGTGAGGGCCAGCATATTAGCAAACAGGGGAAAAATTACCTACGTTCAATTGCGCAAATCGACTCGAATCCACCATCACAATGGTGCAATTGACGGGCGCTTGCCGGTATCATCCACACGCAATGAGTGAAACTACACAAAACCCAATCGCCGACATACCTGACGACCTTGAACGGTGGATAGAGACCAGCCTGGCATCCGGGTCGAATATCCTCGCGACCTCAAACCAGGGTATCGTGCTTTTATTTGAAGGTGATGGACTAAAACTGGTGATCAAGTCCGCGATGGGTCGCGGCCCGCTTCGAAGGGCGCGGCAGGCGACATTGGAGCGTGAGTATTCCGCTTACCAGCGTTTGGAGGGTGTTGAAGGTATTCCTGCTTGTTATGGCCTGCTCGCACAGCGCTACCTGCTGATGGAGTTTATCGATGGTACCGCTTATCGTCATGCGACATGGCAGGACCGTGATCAATGGTTTGCCGGGCTGTTGCTTGTTATCCAGGCTTTTCATGCACGTGGTGTCAGCCATGGTGATTTAAAATCAAAAACCAATATGATCGTGGGTCGCGACCAAAAGCCCTATATCATCGATTTTGGCACAACGTTTCTGCACAAGGATGGCTTTCACCCCGTCAACAATCATCTGTTCGAATACGGGAAGCGGCTGGATATCAACGCGTGGGTCAAACACAAGTACCACGGCCGATACAAAAATGCGTCAGAAGAAGACCGGCAATTGTTGAACTATTCGAAGCTTGAATACGTGGTCAGAAAATTGCGCGGCAGACCCATGCACTGAACTGACATGGCCAATAGTCAGGTTTGATACGCGCCTGCCAACCTCTTGAGACCCTCGGCAATACTAACTTCAGCCCTATAACCAAGGTCACGTTTCGCAGCTGATATGTCATACCAGTGCGCTGTTGCAAGGTGTTCCGCCGACCAACGGGTTAAGGGTGGGTCTGACTTTAATCCAAATAATTTCCAGCCGGTCTCAAGCAGCGTTCCTGCTGCGATGGCAAGACCTGGCGCAATTGCCTGTATTTCCACCTCGACACCAGCTGCTTTTAACAGGCCGCTAATAACCCGGCCTTGCTCCATGGGTTCGTCATTGGAAATGAAGTAGGTTTTGCCGCCAACTATCTCAGGGTGAGTGTCAAGCTTATCCAGGGCCAGCAAATGAGCCCGGGCGGCGTTGTCGATGTAGACGGTATCAATCAACTTATCGGGCCCGGGTAGTTTTAATTTTCCGCGTTTGGCCCGCTCCAGCAGTTTGGGCAACAGGTGAGTGTCACCCGGACCCCAGATCAGATGTGGCCGTAATGAAACCGTATGTAACTCCTCGCAGTTGGCCGCCATGACCGACTTCTCGGCCAAGGCCTTGGTTGCCGGGTAGGGTGAATTGTATTTTTCCGGGTAGGGCAGGGTTTCATCACCACCCTCAATGTCGCCGTCAGAATGCGTAACACTCGGAGAACTGGTAAACACCAGCTTGTCGATGCCGTTACTTCGGCAGGCGTTTAAAACACATTGGGTGCCGGTGACATTTGGAGCGAAGTAGGAATCGTAATTTACCGATAATCCGGCCTTGGCGGCCGTATGAATGATCGCACCGACTTGCCGCGATGATTTGTTAAGCAACTCTTTGTCAGTAATGTCCCCCTGAATTACCTCGATTCCCAGCATCTGCAGTTCATCTGCGCTACTGCGTTGATACGCAATCACGTCATCGCCGCGCGCCAACAATTGACGGCATATCGCACTACCAAGAAATCCGCCACCACCGGTTACCAGGACTTTCATGCGAGTTTCTTTGCTGCCCAGACAGCAAGCTTTTCCCGTCCGATCTTGGCATTGTGGCGAATATCGACAGGGAAGGATTTATGAAACAGAATCTGATGAATCGATTTTGAAACCGCATGACTCTGTCCGAGTTGAAGCAGATCGGTATGAATGCGATGCCGGCGGGCGGCGTCCGGTTTGTGAAGCGGTTCCACGCACAGAACCGGGGTTTGCCGGCCCGGCATACCGATACCTACAAGTGCAGTTCGCGCCACCTCGGGATGCACATTGAATATAGCTTCCAGCTGGTCGGCGTACATGCATTCATGTTCGTTAACCACTCTTTGGGATTTACGCCCGCAGTACCATAAACGGCCCTGCGTGTCGAAATAGCCCGTGTCGCCCATGCGGTGCCATATCCTGCCTTCGCTATCGGTGATTTTTGCCAGGCGGGTCTGTTCAGGTTTCTGCCAGTAGGTGTCGGTCGAGGTCGGGCCGTTGACAACAATTTCACCCGTGACTCCCATGGGTAACTCCACGCTGTCATCAAAAGAGCTTACGATCCCATCACTTACCGCTATGATTTTTACGCTGTTTGGTGCTGCAGGCCGGCCGACGCAAGTGCCTTCACCGGTCGCCGTAAGCTGTTCGATTTCAGCATTGAGCTCGGTGCCGGAAACGCTGGCCACCGGCAGACACTCGGTTGCGCCGTAGGGTGTGTGCACCTCGGCATCGGTAGGCAGGGTCTTTTGCATGCGACGGATGGTGGCCACCGGCATGGCCGCGCCAGCTGATATAACCCGCCGCACCGTGGGCAGATGGATGTCCTTTGCCTCAGTGTGACGACCCAAAACATTTAACAATGCAGGCGAACCGAAAATGTTGGTCACACCAAAGCGTTCTATTGTTTGTATCAGCAGGCGTGGATCAGCCTTTGCCGGTCGTGTCGGGTCCATGAACGGCACGACGGTTGTCATTCCCATGGCCGGATCGAACAGCGCAAAGGGAGGAAAGGTTGGCAAATCCACCTCACCCGGGCGTATATCGAACGCCTTTCGCAGCATCTCAACCTGATTGATAAAATGACGGTGGCGGTAGACCACGCCTTTTGGAATACCGGTGCTTCCCGAGGTGAACAGCAAGGCCGCCATCTCGTCCGGCAGCGTGTCCGCAAGTACGGTTCCTGAAGATTTTTGTCCCAGTTTCTGTAACTGCTTTGTATTGAGGCCGCGCCAGCCCAGTTTCGGACCCGACGTGACCAGTTTTACGCCGGGTACCCAGCCTAATAATGCACGGGCAATATGTGCCTTGGTAACACCGATGAAAGCCTCCGGTTGGGCTTGAGTCAAACAGGTTTTGAGTGGCTTGATACCAATACCGGGGTCAACCAGCACAGGTATGGCGCCTGCCTTGAACAGCGCGAAGAACATCGCGAAAAAATCGAGACCGGGTGTCAGCATCAGTGCACTGCGAACGCCACGGCCAATACCGTATTCGATCAGTCCGCGTGCGTACTCATCTGACAACGTGTCCAAAGCTGAATAACTAACAGATTCGTATGCAATACGGTTGCCGCGCTTTCCTACGGGGTAGTGAATCGCAGTATTCTGACCTTGCAGCGTTGCCTGACGTACCAGCGCTGATGCAATGTTACAGGTTTCAGTCCTGTTCTGGTCCGGGCTCATTTTTGTCCATAAAATCACTGATAGCCTGGGTCAGGGATTGGCCGCCATCCTCAAAAATGTAATGACCGCAATCGGGGTATGCGAGCACTTTTGCTTGCGGAAAAATACGTTTCCACTGCCTGAGAAAATGCAGGTCAAAAACGAAGTCCTTCTCACCCCAGGCAATCAGGCAGGGTTTACCGGAAAATTCCGGCAGGCGTGATTCGGTCATTTGTACGATGTTGTAGCCGGGGTCGCTGGCTTTAAGCGGAATATCCTGCACGAATCTCAGTGTAGCAATGCGGTTGTCCCAGGAATCATAGGGGCCGGTATAAGCCTTACGTATTTCGGCACTGACAGGTTTCTTGAACGCAACACGCGCTGCGATTCCTGAAAAGGCATTCATTCCCTGTACTAACAAGGCACCGAGTTGTGTATTGCGAACAAGCCAAAGGGCTGCTGGGAACTTCTTTCCCGCCGGCAATGAAAACGCAGCCGTGTTACCGATAATCATTGTGCCAATCTGTTCAGCACGCTCAACTGCCCAGCCAAAGCCAATCATGCCTCCCCAGTCATGCACGATCAGGTGGATTTTTGTTTTGGGTTGGATGTGATCCATCAAGACATCGAGGTCGGATATTCTGCGTTCCAGGGTGTACGGATACTGGTCGTTTGCGGGTTTGTCTGACAGACCGCAACCGATGTGGTCAGGTACGATACACCTGTAGCGGTCACGCAGAGCGAGGACCAGGTTGCGATAGTAAAACGACCATGTCGGATTGCCGTGTACCATCAAAACTATCGGTGTATCGCGGGGACCTTCATCAAGAAAATGCATGCGATTTCCGGAAATATCGAGCCAGTGTGACTCGAACGGATAAAGATTTTCAGGAGGCTGGTACACGTGCTTTGACTCGCTCAGGGGGTCGTGCCCGAATGGTTATGATGTGCATTTGTCACCAGACAATTTCTGCCATTGAGCAATTCAGGCCCGAGCCGATACCCAGCAGGGCAATACGGTCTCCACGTTTGATCTTACCCATTGCGACGGCTTTTGCCAGTGCGATGGGTACTGCTGCTGGTCCGATATTGCCGAGTTCCGGGTATATGCGGTGAATTTTCTCCGGGTCCAGACCTAAAACCTTCATCAGGGAATCCGTATGTGCCTTACTGACCTGGTGAATAATGAACTGGTCGAGTTCTTCCACAACCCAGCCCAGCTTTTCACGGGCAGCAGCGAAAGTCTTGGTCGCCAGCTTCAGACCCTCGGTCAACAGAACCCGCGTATCGGTCACCATCCGGTCCATTTGACCATAGCAAAGCTTGTTGAATTGTGTGGCTGCACGGGTCACGCCACCGAGGTAAGAATGGCCGCCCGGAGCCAGTTCACGCCGGCACATGACCACTGCCGCAGCACCCGAGCCCAGTGTCAGTGACGCAAATTCCGCACGGAACTGTTCTTCCTTTACATCCGGTTGCAACAGACGTTCGATGGTAGCCTCGGTAATAGGCCTGCTGGATTCGGCATCAACGATCAAAGCGTATTCAACCTCTCCCCGTTCGATCATGCGGGCCGCGACGTCCATACCATTCAGAAAAGCCAGGCAGGCGTTGCCGATATCGAAATTGAGACAGCGTTCGTGCAGGGCAAGGTTGCCATGCACGAGGCAGGCGGTGGATGGTTCAAGGTAATCCCGGCACACCGATGTATTGATCAACACACCGATTTTATCCTTATCAATCCCGGCCTCAGCTATGGCCTTTTCCGCTGCCATGGTGGCTGCATCAGACGGCTGAGTTCCGTTATTCCAGAAGCGCCGGGTCTTGATGCCGGATATTTCTTCTATCAGGCCCTGACGGAGTCCAAGGCGGTCGGTTGCCGGTCTCAACCGCTCTCCGATTTCTGCTGAGGTCATTTCAACAGGTGCGTCAACAGCGGCAAGAGATTGAATTACAACGTTTTTAAATTGCATGGGTATCCGGGTTAGAAAACGTGGAGGCCGTGGAATCGGGCGTGATTTTTAGGAAAGCAATATTGTAGCGTAAGCGCGATGTTGAGGCTACATGGTACCTGTTGGTTCAACTATGTATTAGACTGATTCCATTGTTGATTCAGGGAGTGACCAGCGCAGTCGTACAAATGCCTCCGGAGGTCAGGGTTGAGTGATAAAAATCAAGACAAAACTCATCGGGCCGGATTCATTCCGCCCAAGACAACTTCCATTGCGAGCACTGGAAAGACCGCAGGGTGATGATGTGCACCTGTGGCATCTGGAACTCGGGAAACTGTCAAACCCCCTCAACCCCAGTGCATCAGCAGACTCCTCCGGGATTTCTCTATTTCAAAATCGTGCTACCAGGCGTTTTTACCTGCGCTTGCTTCTGGGTGCCTATCTTGATGTACCGGGAAAAGATGTTCACATTACCCGCAGAGTAAAAGGCAGGCCGGAACTTGATTCGAGCTTGTCAAACGGTGAGTTGAATTTTAGTGTGGCGCGCAGTGGTAGCTGTTACCTGATTGGTGTCAACAGCGGTGCGACTATTGGTGTTGACCTGGAATTGGCATCCCGCCGACCGGGAAAACCGATGGCGCTGGCCAGGCGCTATTTCAGCCAACAGGAAATCGCCGCACTTTCAGAGTTTGACGAAGGGGAATTGCGCCGGGCTTTCATGCATACCTGGGCTTGCAAGGAAGCGGTCGTTAAGGCCAGTGGTATGGGTATTGCAAACCAGCTATGCCGTTTTAGCGTGGATACCAATCCCGACAACCCACCCGCAGTGCTGGACATGCAGGATGATGACCCCACTGCCTGGACACTGGCCATGGCTGAGCCCGCTTCCGGCGCAATTGCAGCGATTGCGGTGCGCCAGCAAATGGTGAGATTGCTGGGTTTCAATCTTGCAAAATAGCGCTGTGTCTGGGTTGAGTACCTGTTTCTTTTGGAAACCCTCACAAACCTCCCCATTTCTTAGAACCATATTTTAATAAGACAATTAATAACCCGGTGAGATAAAATTGCACAATTCTGTCCAGCAATTCAACCCCGTTTGTACCTAAATGAAAAATTTCTTCTTATTACTGCTATTGCTGATGTATGGCTGCACCACCCAGGTGCAGCCTGAGCTCAAGCGGGCCGTAGATGAAAAAATAGCGGTACAGCAGTCGGCCGAAATACGTTGCGATGCATCCAGGGATCCTTTTTGCGCGACCCAGTCACCGCTGACTTACCTGGGAAGCATCGACGCACTCAAAAACCAGCATCACGCAGCGCTTCTTGACATTGGTGAAGATTCACTCAAAGCCCGTCTTCACCTGATCAGGGCGGCAACACAAAGCATAGAGTTCCAGAACTTCCTGTTTCGCAGGGACCAGACCGGCGGTCTTATCATGCATGAACTGGTTCAGGCGGCGAATCGTGGTGTTGGGGTGCGGATTATTTTTGACCAGATGTTTACCGTTTCCGAGTTGGACTATCTCGCCGGCCTGGCGCTGGAACATAGCAATTTAGAAGTGCGTTTGTATAACCCCTTGTTCAATATGGCAAAAACCAACAGGTACACCATGTTTGGTGGCGTAGCATGTTGTTTTACAAAGACCAATCAGCGCATGCACAGTAAATTACTGGTAGTCGATGATGTTGTTGGAATGACGGGCGGGCGGAATATCGCTGACCGGTATTTTGATTTTGATGTCAATTACGACTTCAAGGACAGGGAAGTGCTGGTGTACGGGCAGGTGGCCGGGGAAATGCGTGTTTCATTTGATTATTTCTGGAATAGTGAGATGACTGCTGAAATTGGTCATCTACGTGATGTGGCGCCACTGATCGTAGATGACGAGTCTTATGCCTTGACTCAATTCGAAACTGACGAAAGACTTAAGTCGGTGCTCCTCGACATTGAAAACAAACAGATGATGCATTCGTTGTTTGTGGATACGGCCTACCAGGTTGATGCAATAGATTATGTCTATGACCTGCCGCACGGCAGCAATGGCGAGGGCCAACCCCAGGTGAACAGCACTGACGGTTTGCATGCGGCACTGGCAGCGGCCGAGCACTCGGTGGTCATCCAATCACCTTACCTGGTGTTGTCTAAACGCTCCCGCAAATTATTCAAGAAGTTACGTAAAGAACACCCGGAAATTGAATTATTGTTCTCTACCAATAGCCTGGCCGCTACCGATGCTTTTTCAGCTTATGCATTTACTTATAAACACAAAAAGCATTACATCAAGACCCTTGGTTTTGACGTTTACGAGTTCCGTCCATACCCGCTGGATGCCGCAGAATTTATTTCGCGTATGCCGCTATTGATTCTTGAAAAGAAAAAGGGTGTCAGCAGTGGAAAAATACCCGCAGTCGGCCCGAATCCCACACTGGAAAGACCCGGGCCGCGAATTGGCCTACACGCTAAATCGTTTGTTATCGACGGCCATGTTTCGATGGTGGGATCGCATAATCTTGATCCGCGCGGGGAGGGTTATAATACAGAAAATGGTGTCATCATTTACGATAAGGCATTCGCTGTAAAACTGGAAAAGAGTATTCGCAGGGATACGGAGCCGGGTAATAGCTGGGTGGCTGCAATGAAACCACCGGGACCACCGCTTCTGACTGACATCAACGGCGCCTTTGAGTCAGTCTCACGCAGCCTGCCCATTTTCGATATCTGGCCGTATCGCTCAACCACGCTTTACGAACTGCTTCCCGATGCTGAACGCCTGCGGCCAGGGGCAGAGGATTTTTATCTGAACTACCGGCCGGTTGGAAGCTTCCCCGAAGTGATAAGCAGAAAAAGACGCGCACAGGTCATCATGGTCAGCTCTTTTCTGGGGTTTATCACGCCGGTTCTCTAACCGGCTTGTTCCGATTTATATATTTTATCTAATTGGGCGAGAGTAAAAGGATTCACATTATGAGATATAAGCAAGTTTTGGGCCAGCCATCCGCCTGGCATTCACTGAAATACCTGAGCGTGGTTGTTGTTGGGCTGGCTGGTCTTGTCCCTGCTGGACAGGTCGTCGCGGACGATATGGAAACCTGTTTGGCTCAAATGTTGATGCAATCGGGTGATTCAACAACCGTTGGGGAAATACGCGCACATTGTGCGCAACAGACTCAAGCTATAGTACCCGACGAACAGGATAATGAGCCTGCCGTTGTCAGTGATCGCCTGGCGCTGGACAGAAAGCATGTACTCCAGCCGTTTACACTGATGGCGCACAAACCCAATTACTTTCTGGCGGCTGCCTATAATACAAAAGGTTATGACCCACAGCTGTTCCAGGAGCAATACCTTGATCCTTCGATCGAGTTTGACAAAACTGAAGCCCAATTTCAGGTCAGTCTGAAAGCGCCTTTATGGGTGGGTCTATTTGACAAGGTTGATATCTACGCGGCTTACACAAACAGGTCGTTCTGGCAGTTCTATAACTCTGAACTCTCATCCCCGTTCAGAGAGACCGACCACGAACCTGAAGTGTGGGCCCAGTTTACCCCTTCCTGGAAAATTCTGGGCTTCTCCAACCTGGCCAATTCGATTGGGGTGGTGCATCAATCCAACGGTCAGGGTGGAGTGCTATCAAGGAGTTGGAACCGTATTTATGCCAATTTTGTTTTTGCAAAAGGCAACTTTGCGTTCGGTATC
>Ga0316191_10004240_pt1 | contig 10675 bp, 10 predicted proteins | sample Eddworburr2cm_MG_FD_204928 | JGI IMG/M metagenome (GOLD analysis project Ga0316191, IMG submission 204928) | Coastal sediment microbial communities from Maine, United States - Eddy worm burrow 2 cm | ecosystem: Environmental > Aquatic > Marine > Coastal > Sediment | place: USA: Maine... | reverse complement strand
TGGGCAGCTCCTGCGGCACCAGAGCAATTCGTGAGCGAGTCTCGCGGTAATCCTTGGCATTGTCGTAGCCGTCGACGATCACAGAGCCACTCGTCTTGGTAACAATGCCGCAGACGATATTGATCAACGTGGTCTTGCCTGCGCCGTTTGGGCCCAGCAGGCCAAAGATCTCACCGCGGTTTATTTCGAGATTCACGGCTTTAAGCGCCTTGAATCCGCCGGCGTAGTTCTTGGTCAGATCCTTGATGGTGATGATAGGCTGCATAGCGCCGCATGATACCGCACTGTCTGTAATATCCACGACTCCTGGCCCATTCTGGCAGGCACGATTGACTGGCGGCGCGGCCCCGCTGACGGTCAGTATTGCTTAGCCGATATTCGTGTCGGCAAGGGCCAGCAGTTTGGTGACGGTGCGCCAATTTCGCGCTGTAGTTGCAACGCCCAGGCATCGGTCGACTTTGGCGGCAAGGCGGCTTCGGCCAATGCCATCGGGTGCGTGTAAATAAAAAGCGTCACCCAGTAATGCGAACTTTTCACTTGGTGCTTTGACGCTTGCCAGCGCATCGAGATCTGGGCTCGTCGGCGCCTCCGCCAGAAACCAGACGTGCAGGAGTTTCGGGGTTTCCTCAGCCTGTGGATAGGGATTGGCTGCGGCGATAGCCTTGAATTTGTCGGCGCTGAGCAAAAGCACGGTTGGCGCAAAACCGAATCGTTGCTCGATAGCATTCCTGATGTTGTTGACCAGTGTTTTTGTATTGTCTGCGGCATGAAAAACGGCATTGCCACTCTGAATATAGGTCTTCACGTTCTCGCAGCCCAATGACCCAAGAATGTCGCGCAGGTCCTGCATCGGCAGGCTGTTCTTGCCACCGACATTGATGCCGCGTAGCAACGCGACATGGGCTGTCATATTTGCAGCTGGTCCGCGTAAGCAAACAACGCGGCCGAGCCCCCGGTGTGCAAGAAAATAATGTCGCCCTGACCAAACCAGCCAGTACGAATTAAGTCAATCATGCCCGCGAGCCCTTTGCCACTGTATACCGGGTCGAACAACAGACCCTCGTAACGCGCCAGCATCAATACCGCCTCATTCATCGACTCGGTGCGGATACCATAGCCATCACCAACGTAGTCGCAATTCGCAACGACGTCCTCGCGAGCAACGCAGCCGGGCTTGCCTATGTACTCTGCAGTTTCACACGCCAGGCTGAATACCTTCTCTTCCTGCGCGGCCTGCGCGGCGCTCACGCCAATGCCGAGCAGCGGTATGGTGCTTTGCATCGCTTTAAGACCAACGATCAATCCACCTTGTGTGCCCGCACTGCCCGTTGCTGTCACGATGTGGCCGATATCAAGCTCTTGTTCGTCGATCTGTTGCAGCAATTCGATCGCACAGTTGACGTAGCCAAGCGCGCCAACCTTGTTCGAAGCGCCGCCAGGAACGAGGTACGGCCTGCCGCCGTTCGCCGTTACTTCGTCGGCGACAGCCTGCATCGCTGCATCAAAGTCCGTGCCGCCCGGGTACTCGCGCAAATTGGCGCCAAAGATGCGGTCCAGCAATACATTGCCAGACGTCGCATAGGCTTCGCTCGGGTCGGTAACACGATGCTCGAGCAATACCTCGCACTTCAGCCCCAGCTTGCACGCCGCGGCTGCGGTCTGGCGAACATGATTTGATTGCACGGCGCCGACCGTAACGACGGTATCGGCGCCTTGTTGCAAAGCCTCCGCCATGGAGTACTCGAGTTTGCGCGTTTTGTTACCACCGCTTGCGAGCCCGGTACAGTCATCGCGTTTGACGTAAATCTCGGGGCCACCGAGATGTTCGCTCAACCGTGGCAGGTGCTCCAGCGGGGTTGGCAGGTGTGCCAGCGACACCCGCGGAAAATTATTCAGCAACATGGTCTTCTCCGCTCAGTGCCATTCGCACCGTTTCCTGTGCAAGCACATCGGTCGACGATATTAATGGCACCGACAACATGGTTTCGTCCAGAACAAGTGGTACTTCGGTACAGCCCGCGATAACGGCCTGTGCACCGCGATCGATCAACGCATTACATAGCTCACGCATTCTCGCGGTGACGGCGGCGCTCTTATTACCGGCTTTGATTCTCCCAATCAACGTCATGAATGACGCTATTTCATCATCGTCCGGCAATACGGCGCGCATGGACTTTCCCTGCAACGCCTCCTGGTACACGCCTGCCTGCAAACATCCATCGGTCGCAAGCACGCCCACCGCACTTATGGATGGATCACGCACCGCGACGGCATCAACCGTCACATCAATGATTGAAATCAGTGAAATATTGACCGCTGCGGCGACACTCTTGGCAAACGCATAGGCCGTGTTGCACGGCATCACCAGAAAATCAGCACCCGCGGTCTCAAGGCGTTGCGCCATCGCAATGAGCGTCGGGGCCGGGTCTTCGCCGCCGGCAAGAATAGCGGCCTGCCTGTTCGGCACCTTGGGATTGTGATCGACCAGCATATGGATGTGATCTTGATCTTTATCCGCTGGCGTCAACGCGATCACCTTCGACATGAAATCGACAGTCGCATCCGGTCCCATGCCACCAAGAACGCCGACGACTTTGCTGTTGTCATTCATGTGAATAAATACATTTCACACCGTTATGGCAACGACGTCGCGTCGCTATTCCGCAACGCAGGTCGTGTCGTGCAATACATGCCTTGAGTCGTCACGCTGGTCGATGAGGATGCAGTTTGATGCGTTGACCACCAGCCGGAACTGAATGGGCGGGGTCATGATGCGTCCAACTGGTGTCGGGTTTTGCATTGTGCCGGGCGGATCAAGCTCGATGGTCAGAACGCTGCTGCGGGTCAAGGCATCGTCGGCGAGCCGCACGTCGGTGTGCAGCGCGGCATTAACGACGTCCTGTAATGCGGCACGACTCGCCTCTGTGGGCGCGGCGATACGTGCCGGTCGGTCACTGTCGGCGTCGAGTGTCTGGCAGCCCAGCAATGCCAAAACGGCCCCACCGACCAGCGAAGATCTGAAGCCGATCATTGTGGCTGCGGCCGCAGGATGCGGTTGGAATCCCATGGCGACCGTTGCAAGACGATGTCAGCTGGTTCTGAACCTGAACTCACCTTGCTGAGTCCATCGGCCGAGGCCACACCGCTTGGTGCAGGGCACCCCAGGCCATCGCGATAAGCCAGCGCGGCCGCAAGGCGACGTTCGGCCGGATCGCCCAGGAAATGTTCCAGATCGTCACCGACTGAACATCCGGGCACCGACACTCCCGCACCAGCACCCGTGTTGGCAGGTGAGAAACCGTCCGTATAGTCGCCAAAGTCCTTCTCATTGACGCCGCGAAACTGCACCGTGAAATACGTTGTGCCGCAATTGTCGATCGGGTAGAAACCGTAAGGCTTGCCGCAAGTGGTAGAGCCAATTTGAATGACCTCGACGTCGACGCCACGCAGGCCATTCATGATGGCCTCGCTCGCGGAACAGGTCCCGCCGCCCGTCAGTACAAACACACGCGAAAGTCCCAGCGTAGGCAGCGCCTGACCCGACGCCAAACTAAACCCCAAGGTCTCATCATGGAACGGTGTTGGCACAATTGCATTGCCGGTAACGGGATCCGTGATTGGGTGTTTGTCGTTAAACTGCAGAAGTTCAAATGTCTTGCCCGCAGTATTAACCGGGCCCGCAATCATGTAAGCCAGTTGCCCGGCGATATCGAGAAAACCACCGCCGTTATAACGGATGTCCAGCACCAGGTCGTCAATGCCCGGTGCAGCATTCAGCTGATTGATCGCGTTGACGAGCTCCTCTTCGGCCGGCGCCCTGTGAAAATTGAAGGTCATATAACCGACACGCCCAGTCGGCAGGTCGAGGACGTCCAGATTTTGCACCATCGCATTGGCGAAATCGGCAGTCGTCATCGAAATAGCACGACTCGCTGCGGCGCCGAGATCCAGCACCACGAAATTATGCGTTTCTCCATTAGCAGATGGAAATAACCCGGCATTCAAAATATCAACGCCCGCTTGTGTCGGGTCATTGATATCAACGCCGTCAACCTCGAGAATTCGTGCGCCGCGTTTCAGGTCGACAGCACCCGCCGGCGAGTTTGGCTCGGAATAAACAACAACCGCTTCGCGCGGTGGCACACTCGAAAGCAAAACGAATCTCACACCGTAACCCGACGATACGCCGCCCTGTGACAGCTGAAAGTATTCCTCAGAGTCATACGTAAAATGGAACTTGTCTTTAAGCGCGCCAGAGGGCGATAGCGCTGTGGTGCGCAGTTCAGCAAAGTAATCGAGCGTGTCGTTAAACAGCCCCGGATCCTGATCGACAATTTCGTCGTACCAGAGGTAAATCTCGTCGCTTAGTGAGCGCAGAAAGTTATTCTCATCCAGGATTGTGCCGGCGACGTCCAGAAAAGGCTGCCCCGTCCATGGATCGATTCCGTCTCTGGGGTTCACACATTGTGCATAGAAGGTATTGGCATCGAGAAAAACGCCCGGCTGCCAGTCTGAATCACCTCCGGGGGGCGGGACGCCGAGTCCACCGCCACCACCACCGCTGCTGCCACCGCAAGCGGTCATCATGGCCAGGCTCGAAAACAGGAAAAGGGTGCGTACCCGATAGAAATTCATAGAGTGCTCTGTCGTGTTTGGTTCGTCGATAGGTAACGATAATGATACCCACTTACCTGATCGACCGACACTGTCACACTAGGCCGACAGGTGATAGCGGACGTGCATTATGTGGAGCGGGTGAAGGGAATCGAACCCTCATTCTCAGCTTGGGAAGCTGATGTTCTACCGTTGAACTACACCCGCTAATCAGTAGCTCCAACAGTGTACCTAGGGCATCGACCGTTACCAATAGTCCCTTTTGACCGTCCCTCGGTAGAGGAATGGCTTACCAGGTCACCTGGAATCCCAGGCTGATCATCAGGCCGCGCGGCAATTTGTCGCCGCCGATACGAACCGTGTCCAACGCCGATGACACGTCGAAATTCAGGAATCGGAAGGCGGTCAGGCCCGCGCCGACATATTTGAGCTCCGTGCCCGCCAGATTTTCTCGGTAACCGAGGCGAATATCCTGAACCCAGCGCGAGTCAAGCAAGAAGCCTGTGCTTAGCGTCAGCCACTGGAATTCGTCGCCGAGCGGATCCGTGGCAGGATCCGCGTCGACGCCGATATGCGCCGACCAACGTCGGTCTCGGCCGAAATAGGATCCTTCCAGCTTGACCTGGAGATCCATCTTGTAAGTCCGGTCACGTTCGAGGAACTCGATGATTTTTTCGGTGCTGTATGGGTTGAGGTCGATGCTGGGAAACTTGAATTTCGGTTCGTTGAGATTGGTCACCTGGACGCCAAGCTGGTAACGGTTGCTGACCCACAGAGCGCCGAAGTCCAACCCAACGTTGGTGTCGCTGCGAAATTCTCCGTCGCGAATTTGATCGAACAATTCCTCGGAGTCCGTGATGTCGCCAAAGCGAATGCTGATGCGGCCCAGTTCCTTGTGGTAGGCGTGGCCTCGAACACCGAGGAAAAGGTCGCCAGATTCACTGGACCGTGCGAGGCGGCTATAGCCGGTGCTCAGTTCCGTCGTGCGCGTCGATTTCGCGATGATCGAACTGTCATTATTGATGCCGAGACCAAACCCGTTCGTTTCAGGGTCGTGATACAGCTGCAAGTGGCGTGATACAGGCAGCTGGGTTGGTCTGTTTCCCGGTAGCTGTGCGAGCCAATCATCGAGTGCCTCGCGGGCGGCATCCGCGTCAAACTCAATTTGATCCACGATGCCGAATGCTTTCGTCGATCCCGAGTAGTTGAGGCCGAACGTCCACGCACCGCCGAAGTACTCAGTGCCGGCGACGAAGGGCAAGTCTACCGCGACCCATGCCTTACCGTAGCCCTCGGCGCGAATGACGGCGCCGATTGCGACCTGGCGAGCGACCTCTTCGGAAACGGCGCGAATCCCGTCCAGCACATCCGGATCGAGACTGTCCCAGATCTCGCCCAGGTCGATCCCGCCGTCCGGTTTGTCTCCGGGATCCTGACCGGGCCCGCCGTCGCTTCCCGGATCGCTCGGATCGTATCCCTTGGTGATTTCGTCATAGAAATCCCACAGTTCCTGGATATTGCCGTACTCCAACCCGGCCGACGCCGAGAAGACGACGCCCCGCGCGCGCGCCTCGCGGCCCCTCGCAAGATCGGCCGCGGCCGCCGCCGGGTTAGTGGATGCGGATTGAATTCGCTGACCGTGCGTGACATCGCCGAAGGTCAGGTTGGCTCCTGGCGGCTGATAGACGGGTCCGGCGGTTGCCGATGATGCGAGCAATATCGAGGCCACCAGGAAGAAAGATTTGAGCGAATTGTTTCCGTACATCTGCAATCCAGCGTTGCGATAAACTCCAAGCAGCCAAGTCTGCCATAAACTCCGAAGTTCGGGTATCCCGTTGCCAGCAGCAACGCGCTGGAGGTTGCCGTTCCTGGGCTATGCTATGGTCGAGGGCTCCCGAGCCTTAGCGTACATTAGCAGTGCAAGTTGAATAACATGCGACTGCCAAATACCAATAACTGACAGGAATCCCTAATGACAAAGAAAGTTCTAGTTGTTCTTACATCGCATGACCAGCTCGGTGATACCGGACATAAAACGGGATTCTGGCTTGAGGAACTGGCCGCACCGTACTACACATTCAAAGACGCAGGTGTTGAACTAACGTTGGCGTCTCCCAAAGGTGGTCGGCCGCCTCTTGACCCAAAAAGCGATGACCCTTCTGCCCAAACAGATGCAACTCGCCGCTTCAAGGACGACGCTGTTGCAAACGAGCAGATGGCGAACACAGTGAAGCTCTCAGAGGTTAGCGCCGTCGACTATGACGCGATCTTTTATCCTGGGGGGCACGGTCCTCTCTGGGATCTGGTTTCGGACCAAAGCTCCATCGGTCTAATAGAGGACTTTTGGTCAGCTGAAAAACCTGTCTCCAGCGTCTGCCACGCTCCCATCGTTTTGGCGAACGCAAGGGACTCCTCTGGTGAATTAATCGTAAAAGATCGTGAAGTCACAGGCTTTACCAACAGCGAGGAAGACGGCGTAGGTTTAACCGAGATCGTTCCAATGCTGGTCGAAGACACCATGATCAGGCTCGGTGCCAAATATTCGAAAGCTGGGGATTGGGAAGTCTATACCCGGCAGGATGGCAACTTGATCACCGGACAAAACCCTGCCTCGTCCGAACAGGTGGCTCAATTGGTTCTGAAGGCAATCGGTGTGTGACAAACGACCAAATTCCTGCTCGGATAAAGGATGCGATCGGTATTGAGTACGGGCTCGACTTCGGTATAAGCATTATCGGCAACCAATAATCTCCAGCCAGGAATACGAAGGAACCCAGCATTCCAGCTAGGGCATCCGCTAGTTCGTCGGCGCTATTGTCGCCACGACCTGGTAGTTAATGTTGACAGGGGGCAGACCAACCACTTCCCGATCACGATTGACGTTGGCGAGCATGGCAAGCTCAAGCTCGGCAAAGCGCGGATCGGAAGCCAGCGGTTCCAATTGTGGAATGACTTTCGTCGGTTTGCCCCAAGGGCTCCATCCATTCTCCACGGCGTCCTGCAGCATCAGAATTGACGCATCGATATCACCCAGCATGGCGTATGCGATGGCGTGATTCCCGTCAGTGCCGGAATTGTCGACACCTTGCTCATCAAGGCTGGCAAAGTGCCGCTCGATAAAATCCATGGCTTCATTGAAACGTTGCTCGTTTCCCGTCTTGGAATAGGCCAGCGCAACTTCCGCCATGATTGTATAACCGTACGCATCGCTGCCGTTTTCCGATGCGAATGTCGACAGCGTGGGCCACCGCTCCTCAAGGAAGCTAACGACATCCTTGTATCGTTCTTCCTGGTTCAGCAGGTAAAAGTAGCTTTCCGGATACCCTGACGTTGCCTGTTCATACGCCAGGGCCAGCCCTTCTTCCTTGCGGCCGGACTGGTACAACGCCGACGGCCTCAAGTACAACGATCCCTCGTCGACCGCCCTTTCAAACTGCAGCGTGCTCATCAGGCCAACGCTCAGGAATATTTTAGCGACGCCGCTCATCTCTCCCGACTCACTGCGAAGTTCCATCTGTTGCAATCCTTCGCCATTGCGCCCGGAATACAGCAGGTTAACGGCGCGCGCCATGTAGAGATCCGGGTTCGCGGGATCGAACGATTCCATCCGCTTCAGCAGTTCGTTTGCCTTGTCCTGGGCACCGAATGCGTTGAACGTCATCATCGCGTTACTGAATGCGGGTCGATACAACGGATCTCGTTCAACAAGATCACTCAGAATCTCCATGGATCCCTTGTGGTCGCCTACGTAGCTGAGCGCTGTTTGCAACCAGTTACCCGCGTCGATCAGGTTCGGGTTGATGGACAGGGCTTTGGTCAGATGGTCAATCGCGATCTCGGCCTCAGCGGGCGTTCTGCTGTAGTAAAGGCCCAGCGCGGCATAGCCTTCCGCGAGGTTTTCATCAAGCGCCAGCGATTGGTCGATAAAACGCTTGCCACGCCGGTTGGATTCATTGTGCGGAATGTCGCCATACTGCTGTTCCGATAACAACATCGTCGCTATCCCTCGCTGCGCGAAGGCCGGTGCGTAATTCGAATCCAGCTGGATGGCTTTGTCGAGTTCGGTGATCGCCGCTTCTATTTCAGAACGCTTGCGCGTGTATATACGCTGCTTGGCGCGCAGGTATAAGTCATAAACAACGGGATTGGTACGCTTCGCTTCGACAACAACGATACTTTCGTCGTTCAGGAGTTGGCTCTTCAGTTGCCGCAATATTTCAGTGGCAATTTCATCCTGAATGGCGAATACGTCGGTGAGTTCGCGATCATAGGTTTCGGACCAAAGATGAAATCCGTTATCGACCTGGATCAGCTGCGCGGTGATGCGCACCTGGGTGCCTGCCTTGCGCACCGAACCTTCCAGAATGTGATTAACGCCTAACGCATCACCAATTCGGCGCAGATCGTCGTTCTGGCCTTTGAAAGCAAACGAGGATGTGCGCCCGGCCACCTTCAGGCTTTTTTCTGATGCAAGCGAGTTCAGGATTTCCTCGGTGATGCCATCGGAAAAGAAATCCTGCTCCTCATCCGAACTCATGTTCACGAACGGCAGCACCGCGATCGATTTTTCGCCCTCGGCGATGGCGGCAACTGTTTCGTCTTCCGCAGCATCGGGCCCGCCCATTTGACGATCAATGAGCAGCAAGGCAACGGCTACCACGAGTGACGCCGTAATGATGTAGTTAAGCTTGCGGCCAGTATGAGTCACGATGGAACCGGAGCGGTCGACTTCGGATTCCTTCTTTATGCCTTCGGGCGTCAGCTCAAACGCCCAGGCGAACAAGAGTACCGGAACAAGACCAATGGCAAGAATGACGAAAACCAATTTCGGTGCCCATGCCGGAACCTCGAAAATCGGCGCGACGACGTCGACGATTTGAAGCAGTACCCATGACGCGACACCGTAGGCTATAGCCACGCGAATAACGTTACGACGACTCAGTTCATTGAAGACATTCATTGGGCGCGCCTTGTGGGCTCGACTATCAGCGCTCGATCATACCAATTCTTAGGGTCCGGACGAACGCGATTATGGAGCGGGTGAAGGGAATCGAACCCTCATTCTCAGCTTGGGAAGCTGATGTTCTACCGTTGAACTACACCCGCAAATCAGGGAGTTAGCTCTCACCTTCGCCTAAGTGAGCATAGAAGTGAGAGTACTCAAATTCTAAGCGATTCTGAGGCAACTAGAGAAGAGATCGCGTAATTCTGCTGCTACAACGCAATGCTCGCCCTCGCAACTGGCGCCGAGCCTATCCCATTCTGTAGATATTTGGCAGTTCCGCGAGTCGAGGAATAGGTGAACAGAGCATAGAGTTTTGACTGCTCACCTTGACTTATACATATATTGTGCATATCTTCCATGAGAATTGAATGGGATCCGGCCAAAGCGAAGTCGAATCTCGGCAAGCACGGGATCAGCTTTTCCGACGTGGAGCCTGCTTTCTATGATGAGTTTGCCCTTTCGATGCCGGACCCGTTCTCGATTGCAGAAGAGCGGTTTGTCCTGGTTGGTCGTGACGCCTTGAACAGAGTACTGACCATCGCATACACGTACAGAGGCGTACATATCCGGGTCATCTCCGCGCGACCAGCAACCAACGCGGAACGCAGAACTTATGAGAAAGGAATACGACCTTAGCAAGGCGAAACGCGGCCCGGCGTTAAAGCCAACGGGTAAAACGAGGATTACGATCTATCTCGATGACGACGTGATCGAAGCGTATCGGAAAATGGGTGACGAGCATGGCCGTGGATATCAGACGCTGATCAACGAAGCGCTACGCCAAACCCTCGGCACTAGCCAGCGTCCCGTTGACGCCAGAACGCTCAGACAAATCCTGCGAGAAGAGCTAAAGAAAGCGGGATGATATCCCGTTCGCAAATCGGCAAGTTACGTCTCGCTCAGGTCTGGCTGAGCATAAAAGTGAGCGTACTGGGATTCTAAGCGATTCTGAAGCCCAGAGAGAAGAGATTGGATGAAGGAAGCCGAATAATCATCACGTACATCTGCATCGTCTTTCATTCCATTCTCGCGAATGACTCTCCAAGCTCTATTCTA
>Ga0316191_10004238_pt1 | contig 10677 bp, 7 predicted proteins | sample Eddworburr2cm_MG_FD_204928 | JGI IMG/M metagenome (GOLD analysis project Ga0316191, IMG submission 204928) | Coastal sediment microbial communities from Maine, United States - Eddy worm burrow 2 cm | ecosystem: Environmental > Aquatic > Marine > Coastal > Sediment | place: USA: Maine | collected... | reverse complement strand
TCCCATGAAATCCGGGTCATTCCCACAGAGATCGGCGGCGGGTTTGGCGGCAAAACGGCCGTTTACCTGGAAGCCATCGCGCTGATGCTGTCAAAACAGTCTGGTCGACCGGTACGAATGAAAATGTCCCGCGAAGAGGTTTTCCGCTGTGCCGGCCCTGGTGCCGCCAGTAAAAGCCGGATTCGCATCGGCGCCCGACGCGACGGCACCATAACCGCGATGGAAGCACAGCTCGCCTATGAAGCCGGCGCGTTTCCCGGCGCGCCGCTCGGCGGCGGGATGCGCTGCCTGTTTGGCGCTTATGATGTAGCCAATGTCCGAGTCGAGGGCTACAGCGTGGTGGTCAACAAACCCAAGGTCAGGGCCTATCGTGGACCCGGTGCCCCACAGGCGGTATTCGGATCTGAAAGCTTATTGAATGAACTCGCCGCTGAACTCGGCATGGACCCGATCGAATTCCGTCTGAAGAATGCCGTTCGCAACGGCAGCGAAACAGCCGCCGGTAAATTCCACCAGATCGGTTTTGTTGAATGCCTTGAGGCCGCCAGGCATTCGGACCACTACCAGTCAACGCTGGGTCCCAACCAGGGTCGTGCTGTTGTCGCTGGCTTCTGGCGCAATGCCGGCGGCAATTCCAGCGCAAGCATCCATATGCATCGCAACGGCTTTGCGTCCGTCTCTACCGGCTCGGCTGATCTTTCCGGCACCCGCACCGCTCTCGGCATGATCGCCGCTGAGGCACTGGGTATACCGCTGGAGCACGTGCATACCCAGGTGGGGGACACCGAAAGTGTCGGGATGACCGGCGTCAGCGGTGGCAGCCGCACGGTGAACGCCACCGGTCAGGCGGTAAACCTGGCAGCCCAGGAGATCATCGATCAAGCCAAACAGCGTGCCGCATCCGGCTGGAACGTACTGCCTGGCCAGGTCGAATGGCAGGCGGGCAAAGTGGTCAATACCACCCGGGACGAAGCACTGACGCTGCGAGAAATCACCCGGCAGGCCATGGCAACGGGCGGTCCGCTGGCTGCAAATGCCAGTGTCGATGTCACCGGTGGTGAAGGACCGAGTTTTGCCGTACACCTGTGCGATGTCGAGGTAGATGAAGAAACAGGCAGGGCCACTGTGGTCCGCTATACGGCCATCCAGGATGCAGGCTGTGCTGTGCATCCACCCTCTGTGGAAGGCCAACTCCAGGGCGGGGCATCACAAGGCATCGGCTGGGCGTTGAACGAAGCATTCATCTACAACGACGATGGCAAGCTTGAGAACGCCAGCTTCCTCGACTATCGGATGCCGGTGACGTCCGACCTGCCAATGATCGACACCATCATCGTCGAGGTTCCGAATGAGCGACACCCATTTGGGGTTCGCGGTGTCGGCGAGGCACCCATTATTCCTCCGCTCGCCGCTGTCGGCTCAGCGATCAGCAACGCGCTTGGTATCCCGATAACAGAACTGCCCTGCTCACCGCCGAATCTGCTCGCGGCTATCAAGCGTCGTTAATGTGTCTTTACAAGCGCAAAGAAACTCCAAAGCGGCCGAATCTCTCTTGCAACGGCTCCCTAACTCTGGCGGCATACCCAGTGAGACCGCTACTGACAAATCCCGCAGCTATAGCTTCGCGCACCGTCCATGTGTCACGTCCCCTAAGGAAGAGGATGGGAATTTTGACGGGGATATTCAGCCAACTGGCTGAGTATGGAAGCGGCTCGGTTTGCTTCTCACTTAAAGACAGATCGTAGCGGCCCCCTGTATCAGCGTCGGCAATCGCTGATCGCACTGTAGAAATCGCACGACTCCATTTGCACGCAAGTTCTTCTCAGCAGCGAATCGAGAAGTGGAGAAACAGGTTCACAAAATCTCACGGCACCATTAGTTACGCAGCCACCAAGAGAGATTCGCTATTCTGGATTCCGCGTACGATTTGCCTTACCGTCAATATGGCTCCAAGCTCTGCACCGACACTTCCACTGTGTCCGCCTGGGACTAGATCGTCTGAGCTAAGAATCACAGGGCACACGTTGATTGTAAGACACATGAAGGCTGTACTAACAAATAGAACATCAGTGGCCTGTTTGAGGGGATGACGCGTGTGAGGCACAGTCTTCGCCCCCCGTGGACCGTTCGGGTTGCGGAACGCAGCCACATCGCTGCGCTACCATCAGCATGGCTGATTTCCTCTCTGGGTTACTACTGGCTGGTGCATACCTACAGCGAAGGCTCAGGCTGCTGCTGGGCATCAGCCTCCAACCTGTGGGGAACTATCGCGACCTACAGTGCTATCCCAGCCTATATTCTGCTCCTCTCGACCTACCTCTGGCGGCAAACGCACACACTCATCGACGACCTGTGGCCAACAGACACAGCCGATATCAAAGCGCAGGTACTCAATCCGCCGCTGCTGTATCCAATCGCATTCTGCACCGTGGCCGCGACCATGGCGATCACTCAGTACGCAAGCACTTTAAAGCAACTGTCACTACTCGATAACGCCTGGCTGGATCTCTCCATGATCGTCAGCAATTTCATCACGTGGACTCTAACCGCTTGGCTGGTCAGCTCTAGAATCTTCGCGGGGATCGCCATGATGAAGCTCGGCAGCCGTTACCCCGTAAACTTGTATAAGCTCTCGGCGGTTCGACCTTTCGGACGCATGGCCATTCTCGATCTGTTGTTCGCGATGGGGATCATCGCGCTGATTCCACTGCAATCACTCGACTTCGAACTCAGATGGGACAACTACAAGGACGCGCTGTTGTTTGTGCTGCCGGTGGCGCTTGCTATGACGCTTCTACCCATGTGGGGTGTGCATCGGGCAATCCTGGAGCAGAAGGTTATAAAAGTAGAGGCGATGCAGATGCTCATCGACAACGCCGATCACGACGATCTGGTTGGAATGGAGGCGTTGCTGTCCCACAGGGATCGGATTGCGGAGTCGGTCACCTGGCCAATCGATGTAAAGCTGGCGTCCAGGATCGCGCTGTACGTAGTGTTACCGCCCATCGCCTGGAGTGCCGCGGCAATGGTCGAAATGCTCATCGAGCGGTTTATTGCAGCCTGAAACCAGGGAAGTTCGCGGTTGAACTCTGGTACAAAGGGTGGCGAACAAACAGCGCCGTGCAATTTCGTGAACTTGTTTCTCCAAATCTCGAATCGCTGCTATATGCAGATAAGAGCTCTCGCTAGAACACAGAATATGTTCATGAAAAGGCACGGCGCCTGTTACCCCGTTTACCCTAAGCAGAGCCCGGTGGTGGCTTGTTTCGAACTTGGTACCGGTAAGCTGAAGATCAGTAAAGAAAAACGTAAACCAAATAACACCAAAACCAGAAGGCTCGCACTGAGGAGACGCCTATCCATAGCTACACACAACCGATCAAAACAGAATAGCCCAGCAACTTCCGCGTCCACCTGCATCGCGGCACTTCAGGGCGACGGCAGTACCAGGCTGTCGCTTTGTTGACACCGTGAGCATCCCAACTCAATGGAATGTTGACGCCCAGTTGTTCAAAACGAGAACTGATCGACATCCTGAGTGCGTAGCGTTAATAGAATGGTGATCTGAACGGGCGCGAACGACGCAGTATCCCGGCGCTATGACTGTCAAGGATTACAGGAATAACGAACACGATGAGACAACTTTTCAGCCGCTTGGTACTAGGCAGCTTAATGCTTGCCACCGTTCCCGCTTCTGCAGGGATGGAACTCAACAACGTCATTTTTCACTTTCAGCCTGGAGAGGCAACCCGACAGGACCTTGAGGTCTATAACTCCGGCGATACGCCTTTGTATGTCGAGGTAGTGCCAACGGTCGTGTTAGCTCCCGGCGAAGTGGGTGAAGATCGCCTGCCGATCACCGACCCGCGCGAGGCCGGCCTGCTGGTTACTCCGAACAAACTCATTGTCCCCCCCGGTGCAAGCAAGTCCGTACGACTCGTCAAGCTGGCAAATACCCCTTATGAGCAGGTATTCCGCATTGCGGTTAAACCGGTCACTGCGGGTGTCGAGGCCGAACAGAGCGGTCTGAAAATCATGATCGGTTACGAAGTTCTGGCAATTATCTATCCGAACAATCCTCAGCCGGATCTTGTCGTGACCCGGCAGGGTCGAGCGCTGAACATACGCAATGTCGGTAACTCCAACGTGCTGTTACGCGAAGGCTATCAGTGCCAGACACCCGATCAACCGAGGGAAGAATGCGCCCAGTTGCCCGGCAGGAGAATGTACCCAGGTAATGAATGGCAGCTGGAACTGCCTGCGGATCTACCGGTTACTTACTACCAGAGTGCCGGAATGCGCAACTTCGTCGAATCTTACCCTTAGCCGATGTTCATCGGCTTGCCGTGGTGCGTAGCTCAACATTAGAAAAGTTCGCCCACCTCCTTGCAGGGGCAGTTGTCTGCCTGTTCAGCACCCTGGCACACCCCGCTGCCGGACAATCCAGTGGTGAAGACCGTCCGTTGTTTCGCGTTAGCCCCGAACCACCCCCGGGATTCGAAGAGCTCTCGGCAAAACAGACTACCGAAGCAGATGTTTTTTTCGGCGGCCAGTATCTCATGTCGACGTTTGTCGAGTACGACCTGTACACCGTTCAGATCATAGACCCAGTGCCCGTGGTCGAAGCGATACCAAACCTGAAAAATCCTGAATCTCTGGCTGCCCACTTGTCCGAGCCACTAGCCACTAATGCCGACCGAATATGCAGCTCGCGGGTACGCGATGGTTGTGGCAGTTTACGTCCCGAGACGGTCGACGTAATTTTCGACGACAGCAACTTCCGGCTGGATCTGTTTGTCAGCCCTGATGAGCTGCTCATTCATCACATAGAACGAGAACGTTATCTGCCGCCGGCTAACGGTGATCCCTCGATGTTGCACAATCTGCGCTTGAGTCTGTCCGGGACAGGTAGTGATGGGCGTTACAACCTCAGCAGCGAGAGCTTCCTGGCTCGGGGCGAATCCCGAATGCGCGCACGCTATGGAGTTTCCGATGATGGGGCATCCCTCTACGAGTTGGCCTGGCAGCGCGACGATGAGGACGTTGAGTATGAAGTTGGCAGCTTTCGTACCATAGGCCGGAATCTGTCGTTTACCAGCGACCTCGACGTGTTGGGGATACGGGTAGCTACCTCTACCAAGCGTCGAATCGATCTGGATCAGACGACGGGCACACCGCTATTCGTTTTTCTGCCTGAGCGTAGTCGCGTCGATGTATTCCGGAATGACGAACTCATCGACTCGAGATTTTACGACGCAGGAAATCAGCAGATCGACACCAGCGGCTTCCCTGATGGGGCTTACAACGTCGAATTGCGAATTACCGGCAGTAGCGGAACTGAGCACCGAGACAGCCAGTTTTTTGTGCGCAGCGAAAGCATGCCACCGCCCGGCGAAACACAAGCCTACCTTGAGGTTGGCGGAGTGATGAACACCCTCGATCAGCGCGTTCCTGAGATGGAAGGCGAACAGTGGCTGCGTGCCGGTTTCAGCAGTCGGCTCCGCCAGAACCTGTCAATGGACAACGAAATCGCCTTCGCCGGGGGCACCGGCATTCTCCAGAGTGGTGTCCTGCAGCTGTTTCGCAACTGGCACCTCTATACCGGCGCGTTAGTGAGCAGCGACGCGGACTATGGCTTTGCGTTTCGAGGTGGTTTTCAACAGGGTGACATCACCGGCAACATGGATTTTCGTAAAGTCGTCTCCTCACAGGATGCGGTGCCTTACGATGAGTTCACGCTGGTGGGCGAGTCTTATACACAGGGGTCAGCAACGCTTGCGTTCCCACTTGGCAAAAACCGTCTGCTGCTACGGGGCCGGATTAACAAACGCCGCGACAACAACATCAAAAGCCTGGGGTTCTCCTACTGGGGTGAATTGTTTCGTCGCGGCACGCTGTTGACCAACTTCAATATCGATGGCGCTTACGCCAGCCAGCGCAGCTGGATTCAAGCTGGAGTGGAATTTCGCTGGCAGCGTGAGCAGAATTCCACCAGCTTCCGACCGCGCCTACGTCATGAACAGCGCGAAGACGACGGTGATCGCACAACTGCGCTGATCGACGGACGCTGGAACAGCATGGCTGAAGTAAAAGGTCTGGGCGAAGTCCATCGTTCCATGTATGTCACCCACGATGCCGATCGATCGAGTATCGGCGCACGCTTTGTCCCTCGAGAACATCCCTACGCCGATGCTGAGATTGGCTATCAGCGCTCCGATCGTTCGTCTGACATATTCTACGCAATGAATAACCGCATGAGCGTGGTGAGCACCAATGGTCAGACCACGTTTGGCGACGGCGGCAACGATGCCGGCGCGGTGCTTGTCCATGTGACGGGCGATCTGCGCGGCAAATTCGAAATCCTGGTGGACAACCGAGTGGTCGGGTACGCAGAGGCAAATGTCGCGAACGTAATTTCGCTACGGCCATATGAGACCTACCGCGTCAAGATCCGTCCGATTGGCGATAAGATCATCGGCTTCGATCAAAGCACACACGAGGTGACCCTGTATCCTGGAAACGTCGAAATACTCGAATTCACCGCGAGACAACTGACCGTGTTGATTGGGCAAGCTGTCTACGCGGATGGTCGGCCAGTGGCTGCTGCCAGGTTTGCCAATGTGGAAGGATACGGAGCGACTGACCAAAGCGGCTGGTTTCAGATAGAGTTCGCCCACCGGGATCCTCTGAGGTTGAAACCGAGAGGTGGGGAACCTTCGTGTCAGATCGATATGCCGGACCTCTATGCAGACCAGGACCTGGCGGTACTCGGCGAATTGGTTTGCCGGCCTATTCAGGACCCACAGTAAGCTGCAGCGTCCCCGAGTACTGCCCACCTGGCGCGCTTTGCACACTGGATGGGTCGATAACGATTGTCATCATCGTCAACGGAGGGCGGCAGTCGCCGTTCGGTCGCGGCGGCCGCGCCATGAAGCCACTGCGAGCGACACCCGGCACCAAGGCCCGACCACGACTGGCGCCCCGACCGCTGGCATAGACTTCATAGTCGATTTCCGACGCGGCACCAGCGCCACTGCTCAGCACAAACGCACCCGCGGCCCCGCTGCCCAGCGCTGTCAGCTGAAATGGACCGGCTGGATCTGAGCTGACGCAGAACCGGGTGCGCTGCTGAATTCGCCTGACAGTGGGCGCAACTTCGCCAAGATCAACATCTTCCAGTTGGGTGATTGTCAGCTCGGCAGCGTGCAACGGCTGCATGCCCGATAGACCAGACACCAGCAGCGCTAAGATAGCTATCAGGCGGGATTTGACCATCCAGGCTATGCCTATTCGGGAATGAGCATCAGACTCAAGGTACCCGTATACACACCGCCTGCGCCAGACAGCTGTGCTTCCGGGACTTCAATGGAGATATTGGCGTTTTCCGCGCCGCAAGTGAAGATCATATTGAAGAAGTAGAACAAGCCAAAACTGTTCTGATTGGTCAGCGCCACACCGGCAGTGAGCTCCTGGCGACCTGTTGTTCCGGTCTGATCGTTGAAGAATGCCCGGTAATTCATCTGGCTCGGGCCATTACTCAGCGTGAACGCGGCCGGATCACCTGGCTCTCCATCCCCACTGGCGAGGATGCGGTAGGTTCCCGCGCTGCTGAACAGCGGCACGCCGGTACGGCCTATGCAGATGTTGTCATTGGCTGCAAGCGCACCAGAGCCACCCCAGACACCCAATGGCATATCTGACAGCCCATTGATGCGTACATTCAGTCCCTGCACGTAGGTGAGGTCCACACTGCCGGTTGTGTCAGGTCCGGTACTGCCCTGGACCGCCGCATAGCCAGCAGCCGGGTATAAACCTGCGAGTAAGACTATCGAGAAAAACAAAAACCGCAGGGCGAGAGGAACGTATCCCTCGCAACTGCGGCTATGAGTCAAGGCATCCATGCCTCTACGTTGTACCTGTTCGCTTTCTAGTTGGGCGCAACCAGCAAGGTCAAGGTGCCGGAGTAAACTGCGGCTGGCAATGCCGATGCGTCGGCCGCTGCAACCGTCACATCGATTGTGGCGTTGTCGGCTCCGAAAGTGACGCAATCGTCGTCATCTTCCGCTGCATTGGTCCTGGAAAGAGCCACTCCGGAGGCCAGTGAACTGGAACCGGTGCCATCATCATAGTTAACTGAGTAGTTAACTGAGTTCGTGCCATCGGTAAGTTGGAAAGCGTTGGCAGCGCCACTACCGGTCGCGGTGATCAGATAGTCGCCACCACCATTGCGATAGATACAGGCATCCGAAGTACCGGTCACATCTGTGCCGCCAAATGGCGGTAGATTGATGTCTACCAGATTCGAAATCTTGACTTCGTCGTTCACCGTCAGCGAAATGTCCAGGTCACCCGATGAGGTGAATCCCGTTGTACCCTGCGTGGCGGCAAAACCGCCGGTGGCTACAGCGGCCAGAACGCCGCCTAAGGCTACCTGACGAATTGCATGACCTAGTTTCGGTCTCATTCTTTGATACTCCATGATGTTTGAGAATAAGTCTCAGCTGGTGGTGATCTTGGTGATCCTGCACCAATAGCTTCCGGAAATTTAAGGCAATCTCAGGACTTACGTCGTGATCAGGGTCATTATTTGCCAAAGCTTTGACGCGCGGGAACCCGCATCCAGCCCGATATGAGACAGGGATCACACAGCAACCTCGGGTCGTCGGCGAGGACAGGAATTCTGACGGGGCTATTCAGCTGACTGGCTGAGCATCGAAGCGGCGCGGTTTGCTTCTCACTTACAGACAGATCGTAGCGGTCCCTGTGTCAGCGTCGGCAGTCGCTGATTGCTGGCACCGGGTAGGGCAGACGTTTTACCGCCGGAGATACTCATCTGGGGAATGTCTGAGATTAAATCGTCGCTGCCAGCCGCAGATCATTGCGCTGCTGGTGCGTGAAGCATCAGGCGTGGAGTGAGTGAATCGCTTTCAGCTCATAGATAACTCTCTGATTAGCCGGGGAAATATGGCTCCGCCTGTTGTGCTCAACCGGCAACCACGTTGCAGCGCCCGCGGCTTTGCGATTGAACCCGCTGCTTAACGAATCAGAACTCCAATCCCTCAGGCACACCTGGGGTGTGAACCTGTTGCAGCTTTGCCATCACCTCTGCCGCTCTCGCCTGCTGATCGGGTGTCTTAGTCGACATGCCGAAACCCATCTGCGACGCATATTCCCGATTGTTAACAACGAACTGAGGATAGTCGTCATAGCGGCAGGTCTGGGCCAGCTTCAACAGATCATCCTCAGTGATGATCTCGCGCATCTCCTGCCAGCGTCCGTCCAGCGACAACTTATGTAAACGCATGCCCAGGTCTTCCAATCCATGCATGCGCAACACGTGGTGATAACTTCTGGTCGATCCATAGAACGACAGCGGTTGCCGAAAGCTGTCGAGCGCTTTGCTGATCTGCTCATCGTTCTCGCCAAGCGCCAGATAGCCGCTGGCGGCAACATCAATGTCGTCCCAGGTGCGCCCCGAACGCTCCAGACCAATTTTCACATTGGGCAGCACCGTCTCGCGCATGTACTGGTCGGTCATGATGCCGCCATGAGGCAAAATCCCGTCGGCGACCTCGCCCGCAACACGAGCCATAGCGGGACCCACCACTGCCAGATAAACCTTCGGCTTCGGAAAATCGATGGGGCCCGGATTGAAGTTGGGCGTCATCAGTGTGTAGCGATACTCTTTGCCCAGGAAATCCGCGGGCGTGCCGTCCTGCCAGGAGTCCCAGATGGCTTTCATCATCTGGATATACTCTTTCATGCGTGGCGCCGCCGCGGACCAGGTGCCACCGAAGCGACGTACGTTGTGCCCTTTCACCTGTGAGCCAAGACCAATACTGAACCGGCCTTTGGCCAGACGTTGAATGTCCCAGGCTTCCATTGCCAGCACCATGGGACTACGCGGGAACGCGATGGTTACCGACGTCATGAGTTCGATCCGCGCTGTAGCATTGGCGGCAAGCGCCATGGTCAGAATCGAGTCGTGGGCCAGTTCGCCGCAGGTGACTATGTCGTAGCCCGCCGCCTCCGCTGCCAGTCCGCGCTCACCGGCCTCATCGGGCCAACCACCAATCCCAGTTACAAGCTTCATAGTCATCTCCCCTCTTTAGTGTATCTTTCACCTCTCCAGCGCGTCTTTCACCTCTCCAGCGCGTCTTTTATCGCTACACCGTTCACAACTGCATCCCAGATCACACTGTTCGCTGGAGAAGACCTATCGCAGCGTCAGGTGCAGACCTCGGCAAACACGGCTATACACCATGAACCGACTTAAACCTGCAGCTTCAATGGCAGCGATCTCAGGCGTTGACCGGTTGCGGCGAACACTGCATTGGCGACCGCCGGTGCAATCGGCGGCAGGCCCGGTTCGCCGACGCCGGTCGGTTCGGTGCCACTGTCGACGATGATCACTTCCACAGCCGGTGCTTCGTTCATACGCAGAATGGGATAGTCGTGGAAATTACTTTCCCGGATCGCACCACCTTCGAGGTCGAGGTTGCCGTACAACGCAGCGGTGAGTCCGAACATGATACTGCCTTCCATCTGCGCCCGCACAACATCAGGGTTCACAGCAATGCCGCAATCGACCACACAGGTCACCTTGTGGACACGGACCTTGCCGTTGTCGATGGAGACTTCGGCAATTTCAGCGACGTCGGTGGCGAAGGAATGGTG
>Ga0316191_10004237_pt1 | contig 10678 bp, 9 predicted proteins | sample Eddworburr2cm_MG_FD_204928 | JGI IMG/M metagenome (GOLD analysis project Ga0316191, IMG submission 204928) | Coastal sediment microbial communities from Maine, United States - Eddy worm burrow 2 cm | ecosystem: Environmental > Aquatic > Marine > Coastal > Sediment | place: USA: Maine | collected... | reverse complement strand
TATTTTATTTCATATAAAATTAAGAATTATTGCTTAATATCTCCCTTTTTTTTATAAAATGTTACCTTTGGCAAAATTTGCATCTTTTGAGCAAACAGAATATCATTAAAATCTATGAGCAGCTTGTTCAAAAAAAACAAATTGTTCAGTTGTTATCAAAGGAAAAATCCCAATTTCAAATTACGAATTTGGTTGGATCGTCATTGTCTTTTCTTATTTCTGAAAGTTTTAAAAAGGTTAAAAAACCATTCCTTATAATCTTAAATGATAAGGAAGAAGCTGCTTATTATTTAAACGATCTGGAACAACTTTTGAACGACAAAGATGTGCTATTTTACCCAGGTTCATATAGAAGACCTTATCAAATTGAAGAAACCGATAACGTAAATGTATTATTGCGTTCAGAAGTCTTAAATCGTATAAATTCGCGCAAAAAACCAGCCCTTATTGTAACCTATCCGGATGCCTTATTTGAGCAGGTAGTAACTAAGGCAGAGCTGAATAGAAATACGTTAAAAATAAATTTAAAAGACAATTTAAGTCTGGATTTCGTGAATGAAGTGTTGTTTGAATACAGCTTTAACAGAGTTGATTTTGTAACTGAGCCAGGTGAATTTTCCGTACGTGGTGGAATTATAGATGTCTTTTCATTTTCCCATGACGAACCTTACCGCATCGAATTCTTTGGTGATGAGGTTGATAGTATTCGGACTTTTGATGTTGAAACTCAGTTGTCAACCGAAAAACTTTCCGAAATTAGTATTATGCCCAATGTTGAAAACAAAACATTGGATGAAAAACGGGAAAGTTTTTTAAAATACATCTCGTCAAAAACAGTTGTTTTTACAAAAAGTGTTGACTTGCTTTTAAGTAGATTAGATAAGCTTTTTGTGAAGGCAGAAGAAGCTTTTAAAGATTTGTCTTCTCCATTAATTCATGCTGAACCAACCACTTTGTTTTGCAATGGAAATCTGGTAAAAAAGGAATTGAATGATTTTTCTTTGGCTGAAATAATAACTGTTGGCCATGTTGAATCTGCATTTACAACTTTTAAAGAAATTTCAAATGAAATTCACCAAGACCAAATTAAATTCAATACAAAACCTCAACCCTCATTTAACAAGCAATTCGATTTGCTTATTGAAAATTTACAAAGAAATACAGAAGAAGGCTACAAAAACTACCTATTTTGTGATTCTCAAAAACAGGCCCAACGGTTTCACGACATCTTTGATGAAGTTGAGCAGGAAATAGTCTACAAAACAATTGTTTTTCCATTGTATCAAGGGTTTATTGATGTAGACAATAAATTAGTCTGTTACACCGATCATCAAATTTTTGAGCGTTATCATAAATTCCGACTAAAAAACGGATATGCTAAAAAACAAGCCATCACTTTAAAAGAACTGACAAATCTAGAAATTGGAGATTATGTAGCTCATATAGATCATGGTATTGGAAAATTTGGCGGACTTCAAAAAATAGATGTTGAAGGGAAAAAGCAAGAAGCTATAAAATTAGTTTATGGAGATAGAGATATCTTATATATCAGTATTCATTCCCTTCATAAAATTTCAAAATATAACGGCAAGGATGGCAAAGCACCTAAATTGTATAAATTGGGTTCTGGTGCCTGGAAAAAATTAAAACAAAAGACAAAATCTCGCATCAAACATATTGCCTACAATCTTATTGAATTGTATGCAAAGCGTAAAATGCAAAAAGGATTTCAATACCACCCTGATAGTTATTTACAACATGAGCTTGAGGCAAGTTTTTTATATGAAGATACCCCCGATCAATTTTCATCAACTCAGGATGTTAAAAACGATATGGAAAGTGAACAACCAATGGATCGGTTGGTGTGTGGTGATGTTGGATTTGGGAAAACTGAAGTCGCAATTAGAGCAGCTTTTAAAGCTGTTGATAATGGAAAACAGGTTGCTATTTTAGTGCCAACAACTATATTGGCTTTTCAGCATTTTAAAACCTTAACTGAACGATTAAACGATTTTCCGGTAGTGGTGGATTATTTAAACCGATTTAGAACCGCAAAACAACGTAAAGGTGTTTTAGAAGGATTGGCCGATGGGTCTATTGACATTGTTATAGGCACCCATCAACTAACAAATCCTGTCATAAAATATAAAGATTTAGGATTGCTCATTGTAGATGAAGAACAGAAATTTGGAGTAGCTGTAAAAGATAAACTGAAAACTTTAAAAGAAAATATTGATACTTTAACATTAACCGCAACTCCAATACCACGAACCTTACAGTTCTCTTTAATGGCAGCAAGAGATTTATCGGTCATAAATACACCTCCCCCAAATCGTTATCCTATAGAAAGTAATGTCACTCGTTTTAATGAAGAATTGATTCGTGACGCTATTCGGTATGAGATTCAGCGTGGAGGACAGATCTTCTTTATCCATAACAGAATTGAAAACATCAAAGAAATCGCTGGATTGATACAGCGTCTGGTCCCCGACGCTAAAATTGGTATAGGTCATGGGCAAATGGAAGGTAGGAAACTGGAGCAATTAATGCTTTCTTTTATAAATAATGAATTTGATGTATTAGTATCAACTACTATTGTTGAAAGTGGCTTAGATGTCCCCAATGCCAATACTATTTTTATCAATAATGCAAATAATTTTGGATTGTCCGACTTACATCAAATGCGAGGTAGAGTTGGACGTTCTAATAAAAAAGCTTTTTGTTATTTTATAACTCCTCCTTATCATATGATGACAGATGATGCCAGGAAAAGAATACAAACGATTGAACAGTTTACCGATTTAGGAAGTGGTATAAACATTGCCATGAAAGATTTGGAAATTCGTGGTGCAGGTGATTTATTAGGTGGTGAACAAAGTGGATTTATCAATGATATTGGATTTGAAACCTATCAAAAAATATTGAATGAGGCCATTGAAGAATTGAAAGAAAATGAGTTCAAAGAACTGTACAAGGATCGTTCAGGCAAAGCAAAAGAATATGTAAAAGAAATTCAAATGGATACGGATTTTGAACTATTATTTCCTGATGACTATATCAACATCATTTCAGAACGATTGAATTTATACAATCAATTGAGTACCCTTAAATCAGAGGAAGAATTAGTAACTTTTGAATCTGAATTGACCGACCGATTTGGAGAACTTCCAACTCAGGTTGTAGATTTATTAAACAGTGTTCGCATAAAATGGGTAGCTAAAAAGTTGGGATTTGAACGTCTTATTTTAAAACAGTCTAAAATAATAGGCTATTTTATTTCTGACCAGCAAAGTTCTTATTATCAAACTCCTATATTCACCAAAGTGTTGAATTTTGTACAGCACCATAGAAAACTTTGCACAATGAAAGAAAAGGAAACCAAAAGTGGTTTGCGCTTATTGCTGACTATTGAACATATCACTTCCGTTGATAAGGCTTTAGAAATACTTAAAAAAATTTAATGGATTCGTTGTTAATATAAAGCTTCCAAGTATCTAAAAACGGTATTATTTGAACCAATGAAAAACAAGCATCTCAAACATATAGCCGAACTTAATTTAGCCGTTCTTTTTATTAGTACGTCGGGTGTATTGGGAAGATATATTTCCATGCCTCCGCCTGTTACTATATGGTGGCGCTGTGTATTTGCCGCTGTTTTATTAGGTGCTTTTTGTTGGTATAAAAAAATTGATTTGACAATTTTAAATAAAAGGGATTGGAAATCCTTTATCCTTAGTGCCCTTTTTTTAGGAGCACACTGGATTACATACTTTTATGCTTTACATCTTTCAAATGTAGCTATTGCAATGCTTTCGTTATTCACCTACCCCGTGGTTACGGCATTATTAGAGCCACTATTTTTTAAAACAAAATTGAATGTCAAACATTTTTTCTTAGGGTTACTTGTGCTTATCGGAATCTATTTTTTAACGCCTGAATTAAATCTAAGCAACAATGATACAAAAGGGGTGATTTTCGGTTTAATTTCTTCCCTGTTTTATGCCCTTAGAAATATCTTATCGAAAAAAAATATTGCACATTATCACGGTTCAATGATTATGTTTTATCAATTGGCAATTGTTTCATTGGTATTATGGCCAGTACTTTTCTTTATTGATTCAAGTTCTTCAATGAACGACTGGCAAGCGCTAATCACTTTAGCCTTGTTAACCACCGCCATAGGGCATACCCTTTTTGTAATGAGCTTCAAAAACTTCAGTATTAGTGCTGCGAGCATAATGAGTAGCATCCAACCTGTATATGGCATTTTGTTTGGGATGCTTTTCTTAAATGAAATACCGTTAGGGAATACCATAATAGGAGGATTTTTAATCATAGTAACTGTCGTAATTGAAAGTATTCAATCCCGGAAATGACGAATTATGGAATTTTTCAGAATTATAGATAAACAAACAACAGAAGAAATAATTCAAGAGAGAATTCATCCTTTAACTGTGGAGAATTTTACTGAAACTATGATGTATCTTGACAAGCAAGGTCATAATTTTAAGAGTGTAACACTTTGGGGTGAATTCCTAATTAATCACAACAACATAAAAGGGGGTGTGCGCTTTGCATTGCTCGATTGTCCAAATGCTGTATCCTGGACTATTACTACAGGTTTCCCTCCTGAACGAAATAAAATTCTCATTCACTGCACTATAAACAGAACCTATAAATCAACAAAATTTGTGAAAGAAGTCCATGAGTTCTTAGATGAATGGGAGGATAAAATCAAAGCTAATTTTTAAACCGCTTCAAACAATTTCCCAGCCAAAGGCTTTACCACTCCTTTCATTTCTAAATTGAACAAAATTGTAATTGTTTGATGAATGGGCAGCTTACAATTCAATGAAATTATATCCAACAATTCTTTACCGTTTCCTAATAAAAAATCATACACTTCTTGCTCCTTATCGGTAAGGTCTACAAATAATTTTTTTTGTATTAAGCTTGCTTTTTTGTGCTCAAGTTGCCAGTTCAACATTTCAATTAAATCATCCGCTGATGTCAAAATTGCCGCATTATTTCTTTTTATTAGATCGTTGCAGCCTTTACTATAAATGTCGGTGGCTCTTCCAGGGACTGCAAAAACATCTCTGCTATATGAATTTGCAATATCCGCAGTAACTAAAGAGCCTCCCTTTGCTGCTGATTCAATAATTATAGTGGCTTCAGAAATGCCTGCAACAATTCGGTTGCGCTTTAAAAAATTTTCACGTTGCAGTTCATCACTATGCCAAAAGTCTGTGATAAAACCACCCATTTCAGTTATGTCATCAACATATTTTTTATGTGATTTAGGATATACTTCTTCAAATCCATGGGCCAGAACTCCAATAGTTTGAAGTGAATTCTTTAGCGCCGATTTATGAGCGCAAATATCTATACCATAGGCAAATCCACTTACAATAATTGGGTTATACGCTCTTAAATCCTTTATTAATTTTTCACAAAAACTTCTTCCGTAGCTTGTTATATTGCGCGTACCAACAATACTTATGATTGGAGAATTTTTAAGATTGATGTTGCCTTTTTTAAACAATAGTATTGGGGCGTCTACACAGTGTTTTAATTTATCAGGATAGTTTTCATCCAAAAAATAGTGTACTTCAATATTATTTTGCTGAATATATTGCAACTCTTTTTCGGCATCTTTAAAATTATCTGCATCGTGTAAATGTCTGATTGTGTAAGTACCTATTCCATTAATTTTTTTAAGGGTTCGGCGCTTCTCCTTTAAAACATCCTTTGCACTTCCATAATGAGCAATTAACTTTTTGGCATTAATATCGCCAATTCCTTTAGCGCGTTGTAGCGCTAAAACGAACAATAAATCTTCTTCTAGCATTAGATAACAATTTGAATGTCAATATATAAAATTATTGTTAATAAAAATTATACCTTCCTGTAAAATTGGAATTTGATTTTTTTATATTTGTTTGAATGACTATAGTAAAATACATAAGCGATTTATTATATAGATACGAATGTGTCATTGTTCCTAATTTTGGAGGATTCGTTACCAATGAAATTTCGGCAAAAGTGAATCACTTTACTCATACTTTTTACGCACCTTCTAAACAATTAACCTTCAACTCACATTTACAAAATAATGATGGTTTATTAGCCAATTATATTGCTTCAACTGAAAACATTTCTTATGCTGAAGCTATTGCATATATTGAAAAAGAGGTTGTGTCGTGGAAACGCGTCATGAGTAATGAAGAGCTTGATTTAGAACATGTTGGATCATTTAATTTAAATAAGGAGGGTAAAATCATTTTTGAACCAAGCAATGCTGTTAATTATTTAACGTCATCATTTGGTTTAAATTCATATGTTTCACCTGCCGTAAAACGAATTTATCATAAAGAAAAAATAAAACCGTTAGAAACTATTGCTCCTATACTTCCCGTTGAAGATAACAAACATAGAACTCCTGCTTTTATTAAATATGCTGCGGCTGCCGTTATTGTTTTTGCATTGGGTACTGTTGGATGGAAAGAATATCAAAAATTCGAATACAACAATCTGGTTGCTCAGGTTGAACAACAACAAATAAATCTTGAAAAATCAATTCAGGAAGCTACTTTTGTCATCAACAATCCACTGCCAATAATTACATTAAATGTTGCTAAAGAAACGCATAAATACCACATCATTGCCGGAGCATTCAGAGAGCCGGAAAATGCTGAAAAAAAGCTGCAGCAGTTAGTAAAAAAAGGCTATAACGCTAAAATTTTAGGCCTCAACAAATGGAATTTAACTCCGGTTGCATTTGAAAGTTTAAATTCCCGAACTGAGGCGATTAATAAGTTAAATAGCATCAAAAGAACCGAGTCTAAGGATGCTTGGTTATTGGTAAAAGAATACTAAAATTCAAGGCATTTATAATCTCCCATTTTGACAAATAGCTATATCTTTGCTTAAAAATAGAGGCATGGTAAAAACACCTAAAGAATCTTTAACGATATTGACAGATATGGTTTTACCTGGTGAAACCAATCCATTAGGAAATTTATTTGGTGGTGAATTACTAGCCCGAATGGATAGGGCTTGTAGCATTGCAGCGCAGCGACATTCTCGCTGCATTGTAGTCACTGCATCTGTTAACCATGTTGCGTTTAATAAAGCAGTTCCTGTTGGTAGTGTCGTTACTATTGAAGCAAAAGTATCACGTGCTTTTAAGTCCTCCATGGAAATTTATGTAGATGTATGGGTAGAGGACCGAAAATCGCAGGAACGGTCCAAAGTAAACGAAGGTATTTATATGTTTGTGGCTGTTGACAGAACAGGAACGCCTATTGAAGTTCCCCAAATAAAACCAGAAACAGCAATTGAAAAAGAGCGTTATGAAGGTGCTTTGCGACGCAAACAATTGAGCTTGATCCTTTCAGGCAAAATGACCCCTTCAGATGCTACTGAATTAAAAGCATTGTTTGCTAATTAAAGAGTTCTTCAGCGCAGAAGGTCCATTACATCCTATAAATCCAACTTTTCGGGTTTTCAGTTTTGGTGTTATTTGACAATACAAATCCCAAAATTGTTTTTCCGGTAATTTTATCAGTAAAAATGGTTCCTATCTCCTGCTTGGTACTTACTTTATCTCCTTTATTGACACGAACATTTTCCAAATTTTTATATACTGTTATATAATTTCCGTGCTGTATTAAGACCGCTTTTTTATTCCCCGACATTATTTGAACTGCTAATACTGCCCCGTCAAAAACTGCTCTGGCCATACTTCCAATTCCTGTAGTAATTCTAACTCCATTACTTTGAATTGTAGCTGATCTAACAATCGGATGTGGCTGCTTTCCGTAGAATGTTGATACATATCCTTTTTCTACAGGCCATGGCAATTTGCCTTTATTTGAGGTGAATTTTGAAGCCAGTTCAATATCTTCCGGGGTAAGGTTAAAAGTTGTCGCAGAGGTGTTTGAAGTGTTTTCTGAATTTTTATTTGAAGCGGCAATTGCATTTCTAATTAATTTATCAATTTGGGCATCAATACGACTTTCATCCTTTTGAAATTTCCGTATTTGTCTTTTGTATTTGTTTTCTTTATTCTTTACCTGGCTAAGTAATTTTTCCTGCTCATTCTTTTCGCTTTCAATAACTGATTGTTCTTGTTTCTTTTCATTCAAAAGAGCTTGTTTCTGGTCTTTTTTGATCTTCAAAGTATCTGTTAGGACTTGCAATTCAATGGTTTTCTGCTGAATTTCTTCTCCCTGATTTTTCCTAAAGGAAGTATATTGCTTCATATATTGAAATCGTTTGTAAGCCTGATAAAAATTTTCAGAAGAAAGTAAAAACATGATACGGCTATTTTGAGATTTACTTTTGTAGGATTTATAAATCATAGAAGCATAATCCTGTTTAAGCGTTTTCAAATTCCTGTTTTGTTTATTTATTTCTAACTGATTTAAATAAATTTCATTCCCCAGTTCTTTTGATTCATTTGAGATTGTATTGATTAGGTCTTCCCTTTTTTTAATTTTATCATTTAAATCTTTTACCTCACTCAATAAGTCTTTTTCTTTTCTTTCGGTATTAGAAAGTAATGCGCTTATATAAACTATGTCCTTTTGTAGTTGAGTGCGTCGCGCTTCTAATTGTTGACGCTTTGTTTCTTGAGCGGTGATATTTACACTAAGTATTAGTGATAAAAAAAGAAGAAGATACGTTAATTTAAACTGCATTATTTTAACCTAATTTCTTTATAACCGTTTGGAATTGAAAAAGGAAAAGTCAATTCTTCATTAAATTCAACTGAACGATATTCAATATTTATCGTCGTTAGATTTTTATGATCAATTGCTCTTATATTAATATTTCTAGGAAACTGCTCTCCTTTAATTTCTCTATAATTGGGATAGGACACAGAAAAAATTTGTTGCTTTTCCTGGTTGCGAATTTCCTGTTTGTTCAATTTAAAATTCTCGGGGTTCATAAAAAACAAAATCCCGAATAAATCACTGTCCTTTTTAGGGGTAAGCTGATACAATTTATTGTCAACACTTGAAATATACTTCCCCTTTTTTAAATTAATTACGGCCTGGCCTAATAAAATATTTTGAACCTTCTCATAGTCCAATTCAGTTCCCAACCACTCGCTTAATAATGAAAAATCACCATCAAAATACACTTTTTGTAATTTCTCGTAATAACTAACTCTGTTCGGTGTTATTTTAATTTTCGCCACTGGAATCCCGAATTTTGTGGCGCTCATCCAAATTGTTTTATCTTTTTCTAACCGTAATTTAATGCTAAAATTCATAGCCGTTCTTTTGTCAGAATATCTTGCGCTTAATTTTGCATAAACCGTTTGCTGATTGAAAATATTTGTATAATGATTGTTAATAATTTTATTCGACGACATTACTTCAATATTACCGGTATCGGCAATATTTTTATTGGTTTTACACGAAGTAATAACTAATAAAAGGAATAGTATTAATCTTAAAAAATATTTCATTTAATTTATTGTCTTAATTGTTTAGCTTTTTGCTTGTATTTTAAAGCTTCATTTTTGTTGCCCAATCCTTCATAACTTATGGATAGCTGCTCATAAAAATCCGCCTCCATGTTATTATTCTCTATCACAAAATCAATGCCAATAGTAAGAACGCTGATTGCTTCATTATATTTTCCAAGCTTATTCAATGCTATTCCATTCATTTTATACAAAAAGGGCTGAGCTGGAAATAATTCCAATCCGTCCTCACTGTCATTCCTTAATGACTCGAAAAGATCATTTTGCAATTCATTCATTAAAATTTGCTGTAAAATTTGAAAATCTTTCTTGTCAATGTATAATTTCTTAAGCGTTTCTATATTGTCATTATGAATAGGTGATTGCGTTATATTGACCTTTTTTGAAGGCGTTCTTCTGTTTTCAAGAAATTTTTTAAACCCCTTGATTCTTGACGTCTTCAATGCTTTTTTTTCAATTTCATCTATTAATTTCTCAGCTTTTTCAAAATTTTTGTTCTGTATATAAAGCAGTACTAATTCATCTGAATAATGAGGTTGGGTTTGAATAAGTTTTTTTTGAAGATCAATAGCCTCTGGAAAGTTTCTTTGCGTTCTAAAAATAGCAATTTTATGTCTTAATAAATAAATATTATCTGGTTCTTTTTCTAAAGCTTTATCTATAAATAATTGCGCTTCGTTATAGTTTTTTAGCAGAAAATAATTTTTCGAAAATTCAAATTCTATAGCCAAACTTGTAGAGTCAAGTTCATAACATTTTTCTAAACTTACTATTGCTTTTGAATAATTATTAAGCGCTTTTTGTTTAAGTGCTTCAAAAAAATAAGATTGAAATTTTAGATTGTTTTCTTCTTCTGAATTGTTTTTTTGAGCATAACAAATACTTGAAATCAATACAATTCCGCCTAAAAATAATTTATGAAGAAAGCCGTATCTCATAGTCGCGTGCAATATACAATTATGAAATTAAATTTCTTCAGAAATTGAACCAATTAACTTTTGACCATTGATTGCTCAGAAAACTTTATAAATGTTAGAATAGCCAAAGATAATTCCCGGTTAATTTTATGTAGTTTTGTCAAAAATATTATTGAATGAATTTCTTGTCAGTTGAAAATATATCGAAATCCTTTGGCGAATTGGAACTTTTCAACAATATTTCTTTTGGTATAAATAAGGA
>Ga0316191_10004236_pt1 | contig 10678 bp, 10 predicted proteins | sample Eddworburr2cm_MG_FD_204928 | JGI IMG/M metagenome (GOLD analysis project Ga0316191, IMG submission 204928) | Coastal sediment microbial communities from Maine, United States - Eddy worm burrow 2 cm | ecosystem: Environmental > Aquatic > Marine > Coastal > Sediment | place: USA: Maine... | reverse complement strand
CGGATACAGCCGGGTGCTCCGAATGCACTGCCGGGAATGGCGCTGAAGCGACCCATGTCGATGGCCGCGTCGATGACGGCCTCGTCGTCCTCCAGGCCTTCGGGCAAGTGTGCAAGGAGCGCGATGCCTCCCAGGGGCAACCCGCCGTGGCGTGATTCGATCTTGAAGCCGGTCGAAAGGAGCACCTCGACCATCGCGTCCCGACGACTCCGAAGTTCTTCCTTGATGATCGAGAGAGTCGCGGGCGCCCTGCCGGCCTCGAGATCAACGACGTCGGCTTCCAACATCTCGATCGCCAGGCGTTGGCCGAGGACGTTGGGCGAAGACGAGGTGGATCGGATCAAACGCGGCATCCATTCACCGCTGAAGGTTGTGTCGGCACTGAGAACGTAGCCGGTGCGGGCGCCCGGAATCAGGTACTCCTTGGATGCGGCGCCGACGACCAGTGTGCGTTCCGGTGCAAACGCGAGCAGGGTCCGCGGTGTGTCGTCATAGCGGATCCAGTTGTAGACCTCGTCCGATACCAGGACGAGATCACGCTCTCGAGCGAGATCCGCGAGCGCCGCCAGTTCGTCATCGGAAAGCACGTCCCCGGTCGGGTTCGCTGGAAAGTTGACGAGCAGGGTCTGAATATTCGATGCCTCGATTGCGGCGCCAAGGCCGTTCACATCGAGTCTGCCATCGGGTGCGAAGAAGTCGAGCGTAACGGCCTCGCCACCCGCGTGCGCGATGATGTTGCGGTAGTTCCCCCAGCAAAACCGCTGAATCCCGACAGCGCGGTCAGGCGCCAGCAACCGCATGAGGATCGCGATGCCCTCGGTGGCCCCGGACACGATCGCCACGTGTTCAGCCTCGAGCCCTTTTTCGGGCAGACCGTCACGTCCGCTGAGGTCGTACGCGAGGGTCCAGAAGCGCGCGACGAGACGACGCAGGTCGGGCAGCCCCGAGGACGGGCCGTAGTAGACCTCGCGATCCGGCATCACACCGACGACCTGCCCCTGATCGCCACGGACAAAATCCGGGTGCTCTGCGGCGGCCGCTTTGGCCTTGGCCGCGATCTGAGGAATCACCGGCGCCGAGGTCACGGTGTGCCGGATCGCCTGCGGCATGGCCTCCCAGGCGCGCCTGAGGATCGGTTGGGTAGTGTCGTGTGCCGGAGTTGCGCTCATGGACCCTCCTCGTGCCCTCCGTACGCAAGCGACAGCCGGCAGGGCGCTTTTTCGTGTCGTTCCATCACTCGAAGTAGTTGATCTTGCAGCCACATCCGTCCCACATCCGTTCGTAACTACCGAGCCGGTCCTTGACAAAATCGTTGGCGTCCTCGATCGACGGCATCCGACGAGCGAGTGCATTGCCATCCGGTGTCTCTTCCTGGACGAGGATGACGCCGTCGATAGACAGAATGCGTATCCAGCCGGCGACGCAGGTGTTGTCCTGACGAAGGACATCGGCCATTTCGAGAAGACCGACCAGGATTTTGCGATCGACCGGAATCGGGGCCTGGGAGTGGAGCTTGGCAACGAGTTCGTGACCATTCACAGCGTCCTCCTATTGCCGGTTAACATCGACTCCTCCTCAAAGCGACGTGCCGAATTCGCGCAGGACGGCTTCGGCTGCACGACGGCCGGCCTGGGTCGCATCGAAGATCTGACCAGGCTCGTACGCGTCACCGATCACCGTAACGGCCAGCCCCGCAGCCCACAGCCCCTCCGAGAGGGGGTCGTACGATTTATGACCGATGGCCACCAGTACCGAATCAAAAAGGCCGATAGACCTCTCGTGACCGTCGTCCGCATGCTCGACGAACGCCTCGCCCCCGTCCAAACGCACGAGCCGTGTCGTCGTGTGAATTGTCACGGGCAGCTTTTCCAGACGCTTCCGGGTCATCTTTCGGGTGATGGCCTCCATGTCTCGAGCCGTTTCATCGAGCAGCTCGACCACGACCACTTCGTGATCCGCGAGACCGAGGTGTTCGGCCATTTCGATACCGACCAGACCGCCGCCGAGGATGAGCACCTTGTGGCCGACCTCACGATCGCCCCTGAGGACTTTTTCTGCGGTCAGCGGGTCATCGAGACCGGGGATCGGGGGAATGAAAGGGCTCGAACCAGTCGCCACAATTGTGTAGTCCGGCCCGAGATCTGTGATTGATTTAACGGTGGCCTCGAAGCCGGTCCGGACCTCGACTCCGATATGTTCGACCAGGCTGACCAGCGATTCCAGGGGTCTGGCCATCGCCTTCTTGCCGGTGGTGAGCGATGCGAGCGAAAACTGTCCGCCGAGAGAGTCGCGGCGCTCGAGCAGCGTCACCTGGGCGCCGGCGCTATAGCCGGTGAGCGCGGCTTCCATACCGGCTGGACCACCGCCCACGACGACCAGCCGCAGGTCGAGGGCTGTGGCGGGTGGTGCCACCTCGAATTCCCGGCCGAGCTCCGGGTTGACGATACAACCAATAGGCCCGCCACCCTTGACCTTGGCCAGACATCCCTGGAGACAGGCCCCGCAGGCGATGATGTCCTCTTCGCGCCCCTCTCGCATTTTTCGCGGCAGGTCTGGATCGGCTACCAACGGCCGGCCGAGGGCGATGACGTCGGCCATGCTGGATTCCAGGATTTCACGAATACGCTCCGGTTCGCCGAGCCTTCCGGCGGCGATGACCGGGATGGACACCGAGCCGCGAATTCGGGCCGCCAGGCTTTCGTTGACGCCTAGCGGGAGGGCCATATGTTGGTAGTACCAGGGAGCGCTGTCACATGCCGATCCGGTCACGACGTGGACGGCGTGGACGCCCCAGAGCTCGAGACGCTTCGCCAGCTCGACGGCGTCGTCGATACCCAAGCCTCCGTCGACCTTTTCGTCGGCTGACAGCCGCGCGGTGAACGCCATTTCGTTGCCGATGGCGCTGCCGACGGCGGTCACCACCTCGTGAACAAATCGCCAGCGTTTTTCCCCCGCGGGACCGTACTCATCGTCGCGCAGGTTCGTTCTGGGCGACAGGAACTGAGCCGGAAGGTAGCCAAGTCCGAGCTGTAGCTCCACGCCGTCGAATCCCGCCTCTCGTACCCGGTGTGCGGCATTACGGTACGCTTCGAGGACCATGCCGATTCTCTCCGTGGACATGGGCTCCGGCGTGGCGCCGCTGGAGGGGCAGGTCACCGCAGAGGGCGCTTCGGGTGACTCTCCGATCACCTTCGGGTTGGCGGCACGCCCGGCGTGGTTGAGGTGGGCGAAGGCCAGCGAACCATTCTCTTGAATCGCATTCACGACTCGACGCAAGCCCCCGATCGTCACGTCACGATGGGCGGCGAGCTGCCGTGGGTGCTCCCGGCCTGCGGGGTCCACGAACAGCGGCTCGACGATGATCATCCCCGACCTGCCTTCGGCCCGTCGCCGGTAGTAGGCAACGTGTCGCGAACAGACCAGTCCATCCGGCCCGCCGAGCGCGGTCTTGACCGGCGCCATGGCGATCCGGTTACGCATCTGGACCGGACCGATCTGAATCGGCGTGAACGGTGTGACAGTCATCGGTCCCCTCCCGTATTCGCCGCCCAGGCCTCGCCCTCGGCAGCATGTCCTTCACGCCGAACAAAGTGCTCGCCGAGGCGTTGAGGTGTCCCGAGGTCGGTCCACCCACAGGGCGGCACCGGACAGACCCAGAGTTCATCAGCCGCGCCTTCCAGGACGTCCCTCGAGAAATCCAGCGAAGGAATTAAGCGATACAGATTGGCGAGGTCGTATTTCGGCCAGGTTTCTTCGGTGCTTCTCGCTATCGTCCGCTCGAACGGCTGCCATAGCTGCGGGACCTTTTTATGGAAAAGGGCCAACAGACATCGAGTGTCGGCGACGATGATGAAGGTGTTCAAGAGGCCCCCATGCTCCCAGAGCGATGCCGCGGTGCAAGCATCGGGTTTCTCCCGAAACGACTCGACATGATGAGGGCAGTTCACGGGACCCGGGCACGGGACAATCCAGCCGTACTCCTCCTCGGGGCTGTCCGGTTGGACCCCCAGCAGCACGACCGGCGCCTCCGATCGATCGACAGCCGACACCGCGTTGCTCAGGCTGTCGTTCAGAGTTTCCTCGGACTCGACGTAGTGATCCGACGGCAGGATTACTACTGTTGCGCTGCGGTCATGCTGCGCGATCCACAGCGCGGGCAGGAGGATCCCGGCAGCGGTTCCGCGATTTTCCGGTTGGACGATGATGTTGTCTGAAGGGATTCCCTTCAGCTCGTGTTTCCACCAATGTTCGTGCTGTGCTGCGACGACGGTCACGATCTGTTCGGGCGGTGCGATCTTCCCGGCCCTCCGGAGGGTCGCGCCCAGAAGGGTCGTGTCGCCATCGGGTGAGGTGAACTGCTTCGGTGCGCGGCGGCCCCATCTGTCGCGTGTGAGAGTTCGCACGCGACTGCCCTCACCTGCGGCTAGTACAAGGACCCAGGGTGATTTTCGACTGGACATCATCTCCTCATCGCGCAACCAGCCTCTGCTTCGACGCGGCATGATCCTCGACGTGGACGTCGATGGCGAGAATTGGCTCGATGGCCCTGGCGAAAGCCTCCGCCGTCGGGCTGGTGGCCGGCTCGGCCGCAAAGGGTTTTCCCGACTCACCGCAATCCACGATCTTCGGGTCGATGGGGATGCTGCCGAGAAACCGCACCCCTGCCGTTTCTGCCAGCTTCCTGCCGCCTCCGGTTTTGAAGAGCTCGATGATGTGGCCGCACGCCGGGCAGGCCAGGCCACTCATGTTTTCGAGGATCCCCAGGATCGGGAGTTGAATTTCGTTGCAGAATCTTACCGAACGCCGGACGTCAGCCACCGCAAGATCCTGCGGTGTCGTAACCAACACGGCCGAGACTCTCGGGCGCACCAGCTCCGCGACGGCGAGCGGTTCGTCGCCGGTGCCGGGTGGGGCATCGATGACGAGGAAATCGAGCTCCCCCCAGTCAACCTGCTGCAGGAACTGTCGAATCAAGTGGTATTTCCGGGGGCCTCGCCAGACGACCGGCGTGTCTTCGTTGGGCAGAAGGAAACCTATCGACATCACCTTGACGCCCGTTGCTGACGTGACGGGACGGAGGGCCTCGTCGTCGCCCACGGCCGGTAGCCCCTCCAGGCCCACGAGCTTGGGAATGCTCGGTCCGTGGATGTCGACGTCCAGCAACCCCACGGTTTTGCCGGCGCGCGCGAGAGCGGTCGCGAGGTTGGTGGCTACATTGCTCTTGCCGACTCCGCCTTTGCCGGAAAGAACGAGGAGCTTGTGGCCGATCTGTTCCATCCGATCGCGGAGCATCTGGTCTGCGAGGTCCCGCTCAGAATGCTCTTTGACGGGGAGCGCGGCACTTGGTTCTTTTCCCATCCGTTCATGCCTCCGAAACGTAGAGTTCCTCTTCGTCGAACGCCTTCTGCAAATTCCCCCAGATCTCGGTGATGTCCGCGGCCGCTCCATTGCTCGAGTGCTCGACCACGGACAGACCCTGGATCTGAGCCTGGGTGACAGCGGGGTCGTAGCGGATGCGGCCGAGGAGCCCCGCCCCCAGTTTCTGCGCTTGCAGCTCGGCCCGCCGGGCGATTTCTTCGTTCACGTCGTACCTGTTGACGACGATCATCGTGGGGATTCTGAAGTGTTTGGTCAGGCAGATGACCCGTTCGAGATCGTGGAGACCACTGAGGGTCGGCTCGGTAACAACGACAACGAGATCGGCACCGGTGATCGATGCGATCACGGGGCATCCGATACCTGGAGACCCATCGATGATCACGAGATCGATGTCCCGATTTTTGGCGGCCTCGCGCGCCTCGGTTCGAAGGATGCTCACCAATTTACCCGAGTTCTCGCCGGCCGCTTTGAGTCGCGCGTGGACCATTGGCCCAAGACGGGTTTCCGAGAGGTACCATTCGCCGTCGATCGTGTTGACGAGATCGATTGCATCTTCTGCACAGAACCACGCACACACCCCACACCCCTCGCAAGCAATGGGGTCGACTGAGAAGGTTGAAGAGTCGGAGGAAATGGCATCGAAGCGACAGAGATCTCTGCAGATGCCGCAATCTGTGCACCGGTCGCTGTCGATCAACGCACGTTTGCCACCCCAGAAATCTGTGCGCGACACTAGCGATGACTGCACAACCAGGTGCAGGTCGGCGGCGTCCACGTCGCAATCGGCCAGGACCGCCCTTTCGGCAAGTGACGCAAAAGACGCCACGAGAGATGTTTTGCCCGTTCCTCCTTTGCCGCTGATGACCACAAGCTGTTTCATGTCAATTCCTCGATGTGGGTCAGAAGGGATTGATACCGTGCGCGAATCTCCGAGTCCTTTTTGGACGCCAGCTCGCCTCGCGAGTAGGCCTCGGCGACGCGACGGCTGTCGAGAAACTCGGCAACAATCTCAACGCCCTTCCGGCGGCAGAATTCTTCCGTCGCGGAGCCGTTCAAGCCGGCTCGATTAATCACGACCTCGCACGGGATCTCGAGACTCTGCACGGTCTCCAGGGCGAGCTCGAGATCATGCAGGCCGAATGGTGTCGGCTCCGTCACGAGAAGCACATGGTCGCACCCCCTGACGGCCTCGACGACCGGACACGCCGTTCCCGGTGGGGAATCGACGATCACCAGCTCGGCCTCGGGGGCTTCCTCCTTGACCGCACGGATGACCGGCGGGCTCATCGCCTCACCGATGTTGAGCAGGCCCTGGAAGTACCGCAGCGACCCTTTGTGGCCTGCCATCACGGTGGCGATTTGACGAGGTACCTCGGTGACGGCCGAAAGCGGGCACACCAGGTCGCAGCCGCCGCACGAGTGGCAGAGTTCCGGGAAGACCAGCACCTTCTGGCCGACACAGACGATGGCGCTGAACTGGCATATTTCGCCGCACAGCCCACAGAGATCGCAGACGCCCGGATCCACCCTGGGCACGGCCACGGTCACCGGTTTCCGCCAGTCCTCGATCAGTTTCAGAAAGATCTGGCCGTTCGGTTCCTCGACATCGCAGTCGAGATATACAACCGACTTTTCAGCCTGCGCGGCCACCCAGGCCAGATTCGTAGCCACGGTGGTCTTGCCCGTCCCGCCCTTGCCGCTTGCTATAGCAACTCTCACAGAGGTCCTCTTTCGAACCGATCAGTTTCTCGGCGTTTTCGCCCCGCCCATTCCCGAACCGCGCCCCCTTCCCGATCCGCCGCCCATGCCACGACCCCCTCCCCGACCCATTCCCCTTCCTCCTCCCTGCGCGAAGCTGCGGGTCGCAGGGGCGGCGTCGTCGTTCGCGGGAGGTTCACCACCGGCGGCATATCTCTCCACCGCTTGCCGGACTGTGCCGCTGTAACCGGTGACGATGCCGATTCCGGCCGCGGCCAGAGTCTCGGTGGCATTCGGACCACATCGGCCGGTGAGAACAACCGAGACGCCCCGTTCGATCAACAAACGCGCCGCCTGGATTCCAGCACCGGAACCACGTTCCGCATGGATGTTCTCGACCGTGTCGTGGACGGATCCCTCGGGATCCGCAATGACGAAGCAGGGACACCGTCCGAACCGGTCATCCATCGGGGCGTCTAGTGAGGTTCCGGTTGCGCTGATCGCGATCTTCATGTTTTCTCTCCTTTTTTCAACTCAGGTTCTGCGGTTCGGAGGCGGCTGAGTGAGCGACCCATGGACCGGCACAACACGGGTTTTTTGAACCGGCTGTCAACCGCACTCCCCGCACTCAATGCAACGATCCTGCCAATCGGGATTCCAGGTGTCCCCTACCATTTCCCGGAGTGATGGCTCGAAGAAAAACTCGTGCGCACCGATTGTCGGCTCGAGTTCGTCAAGCCATGTTGCCTGGGGATCAAAACGGGCGAAGAACGTGCGGTTGGACCACGCGGGTTCACGGCCCTGGATCACTTTCAGTACGAAGACCTTCTGGCCGTTGAGAGTTGCGATCCCATCGACGAGGATTTTCCCGGGCGCGGCCGACATGATGGGTCCACGGACGGTGCGAGCGAGTCCCGAAACCCGCGATATCGCTTCTGAGAAGATCTTCAGCCCTCTCGCCAGAGGTACCTCGAAGTAGGTGCGCGGGCCGGTGTTTCGTGCGACGAAGAAGTAGTACGGAATGGCCCCGAGACGAACCTGCTCACGCCACATTTCGGCCCACAGCTCGGGACTGTCGTTGACATGGCGGACCAGAGGCGCCTGACAACGCACCACCGCGCCCGCGTCCCGCAACCGGCGAAGAGCGTCCTGCGCAGCTTTGGTCTGAAGCTCGCGAGGATGGGAGAAGTGAGCCATCACGGCGAGATGCCGGCCGCTTCGTCGCACATCTTCGAAAAGGCGCAACAGGTCGTCTGCGTCATTGTCGGTTGTGAAACGGTAGGGCCAGTACGACAGCGCCCGGGTGCCAATCCGGATAGTTGAAATGTGGTCGAGCCCATTGCCGAGCAGCGGCTCGATGTTCGTCCGCAGCAATCCGCTGCTCATGACCAGCGGGTCGCCCCCGGTCACCAGAACATCGGTCACCTCAGGGTGTTCCCGGAGGTAGCTGGCGAACAGGTCGACTTCATGCAGGGCGAACTTGAAACGTTCGATACCGACGAATTGCGGCCAGCGGAAGCAGTAGGTGCAGTAGGCGTGGCAGGTCTGCCCGGCGCGCGGAAAGAAGAGCACGGTTTCGCGGTATTTGTGCTGGCACCCCAGCAGCTTCTCGCCACCAACGGTCGGCACGTTGAGCTCCATTTGACCGGCGGGATGTGGATTCATCCGCATCTGGATCTCGCGAGCACGGCGCTGGATGCGGTCGGGACTCGCGCCTGTCATCACCAGATCTCGAAGATGCAGATAGTCGGATCGATCCAACATCTCGGCCTGGGGGAAAGTCAACTGAAAGATGGGATCGGAGGGGATGTTGCTCCAGTCGATCAACTCGTTGAGCACGTAATCGTTGACTCGAAACGGCAGCACGACGGAGGCGACTTTGAGAGCAGTCAATTGTCGTCTTGACAGCCCGCCGAGCTGCCGGATTCTGCCGATGTGTCTGCGGCCGTAGGCTTTGAATCGTAGCCTCGAGTCGAAAGATCTCTCTTCGATCGCTCGACGTTTTGTGCCCAAGGCGGGGAAGAGCCCCTCGGGGACCGCTGCGAGGTCCGGCGGCACGACCTCAGCGCGAAGATCTTGGTCGAATGTGCCCACAGGTATCACTCTCTACGGCTCGTCACCGTCGTCTCCGATCGCCTCTACAGGACAAGACTCCATTGCATCCTGACACTGGGCCTCCTCCTCGCCGTTTTCCGGCTGCTTGAACACGTAGGAGTAACCTTCATCCTCGTTGGCTCTGAAATTCTCGGGGGCCGTTTCTCGACAGACGTCGCAGTCGATGCAGTTCGAGTCGACGTAGTACTTGCCCGCCACGTTACTTTCGACCTTGTCCATCCGATCAGCCATCGTTCATACCCTCCAAGCGTATTTTCGCGCGGGCTGCAGTCTCGGTTCATGCAACAACATGCGGGCCTGCCAAGCTCAGAGAGAGCAAGACCGGTGCCGGAATATCGGAACTCCTCGTGTTGGGACGAAGCCACCGGTATTGGCCGCACAGTAGCGGGGTAGTCCTTCAAATTGAACAGGCGCAACTCGTCCTGAGATCGGCGACCCCAGAAATCAGAAGGGGGCAAATGCAGCATATTAAGCGGTTGGAGGGCGCCCTAAGGAAGCGATTTGCATCACCTCCGCTGCCCACGAGGCCTCCAGAAAGGAGCACGGCAACACCATCGACCGGTCGTTCAGATGGCAGGAAACTTGCTGGTTTCGAAGCGAAGGGCATACGGAGGTTCTTCGGCTCGCGCGGAAGGGAGGGAAAGAACCATGACCGCTTTCCTAGTTTTCACGGAGACCCAGCCACTCCTCGTCATGGCTTCTCGGGCGGCGGTTTCGGAGGGCCGTCTGGTTGAGGACCTGACCAGGAAAGGAATCGGGAAATTCATGGCTCACGAAGTGCCGCTGGAAAAACTTCGGAGGGAGTATGGAGTGGCCTTCGAGTTGATAGAAGCCGACATTCTGGACGGCAAGGATATCCGCGTTCTCGATTCGAACGGGGGCCACGTCTTCGCGAAGATCGATTTTGCCGATCTGGGGCAACGCATCGACCGCGAGTTCCCTGCGGCTTGATCGGAGGCTGATCCATCGTGCGGAGCCTGCCATTTCTGAAAGGCAAAAGGAGTACCCGAGGACAAAAGCGCCAGTCTGTGAACATGAAAACCAGAATGAAACAGCCCCCGTCCGCGCAATCCCGCGCCACGCTCGATGCACCAGGCGTTGACACGGCAGACAATTCAACCTTGTTTTCGGGTTCGTGCAGGGGGCTTTGTGCCGCTGAATTTTTTGAAACGTTTTAACCGCTCCCCGAGCGCCAAGCGGGACGAACATCAGCTCGCCGGTAGGGTTCTCAAGCGGGCAGACCGGAGGCTTTCCTGCGAGCGAGAAAATTCGGGCGCGCCATGATGCCCGTTCTCTGGTCGGGGAACTGGGATTCGGCCGAGCACCAGAATCGTTTCCCGTGCCGCTCGATGACCCTGATCTTGCCACTGTCGGCGAGGACGTTGAGGGTTTGCAGCACCCGTCCCGGCACCCAGCGCTCGAGGGACCGAAAGACCTCGATCTCCTGTAGGGGGTGACGAGAAACGATCCTCAGGACGGCCTCCCC
>Ga0316191_10004234_pt1 | contig 10682 bp, 8 predicted proteins | sample Eddworburr2cm_MG_FD_204928 | JGI IMG/M metagenome (GOLD analysis project Ga0316191, IMG submission 204928) | Coastal sediment microbial communities from Maine, United States - Eddy worm burrow 2 cm | ecosystem: Environmental > Aquatic > Marine > Coastal > Sediment | place: USA: Maine | collected... | reverse complement strand
TGGACGTCCTGATGGCGATCCCGAGCCTGATTTTCTCATTGATGCTGCTGTCGATCTTCGGCTCCAACGTCATCAACCTTATCATCATTATCGCCGTACTGGACGCGACCCGCGTGTTCAGGCTGGCGCGTGCGGTATCACTGAATGTCGTTGTCATGGACTATGTCGAGGCATCGCGGCTGCGTGGCGAAAGTCTTGCCTGGGTCATGCGGCGGGATATCTTGCCGAATATTCTGCCGCCGATGGTGGCAGAGTTCGGTTTGCGGTTCTGTTTCGTGTTCCTGACCATCGCATCACTGTCATTCCTTGGTGTCGGTATTCAGCCACCCACGGCAGACTGGGGATCGATGGTGCGCGAAAACGCCCAGCTCATCTCATTTGCCGAATATGACATGAAAGCAGCCATGACCCCTCTGCTTCCTGCTGGCGCCATTGCCTTGCTGACCGTTGCGGTCAACTTCGTGGTCGACTGGTTCCTGCACAAAACAAGTGGTATTCGCGATGAAAAGTAACACTGATGATCGCACAGCCGGCGATCTGCTGCTGGACATGCGGGATATTCGTATTGATGGTTTTTCAGATGATGTCTGGCACCCGATCATCAAGGGTGTGGACCTGAAGCTGCACCGCGGCGAGATTATGGGACTGATTGGCGAGTCCGGGGCGGGCAAGTCCACGCTGGGCAAGGCCGCCATGGGGTATGCGCAGCCAGGTTGCCGCATCACGGAGGGCACCATTCAGTTTGACGGCATGGATTTGCGCAACATGAGTGATTCAGAGTTGCGCAAACTGCACGGATCGCGCATCGCTTATGTAGCCCAGAGTGCAGCAGCGTCCTTCAACCCGGCGCACCGGCTCATAGACCAATGTGTCGAGGCAACCGTGGGACACGGCCTGCGTCCGGAAGATGAGGCGAAGGCCGACGCCAGGGAGCTGTTTGCAGCCCTGCAACTGCCCGATCCCGACACTATCGGCGAGCGCTATCCGCACCAGGTATCCGGCGGTCAGTTGCAGCGGGCCATGACCGCCATGGCCATGTCGTCGCGACCCGATCTGATCATATTCGACGAACCCACGACCGCGCTCGATGTGACGACCCAGGTTGAAGTCCTGGCCGCCATGCGCGACATTGTCGAGCAGTTCCAGACCGCTGCAATCTACATTACCCACGACCTGGCGGTGGTGGCGCAGATGGCCGATGTCATCAAGGTTCTGCGCTATGGCGAAACCGTCGAGGATGCACCAGCACGGCAAATGCTGAAACATCCGGAGATGGCTTATACGAAATCGTTGTGGGCGGTCCGGTCGCTGGAAAAACCCCAGGAGACCAGCGAAGACATCATCCTCAGGGTAAATGGCGTCGATGCCAGCTACGGCAGCTCGATAAAGGTGCTCGAAGATGTCACCATCGATATTCCACGCGGCTCCACAGTGGCTGTTGTGGGAGAATCGGGGTCCGGCAAATCTACCACGGCACGGGTCATCACAGGCCTTCTGCCGCCCATGAAGGGCGACGTGCTGTTCAATGACAAACCGCTTCCGCTGGCGCTCAAGGACCGGTCGAAAGATCAGCTGCGCCGCATCCAGATGATCTACCAGATGGCTGATACGGCCATGAACCCCAAGCACACGGTTCGTGACATTATCGGCCGGCCGCTTGAGTTCTACCTCGGCCTGTCGGGCAAGAAACTCGATGAGCGGATATCCGAACTGCTCAAGATGATCGAGCTGGATGACAGTTTCATGGAGCGGCTGCCCAGTGAGCTTTCAGGTGGTCAGAAGCAGCGCATATGCATTGCGCGCGCGCTTGCCGCAAACCCCGAGCTGATTATATGTGACGAAGTGACGTCGGCACTGGACCAGATCGTGCAGGAAGGCATTTTGAAGCTGCTGCTGCGGTTGCAGAAGGAATTCAACATCACCTATCTGTTCATCACCCATGATATTGCAACGGTGAAGGCGATTTCCGATCAGATCGTGGTGATGTTCCAGGGCCGTGTGGTCGAGCAGGGCATGAAGAACGACATCCTGTCACCGCCACATCCCGACTATACCCAGCTGTTGCTGTCTTCGGTGCCGGAGATGGACCCGGACTGGCTGACCAACCTTCTCGAGTCCAGGGGCGAAACCGGCGCCATGAGCGCGTCCGGCAATTAGAGCATTCCTGACTTTGACAGAGCGCTCTGGCTGAAACGCTCCCACGCTGATTGTCGTGAAACGCCCAGCGGCTTGGCGATTTTCGACCAGCTAACATCACAAGACCGCCATTGCATCGAGTGATTTGAGCGCATCGAACATACCGCTCTGTCAAACTTCGCAGACCATGGCGGTTGCTTTCTGAAATCCAAAAATATGCCTTAGCGGGCCGATGTCACTGGTATCTTGAGAGATGAACCCGTGGCGTTCATACAGAACACGTGCACGTGGATTTGTATCAATGACATCCAGCCTGACCTTTGAACACCCGCAGGCGATTGCCTTTTCTTTGACCGCCGACAAAAGCGCCGATCCTATGCCTCCGCCACGTGCCGTCTCACTGACAAATATGCCGTCCATCAACAATGTATGCGGTTGCAACGGGCGTTCGAGCACCGAAAGAACCAGGCCCCGCCAACATCCTCCTAATAGTCCATACACAGCGCAGAGTTGTTTCAGGTTGCCGCCAATGAACGATCCTTTGATGGTCTTGAAGCCTGCCACACCGATCAAGGTACCATCGCGCGATATGGCACTAATGGCGTGCGCGGGGTCAGCAACCATATCGAGAAACCTTAGAGCCTTCAGCTTGGGTTTCATAACCGGATGCAGCTTGCCTTTGAACGCTTGCCAGAACAGCCCGATGGCGGTGCCCTTTTGACTTGCCTGAAACCCATCGACAATTGAGTAAGGTTTTTCTCTTTCCACAAGACCTCCTATCCTGGTTAAAAGGGTACATATGGAAGCAACTCTCATTTTTCAATCACCGCGAATATGGCTGTCAGAACAATTCCGAGTTTTTGCATTTTTGTCGCAAAACCGAGTAGAATTTAGCGAGGCATGATATGGCTGATGAACCATACGTCCGGTTCATGCGTTTTCTGACCAGCAGTTTCTCAATTGTTCAACGGACACCCTCTCGTGAGTACTCACCCCATAATCGTCTGGTTCACCCAGGACCTGCGCCTAAGTGACAATGCGTGCCTGCATGCCGCTGTTGCCTCGGGGCACCCCGTCCTGCCTGTCTATATTCTCGATGACGTCACGCCCGGCGAGTTTGCCATGGGTGGTGCATCGCGCTGGTGGTTGCATCAGTCGCTGGCGTCACTGGCGTCATCTCTGGAAGCCCTGGGTGGCAGGCTGATCATTCGCCGGGGCGAGGCGAGCAGTGTACTTGAGCAACTGGTGCAGGATACCGGCGCGCAAAGTGTCTACTTTTCACGTGGTTATGCGCCGTGGTCCGGCGAACTGGAGAGGAAGATTGCAGCGCAGTGCGACGCCCGCGGTGTCGACTGCAAACGATTTTCCGGATTTCTGCTGCATGAACCTGAAGCCATCAGAACCGGCAGCGACGGGCCGTACAAGGTATACACCCCGTTTTCGCGAAACTGCCTGTCCCGCGACATCTCCAGGAAGCCGCGACCGGCGCCGGAAAAAATTGACTTTCACAGCGCAGAGATAGCCGGTGACAGACTGGACGACCTTGATCTTTACGCCGGCAAACCGGACTGGGCGGTAAAATTCCCAGAGCGCTGGTCACCGGGCGAAGCCGGTGCCCATGAGAAACTGAAAGATTTTCTGGAAAACGCGGTTGGCGCCTATGACGAGGCCCGCAATCTGCCGGATGTTAAGGGCACATCGCGGCTGTCGCCGCACCTGCATTTCGGCGAGATCAGCCCGCTGCAGTGCTGGTCAGCCACAAGCCATGCCGTTGCGAAGGCGAGTGGCAATATTGACCGGGGCGCCCACACGTTCGAGAAGGAAATCCTGTGGCGGGAGTTTTCCTATCATCTGCTGCATTACTGGCCGAGCTTGCCGACGGAACCGTTCAAGCCGGAGTTCGCGGATTTCCCCTGGCTTCAGGACGATGGACACCTTGCATGCTGGCAGACAGGACAGACCGGGTTTCCCATCGTGGATGCGGGCATGCGCGAACTGTGGGCGACCGGATGGATGCACAACCGCGTCCGCATGATTGTCGCGTCTTTCCTGATCAAGAACCTGCGCCTGCCCTGGCAGGCCGGCGAGCACTGGTTCTGGGATACGCTGGTTGATGCAGACATCGGCGCGAATTCTGCAAGCTGGCAGTGGGTGGCCGGGTGCGGGGCGGATGCAGCCCCCTATTTCCGGATATTCAACCCCATCCTGCAGGGTGAAAAATTCGACAAGCACGGCGGTTATGTCCGTCGCTGGGTGCCGGAACTGGCCGCCATGCCCGACAAGTTCGTCCACAAACCCTGGCAGGCACCGGACGAGATACTCAAGAAAGCCGAAGTAGAACTTGGCACCACCTATCCCCGGCCAATCGTCGATCTCGGGCAGACACGTGATGCGGCCCTTGCTGCCTACAAGACAATCAGGAACTCTGAAGCAGCAGAGTAAGTTTCACACCGGGCCCCCCGGCGGACGGCGCTGGAACCGGCCGGTCAGAAAATCCGCAAAGGCCCGGGTCTTGGCGGGGCGGTACTTGTCCGGCGGATAGATCGCATGCAGGGCAACCGGTGCCGGTTCAAAGCCTTCCAGGACAGGCACAAGGGCACCGCTCGCCAACTCGTCAGCAACAATGAAGGCAGGCAACAGGACAATGCCCTGGCCGGCCAGGCTGGCCATTTTCAGCACGTCACCATTGTTCGAGCACAGCACCGGGGAGACCGGCAGGCGGTTCGAGGCGCCGACCCCGCGCAACGGCCAGTGCAACTCATTGCCCAGGTGGCCATAGTGCAGGATTGAATGGTCAGCCAGATCAGCGGGCGTGCGCGGACGGCCGCGATCTTCCAGATAGTCCGGACTTGCACACATGAGCCTGCGGATCGGGCATATTTTCCGGGCAATCAGCGATGACGGCTGCAAATCGCCAATGCGCAAGGTTATGTCGAAGCCTTCCTCATACGGGTCGACAAAACGGTCATTGACGTTCAGGGACACGGTGATGTCGCGGTGCTGGCGCATGAAATCGTTGACGGCAGGCGCAATATGGGAGACGCCGAATGTCATCGGGGCATTGATCTGCAAGAGGCCTTTCAATTCCCCGGTCAGGTCACCGGCGGCCGCTTCTGCCTCGGCCATGCCATTGACCAGAACACGGGCGCGTTCAACAAATACCTGGCCGGCTTCGGTCAGCGCCATGGTGCGCGTGGTGCGCACCAGCAATTGCGCACCCAGATGATCTTCCAGTGCCGTGACCAGCCGTGATACCTGAACCCGTGACAGGCCGAGCTTGCGTCCGGCTGCCGCAAATCCGCCCTCGTCAACGGCGGTGACCAGAGCCTTCATGCTGTCGAATCGATCCATTGGATGATTGTAGCGCTGAATGTAACAATGCGTATAGGTTTTGTATGATTGTCTCCGCCAAGCCTGATCTTATCTTCGTGCCAGACACTTGAATCGATTGTCCGGCGCAAATCCGCCGGCAACAGGAGACACGACAATGCTGACCTTGAGGCTTTCAGAACAACGCGGTCAGGCTGACTTTGGCTGGCTGAGATCAAAACACAGTTTTTCCTTTGGCGGATACCACGATCCCGAGCACATGGGCTTTGGTCCGCTCCGGGTCATCAACCAGGACATGGTATCGGCAGGCGGCGGGTTCGACACCCACGGCCACGCCGACATGGAGATCATCTCGTATGTGCTGGATGGTGCGCTGGAGCACAAGGATTCACTGGGCTCAGGTTCGGTGATCCGGCCCGGTGATGTGCAGCGCATGTCAGCCGGCACCGGCATCAGGCACTCGGAGTTCAACGGGTCCGCAACCGAGCCTGTACATTTCCTGCAGATCTGGATCATGCCCGAAAAAACCGGCATTGAGCCGTCCTACGAGCAGCGCCATTTTGATCGCACTGAGCGCCACAACAAGCTGAAGCTGGTGATATCGGCAACGCCGGGCGCTGATGTGCTGCACATCAACCAGCAGGCAGACGTTTATGCCAGCCTGCTGGACAAGGATGAAAGCGTCAGCCACAAACCGGCTGCCGGCCGTGGCCAGTGGATACAGCTTGCTTCCGGCGAGTTGCAGGTCAACGGCGAACAGATGCGCCCCGGCGACGGCCTTGCCGTATCCGGAGAAACAGAAATCGACATCAAGGCTCTCGACGACGCGGAATTTCTGCTGTTCGATATGGCCTGACTGTTTCTCTCGCAGATGAAGGGTGTTCGACGACATGACGCAGATTGATCTTGCCGGCCAGGTGGCCGTGGTAACCGGCGGTGCACAAGGCATCGGCCTGGCAGTGGCACAAGCACTGGCCAAGGCAGGCGCCAAAATTGCGCTGTGGGATGCAGACGGACCCCTGGCCGGCAAGTCAGCAAGCGACCTGGGCAGTGATGCAGCCGGATTTGCGACAGATGTTACCGACGAAGCCGCAATCGCAGCCGCACTTGCCGATACGGAAAAAGCTTTGGGTCCGGTCTCCATTCTGGTCAACAGTGCCGGAATAGCCGGACCCAATGCCCCCGTGGCAGATTACGATTCAGCCGCCTGGCGCCAGGTGATCGACATCAATCTGAACGGTACCTTCTATGTCAACAAGGCCCTGGTGCCCGGCATGGCAGAGCGCGGTTACGGCCGCATCTGCAACATCGCCTCCATTGCGGGCAAGGAAGGCAACCCCAATGCATCAGCCTATTCAGCCTCCAAGGCAGCGGTGATCGCATTGACCAAGTCACTGGGAAAGGAGCTGGCAGGTCTCGACATCGCGGTCAACTGCGTCACACCTGCTGCTGCCAAGACCAGGATATTCGACCAGATGAAACAGGAACACATTGACTACATGCTGTCCAAGATACCACGCAACAGGTTCCTGCAGCTTGATGAGGCGGCAAGCATGATTGCGTGGATAGTGTCGCCGCAGAACAGCTTTACCACCGGCGCGGTATTTGATCTGTCAGGCGGGCGCGCAACGTACTGATACCAGCGGGCTGATCCCGTCCATCTTCCATCCTCAATTTCCGGAACCCATTTCATGCCTGACAAACTGAATATCGTTGCCATCTCCGGCAGCTTGCGCAGCAAATCCTTTAACACCAGCCTGTTGCGGGCCATGCAGGACATTGCCGATGAAAACATGTCGATAGACATCGCAAGACTAAATGGTATTCCGGTCTATGACGGTGACGATGAAGACGCATCCGGGATACCTCAGATCGTCACAGATCTGGCTGAAAGGATCCGGGCTGCTGACGGGGTCATCATTGCGACGCCGGAATACAATTTCTCCATACCGGGCGGGTTGAAGAACGCCAATGACTGGATCAGCCGCGTCAAGGACCAGCCGTTCGGCAACAAGCCGGTTGGCGTGGTCGGCGCTGCTGCCGGCCCGCTTGGCACGGCGCGCTCACAATACCATTTGCGCCAGAACCTGGTGGGCCTGTCGGCTCTGACCATGCCGAAACCGGAAGTGTTCGTGGGATCGGCACACACCAAGTTTGCCGACGATGGCAGTTTGGCCGATGAAGAAACCGGAAAATTCCTGAAACTGTGGCTGGATGCCTTCGACGCCTGGGTCCGGCGCGGATTCTAAATCGGTTTGCGTTTGATGCGAATCATCTGAACCGTCTTGTTTTGAAGCGCTTTTGAGTCCGAAGGTAGTTTCACGCTTTTCACAAAAGCGCTTCAAATCCGAAAAACGCGACAAAACAGGCCTGTAAAAGGTCGCTCGCCCGTACTTCCTTTGCAGGATGTACGGGCGAGCATGGTACGCGCTGCTCGGGACGGCGACAGGAGCCACGCGACCAATTCCGAATCTGTCACAGCGCTGGAAATTCCGATGCGCCGTCAGATAGAGGGGATTTTGAAGATTGCCAGAAAACGCGTGAAGCGGTTGTTTGTCCCAGTTGTTTTCGGCAGACCCCTCTGCTGCAAAACACAATGCTTGTCATTCGCGACAACAGATGGGCCAAACCTAGGCAATTCTGAGGCCAGTTCACTTCAAGCTGTAATATCAAGCTGGACAACGGGCCCATAACGCCTGAATATCTATCAAAAGGCCGGTTTTTTCACCAGCAACTGGTGATGGTGAGCATTTCTGGATATCCGAAATGATTCGCCACCGGTAAAAAAGTGCGCCGCAAGGCATATGGGAGCCAGTGAATGCCACATCGCATCGTTATTGCAGACGATCATCCCCTGTTTCGGGATGCTTTGCGGCTTGCTGTGCAGGATGCATTGGCGGATGTGACTATTGATGATGCAGGCTCGCTGAAAGAGACCCTCGACATCTTGACTGCGACGGACGATGTCGACCTGGTGTTGCTTGATCTGAAAATGCCCGGTGTGCAGGGGTTTTCCGGACTTATGCTGATGCGGGCGCAGTTTCCGCTGGTGCCCGTGGTTGTGGTGTCCGGCAGCGAAGAGACCAGTGTCATCAGCCGCGCTATTTCACTTGGAGCATTGGGTTTCATTCCCAAGTCTGCACCGGTTAAAGATATGCAGGCAGCAATTTCCACTGTGCTGAAAGGTGACGTCTGGCTGCCCGAGCATGTGGACCTCAGCACACAACGCAATGCCGAAATGGATGACCTGGCCCACCGCTTGTCCACCCTGACCCCGCAGCAGACCCGGGTGTTGATGATGCTGCGGGAAGGCCTGCTCAACAAGCAGATTGCCTATGAGCTGTCTGTCTCCGAAGCCACCGTGAAAGCGCATGTCTCGGCAATCCTGCAGAAACTGAATGTGGACAGCCGCACACAGGCGGTTATTGCGGCATCACGCATTGACGGCGATCAGGCTGATGCCGTGGACGCCGGGTTCTCAGCCTAGAGCGCGTCAAAACAGGAACTAATGCGGTCTACTCCGCTGCTTCCGATTTCGTCCGCGCCATCATCAGCACCGTGCGCAACACGGCCGGGCGCACGGGTTTTCGTAAATAAGCGACACCGGCGGCTTCCGATGCGGCCTGAACTGCAGCCGAGCGCTCCGCTGTGATCAGCGCTGCGGAAAACGTCACGCCAGTGCGGTCACGCAGTTCGTCTATCAGTTCAAGCCCGTTTTCCGAGCCCAGGTGATAGTCCATCAAGACCGCATCATAGGGCCAAACTGCCTGGCTTGCCGCGAGCTTGCGAACCGTGCCGGCTGATGTGGCCGTTGTTACGCTACACCCCCAGCCTTCTAGCAAGGCACTCATGCCATCGATAATCGCCGGTTCATTGTCAACCACCAGGACCGACAAGCCCGCCAGGCTCCCGGAAGCCCGTACCGGCGCAGGCGTGTGAGGCAGCACAGCTTCCTGCCTGCCCTCCGCCAGCGGCAGATCGAGCCTGAACAGGCAGCCCGATCCAGGATCGGACTTCAGGGTCAGCGGATGTCGCAGCACCCGTGCCATGCGTTCAACAATGGACAATCCCAGACCCAGACCCTGAATAGGAGAATCTTCAGACTCCAGACGCTCGAACTCGCGATACACAAGTTGTTGCTTGTCATGGGGGATGCCGGGGCCCGTGTCATGAACCTCGACGCAAAGCTGGCCGTTGCGGACGCGCGCACCCATCAAGACCTTGCCTGATGCCGTATACTTGATGGCGTTGCTGAGCAGGTTTTGCAGAATACGCCTTATCAGGCGCCGGTCCGAGTAGACCATCCGGCTGCACGGCATGATGGTCAGATCCAGCTGCTTGTCCTCGGCAGCAACCGAAAACTCGGTGCGCAACTGGTTCAGAATGTTGTTGATCGAAAACGCCGACAGATCAGGCTTGATTGCACCGGCGTCGAGGCGTGACATGTCGAGCAGTGCCGACAGGATTTCTTCCACCGCCTCCAGCGACAGGTCGACATTGCGCACCAGCTGACCATCGGGCATGGATGCGGTTCGTTCCATCAAGGATGACGTAAACAATCTGGCTGCATTGAGAGGCTGCAGAATGTCGTGTGAGGCGGCTGCAATGAACCTGGTCTTGCCGGCATTGATTTCCACAGCATCTGCCCTGGCTTTTTCCAGCTGGGTGTTGAGCGTGGTCAGTTCGGCGGTTCTCTCCTTCACCCGCTGTTCCAGCGCTTCGGATGCATGAACACGCGCGGTGATGTCGGCGAAGGTGATGACGCGGCCGTCATCCGGCATGGCGTTGCTGCGCACCTCCAGCACCTTGTTGCCTTGCCTGCTGCGCAAATGGAAGGTTTCGGTCTGATTGGCCAGCAGCCGCAGGAGTTGCATGCTGGCCTCTTGCTGGCCCGCATCGCCAAAGACAAACTCCGAGTCCAGCCGCTGGACAATATTGCCAAGCGGCACGCCGACACGACCGAACTCCGGCGGCAGGTTGAGCAGGTTGCGGAACTGCGTGTTCCAGCACACCAGCGCAAGTTCGTGGTCAAACACCACAATACCCTGTTCCACATGGTCGATCGCCGACTGCAGCAGGTCACGATTGTACACAATGGCATCGGACGCATCGTCGAGAAGCCGCATGGCACCGGCGGTGTGACCGGCACCGCGTTGCAGCAGCAACGCCATGACGACGCGCGCCGACGCTGTGCCAATGGCACTGGCCAGCAGCCG
>Ga0316191_10004233_pt1 | contig 10682 bp, 14 predicted proteins | sample Eddworburr2cm_MG_FD_204928 | JGI IMG/M metagenome (GOLD analysis project Ga0316191, IMG submission 204928) | Coastal sediment microbial communities from Maine, United States - Eddy worm burrow 2 cm | ecosystem: Environmental > Aquatic > Marine > Coastal > Sediment | place: USA: Maine... | reverse complement strand
CTAGCTGGCGGCTGTGCCGTGGGTGCTGGCATGACCGGCGGGTCAATTTTTGCGATCACCGCGTGGGTTGCGGTGTTCTGCATGTGGCTCGGCGCGATGCTCACGCACCGTCTTTTGATGGCTGTACCCTCGCGCACGTTGGCGGTTTGACCCTACCAGTAGGGCACAGGCCCGTGCAAAGTTTCCCCACAGGCGCAGGTGCGTGCTGCGTTCTCACCGCGTGACATCTTTCCGCAAGCCTCGCATCGCATCAAAAACGGGTTCACACGTTCTTTTGTCCACACGGATGTAAAGCCATGCCTTGCGACCTCTCCCGTTAGCATTTTCTTTTGTTCTTCTGAATGTGCGCCCTGTTTCATGACCTGCTTGGGCGCGTCTGCGCTGTCCCATGCGCTGATCGTAACCATACGTGTGCCGATTACGGCTGTTGTTGCGCCGATAAAGCCGTCGAGCCCAAGCATATCAATGAGTGAAGCACGCGATCCCTCCCTTACGGTTGCCGCGTCGTTGGCATTTCTAGCTTCAAGATAGGTTATCGAAAATGCCGCGGGTTCTTCGGTTTTGCCGGTTTGCACCATCGTCGACGTCCCAAAGCGGAAGGGGCCGATTTCTTTGGGTTGAACAATGACGTCAAGCCCAAGCTGGCGCGGGACTGTGCCGCTATCAAAGTATCCCCGCACGCTTGCGATTTTGTCACCGTCGAGCACAAAAAAGTCCGAGCCTTTAACGACCACTTCTACACCAGTAGGGGGCAGGCCGTTCATGCTGCCCGAATTGGTGCCGACCATCTTCCATTCTACAGCAGCTTTGTCTGGTGCCGTTTCGCCACGGCTGGTGATTTCAAACCTCAGATCAGGGAACGCGGCCCAGAGCCCTTCAATGTATCCGCGCAGGGCAGGCCCGGAAATAGGCTGGCCGGTCGACGGGTCCTCATAGGTGCCGCCTTCTGTCAGGCTTGCCAGAATGGCGTCCAGATCGCGATTGTTCCAGCCGTCGAAATAGTGCTGAATGCTGTCTAATACGGGCATTGTAGCCCTCCTATGATTTCAATGCTGAAACTCTAGGAGTAGAGGCGCGCGCAAAGCAACTCTTTCATGATGCGGCAGGGGTCCGTCTTAGCTGTCGGTGCAGGTCTTGACGCCAAGTACTTTGTAGATCGGACAGAACTTTACGAATGCCGTACCGATAAAGATCAAACCCAACCAGCCCCAGACACCAATGCTGCCCGTCAGGGTCAGAACAACAAGCAGAGCCCCCAAAACGAGCCGTGCAATACGGTCGACAGTACCGATATTTTTGGTCATTTCCATCGTGCTTTCCTTTCAAATCCAGACTTATTCGAATTCCATCTGTTCATAGACGCGACCGGCGTTTTTTGTGGCCAACTCCTCGAACGTATCAAGGTGCGCATAGGGGGACTGATCCACGTAATAGGCGTCCGCCAGATCGCCGCCGTCTTCCAGATGTGCGCCGATCTTATCACGTAAGTAGACAAGGTAGTCTTTGGTATAGCGTCGCACTTGCGCCATGTTTGTCGGGTGGCCGTGCCCGGGGATCACATAGGTAGCCTCTAAGGGCTCAAATGCGGTGTCCCATGTCTCGATCCAGTCCGCAGTATAGGTATGCTCGAAAATCGGCAGCATACGTTCGTGAAAGGCCACATCACCCGAGATCACAAGGCTCTGGTTAGGGAGCCAGACAACGATGTCGCCAGGGCTGTGGGCAGAGCCAAGGTAGCGTGCTTCGATACGGTATGGGCCCATCTCGACGATATACTCGTCTTCGAAGGTTACTGTGGGAAGTCGCAGAACGGTTCCCTCGGCCTTGTCACGGTTGTACCGTTTCATGCCTTCGAGGATAGAGCCTCCGTACTCTTCAAGCTCTGCTGCGGCGTCGACATGTGCTACGATCGGAATGCCCTGTTCCGCCCAGTAGTTATTGCCCAAGACAGCATGTCCCTGGCCATTCTCGTTAAAGACCAAAACGACAGGCTGATCGGTGATTGCTTTGATCTCATCGTGCAGGGCGCGGGCCAGACCGTAGGCCGCACCACCGTTTACCACCACCACGCCTTCACCGGTCACGATGAAGCTAAGGTTGTTGTTATGGCCCGCGTTTTCATAGGTCGGTGGCGCAGTTGCCCCGATGGCCGAAAACACGCCCGGTATGAATTCGACAGGTTTGTCATAGAGCATTGATGCGGGATATTTGTCAGCGATGTCTTCGCTGGCCATGACAGTGGTTGCTGTGCCTGCAAGGATCAGAGGGAAAAGCCAACGCATGATTTTACGCTCCTTCCGGAATAAACCGGTAGCCGTCGCCTGCGGTTTCAACACGGCCCAGACCACCCTGCGGCAAGTGAAAGCCTAAAAGTGCAATGTCGTCGGTGACCAGCTTATCCAGAAGCTGCAGCCTTGACGTCGCGCCCAGATCAGGGTCCTGATCCGATCCGCCGGCCCATTCGGGCCGCGCCAGTGCGACGTGGTGGTTGCCAATCGCATCGCCACCGACCATGACCGCCTGACTGCCGTCGCGTATCTCGAATGACATGTGACCGGGGGTATGACCGGGTGTTGAATGCGCCATCACACCGGGTACGACTTCGTCGCCGCCCTTGAAAAAAGCCATCTGTTCGGCGACCATGTCCAGCCTGCGCGCGGCTCCGACAGCAAATCCGGCGCGGGGCTCGCCGATGGTGTTGACGGTGTCGGGGTCGGTCCAATAGGCCCATTCGCCTTCCGAGATCATGTGTTGCGCCTCATAAAAGACCGGCTCGTCAAAATCATCCAATATGCCCCAGAGGTGATCGGGGTGGGCGTGGGTGAATATCACATCGGTGATGTCTTCTGCGGCGATGCCAAGCGCGTCGAGGCTGTCGAGGATGCTGCCCGCGCTCGGCATGAAGCCTGGGCCGGAGCCTGCATCAAACAACACAAGCCGGTCCTGTTGTCGCAAGAGCGTCAGGTTGCAAGGTGGCGTGACCTGATCGCGCGCGACGCCTGCGTTTTCCAGAATGGGCGCAAGCTCGTCTTGTGGCAGACCGTCAAAAAACATCCCGCCCGGCAACACAAGGTTGCCGTCGCTTACGCTGATGACTTCGTTCGCGCCTATTGTGACCGCGCCTACGACCATGTTGGGCCAAAGTGGCGCTGTCCCCAGCCCGCACAGCACGTTTCTACGGTTCAGCATGTTTCTCTCCCCCAAAACTCATTCCAATTACTGAATGTGATGGGAGTGGTCAGCTAATGCAAGTCTTTTGTGTCAGGTCGCAGCTTAACGCGCGCGCCGACACGACATCTCGTCGCCTTCTTGCGAGGCAAATTGCGCGGTGTCGCCTTTGGTCCAGAACAGCCCGCCAAAGCCAGTGGCATATTTCGCGCCGGATGCCGATGGGACCAAGTATCCGGTTTTTATGCTATCGCCATATTCCAGACGGAGGCTGGGCAGTTCGGTGTCGAAGAAATAGGCGGTCACCTCGTTTGCCGGATTGTCTTGGCAAGAGTAGGATACGATGCTGACGGGCGTTTCCAACATCCAGTGCGCGACCAGATCTGCTTCGCGGGTCAGATAGGATGCTGTGACGCAGGCCTGTATATCGTCCGCTTTCCAGCAATCATCGCGGCCTTTAATCCATCCACGCTGGGTAGCCCTAAGGGTATTGAGCGCGTCTTCCTTGCCCGCATCCAACCCGTCAATCACCGAAATCGTGGCTTCGTAGCGTTCTGCCAGTCTTTGGTCCAGCCGAGCCAGCGCAGGTTCCGCGCAAACCGATTTTTCAGCTTCTGAGGCCGCGTTGGCGCAATCAAAAGACGGTTGTGCGGATGCACTCAGCGGCGCAGCGATTGCCAGAGCGCAGAACAACAACAAAAAGCCTTTCATAAAACCCTCTCTTTAGTTGATGCATCAAAGGATGCCTTCGACTTACCCAATTACCAAGCGCATTCAACTGCGCGGCGGGCGGCTCTTGTAGAGGGGCAAGCGCCAACCGAACGCAATTGAGCCTGCGCGTAGACCCCATGTGACTGCCGAACACAAAACCAAAGGGACGAGTGCGTCGGTGAATAACGGACGGCTGAATGCGGCGACAGTAGCCCCCGCAAAAGCTGCGGTAACGTAAAGCTCACCCTGTTTCAGAACTACGGGCACATCGTCCAGAACCACGTCGCGTAACAGTCCGCCCATACATCCCGTGATCGTCCCCATCAGCACCACTACCAGCATGGGTTGGTCCAATGCCAGTGCAACACCTGTGCCGGCAGGAACCGCTACAGCAAGTGCAAAACTGTCGAGCCAAATTAGCGTCCGGAGTCTACTTTCAAAGCGATGCGCAGTTACATAAATAAGGGCTGCTGCTGCACAGGCCACAGCAATATATACCGGCTGCGCGATCCAGAAAATCGGGTTCCGGTCCAACAGGACGTCACGCATGGTGCCGCCGCCCACGGCGGTCAGGCAAGCAGTGAACGCAAAGCCGACGATATCAAGTTGCTGCCTGCTGGCGGCAAAAGCACCCGTTAGCGCAAAAATAAAAACACTAACAAAGTCCAGAAAACCAACTGCAGTCATGGTTTGAAGGGCGCCATACCGGCGCGTGCCAAAGCATCCGCACGTTCGTTTTCAGGATGCCCCGCATGACCTTTGACCCATTCCCAGGTCACATTGTGCCGTTGGCCGGCAGCGTCGAGCCGCTGCCACAGCTCTGCGTTGGCCACAGGTTTCTTTGCGGCATTCTTCCAGCCGTTTTTCTTCCAGCCGTGTATCCAGCTTGTGATCCCGTTTTTGACGTAGTTGCTGTCGGTCACGATGGTGATTGTGCTGTCGCGGCTTAAATGTTCCAGCGCATTGATTGCAGCCAGTAGTTCCATCCGGTTGTTGGTGGTCTGTGCTTCGCCGCCGTGCAATTCGCGTTCTTTGACGACGTCACCGTTGTTCATTGCCTGCAACAGAACACCCCAGCCGCCTGGTCCGGGATTGCCGGAACAGGCACCGTCAGTATAGGCGAAAAGCTCAGGCACGGGCGGTCAATGCGATCCAGGGAGAGACGTCACCCGCCAGCCCCTTGTCACACCCTTTGAGTGTGTCAGTTAACGAAAACCCCGCTTCTTGTAGCAGCGCGGTCAGCTCGTCTTCGGTATAGTAGGTATATAACCGCCCCAGCGCGTCGCGCTGGCTACCGGTGCCGGTCTTTACTGCAATATGGAAAACACCGTTCTTTTTCAGAGCGTTTGCGATCCGGCCGAGGTGGCCGGGCATGTCGGCGCGCGCGGCGTGCAGTAAGGAAAAGTTTGCCCAAACTCCATCATAGACTGCCGTGCCGCTGACGTCTTCAAACGTGGCCTGTTGTGCGTTCACGCCATCGTTCTGATTGGCCAGATGCACCATTTCCGCAACAGGGTCAAAGGCATCAACGCTTAGGCCTGCTTTGGCCATCTGTGCAGCAGCAGCGCCCGGTCCGCAGCCTAAATCCAATACTTTTCCTCGCTTTGGGATTGCAGCGATAAAAGCATGCAGCGCCGGGTTAGCGGTATTCTCTTCATTTGTGAGATTGGCGTATTCGTCCGCTTTGGCGGCATACACCTTTAGCGTTTCTTGATCGCTCATAGAAATACTCCAACCGCGAGACAGGCCACGACAAGACTGGTCAGCAAAACGCGCAATGACATCCACCAAGGCGGCGCAAGACCCCAGCTGTGGAATGCAAAATCGAGGATCAAAAGCCCCAGAAACCCAAAGATAAGGTTTGTTCCGGCAGTCGTGGGGCCACCGCCGGTCATGAAGAACGCCCAAAGCGCGGGGATTACCGACAAGGCATAGCCGGTCGCGGCCTGTGGGCCTTGTGCTTTCGTGGCAAAACCCCAAAGCACACCAGACATAAACGACAGTATAATCGATCCATAGAAAAGCTGGATGTAGGGGCCGATAAACCGCGGGCCAAGCGTGCTAGTTGCCCACTCCGCGAGCGGTTCACTCATGTATGTCAGAGCGCCCCAGAAAAACGGGATTACGCCGGCAAGGCCAAGAACAAGCGGGGCTGTGGGAATGCTTCTCATGGGCGGCAAGATGACGTTGCACGCGCGCCAACACAAGGGGGACAAGGCTACTTTGTCATACGTCCGCCGGGCAATTGACTGGCATCAGCTACCGTCACGATCCGATTGCTGGTTATCGTCAGACCAATTTTGCTGCAGACGGCTTCGGATGCTGTGTTTCCCGGCTCAATCCCTGTATAAAAACGCGTGAACCCGAACTCTTTGTGCATCTGTTCAAGCAGCAGACTGCCCAAGACCACCGAAAGCCCTTTGCCACGCCAGTCCGGATGAGTGGCCAGCATACCCCAGAAACATTCGCTGGACGCAAGCTCGGAAGTGCCGACGATATAAGACGTGGCATAGGCGGACGAAACGACCTGACCATCCGGTGTGACTGCGATTAATGTCCGCGACCGCAAAGCTTGACCTGTATGCGCCGACCGCCAAGCAGGAAGCACGCCGCACGCAAGTGACGTCTCGGCGAAGGACCGGATAACCGGTTCTGGAGTTTCAGGCGTCAAACATGTGACGGTTATGCCATCGGGTAAATTTGGATCTGCATTCGAGTGCCGGTCGTGGTCGAACTGATCTGCATGAATTTCCCAGCGCGCGTAATCTACGGTGTCCAGACCAAGTGCGCGCGCGCCCGCGAGCACAGCTTCAATCTCGTCTGACGCCACATTCGCGTAATGGGAAGCGCCCTGTAGATGCGCAAGTCGCCCAATAAGCGCCAATGAACCATGCTTCGGTGTGACAACGCCGCAGACGCGACCGTGGCAAGATATACGCTCGTCGCTCTCCAATATATCGAAAAGCGCGCGCCCGCGTTTTAGCACCGCGATTTGCGATGGATTGCCGAAATATTCGATTTCACCGGCTGCCATAAGGTGGCTCAGGCTGTTTCGCGCAACACGCGGGGGACTTTGAATTCGACATTTTCTACAGCGGTCTCGACCACATCACGGGTCACGTCAAAGCGGTCTTCGAACGCGGCGATTACCTCGTTGATCAGGATCTCGGGTGCGGATGCACCAGCTGTGATGCCAATGCTGCTGATCCCTTCCAGCGCGCGCCAGTCAATATCGTCGGCGCGTTGAACCAATTGAGCATATTTGCAGCCCGCACGCGCACCGACCTCAACCAACCGTTTGGAATTTGAAGAGTTGGGCGCCCCTACCACAAGCATGGCGTCACACTTGGGTGCCATTGCCTTGACCGCCTCTTGCCGGTTGGTCGTGGCATAGCAGATGTCTTCTTTATGCGGCCCGACAATGTTGGGAAACCGGGCCTGCAATGCCGCTACAACATCTGCGGTGTCATCCACGCTCAGGGTTGTTTGCGTGACATAGGCCAACCGGTCAGGGTCGCGGACCTCGACGGTGGCGACGTCTTCAGGCGTTTCTACCAGTAACACTTCCCCGTCGGGTAGCTGGCCCATTGTGCCAACCGTTTCGGGGTGGCCTTCGTGGCCAATCATGATCATTTGCAAGCCGTTGTCGGCGTGCCTCTGGGCCTCGATGTGCACTTTGCTGACCAAGGGGCAAGTCGCATCCACATAGACCATTTCGCGAGCCTGCGCAGCAGCAGGAACAGACTTGGGCACGCCATGAGCGGAAAAGATCACGGGGCGGTCGTTCGGACACTCTGACAGTTCTTCAACAAAAACTGCGCCCTTGTCTCGCAGCCCGTCGACCACGAACTTATTGTGCACGATTTCGTGGCGCACATAGACCGGCGCGCCCCACTTCTCGAGCGCCATTTCCACGATTTTAATTGCACGATCAACACCCGCGCAAAAACCACGCGGGGCTGCAAGATAAAGCGTCAACGGTGATTTCGTCATCAGTCTCTCCGGCTCGTCCAGTCAGAGGTACGCCTTTGGCGCGCCTCCGTCCAGTGGCTCCGGTGCCGCATGATGTCAGCTTGCTTCGTTGAATTCCCGTGGCGGGCGGCCGATTACATCTTTTAGTTCTTCCAACTCGATGAAGTTATCGGCTTGTCTGCGCAATTCATCAGAAATCATTGGCGGCTGGCTGCGAATTGTCGATACGACGGACACGCGCACGCCCGAGCGTTGCAAACTTTCAAGCAAGGGCCGGAAATCGCCGTCGCCGGAAAACAGCACGATATGATCCACACGCGGCGCAAGTTCCATTGCGTCCACGGCAAGCTCGATGTCCATGTTGCCCTTTACTTTACGGCGCCCCATGCTGTCGGTGTATTCCTTGGCTGGTTTGGTCACCATGGTGAAACCGTTATAGTTCAGCCAGTCGACCAAAGGCCGTATCGGGGAATATTCATCGTTTTCCAGCAGCGCAGTATAATAAAACGCACGCAACAACTTGCCCCGACGCATGAATTCCTGACGCAGAAGCTTGTAGTCGATGTCGAATCCCAACGACTTCGCGGCCGCGTACAGATTCGACCCGTCGATGAACAGCGCAAGCCGTTCGTCCTTATAAAACATCAAAGTATCCTTTCGATTGTGCCGGCGCGCTTGGGCTCGTAAAAAAATAAAGAAGCGTGCCAACCGCCGGCTAAAATAGGGTATTCTCATCGTGCCGCAAGCCACACAATCTGGAAAAAGCGGCGGAAGTTCGCCAAAAACGGGCTCTTTGGCTCTGGTTGCCGTGGGGTCAAACGTGCCTTTTGGTGATATGGACCCGTCCGAGATGGTCAACTCTGTTTTGACAGACCTGGTTAAAGAGATCGGGGTGATTCGCGCTCAAAGCGGACTATATCGTACACCGGCGTTTCCTGCAGGGTCGGGGCCAGACTATGTAAACGCGGCGTTTTCCGTTCTAACCGAACTTGAGCCGGCAGAATTGCTTGACTGTTTGCATAACGCAGAGTCGCAGTTCGGGCGTGTGCGGCGCACCAGATGGGCGGCCCGCACGCTTGATCTGGATCTGATTGCTTATGAAGATCAAATACTTCCGGACTTCTCCACGTTCCGGCGCTGGTCTGATCTGACCCTTGCTGAACAGCAGCAAAAGGCACCGGCAGAGCTAATTGTGCCGCATCCAAGAATGCATGAAAGAGCGTTTGTACTGGTGCCTTTGGCAGATATCGCCCCGAACTGGGTACATCCTGTGTACGGCCACTCCGTTACACAGATGCTGGCAGCCCTGCCAAAAACAGCGTTAGAAGAGGTGCGCGCCCTGTAATGGCGCTTGTCTTTCGGGGTGTTCCACCCTAAATACACCACTTCTGATCCCAAATGTTTGATGGAGAGTTCCATGGCCCGCGTTACTGTAGAAGATTGCGTCGACAAAGTTCCGAACCGTTTCGAGCTTGTGATGCTTGCTGCGCATCGTGCGCGCGAAATCTCTGCGGGTTCTGCGATCACCGTGAACCGTGACAACGACAAGAACCCCGTCGTTTCCCTGCGTGAGATCGCCGACGAGACGCAAAGCGCCGATGACCTGCGCGAGCGCCTGATCGAAAGCAACCAGAACCAAATCGAGGTTGATGAGCCGGAAGAAGATGCAATGGCGCTTCTTATGGGCACAGAGCAGGACAAGCCGGAAGAAGACAGCATGTCCGAAGAGATGCTTTTGCGCCAATTGATGGCCGCGCAGGGTCAGGGCTAACCACAGCCCGTACCCTGCCCGAAGGGCGGATGGCATGAAAGACGGTGATCATCTCGAAATTTCTGCCGACGATCTGATTGCCCTCGTTCATCGCTATAATCCAAAAACGAATGAGGCGCTGATCCGCAAAGCCTATGACTATGGGCGCGATATGCACGCCGAACAGCGGCGTCATTCGGGTGAGCTGTACTTTAACCACCCTGTCGCCGTGGCGGCGATTTTGACAGAACAGCAGCTGGATGATGCCACAATCATTACAGCGCTTTTACACGATACCATCGAAGATACCAAAGCATCCTATGCCGAGGTCGCAGAGCTTTTCGGCGATGAGGTTGCAGGGCTTGTGGATGGTGTGACCAAGCTGACCAATCTGCAGCTTAATTCGACCGAGACAAAGCAGGCCGAGAATTTCCGCAAGTTGTTCATGGCTATGTCCAAGGACTTGCGCGTCATCCTCGTCAAGCTCAGCGACCGGTTGCATAATATGCGCACCATCCGTGCGATGCGACCCGACAAGCAAGCACAAAAAGCGCGCGAAACGATGGATATCTTTGCGCCGCTTGCAGGGCGGATGGGTATGCAATGGATGCGCGAAGAGCTGGAAGACCTGGCCTTTCGCGTTCTGAACCCGGATGGCCGTGCGTCGATTATTCGTAGATTTATCAACCTGCAAAAAGAAACGGGTGATGTGATCCAGCGTATCACGGGCGATATGCGGTCCGAACTGGAGCAGGCAGGAATTGATGCCAAGGTTTTCGGACGCGCCAAGAAGCCATATTCGATCTGGCGCAAGATGCAGGAAAAGGATCAGGCGTTTTCGCGGCTATCGGATATTTATGGATTTCGGATCATTACGCCGAATGAAGAAGACTGCTACCGCACGCTTGGTGTTATTCACCAAAGGTGGCGCGCGGTGCCGGGCCGGTTCAAGGACTACATCAGCCAGCCCAAGACAAACGGATATCGGTCAATCCACACCACTGTTTCAGGCCGCGACGGCAAACGCGTAGAGGTGCAGATCAGGACAGGGCAGATGCATGACGTGGCCGAAACCGGCGTT
>Ga0316191_10004232_pt1 | contig 10682 bp, 8 predicted proteins | sample Eddworburr2cm_MG_FD_204928 | JGI IMG/M metagenome (GOLD analysis project Ga0316191, IMG submission 204928) | Coastal sediment microbial communities from Maine, United States - Eddy worm burrow 2 cm | ecosystem: Environmental > Aquatic > Marine > Coastal > Sediment | place: USA: Maine | collected... | reverse complement strand
TGCATATAGATCCAAACCATGCTCAAGCACTGCAGTCACTGGGTCTGATCTACTTGCACGCGAACAGCCCCGATGAGGCGCGGGCATTGCTGGAGCGGGCGATAATTGAAGAGCCCCGTTTATGGCGTGCGCAGAATGGTATTGGCATCCTTGCCGATATGCTTGGCGAACATGCGCAAGCCATAGAAGCCTACGACGCTGCGCTTGCCGAAAACCCGGGCGACGCAATGTTGCTGAATAACCGGGGCTATTCGCTGTACCTGGATGGCCAGTATCAGGCAGCAAGTGAAGATTTTCTCGAGGCCGCAGCGCAAGGAGCAGAGCAAGCCTGGCTGAACCTTGGGCTGGTTCGTGCCCGGCAAAAACAGTATTCGGTGGCCGTGCAAATGATGGCGCGAAAAGTCGCCGAAGAAGTCGCTTATAACGATGTTGGCTACATCGCGATGCGGCAAGGTGATTTCGTAATCGCCGAGAAATACTTCCACAAGGCTATCGGGCTTTCCCCACGCTATTTTGAAGCTGCGCAACGTAATTTGACGGAACTGATGGACCGGACAGTTGCCGGGGATGCCGTTACGTATGTCGACAGCGACGCGGGATAAGACCGCACGGTTGCCAGCAATGACCCGGGTAGTGATCGAAACGAAAAACCGTCGGCAACGCCATTCCGGGCTGATTTTAGCGCTGGCCACTCTATTCCTGTCCGGGGCCGCGGGGGCTGTAGACTTCAAGGGCATAGAAATGGGCCAAACGCTATGGGGCAGAGAAGAGCGGTCTGTTTTCGGCGTGCTGGATTGCAATCCCATGCAACTAGACCCGGACGAATATCAAAGCTACATCCAGGAGCTGCAGCAGGTGATCCCGGGTGGCCGCAAGGTTTGCACCGGTGCAACATCTATCGCGACAATTCCTGCGGACGCAACAGTGGTTCTCGGAGCGGCGCGGCGCGTGCTCAGAATGACCTTTCAGTTCGCTGCCGAAAACTATGCACAGGTCCTCAACGCAATGACGGAAAAATGGGGCGAAGGCCTTGTGGAAGTTCATGCTGAGGACGATGAAAGTGTGTGGTGGGAGTTCGATGACGGTGCCAGCATTTCTGTGCACCATACTCCGCTCGCCAACCAATCGAGTTCCGGTGACAATCCGGCGTCCATCGGATTGGTAGAGTACTCGCTGGCCGTTGCCACGCCAGCCGGGGATCTCTGAGCTGGACTGACCCGCAAATTCCTGACGGGTCGCATTGGCAATTCGAAACATCTGGAAACATTCTGAAACGCTTGTGAAACCCTTCTTCTTTCCAGCTCTGTGACACTCTCTCCCATGTTGGTGACAGCGGCCACTGAGGCACTAACCCGGAGCTGTTAAGCCGCCTGGCCGGAAATCGAATTCCCCCCGCGCTTTTGAGCGCACCCAATTTGTCCCCGCCTCGTGCGGGGATTTTTTTGCTCAAGATCAGAAAGAGTCGTTCGGACGGCTTCTTACAGGATCGTCTTATCCATGAAATTGGCGTTATCCGACTAATCTTCTCGCTGTTACATCCTGAAACATTTCGTTACAAGAATCGGGTTAATTCGCTCCTGAATGTTTCTACACTCCTCGCACCAACTAGACATTGTTCCGAATTTTTTACAAATCCATAGGAGATTGAAATGAAGAGATTTACCCACGTTGCGTTACTCGCAACGACTACGCTGTTCCTCGCCGCGTGCGACGGAGATGATGGTGCTGACGGCCTCAACGGTGCCGATGGTGCCAATGGCACAGACGGCGTGAATTCGCTCGTCGCATTCCGCAACCTCGCTGTTGGCGACGTTGACTGCCTCGGTGGTGGTCAGGTTTTTGAAAGCGGCCTCGATACCAACGGCAATAACGTTCTTGATGCAGAAGAAGTTTTGTCGACAGAGTTCATCGAGTGCGCGGTAACCCCGACGCTGCGTGCTCTGCACGCCTCACCGGACGCCCCGTTAGTAAACATCTGGATTGATGGCGCTGCTGCGCTTCCTGGTGTTGACTTCAATCAGGGTTCTGGCTTTGTCAAAGTCGGTCAGGCTGAAAACGTAACCGAAACCGGTGCGGACGTTAACGTTCAGGTAGAAGCTATCCTGCCTGGTGACGATGCTGTCGTACTTGAAGCAGATCTGCCGCTGGAATTCGGTACTGAGACCACTGTCATCGCATCTGGCACAGTCGAAGGCGTTGGCGCGGCACTTGGACCGATCGTCATCACCAACCCAATCGGCGCGCCGATTGCCGCTGGCAACTTCCGTGCACAGGTCGTTCATGCTGCACCAAATGCCCCGGCTGTTGACGTGTACGTAACCGCATTTGAAGGCGCTCTCGAAGGGCCCGTAAATGGGGCTGCTCCGCTTGCATTCGGTGCTAGCACAGGCCAATTGGAAGTGCTCGCAGGCGACTACCAGATTCGCGTCGCCGTACCTAACGCTGGCGGTGCGCCTACGGTCGTCTACGACTCTGGCGAGATTTCCCTGCCAGCCGACGTCGACCTGATGATCGTCGCAACCGAGAACGTATTCCTCGGTGAATCAGCTGTGCAGCTGATGGTACTCGACGGCATGGCCGCAACGCCGCTGTATGACGCCGCTACGCCTGCTGCAGCCCTCGCTGTGCACCTGTCTCCAGATGCGCCCGCTGTAGATATTCTTGCAGATGTCGGTTCCACCGAAGAGGCGGAAGCGCTTAAGCTCGTCGAAAACGTATCGTACACAGAGTTCTGTGCACTCGAGAGCATTGGCGCTCCCGAAACCTACACGCTGAGTGTGGTCGCAACGGGTACCGCAACCAGCGTGCTTGATATTCCGTACAGCGCTGTCGTAAATGAGGCTACTGCCGTTATCGTAAGCGGACTGCTCTCAACCAGCACCCTGCAGGCAATTGCTCTGCCAATCGACGGTCGCAGCGTCTTCACCGAAGCCAAGGTCCGGCTGACGCATGGTTCACCTTCTACACCGGATGTAGACATCTACATCTTGCCTGAAGGCACCATGATTGGTGACGAGGGCGTTGTTCCGGCGTTCACTGACGTACCGTTCGCTGCCAGCACCCCCGTTCTGTCGGTGGATCCTGCAGCTAACCTGGATATCTACGTAACTGCTGCCGGTAGCACGACACCTGCAATTTCAGTGACCGGTTTTAATCCGGAAGCAGGCCAGGTACTGGACGTCATCGCTCGTGATGCAACGGGCGCAGAGACAGCACCGCAAGTGCTGCTGATCAATTACGACGCACTGGACGCTTGCGCAGTCGCACTGTAATAGCAACACAATCCGCGCCGTAACGGGCGGAAGCAAAGTAAACAGGCACCCGGGGCGCAAGCTCCGGGTGTTTTTTTTGCGAAGATTTCTCCGCACATGCGACGACGGTCTACTCTATTGAACGCCGCCACTCGCGTTTGGATATCCCTATGTCATATATGGCTGAACTGTCGCAGTTCGCGTAGTGCACCTTTTTCCATCCGCCGGTGCTTGTTAAGCGCGCGACTGACTGTCCGCTTTGTCTGGCGAGACGCCAGCGTAATCGCGGTATAGAGATTTGCACGAGTTCGCTCAATTGTAACTGTGCTGCGAGAAACAAGCCGGACACAAACCAGCGCTTTTTTGTCCGGACCGCCCTTGGGACCATTTATGTCACTTAAGAACACGTCGACCGATGTGATGTGACTTTCGAAATTGGCCAAGTTGAAATTTATCTGCCTTTGGACATGGGCGCTGATCGCGTCAGTCAGATCGAAGCCCTGCGATTGCAACTGGATATTCATATTGGAACTCCTGATGAGAACGACATCAGTATAGATTTCGGCGAAGCCAGTTCCAGTCGAACTATCCGAGAGGTTGCGAAGGTATTTTCGAATTAGCTATAGATCGAGAAAAGCGAACTTATTATACTAATAACTCGTCTTTATCGATTTTCCTTTTTACCCTACGCTTCACCCCACCATGAGACACCTTAACTATAGTCACCTGCAGTACTTCTGGACCGTCGCTCACGAAGGTAGCGTGGTGAAGGCTGCAGAGCGCCTGCACATTACGCCGCAGACCATAAGCGGACAGATGCGCCTTCTTGAGGAGGCCATCGGCCAACCGCTGTTTAATCGCGTTGGGCGGCGCCTCGTGCTTTCGGAGATGGGCCATGTCGTCCTGGAGTACGCAGACGAAATCTTCTCAATCGGCGCCGAGCTCAGCCAGGTTGTGCGGGAGCAAAGATCTGCAGGTCCATCAAAACTTAGCGTCGGCATTGTCAACTCGATCCCGAAACTTATTGCGGAACGCATCGTCGCACCAGCGCTAGTAGATGAGGACCCCGTCCGAATACGCTGTCAGGAGGCGTCGCTGGAGCAGTTGCTGGGAGAATTGTCAGTACACAAGCTGGACATCGTGCTATCGGACCAGCCTATGCCGCAGGGATTGAGTCTCCGTGCTTTCAATCATCGCTTGGGGGACAGCGGTCTTGCGTTCTTTTCGCAGCGGCGCACAGCACGACGGTACAAAAAAGACTTTCCGCAGTCTCTCGACCAGGCGCCAATGCTTTTGCCCAGCCCCCACTCCGCTCTGCGCCGCCGACTGGACGAATGGTTTGACAGCAACTCGATAATTCCAAATGTCGTTGGTGAAGTAGACGATAGTGCGTTGCTGAAAGCATTTGGCGAGGCAGGCTACGGTCTGTTTGCGGCGCCGTCGGTTATTGAGGAAGAAATTTGCAAGATGTACAGCATGACCGTTATTGGTCGAACGGACGAGATTACGGAGCAGTTCTTCGCGATCTCGCCCGAGCGGCGCATCAAGCACCCGTCCGTTGCGCGAATTATTGACGCCGCACGATCACAGCTTTTTGCGAATTAGCCGACGACCACTCTTATGGCGCCAGTCAGCTGGGCTGATCTCTTCGAACATCCTGTCCTGTAACCTGAACGCAGTGAATGGGTGAAAGGTCGTTCTTCGGAAAAACCGATCGATTAGTGAAATAAAGAACGAATTTATTTCGAAATTAACAAGAGATACTGTGCTCACTAAGGGTTTGGCAACGAGAGAATATTCTCGGATCACCCGACTCCGGAGAACCGCATATCATGGCTTCGAACCCACAAGACCCATTTGCAATGAACACATCGCCAACCCACGCGATACCGCAAACGCGCGAGCTGGCTACGAACAAGGTTCTGCGCAACACGTATTTGCTGCTATCGATGACGCTGCTCTTCAGTGCAGTGATCGCCGCCACTTCGATGGCGCTGAACCTCCCACATCCAGGATTGATGCCCACTCTTGTTGGGTATTTTGGTCTGTTATTCCTGACTACCAAATTCCGTCATCGCGACTTAGGTATTGCTTTTGTTTTCGCGCTAACCGGGTTTATGGGCTACACCCTTGGACCGATTCTCAACGCCTATCTCGCGTTGCCGAACGGCGGTCAAGTCGTGATGATGGCCATGGCCGGAACCGCGGCCATATTCCTTGGCCTATCGACCTATGTCAGGGCAACGCGCAAGAACTTCAGCTTCATGGGAGGGTTTCTGTTGGCCGGTATCGTGACGGCTTTTCTCGCTGGGCTGGGTGCAATTTTCTTTGCCATGCCCGCGCTGTCACTGGCCGTTTCGGCGCTATTCGTGCTGCTAATGGCAGGTCTGATCTTGTATGAGACGAGCAACATTATTCATGGCGGTGAGACCAACTACATTATGGCGACCGTGACGCTTTATGTTGCGATATTCAATTTATTTACCAGTCTCTTGCATTTGCTTGGTTTCCTGGGCGGAGATGATTGATATCGAAGTTGAGTACGTACGCGTCTTCAAACGAAGAAAGTGGCAACCCCGACAGGATTGAGTCGTCGCTGCGCTCCCCGCGCTAAAGGGCGCGTTCGGATACTTACGATTATCGAACACTGCCTCCCGAGGGCGTCATAGGATCAGGGACTTTCTTTACTGAGAGCAGCTCCGCGCTCCAGCGGCTCGCCGAAAGCACCTCTAGCCGACAGCCATTCCATTCCAGCACATCCCCTTTTACAGGAACCCGTCCGAGCAACTCCATGACCAGACCCCCAAGCCTGTTGGCTTCTGTATCCAGGGGTAGTTTGATGTCCAGATGCCTGCATAGCTTACGAAGCTCAATCGTACCCAGAGCATGCAATGAACCGTCGTCCTGAGACCACAGGTTCTCCATCGGTAGATCGGTTTCATCGACGATTTCACCAACGATTTCCTCGAGTACATCTTCAAGCGTGACAATCCCTTGAATATCTCCGTACTCGTCGGTGACAAACGCCAGGTGCCGTCGGGCCTCTTTGAAAGTTTGCAGAAGCGAATCAAGGGTTACGGATTCCGGCACCACGATCGGTTCATAAACCAGGCCTGACCAGTCAATCTCCTTATCTGAGCTTTCCAGCAACTGGAGTAGTATTTCCTTCGCCATCACGACGCCAGAAACTTGATCTAGCTGACCTGTCGTTGAAAATGGAAATCGGCTATACGGAGATTGTTTCAGTGTCTTTAACACCTGTTGCCGGCTGCTGGTTGCCGACAGATAAACGACCTGTTTCCGGGGCAGCATTACGTCCGATGCGCTCAGCTTGCGCAAGGCTGATGCCCCGATAATGATACCCGCTGTCTGTGCGCCGACCACTCCCTCGGTACGTCCGAGCGCGGCCAGGAGCCTAATCTCTTCGACAGACGTCGCGGGCACATTCTTCCTGCCCCGAAGCGCTCGGGAGATGCCCGCGCTGATATAAACAAACGGGCGTAAGGCGATGGCCAAAGCGTGAATGCCGTAAGCAACCGGCCTCGCTAGTCTGGCCGCGTGCGTGACTCCGAGCGTTTTCGGAATGATTTCTGTGAATAGCAGGATGGCTATCGTGAATACAATCGTGAACACCCATAGCGTTTCTGAGCTGAAAGCATCCGCATAGGTTGCACCTGCTACAGCGGTGCCAACCGTATGCGCGATGGTGTTTGTAATGAGTATTGCCGCGATCGGTATGTCGATCCGTCGTTTGAAATCCTTCAGAAGCTGCCCGGACCGTTTGCCCTGTTGCGCGAGCGATTCGACCTGAGCGTGATTGATGGATAGCAGAACTGACTCAAATATCGAGCACAGAAACGACACGATGAGCGCGATGGATACCGCGGCAATGAAAACCTGCATGATCTCCTCCAGTACAGATCACCGAATCAATACGCCATATGGCCTTGGCAGCGGGTCAATGTCCAGCTACCGCAGAGCGGTCAGGTCTAAATCAGATACTTAGAGGCCCGGCCCGGTGACAATGCTGTGGGCTATAACGACAACTGTGAACAGGTTCACAAGTCCGAGCATCACCAGCCCGGGTCGAGAGGGCGACTGCAGCGAATTATCAAGCGTCTGTGAATCGATGCCTTGGGGTTTTGACTTGATGATCTCACGCTTCCTTTACGGCTTCTGCCACGCAACGGTACCGAAAGATAGAGAGTCGTTATCAGCCAAGCTTGGCAGAAGCCGCCATTGAAGGAGGGCTTACGGCCGCCAACATCCAGGTACCGTGAATTGGTACTGTAGTACAAGGTCTTTCGCAGGATAAGTCGATTTAAGTAGACATATAGTTCGGTTTTCTCTGACGAATCACTGTTCCTCCTGTTAATTCGTCCGTATTGATTTCGTTGGCTTTTGTGGCCGGGAGTGTGCACATTCCGTATGTCCAAGTAATCATTAGTTTGGGACAATCTTCAAATGGACTTTGAATGGGTCGCGATCGCGCTTGGAGACGTCGTCTGGATGTCGCTGGCGTTTGCGCTTGGTTTCCTGTCACGATCCGTGGGACTTCCCCCGATGGTGGGATTCCTGGTCACTGGTTTCCTGCTCAGCGCACAGGGTGTTGCCAGCGGCGAGGTGCTGGAGAAGCTTTCTGACCTGGGCATCACCTTGTTGTTGTTCACCGTCGGCTTGAAGCTCAATTTGCGAACCCTTGCCAGGCCACAAGTATGGGCCGTCACGGGTCTGCACATGTCGATAGTCGTAGTGGTGTTCGGTTTTGCCATCTATGGACTGGCCCTGCTGGGTACGCCTTTCGTCTCTGACATCGATTTGCCGCGCGCAATGCTTATCGCATTCGCGCTTAGCTTTTCCAGCACCGTCTTTGTCGTCAAGGTGCTCGAAGACAAAGGCGAGATGACCTCCCTGCATGGGCGTATCGCCATTGGCATCCTGATCATGCAGGATCTGGCCGCCGTGGTTTTCCTTGCCATCTCCCTGGGCAAATGGCCGTCACCATGGGCACTGTTGATCGTTCTGCTGTTTCCACTACGATCGGTATTGCACCACATGTTGCGGCGCGTCGGCCACGGGGAACTGATGGTGCTGTATGGGCTCCTGCTCGCACTGGGTGGTGCAGAAGTATTCGAGTTGGTAGGGCTCAAAGGCGACCTGGGTGCACTCGTCCTGGGTTCACTTATCGCCAGCCATCCGAAGGCGGAGGAGATGGCCAAGACCATGCTGAGCTTCAAGGACCTGTTCCTGCTCGGCTTTTTCCTCTCTATCGGAATGTCCGGTCAGCTATCGCTTGAGGTTCTTGCGATTAGTGCCCTGATCACGCCGTTTGTACTCTTCAAATCGGCGTTGTTCTTCGGCCTGCTGTCTGGATTCAAGTTGCGTGCGCGAACGTCGTTGCTGGCGTCGTTGAACCTGACCAACTTCAGCGAGTTCGGCCTGATCGTCGCGGCGATGGGCGTGGCTAATGGTTGGATCGATAACGACTGGCTCATGGTGCTTGCTCTTTGCCTTTCTCTGTCCTTTGTTATTTCGGCCGTACTGAATGCGAACGCCAACTGGCTGTATACCCGTCATGGCACGATGTGGCGGCGTCTCGAGCGTTCCGAGCGGCTTGCCGATGATCGCCTGCTCGACATAGACAACGTCACCGTCATCGTCATCGGTATGGGCCGTGTCGGCACTGGCGCATACGACAGGATGCGTGACCTCTATGGCGAAGCCGTTGTCGGTGTAGACATCGATCCCATAACAGTTCAAGAACAACGATCGACGGGTCGCAAGGTTTTGTCGGGCGATCCCAGCGATGCGGATTTCTGGGATCGTGTCCAGGCATCTCACACATTGGAGCTGGTGATGTTGACATTGCCGAAGCTCAGCACGAACCTGGCAGTCCTCGGGCAGCTCAAAGCTGCGTCATTCGCCGGCCAGGTGGCGGCAACTGCGCGGTTTTCAGACGAAGTCAAAGCGCTGCGGCAGGCAGGCGCCTCGGCAGTGTTCAACATCTACGGTGAAGCGGGTGCAGGATTTGCCGCGCACGTCGTTACCAATGTCCGAGGGAAGTCCGCCCAAACGTAAGCGTAGTAATTCAAAGGGTAGTTCATGGACAAACGCGGGTCGGAAGGTTAAACCTGTCTATAGTCAGGTGCGTTGCCCGGCTTCCATTTGATGTTGCATCCTATCCCGGGGACCTGGTGCTGGTCCGGCATATTTCCAGCCAACATGGCGTCGATGGCACGGCGTAGCTCGGTACCGGTCACAGGTTCGTCGTTGCCCGGTGTCGCAGCATCAAATCGACCGCGGTAGACGAGCTTTCGGTTGGAATCAAACAAATAGAATTCGGGCGTGCAAGCAGCGCGGTACGCTTTGGCGACATCCTGCGACTCGTCATATACGTAGGGAAAGCAATAACCGAAGTTATCGATTTCCTCTTGCATTCGCTCGGGAGCATCGCCGCTGTACGTGGCGAAGTCGTTCGAGTTGATCGCCACCATCGCGACATTACGAGACTCGTAGTCACGAGCAAACTCTGCAAGTCCCTCACGAATGTGCTTTACAAATGGGCAATGATTGCAGATGAACGCGACAACCAGCCCTTCAGCATCGGTGAAGTCTGACAGTCGCACGCGACCACCATCTGGCTTTGGCAGGTCGAAATCGGGCGCCGATGTTCCGAGTTCGAGCATTGTAGATTCGGTTGCAGCCAAGTCGTTGCCCTCCTTTATACATTCTACCGTGCCAACGACGCCTGATCACTTCAATTTACGCGCCTTCAAACGAAGCAAATGGCGCGCGATGTGCAGGATGCACAAGTGCCGCGAAGGCCATGGATGGCCGAGAGCAGCCCCGACAGGATTGATTCAGATCGCCTAAGGGCGATCTTCACCCTGCGGGGCGCACTTCGCGTGTCTAAAACGCTAACGCGTTTTATCGAACCTGTGACCCCTGCCTTCGGAGTGTAGGTGTCAGGACTTGAAAAAAGATTTCATTCGCGCTTGGGCAATGCGACGTATTGAATCCTCGAGATCAGTTTGTTTGAGACGGCGAAGCATCGTTTTCTTGTCAATCATGTCGTGCAGCGCCAGTTCCTGCACAAAATCCAGATCCTTTGGCCTCATCGCGATGATTTTTGAAATCGCAAGATCATGAACCTCCAGACAGTACCCTGTCACGCCATTTGTATTTTCATTCCTCACTGCGACCAAACGGCTTTGCCAGTTTACCGGCAGTAAAGCAGTCTTCTCCCCGACCCCCTGAGCATAGTAGCCGTGCAATTCGTGAAACGATGAGCCCTCGCCAATCGCGCCATCGACCTTGTCCGCCTTTTCCGGATGGTTCTTCGGATAGACATCGGCTTCCATTGATGACAGAAGTCGTACTGGCGCATCCGGAAACTGGCCCAATATGGCCTGGCTGCCGATGATGATGATT
>Ga0316191_10004231_pt1 | contig 10684 bp, 8 predicted proteins | sample Eddworburr2cm_MG_FD_204928 | JGI IMG/M metagenome (GOLD analysis project Ga0316191, IMG submission 204928) | Coastal sediment microbial communities from Maine, United States - Eddy worm burrow 2 cm | ecosystem: Environmental > Aquatic > Marine > Coastal > Sediment | place: USA: Maine | collected... | reverse complement strand
CTTCATAAGTCTGGATGCGTTATGGAGAAGATCCGTGTCGAAATACAAAACCCGGAAACGAAAAGATCGAAGCTAGCTTCTAAGTTTGCCGTCTTCCAGCACCAGAACGCGATCCATGCGCGCAGCGATTGAGTGATCGTGCGTCACAATGACCAGGCTCGTCTGCAACTCCGCGTTGAGTTCCAACATCAGCTTCAGCACCTGTTCTCCATTGCCTGCATCGAGGTTGCCCGTCGGTTCATCCGCTAATACCAGTTGAGGTCGAGTTATCAGGGCACGAGCGACAGCAGCTCGTTGCCTTTCTCCGCCGGATAATTCACCGGGCTTATGCGTTAGCCGTTCTCCCAGGCCAACGCGGGTAAGCAGATTCTTTGCCTGATTGAGTGCTTCCGCTTTAGTCTCTCGGCGAATCAGCAACGGCATCGCAACATTCTCCTGCGCAGTAAATTCGGGCAACAGGTGATGAAACTGGTAGACGAAGCCGATGTAGCGATTTCTCAAGTCGCCTTTGGACACCTCGCTACTTCCGTGCATTAACTGTCCATCGATAATTACCTGCCCCTCGTCGGAGTCATCGAGCCCACCCATAATCTGCAGCAGTGTCGTCTTGCCCGACCCTGATGCACCAATGATTGCGACACGCTCCGCTGGCTCAATGATCAGATCGACGCCAGTCAATACTTCGAGAACGGAACCGCCCTCACGAAAGCGTCGCACGACACCGCGACACTCAAGTACGGTTTGCTTCTGTTCAGTCATAACGCAAAGCCTCGGCCGGCGCGGTGCGGGCCGCAACCCATGCCGGATAAACTGTAGACACCAATGCCAGCACCAAGGCGATGGCAGCTATACGCAGCACATCGGAAATGCGCAGCTCGGATGGCAGGTCACTAATAAAATACACCTCGGCTGCAAGGAACTTGATACCGAATACGGATTCGAAGCCGCTCACGATGCTCTCCAGATTGGTGGCAAGCAAGACACCAAAAAACACGCCCGCAAGAGTTCCGACAATACCAATGACACTGCCCTGCGTAACAAAGATTTTCAGAATACTCAGTGGTCGAGCGCCAAGAGTACGCATGATGGCGATATCCGGTTGCTTGTCCTTAACCACCATGACCAGCGTCGACACGATGTTGAACGCCGCGACCGCAACGACCAACATTAGAATGACGAACAATATCGATTTCGTAATCTGAATCGAGCGAAAGAAATTTACATGACGACGCGTCCAGTCGCTTACCAGGACGACCGCACCGTTTTCGAGTGCAACTTCACGGACGATAGCCGCAGCCTCATAGATCTCTGTAACCGCAAGCCGCACTCCCGTGACAACGCCTTTTTTGCGATACAGTTTCTGTGCATCAGCAATATTAATAAACGCCAGACGACGATCAAATTCATACATGCCAACGCGATAGAGCCCGCTCACAACAAACCGCTTGGTACGCGGCACGACACCGGCTGGGGTGACAACGCCTTCAGCCAATGTCGCAGTCACTTTTTCACCGACACCGACATTGAGCGCTTTGGCGAGTTCGACTCCAAGCACAATATTAAAAGTACCTGGTTGCAGGCTCGCGAGTTCTCCCTCCAGCATGGTATCGCCAACACCTGATACCGCGTTTTCAGCCACAGGATCAATGCCGCGTAACTCGACGCCGCTGAGCCGCTCACCGAAAACGAGCAAACCCTGCCCGTCAATAAACGGCGCGGTTGCCCTGACACGGGGGTTGTCATCCGCGACCTTGGCCAGCGCTTCCCAGTCCGCCATTCGCCCATCGGTGCTTTCAATGCTTGCATGTGCCGTCATCGCAAGCAGCCTGTCTTTGAGTTCACGTTCGAAGCCGTTGACGACCGACAAAACAAGAATCAGTACGGTTACTGCGATTGTTATTCCCAACATCGAGATTGCGGAGATAAGCGAAACGAAGCTGTTGCTGCTACGCGAGCGCACATAACGACTGCCAACCCAATATTCAAAGCTATGATTCATCGTGTCACTCGTAGCGCAACGCGACCGCGGGATTGACCAGCGCGGCTCGACGCGCCGGATACAGCGTTGCCAGGGAGGTTAAGACGAATGCGGCAACTGATATCGTTACAACGTCTGCAGCCTCCAGCTCTGACGGAATACGCGTAACGTAGTAGACATCGCCTGGCATGATCTGGAAACCAAGTGCCTGCTCCAGAAACGGAACAATGACCGGGACATTGAGAGCCAGAATGACTCCGAGCAGTACACCGATGAAAACGCCGGCCCAACCAATTACAGCGCCCTGCACGAAAAACACCCGCACGACCCCGGCTGATCTCATTCCCAGCGTACGTAATACCGCAATGTCATTGGTTTTATCGGTGACGACCATGACGAGGCTCGCAACGATATTGAATGCCGCCACGCCGATAATCAGCGACAAAATTAGTGACATCATCATTTTTTCAATTCGGATGGCGCGAAAGTAACTGGCGTTCTCAACGGTCCAGTCGCTCGTTACAACATCCTCTCCCAGGCGTTCGCCTATACTCTGCGCAAGCAACGGTGCTTGCATGACATCCTGCGCACGAAAACGCACAGCCGACATTTCGTCGCCCAGCCCCATAATGGCTGCCGCCTCTCGCGCATTGACCAGTGCCAGCAAACCGTCGTGATCCTGTAACCCGACCTCGAATACACCACGCAACACAAAGCGTTCAAGCGCGGGCTCCAGTGTGCCATCGCCAACCGCTCTTGGAATCAGCAGGACCACGCCATCGCCAATACGAACACCGAGGTCGAGTGCCAGCAGGCGGCCCAGAATAATACTGCGTTCGCCGGGTTGGAGTACCTCGAGGTTCCCCTCGAGCATGTTAATCAGTGCGCCTGAGAGCTGCTGCTCCAGGCCAGGGTCAACACCGTGTACGAGCACAGCTTCCAGGGCGCGACCGGACTGGATCATGCCTTCCATCTCGACAAATGGTGCGGCCGCGGCGATGCCGGGCTCTGCAGCAACATCGTCAACCAGGCGCCGCCAATCTTCAGTGATGTGTTGTGGCCCTGTCACGTAGCCATGCGCTGACATACTGAGCAGGCGCGACCGGAGCTCGCCTTCAAAGCCGTTCATTACAGACAGGATAACGATCAGCGCAGCCACTCCCAGCGCGATGCCAAGCAGTGAAATAAGCGTGATAAAGGACACAAATCGTGTACGGCGCTTCGCGCGGAGGTAGCGAAGCCCGATGAATAATTCGACTGAGCTGATCATCGCCACGCATTAAACCACATTCGACCACGTCCTTTGCGGCCATTAAATCGACCGCAAAATGTGACCGGACTCACAAATTGCCAAAAAGAATAAAAACCTTTGGGATCAATGGTTTTTTGGCAACACTTGGAGTGATATAGTCGAAACCAATCGATGGAGACTCGTAATGACCAAGCTGCGAATTTTAACTGTTCTTGCCCTGTTTTTTGGCGCCGTCGGCCTCAGTGCCGCCGATACGCTGCAGATGGACGGGACGGCACCGGGTGCAAGTTCATCGCGGCCAGTCCGTGGCGAAACCACAGCCAGCGTTGAATCCAGGTACGGCGCACCTGCCGCGAAGCAAGCCGCCGTTGGCGAACCGCCGATATCGCGCTGGGAGTACAAGGAATTTGTCGTATTTTTCGAGTACGACCGTGTAATCCACGCCGTCGTTAAGCGCTAAACACAGAAATCGAATTCAAATAGCGCCCGGTCAGTTTTCTGCCCGGGCGTTTTTTTGTGCTTGTGACGCATGGGCGCGATCACCTATGTGATAATCGCCAGCCGAGTTTCGAACGACCCTGACTGTGCCCCACGACTCCTTGCTAATACCCGCAAACCTGCAATTACCGCAGCCCGGCCATAGACACGGCTTGGGCCGCCTGATTGGAGCAAGCACAGCGCTCGCGGCGGCTGAATTAGCCGGGCGGATAGACGGGCCGCTACTGGTTCTGGCCGAGGATCCACGGCAAGCAGATCAACTCGAGTCAGAGATTCGCTTTTTCGTTGGCGATGATATTGAAGTACAGCACTTCGTCGAATGGGAAACGCTACCCTGGGACAGCTTCTCACCGCACCAGGACATAATTTCCGACCGCTTGTCCGTACTGGCCGCTCTGCGCAAGAAACAGGGCGGAATCATCGTGGCATCGGCACCGTCGCTGCTGCAACGCCTGCCGCCTGTCGACTACGTTGCCGCACGCTCCCTCTCAATGCGCAGCGGGCAGACCCTGCCACGCGAGCCGTTTATCGACTCACTCGCGGCGGCGGGCTACTTGCGCGTTCCGCAAGTATCGGAGCACGGGGAGTTCGCAGTACGCGGCTCCCTGATTGATGTATTCCCGATGGGCTCGTCACGACCGATCCGCATCGACTTCTTTGATGACGATATTGAATCGTTGCGCCATTTCTCTCCTGAAAGCCAACTTTCGGAAGATTTAATCGACGTTGTCGATATCCTTCCGGCCCGCGAGATCCCACTTGATGCCGATGCCGTGCGCGACTTTCGCGAGCGCTACCGTGAACGCTTTGAAGGTCAGCCCGCTAAATCTCGCGTATACCGTGAAGTTTCCGACGGCATCGCTCACGGCGGCATTGAGTACTATCTACCGCTTTTCTTTGCTTCAACGGCTACGCTGCTCGACTACCTGCCAGGTGACTGCGCTGTTTTCGCACCGCATGCGCTTGAGTCAATTCTGGAGCAGGCGTGGGCCGAGATTGAGGAACGCTATCAGCTCTGTCGCCTCGATCCAGAACGACCGATTCTGTCACCTGATGAGACATTCAGCCGGCCTGAGGCAGTCATCGACCAGGTTTGCGCAGCGTCGCTGGTCAATTATTCCGCGCAATCCCTGGCAGAGAATCGCAGCAGCAGTAACTTGCGAACGCGTCTGCCACCTGCGCTGAAAATTGAAGGGCGCTACGAAGATGCTGCCGGTTCCCTGATCAATTTTCTGCAGACCTTCGATGGTCGCGTCTTGTTCACCAGTGACTCCGCCGGGCGCCGGGAACAGATACACGAAATGCTTTCAGGTCGGGGGCTCGACCTGGCAAGGATGGACGACTGGGCGTCATTTGTGTCCAGCAACCAGCGCATCGCTGTTGCGATAGCGCCGTTGGAAAATGGTGTGCTTCTGCCGGCTGCGAGCGTCGCCATCATCAGCGAGCAGCAGCTTTTTGGTGAGCGCGCGCAACAGCGTGCAAGGCGGCGTCGCATTGAGCGCGATCCGGAAACGATCATCAGGCAGCTCAATGACCTCGAGGCGGGCTCACCCGTGGTGCATGCCGAGTATGGCGTCGGCCGCTACCTTGGGCTGACTACGCTGCAGACCGGCGGCATCACCGCCGAATTTCTGGAACTCGAATACGCCGACGGCGACAAGCTCTACGTGCCCGTCCATGCACTCGAACTGATCTCACGCTACACCGGGGCGTCTGCAGACAATGCGCCGCTGCATCGGCTGGGAAGTGACCAATGGGCAAAGGCACGCAAACGTGCGATCAAGAAGATCCGCGATGTCGCGGCCGAACTTCTTGATGTCTATGCGCGCCGCGCGGCGCGCCAGGGTCACAGCTTTCGCTGGCCGGAACGCGAGTACCGGGTTTTTGAAAGCGGCTTCCCATTCGAAGCAACCGAAGACCAGGCCCGAACCATTGACGAAGTTCTTGAGGATCTGGAATCGAGCAAATCGATGGATCGTGTCGTTTGTGGCGATGTCGGTTTCGGCAAGACCGAGGTGGCTTTGCGGGCTACGTTCGCCGCCGTCCATGGAGGCAAGCAGGTCGCTATTCTGGTGCCGACAACATTGCTGGCACAGCAACACGGACAAACCTTTAACGACCGTTTTGCAGACTGGCCAGTACGCGTTGAAGTTTTGTCGCGCTTCCAGTCAGCAAAGGATGTCCGTTCCATCGTCGAAGGCCTGCGCTCCGGCACCGTTGACGTGGTTATTGGTACGCATCGCTTGTTGCAGCACACGAAAGACATCAAGAACATCGGTCTTGTGATTATCGATGAAGAACATCGTTTTGGCGTGCGTCACAAGGAAGCCATCAAGTCGCTGCGAAGCGAGATTGATATCCTCACCCTGACCGCAACACCGATTCCACGGACGCTCAACATGGCGCTCGGAGGGCTGCGTGAAATGTCGCTGATCACGACACCCCCGTCCGACCGACTGGCTGTCAAGACATTCGTCACCGAATGGAATGACGTCCTGATACGCGAAGCCTGCCTTCGCGAGATCAAACGTGGTGGGCAGGTGTACTTCATCCACAACCGGGTTGAAGACATCGGCAGAGTTGCCGAACAGATCACGAAACTCGTTCCCGAAGCGAGTATCCGCATTGGCCACGGCCAGATGCCCGAACGCGAGCTTGAGCAGGTGATGCTCGACTTCTCGCACAGACGATTCAATATATTGTTGTGCACAACTATCGTCGAGAGCGGCATCGACGTGCCAACTGCAAATACGATTATCATCAATCGTGCCGATCGATTCGGTCTTGCCCAATTGCATCAACTTCGAGGCCGCGTCGGCCGTTCGCATCATCGTGCGTATGCATACATGCTGGCGCCACCCAAAGCTGTCATGACTGCCGATGCGATTAAACGGCTGGAGGCCATCGATTCGCTCGAGGATCTTGGCTCAGGCTTCACACTCGCTACGCACGACCTGGAAATTCGTGGCGCAGGCGAACTGCTGGGAGATACGCAGAGTGGCCAGATACAGGAAATTGGATTTTCCTTGTATACAGAGTTGCTTGGACGAGCCGTTGAATCACTGCGATCCGGAAAAGAACCGGATCTGGATGCCCCGCTGAACTCGGGCGCCGAGATTAATCTTCACGTGCCGGCATTGTTGCCGGAGGACTATGTTCCGGACGTCCACTTGCGCCTTATCCTGTACAAGCGAGTTTCGTCAACCGAAACAGCCGCGGACTTGCGCGAATTGCAGGTCGAGATGATCGATCGGTTCGGATTATTGCCAGAGGCCACCGCGAATTTCATGCGCATCGCCGCTATCCGGCAAACGGCTGCGGCGCTTGGCATTGAGAAGATTGATGCGGCCGACGGCGGTGGCTATATCGTCTTCGGTCCGCAAAGCAACATTGACCCTGTCGCATTGATCCAATTAGTGCAAAATGACAGCCAAACCTACAAATTACAGGGCTCGCACGGTCTAAAATTTCGCCTGGACTTGAGCAACGTCGAAAGGCGCTTCCAGGCCATCGAGAAACTGCTGGCCAGGCTTGCGGTCAAAGAAGTAGACGCGATGGCAGGTTGATAATGCACTACGCAAGAAGTGAATTTATGAAAGTACTTACGACAATCTTATTCCTGTCGATGGCCGCATCTGCCGCCAATGCACAGGACGACCCACTCCTGGAAGAAGAGCAAGAGGCTCGCCGCTACATGGTGGAACTCATCATCTTCTCCTATGCTCAGGATGTCTCGGTCGGCACAGAAATATTTGCTCCGGACGAGCCCGTTGTCGACGACCTGTTGTCGCCTGATCTTGAAGGGCCAGTTGAATCTGACCTGATTAGCGAAGAACCTGCGATTCCCGAAGAAACAGTGGCGGAGGAAGACGATGCTGACGAGCAAGATCGTCGGCCCGTATTCCTCACTGAAGAAGAATTCACATTAAGCGATATTGTAGAGCGGTTCGAGCGCCTTGATGTTTACGAGACGCTTATGCACGTCGGCTGGATCCAGCCCACATACCTCGAGGAAGAGACGCCGGCAATCGAATTATGGGAATTTGGCGATGTTCCCGAAGGACTGGACGGAAGTTTCACCCTGTACCTGAACCGCTACCTGCACCTGGTAGTCGACCTGACCCTCGATGCGCCAGGACAATTCGATGAGTCGGTCAATTTCGAAGAACCGGAATCCGTATTCGGTGATTCGCGGCGTCAATTCGAGGCAGATGTCGAAGAGACTATTTTGCCGGTTCGCTATCGAATCCAGGACGATCGTATTTTCAAAAACGGCGAAGTCCGCTACTTCGATCATCCAAAGTTTGGCATCGTGGCGAAAGTCACACGTGTCGAAGAGGAAGAACTCGAAGAGCTGCCGTTAACCAGCGGTACCGGACAATAAATCCTCGATAAACGACTCCGCCGTGCCGGCCTCTTTCGTCGCCGTTGCGACGGACACGCGAAATGAAACAGTAACGAACTTTGATACTGTTGATCGGGGGTGATGTAAGCCAAGCTCACGCACGGCGGCCGATATCCTCGACGCGAATTCACGCACACCATCTCCGTCCGCCGCGTGTGACAGGACAATTAACTCGGACCCATCGAGACGACCTACCACATCGCTTGCGCGTCGCAAACAACGGCGTATGGCCCGGCCTACTCTGCGTAGACAGGAATCTGCCGCATGCCGGCCAAAGACGTCGATATAGGCATCGAAATCGTCGAGAGTAAACAGAACCAGGCCAAGACTACCTTTCTCGCGCGCGGCAACTGCCCAGTCATGTTGCAGAACCTCACGAAATGCCCTGCCATTAAGCAATCCGGTGACTGGGTCATCGCGGGACAGGTCCCGAATTCGGCGTTTGGCATTAAGCAGCGCATGGTGCATGTCACTTCCGGCAACAGCACCCGCCCCCCCTCCACCACGCCAGAAGGCAACATAGAAACGCGCGTCGGCCTCGCCCGGCAGCATCAGGGGTTTCAGCACCAACAGGTATTCACGTCCGCCGACCTCAACCGGAAAACTCGTTTCCTGCCGCGCTCTCACAGTCTCGGAGATTTCCAACGCCAGTTCTCTGCCAACCAGCTGTTCTATGACATCGGCGAATGGCTTGTCGCTCGTGTCCTCGCCACCAATGGACTCGAAAGCAATATTGCTCAGCGCCACGGGCCAGTCCGGGTGATCGACGCGAACGATAACCAGAGGCTCGGCCGACGCCTTGATAACTTGTTCGATAATCTTGCGGTTTATCGATGGCATCGCGTTATCTCCAAACTAGGCATCCAGTTCAAATTCCGGCCGCTGATCCCAGCCTGTCAAGCTGTCGACGGCCCCCCGCCAGATCTCACTGGCACGCAATGACTCGCGCAACGCGTGTCCGGTTCCGTGCAGACGTGCGAGACGCACCTGCGACAGCGGGTTCGAATATTCGTTGAGCGACATTACCGATTGCTCAGCCGCACGCCGATCATTGCACACCAGCACCATGTCACAACCGGCGTCGAGAGCCAGCTTCGCACGCGTGCGCATGGATCCATAGGCCTCCGTGGCCTTCATCGTCAGATCATCGCAAAATACCGCTCCGCCAAAACCCAGCCGCGAACGCAACTCGTTTTGAATCCAGTAGCGCGAGAATCCGGCTGGCATGCTGTCCATCTCCCGGTAGACGATATGCGCGGTCATAACACCGGCAACAAGGCTATTGCTGATCAGCTTCTCGTAAGGCCGCATATCATCGAGTAACAGGCCATAATCGCGACGATCGACCGGCAACTTCAGGTGAGAATCAGCGATGACGGCGCCATGCCCGGGAAAATGTTTCGCGACAGCGGCCATACCGGCGCTGCGCAGCCCTCGTGAAAATGCCGCAGCGAGTTCACCGACTACCTCCGGCTTATTGTGGAACGCGCGGTCGCCAATGATTTCACTAATGCCCCAATCAAGGTCGACGCACGGCCCAAAACACAGATCGATGCCTGCCGCGCGCAATTCGGACGCAATTAGCCAACCGGCCTGACGCGCCAGCGGAAGCGCCGCTTCCGGATTTTTGTCGTACTCGTGGCCGATGTGCCGCATGGCCGGAATACGACTAAAGCCATCCCGAAATCTCTGTACGCGACCGCCCTCGTGGTCCACAGCAACAAGCACAGGCGGGCTTTTGAGCGCACGAATCCTGGTGACCAGATCGGTTATTTGTTCCGGCGATTCGTAGTTTCGCGCAAATAGAATGACACCACCGACAGCCGGTTCCCTGATCAGGTCCCGATCGGCTGGTGTTAATGAAACACCCTCTATGTCCAGCATCACTGGTCCGAGTGACATATAACTATTCTACAAAAGTTACGTATATAACTGAAATTTAATTACTTATTGAATACCGCAATCGACTCTACATGAGCAGTGTGCGGAAACATGTCGATGATGCCCGCTGCTTCACAAGTATAGCCATGCTCATTCACCAGCATCCCGGCATCTCGCGCCAGGGTTCCCGGGTGGCAAGACACGTACACAATTCGAGCCGCCCCAATGGCGTCAATGTGTTTGACAATCTCGGCTGCTCCGCTACGAGCGGGATCCAGCAGAATCCGGTCCCAGCCTTCCCTGATCCAGCCCTCGTTACCGTTTATGGCGTTGAGATCCGCCTGCCTGAATGTCGCATTGTGTACGTCATTCAGCTTCGCATTCTCGACTGCCGCACTCACCAGCAATGCCTCACCTTCGACACCAAGTACCGTTCCGGATCGCCTTGCCAACGGCAATGAGAAATTGCCGATACCGCAGTAAAGGTCTAATACCCGGTCATCAGGCTGCGGGTCGAGTAACTCAATCGCGCGACTTACCATGAGCCGATTGATCTCGGCATTTACCTGGACAAAGCCAATCGCATCGAATTCGATCCGAATATCGAACTCGGGTAACGAATAGGTCAGCGCTTCGACATCACCCTCGGGATATAACAAGCTGACCGAAT
>Ga0316191_10004230_pt1 | contig 10684 bp, 9 predicted proteins | sample Eddworburr2cm_MG_FD_204928 | JGI IMG/M metagenome (GOLD analysis project Ga0316191, IMG submission 204928) | Coastal sediment microbial communities from Maine, United States - Eddy worm burrow 2 cm | ecosystem: Environmental > Aquatic > Marine > Coastal > Sediment | place: USA: Maine | collected... | reverse complement strand
AATGAGCATGGCTTCAATACCGAGCATTACCGAACCTTGAAGATTGGCCTGACCTGTGATCGAGAAATTCTTTACGATCGGATCGACCGACGTTCCGAGGCGATGTTCCAGGATGGCCTGCTCGAAGAGGTCGAGCAGATTCTGCAGGCCGGATATGATCCCGGGTTGAAGATATTCAGGACCATCGGTTATCGACAGGCATTTGCGTTACTGCGTGACGAAATAACCCGTGATGAAGCTGTGGAAGATCTGCAGCGTTGCACACGGCGTTATGCAAAACAACAGGTAACATGGTTTCGTAAAGATAAATCAATAATTTGGCTTGAATCATCCAGTGACTTTGTTACAATCCAGAAGTTGATTGAAAATTTTCATGCCATCTAAAAAAGGAGAGGTTGTTATGGCTAAGTCCCCTTTCAATATTCAGGATCAATATCTTAACCAGGCCCGCAAGGAACGCGTGCTTGTTGACATCGCCATGATGTCCGGTGAGAAACTGCAGGGCTACATCAAGTCTTTTGACAGCTTCTGTGTGCTGGTCGACAGCAGCGGCGATCTGCTGCTTTACAAACACGCCATCACGTCTATTACCTCAGCTGACGGTAACTTCCGCCTGCATGGTGGCAGAGACTGATTCCTTCCCTGAATGCTGGAACCGTTTGTGCCAAAGGTCCCTCGCCGGAAATACCGGTTGGGGGCCTTTGTCTTTGCTGAGGATTAAGATTAAGCTTTAAGTCGTAAATCTCTGCCCAGGTTGCGTTATGCTCGAAATTGTTTCCATAGAGCCCGGTAGTATTGCCGATGAACTGGGGCTGCAGCCAGGCGATCGCATGATTCGCGTCAACGGCGAACAGGTCAACGACCTGGTTGATTACCTGATCGAAGAACCCAACGAATTTCTACAGATCGAGGTTGAGCGTGCCGATGGCGAATTGTGGGAGCTTGACATCGAGCACGACAGCGGGGAGCCGCTTGGTCTCCTGCTGCCGCACCCTGAACCGAAGCTGTGCGGCAACAACTGTATCTTCTGCTTCGTCCATCAACTGCCGCGCGGTATGCGGCGTACGCTCTATATCAAGGATGAAGACTACCGTTTCTCCTATCTTTACGGCGCCTATGTCACTCTGACCAACCTCTCTGAAGATGATTTGAAGCTGATTTTGCGCAAACAGCTCTCTCCTCTCTATGTCTCCGTACATGCGGTCGATAACGCGTTGCGGCAGAGACTGCTCGACAGGTCGGCACCGGATGTTTTGCCATTGATCAGGACCCTGATCGATGGGGGAATAGAGCTGCACACCCAGGTCGTTGTCTGCCCCGGGATTAATGACGGGGTTCACCTGGAGCGAACATTAAAAGAATTGTCAGCTTTTGCCCCCGGAGTCAAATCTCTGGCCATCGTTCCGGTCGGCTTGACCGGCCACCGTCAGCGTCTTCCGGGATTGCGGGTCCACACCAGGGACGAAGCTGCAGAGCTGGTGAATTGGGTAGGGCAAAGGCAGGCTGAGCTGTTGAAACGGCTCGGCTCCCGGTTCATTTTCGCCGCTGACGAACTCTATCTCAGGGCTGAAGAGGATTTCCCGCCCCTGGAAGCCTACGAAGCATTGGCACAGATCGAGAACGGTGTCGGCCTGATCCCGGTATTTCGTCAGCAGGCTGATGAAGTGATCAAGGAGGCGCAACCGCTCAAACTGCCGCCGGTCAGCCTGGTCACCGGGGTGTCCGCTGCGACGGAAATCCTCGGTTTTGCTCGCAAACTGATAAAAAAATGTGGCATAGACCTGAGGGTGCACGTGGTTGAGAACCACTTCTTCGGCGGAGATGTCTCCGTTGCCGGGCTTCTGACCGGTCAGGACCTGCTCGAGCAGCTGGCAAACGTCGACCTTGGTCAGATATTGCTGGTTCCCGATGTCATGCTGCGTGAAGGCGAAGATGTGTTCCTGGATGATGTTTGCATAAGCGACCTTGCCGACCACTTGCAGGTCGAGGTTGAAGTTATACCGACCGACCCATGGGGAGTATGGGATATGCTCGAAACCTTGAACGAGGAATTTGCGCCGGCATTCGACGCAGAAAACAGGGAGTAGACAGATGAATGATGGTCAAATTTCCATAAGCCGGGCAGAGCAGGCGCTTGAAAAAGGCGCTGCAGAAGAAGCCGTGCGTATTTTGAAAAGGCTTTTGCAGGAGCAGGAGGATGACGTCGAGATCCGTGCCTTGCTGGGAGAGGCCCTGGTCGAGGCAGGTCATCTTGAAGAGGCCGCGAGGGTGCTTGAGACAGTCGTCGGGGAACTACCTGATGAATATGACCTGCAATTCGACCTGGGTGACGTTTATTTTGAACTGGGCCGCCCTGATAAGGCTTGCAAGATCTACGAAGATATTCTGTCGCGCGATCCGGGGCAGACCGATGCCCGTGTCAGTCTTGGGTTGATCCATTATCACCAGGAACAGATGGAACAGGCCGAGGCCTGTTATCGCCAGGCCCTGGAGCAGGACCCGGAGTCGGCTTTCGCTCTGCATTCGCTCGGGGATGTCTGTTTCGCCACCGGGCGGATTGAAGAAGCCCGCGATTGTTTCGAAAATGCCCTCGGGATCGAACCTGAAAATCCGCAGGGTCACTTCAATCTGGCCGAATTCCACTATGATAATGACGATCTGATCGAGGCGGAAAAATGCTGCCGCAAGGCTATCGCACTCGACCCGGATTTCTCTTTTGCCTACCTGACGCTGGGCAATATTTACCTGGACCAGGAGCAGATTAAAGAATCCCTGCACTGTTTCAGGGAATTTCTCAAACAAGAGAAGAGTCCGGCTTCCAGGGATATCTGTGCTGAGGTCAAGGCGCTTATCGAAGGCCTTCAGGAGGGGTCCTAGAGGCGGTCGAACGGGTTCAGTCTCCAGCCTCTAGACGCTAGTAACGGCGACAATTATGGTTCGTGGTCTGACATACCTGCTGCTCTTTCAGCTCTGTGGTGAAATCATCAGCCGGTCCCTCGGCTTGCCTATTCCGGGCAACGTCATGGGGATGGGTCTGCTGTTATTTGGCCTGATAGTCGGCTGGGTTGATGTGAAATGGATCGAGGAAGCAGCGGAACTCCTGCTATCCAACATGACACTCTTTTTTGTCCCTGCTGGAGTTGGCGTCATGGTTTACAGCGACCTGATCGCCGCAGAGTGGTTGCCAATTACCGTTGCCACAGTGGTCAGTACATTCGTGGTCATGGCTGTTACAGGTGTGTTGGCTCAGAAGCTTGAAACAAGAGGGGGCGACGATGTGGGCTGAACTGGTGCAGACACCGCTGTTCGGTATTGGCCTGACGCTGGTTGTGTATCTGCTGGCGCAGACTCTCTACCGGCGCGTCAACAGCGTATGGGCCAACCCGGTCCTGGTGGCGATCGTTGCGATCATTCTACTGCTTAAAGGTACCGGCGTGGAATATCGCGACTATGCCCGTGGCGGCGACATGATCCTGTTCCTGCTTGGTCCATCGGTGGTTGCCCTGGCACTACCTCTTTATCAGCGTCGGGAAGAGATCTGGAAACGCAAACGACTGATTCTGATCGGCATCTTCGCCGGCTCCCTGGCCTCGATCATCTCAGCCTGCGGCCTGGCCTGGATTCTTGGCGGCAGCAGGGAAGTGATCCTTTCCCTGGCGCCGAAATCGGTCACCACGCCGATTGCCATCAGTATCGTCGACAAGATCGGCGGCATTGCGCCTTTGACTGCCGCGCTGGTCGTTCTGACCGGTTGTCTCGGGGCTGTCTGTGGCCCGGAGTTCTGTCGTCGGATCGGCGTCACTTCTCCGGTATCGATGGGACTTGCCATCGGCACGTCAGCCCATGGTATCGGCACGGCGAGAATGCTTGAAGTCAACCGTCTGGCGGGTGCCGCGGCGGGTCTCGCGATCGGCCTGAACGGCCTGATGACAACCTTTCTGCTGCCGATATTGATGGCGCTGTCCGGATTTTAATTTTCCGAACTCCGCATGATTGAGGAGCTGTTGAGTCGCGGCGGTGCTTATGCAGGCCTTTTCAATGCCCAGGCAGGGTTTTATAAGGGGAGATAAGGAAAAATCGGTTCCTTCATTTTTTCGTCGAATATATAAAGCCTCAAGTTTTCCCGGGGTTCAGATTGTTGACAAACACCGCACGTGATGCGGGGTTTTTTTGCCTGGCAGGTGGTTTCTCTGAAGCTTAGTACAACAGATGGTTAATCTGTTGCCCTTTTTGTTGCATTCTGGAATTCAAAAACAAAATCAAAATCAGGGGGTTGCGCTTCCCGACTGCGCCTTACTCTTTTACTGGCCTAAAAGAGTAAGCAGAAAACGGCCAGCGCTGCGCTGGGCATGTCTGGGACGTCAAGGCGGCAACATCAATTCAGTTTGTTCTGATCGACCAAGAGGCTGCACTTCCCCCGCAGGACCCGAGGCTCTTGAGACCCTCTCCTTTTGTGGAGGGTTGCAGCGGTCGTCATGCTTTCAGGCTTTTCCCCTGTAAATCACACCGCAAGGGAGGCCCCCCTGCAACGGGCCGGCTTCTTGAACACTGTCGTTATTAAATGTCTCGGAAAACCGGCAAAGGAGATGCCCTCCGCAAGGAGAAGGCACTTTTGCATACTTTTGTTGCCGGACAAAAGTATGGCGTCGGGCGGAACGCGACCCGCCGGTTTTGTCTTTCAAAAAAGCAACAAGGGCAACAGGTGAATCACCCGTTGCCCTTCTAAACATCAAAGCTGTACTTTGTCAGCAGTCTGAGCCCCGGGGAAACCCGGGGCTTTTTACTGTTAACCTTACAAGCCCAACTGCTTGAAGAAGTCGTTGCCCTTGTCATCCACCAGGATGAATGCCGGGAAATTGACGACGTCGATCTGCCAGACAGCCTCCATACCGAGTTCCGGGAAGTCGATGCACTCGACCTTCTTGATGTTCTCGTCGGCGAGCAGGGCTGCGGGGCCGCCGATGGAGCCGAGGTAGAAACCGCCGAACTTGGCGCAGGCATCAGTGACCTGCTGCGAGCGGTTGCCCTTGGCGATCATGACCATCGAGCCACCATTCTCCTGCAGCAGGCCGACGTAGGAGTCCATGCGGCCAGCTGTGGTCGGCCCGAACGAACCTGAAGGGCGGCCTTCGGGGGTCTTGGCCGGTCCGGCGTAGTAGATCGGATGCTTCTTCAGGTAGTCGGGCAGGGGTTTGCCGCTGTCAAGGATCTCCTTGAACTTGGCGTGCGCGATGTCGCGACCGACCACGATGGTGCCGTTGAGCAGCAGGGCATCGCCGCATTTGAGTTGGGTCAGTTCAGCCAGGATGTCTGCCATTGGCCGGTTCAGGTCGATCTTGTGACCGTGCTCATGCTTGGCCATGCGGTACTGCTCCGGCAGGAGGCGGCCCGGATCACGGTCCATCTCCTCGACGAACAGGCCGTCTCTGGTGATCTTGGCCTTGATATTGCGGTCAGCCGAGCAGGAAACCGCCATGCCGAGCGGGCAGGATGCGCCGTGGCGCGGCAGGCGGATGACGCGTACGTCATGGGTAAAGTACTTGCCGCCGAACTGCGCACCAATGCCGAGCTCCTGGGCTGCTTTCTGCAGTTTTTCTTCCAGTTCGATGTCGCGGAAAGCCTGGCCATGATCGTTGCCTTCGGTCGGCAGGCTGTCGAGCTCCTTGGCGGTCGCGAGCTTAACTGTCTTCATCACTGCGTCGGCAGAGGTGCCGCCAATAACGAAGGCGAGGTGGTAGGGGGGGCAGGCTGCTGTGCCAAGAGTCTTCATCTTGGCGACCAGGTAGTCGAACAGCTTCTCCGGGGTGAGCAGCGCCTTGGTCTCCTGGAAAAGCATGGTCTTGTTAGCGGATCCGCCGCCTTTTGCCATGAACAGGAACTTGTAGGCATCGCCTTCCGCGGCATAAAGGTCGATCTGTGCCGGCAGGTTGGTGCCGGTGTTTTTTTCGTTATACATGTCGAGTGCAACAGTCTGGCTGTAACGCAGGTTCTCTTCGGTATAGGTCTTGAAGACCCCTTTGGAAATGTATTCGGCGTCATTCACACCGGTCCAGACCTGTTGCCCCTTCTTGGCGACGACGGTTGCGGTGCCGGTGTCCTGGCAGGTCGGCAGCTCGAATTGGGCCGAAACCATGGCATTGCGCAGGAATGCCATGGCTACACCCTTGTCGTTGCGGGAGGCTTCCGGGTCCGTCAAGATCTTGGCGACCTGCTCGTTATGCTCCTTGCGCAGCAGGAAGGAGACGTCCTTCATGGCGGCATTGGCCAGGATGGTCATAGCTTCTGGGCAGACCCTCAGGACTTCCTCGCCGGCGAACTTGTCAACGGTGACATACTGCTCCGAACCGGGAATCTTGTAATACTCGGTTTCGTCCTTGGCGACAGGTAAAGGATTCTGATAGAAAAATTCCGGCATGATCTCTCTCCTTTGTGACGACATGAAATATATTCACCGGGTACGCTTAGCCCGGCTGGAAACTGATTTCGAAGTATAGCTAAAGTGTATACAGTTGTCGATCATTAAGTGGAAATAATCTTCTGTCTCAGGTGTGAGATGACCATTGTTGACTTCGTGATCATGTGTCCAGGCAGGGTCTGATAAAGAGATAGCAAATTGTTGGCTCGTGTTTTTCAACGGGCGACGAATTTGCCAGTTTTTTCTTTGTCTCTTTCGATCTTCGTGGCAGAATCCCTGCATGCATAAATTATTCAAGCAAATCCTGACTTCGAAAGTTTATGAAGCGGCTATAGAGACCCCCCTCGAGGAGTCGGCATTCCTGTCGCAACTGTTGAATAACCGGGTCATTCTGAAACGTGAGGATTTGCAGCCGATCTTTTCTTTCAAGATACGGGGAGCCTACAACCGAATAGCCAATCTCAGCGAAGCCGAGAGAGAGCTGGGCATTATTACCGCATCGGCAGGCAATCATGCCCAGGGCGTCGCTTTCTCAGGTCAGAAGCTGGGCATTGACACAACCATCGTCATGCCGGTGACGACTCCTGCCATCAAGATTGCGGCAGTCAAATCTTTCGCTGCCAAGGTTGTCCTGTTTGGCGACAGCTATTCGGAGGCGGCCGAGCATTGTGCTGACCTGGTCTCGCAGTCCGGAATGGTCTTTATCCCGCCATTCGATGACGAACTGGTTATTGCAGGGCAGGGGACCGTTGCCGATGAGTTGCTTCGCCAGAGCGCCGGCCGGATCGATGCGGTTTTTGTCCCGGTCGGTGGCGGCGGCCTGCTTGCAGGTGTGGCGGCTTTCATCAAGGAGCTTTGCCCGCATATCAAGGTGATCGGCGTTGAACCTGTCGACAGCGACGCCATGGCCCAGTCGCTGGCAGCCGGGCATCGTGTCAAGCTTGATTCGGTCGGAATTTTTGCTGACGGCGTCGCTGTCCGCGAAGTTGGCAAGCTGACTTTTGAGATCTGTCGCCAGCATGTCGATGAGATTATTCTGGTCGATGTTGACGAAATCTGCAGTGCGGTGAAGAGTGTTTACCAGGCCACCCGCTCGATTGTCGAGCCGGCCGGAGCGCTTGCCACCGCGGGACTGAAAAAATATGTGCGTGAGAAGAAGGTGACCGGACAATCGCTGGTCGCAATCAACTCGGGCGCCAATATGAATTTCGATCGGCTTCGCTATGTGGCAGAACGTACTTTGATTGGTGAAAAACAGGAAGCCTTGTTTGCAGTCACCATTCCTGAAGAGCCGGGAGCCCTGTTCCGCTTCTGCCGGGAAGTCGTCGGCGACAGGAATATCACCGAGTTCAATTACCGTCTCTCCGGCCGCGAATCGGCTTATATTTTTGTCGGTGTCGCCATCGAGGGTGATCAACAGCGCAAGATTTTTCGCGAGCAATTGACCGAATGCGGCTTTGAAAACATCGACCTGACTGATAACGAACTGGCCAAGACCCACGTCCGCTATATGGTCGGCGGCCGTTCTCCCGATGTCCACGGAGAACGGTTGTTCCGTTTCTGGTTCCCGGAGCGGCCGGGCGCCCTGGCCCGTTTTCTCGCATCAATGAGCGCAGACTGGAATATTTCGCTTTTCCATTACCGAATTCAAGGTGGAGATTTCGGCAGAGTCCTGGTTGGTCTGGAGATACCGCAAGGGCAGGAGCCGCAGCTGCAAGTATTCCTTGAAAACCTCGGCTACCGGTATGTCGAGGAAACTGAAAACCAGGCGTATCAACTTTTCCTGTAAACCACCAATCAGTGTGGACTCCCTGCCTTTTCCACTCCTACCGACGCCTCTCGATTTTCCTTAATTTCTTTATCGAAAATAATTGACAGTTTTACTCAGGTATGCTATCCATTGAGCATATTCGGCAACCGGCAGATGTTTTGCCGGTATTTTTACAGTTTGCATGAGTCTTGGTTGTCGGGGCATGGAGGATATACGCAAAATGTTTGACAAAATTCGAGAAGACATTTATTCGGTTTTCGACAGGGACCCTGCCGCACGCGGTGTTATGGAGATCTTCTTCTGTTATCCCGGACTGCATGCGGTGTGGTTCTATCGCATTGCACACTGGTTCTGGACCCACGAGCTTTATTTTCTCGGCCGGTTTACATCGCATATGGGGCGTTTCTTTACCGGCATCGAGATCCATCCCGGTGCACAGATCGGCAAGAAATTTTTTATCGATCACGGTATGGGCGTGGTCATCGGTGAAACGGCTGAGATTGGCGACAATGTCACCATTTACCACGGGGTGACTCTCGGTGGCGTGACCTGGGACAAGGTTAAGCGTCATCCGACCGTAGAAGATAACGTCGTGATTGGCTCCGGTTCAAAGGTCCTCGGTCCGTTCACCGTCGGTAAAGGTGCCAAGATCGGTTCCAATTCGGTTGTCGTCAAAGAAGTCCCGCCGAACGCTACGGTGGTTGGCATTCCCGGTCGTGTCGTGATGCAGCAGGAAACCAAAGTTGTCGAAGAGGAACAGCGTCCTGACCTTGAACATGGCAATCTGCCTGATCCCGAAGCCAAGGCGATCAGTTGCCTGTTTGATCAGATCAGAGCCCTGGAAAAGAAAGTAGCAGAGTTGTCGGCAGATTCCGGAGAAAAGGAAGCAAAACCTGTTGTGAAAAAAGCTGTCAAGCGGTCGACCTCGACCAGAAAACCTGCGGCAAAATCAGGTGCGAGCGTGACGAGCTCGCGCAAAAAGGAAAAAACCGAGGCATAACCATGCGCATGTCCACCAAAGCACAATACGCTGTTCGGGCCATGGTGAACCTGAATCTTTATTCCGAAGGCTCTCCGGTATCGCTCCGTGACATTTCTCTACGTGAAAGCATTTCGCTGACTTACCTTGAGCAGCTTTTTGTCAAATTGCGCCGCGGCCAGATCGTAAAAAGTGTCCGCGGACCAGGTGGGGGCTACTTGTTGGCCCGACCTGCTAGGGAGATTCAGGTCGACGAGATTATTGACAGTGTCGAGGAATCCCTGGTTCCGGTGGCATGCATGGATCAGAAACACGGATGTGTCTGCGATGATCATTGTGTCACACATAATGTCTGGCATGGCCTGGGGGAGAAAATCCGCGACTTCCTTGCCTCTATCACTCTTGAAGAATTAACCCAGGAAGCAAGGAGCAAATTCAACGAAGCAAAAGGCAAGAATTAAGTTTTGATTGTTGAACTGTGAATCGGGCAGGCCAGGTCTCGACGTTTCGTTCCAATCCACAGTTGAGAATTCAAGATTTAAAGATCCATCATCGGAGGTCATGGAATTGAGCAACATTTATCTCGATTACAATGCTACATCGCCGGTCAGGCCAGAGGTCCTGGAGGTGATGCTGCCTTTTTACCGCGAGCAGTTCGGCAACCCGTCCAGCGTTCACTGGGCAGGTCGACAGGTCTCCGGCGCTCTGGAGAAGGCGCGCAAGCAGGTCGCCTCGCTGATCAACGCCTCACCGGCAGAGATCGTCTTCGTCTCCTGCGGCAGTGAAGGGGACAATATGGCGATCAAGGGCACGCTGGATGCCCTGAAAGATAAAGGCAACCATATTATTACAACCACGATAGAGCACCCTGCAGTTCTTGAAACCTGTCAGTATCTCGAAAAGCAGGGCTATGACGTGACTTACCTGCCGGTAGACAGGGACGGTATGCTTAGTCTTGCCGACCTGGAAGCGGCGATTACCGACAAGACCGTATTGATTTCGATGATGTGGGCCAATAACGAGACCGGAAATATTTATCCAATCGAACAGATCGGTCGAATCGCCAGGAAATACAATATCCGGTTTCACACCGATGCGGTTCAAGCTGTCGGCAAAATTCCGGTTGACGTGCAAAAAGCCAATGTCGACCTGCTGGTGATCTCCGGCCATAAAATCGGTGCACCGAAAGGCGTCGGTGCGATCTATGTGCGGCGCGGTACGCGGATGTCCGCTCTGATCCACGGTGGTCACCAGGAACGTAATCGTCGCGCCGGGACCCAAAATGTCGCCGGTATCGTGGGGCTTGGTAAAGCCTGTGAACTGGCCTTGGCCGAACTGGATGAGTATTACGACCGTGTTCGTGCGTTACGTGACCGACTGGAAGACGGTATTCTCAGTCAGGTACCCGACATCAAGCTGAATGGAACACCGGACCGTGAAAAACGTCTGCCCAATACCCTGAACGTGAGTTTCGCGTATATTGAGGGCGAGTCTTTGCTGCTCAATCTTGATATGTTCG
>Ga0316191_10004228_pt1 | contig 10687 bp, 11 predicted proteins | sample Eddworburr2cm_MG_FD_204928 | JGI IMG/M metagenome (GOLD analysis project Ga0316191, IMG submission 204928) | Coastal sediment microbial communities from Maine, United States - Eddy worm burrow 2 cm | ecosystem: Environmental > Aquatic > Marine > Coastal > Sediment | place: USA: Maine... | reverse complement strand
CGATTCCGAACATGCCCAAATCCAGTTCGTTGTCCTGCCAGTTGTACTGCGCGGCTGCCGCGGCGCTCAGGCGGGAGAACGGTCGCCAGCGGTATTCGGCCAGGAACGGAGCGAGATCCTCGTCCATCACCGGCGCGCCGTCGAGCTGCACTTCGCGCGGACTGAAGTAAAAGATCTGCCCGAAGCTGAGGCTCCACAGGACCTGGCCGCTCGGACCATCGAAGCGGCGCGTCGAAACCGCCATCGACAGCTGGTTGGCATCACCCTGGCGGTCGCCGCCCGAAAAGCGATTGGTGTTGAACAGCTGGCTGAAACCGAAGGTGAAGTCACCGGTGTCGAACAGCGGCTGATCATCCTGATCTTCGCGGGGCACGTGAAGGTAAAAAACACGGGGCTCGAGGGTTTGCAGGTCGCCATTGGCCGCCCGCCGGTCGAATATCAGGCCGGCGTCCATGCTGGCGATCATGGTCCCGGTGGATGGGTTGTCATTGCCCGGCGATCCCCGCAGATCGAGGTCGTAGGCCGTGTAGCGATAGCCGACGGCGGGTTTCAGGAAGCCCCAGTGTTTCCGCATATCCCAATAGATGTTGGGGTAGAGGTCCGCACGGGCGCCGATCGTTCCTGCGTCCCGATCGAAATAGACGACCTCGGAATCCAGCGCCAGCGACAGGCCGCTGTCGGTGAGCGGCCGGTCCAGCCAGAACAAAACGCGCGGCACGCGCCGGTAAGGCTCGTTGGCGGGCAGCACCGACTCGTCGATGACCTGGAAATCGTCCGCAGTCAGCATCAGGTTCCAGTAAGGCCCGACCCCCCTCAGCTCCGCGCTGCTGCGCAGAAATTGCTTGGAAGTCTGGCCCAGGCTGGTGCCGAAGTCCTGATAGTAACGGTCGTCGCTCACGCGGTCGACGACCAGGCTGGTGCGCCAGCGCTGCCGTGGTGAAGAGAAGTGCTTGAACAGGTACCGGTAGCGCTCCTCGTCCGTCTTCCTGTCGTTGCGCAGGTAATCCATGTCGAATTCACCACTCGTGCGCCGCGTCAGGAAACGGTAATCGCCGGACAGCATGAAGCCCCGCTCGGTGAAATAGCGCGGTTCGATAACGGCATCGTGGTTCGGCGCGATGTTCCAGTACCAGGGCGCGCCGATTTCGAAACCGGTATCGTTGGCGTGCCCCACGCTCGGGTAAAGAAACCCGCTTTTGCGCCGGTCGTCGATCGGAAACGAAAAGTACGGGGCGTACAGGATGGGCACGCCCTTGAAAGTCAATTTCGCCCCGCGCGCCTTGCCCATGCCTTCGTCATGGCGCAGTTCCAGCTCGCGGGCGAACAGCTGCCAGTCCGGCTTGTCGCTTGGGCAGGTCGTGTAATCGAGCCGATGCAGGATGGATGTGTTCCCGCCCGCCAGCTCGGCGCGCTCGGCGCTGCCATTGGCGACGGAACCCGTGAGGCCGTAGTCGATCCCGGAGAACCAACCGGATTCCTCGAGGAAGGAATAACTTGCCTGCTGGCCCCGGAACCAGACCTGCTGATCCTGGTAGTCAATCCTGCCGGGAACGGTGACCACTTCGGTGGCTGGGTCGTAGAGGATGCGGTCGGTCTTGATGTGCTGGTCCGCGCGGAACAGTTCCACGTCGCCGCGCGCTTCGCCCAGCGTCTCCTTGCCGGCATCGAGTTCCTTGGCATAGATGACGATCGGAGCTCGGCTGCGGTCTGGGGTCTGTGCTATCGCTGGGCCGAGCGTGAGATCGGGGCATGCCGATTGCGCGTCCATTTCGGACTGCGGCGCAGAATCTTGGGCATGGACCGAGGGAACGCCGAGGCACAGCCCGCACAATACGACCACCACAGCCGCAAATCCGCCATATGATTCAGAAGGCAATGCCAAGGATCCTTGAGCCGTCAGTCGTAGGTCATTCTTATGCCGGTAACGGTGTCATAGATCGACCTGCGACGCAACGGGCGGGCAGGGCTGTTCGAGCCAGGCGCGTCTTGCGTCGGCCGCCAAGCCGGCCTGCGCGGCAGCCCGGGCGTGAAACCGCTTCATATCCTTTGCCGAGTCCCGGTACAGGGCCGAAAATGCGCAGATGCCGCCCCGGTAGCTGTTAAACAGGGCCAGCCGCGCATTGTTGAGCTCGCTGGCAAACCACCCGCCAAAGAAATCACGTCCCTGCCAGGATTCTCGAACCAGGTCCCGGTAATCCACTTGCAGCTGGTCGAAGATGGCCGCCTTCGATTGGCGCTTTCCGTCATCCTCCGCGTTCCCGGCGTAGAGTTCAGACAAGCTGACCCTGGCCCGCAGGAGCAGCGCATCGAACTGCGTTGCTGCCTGTTGTTGATCCCGCCACCCCGACAGCTGACTCTCGCGACCCGACAACCGGAGCCACAGCGTTACTCCGATTTCCTCGACAAAGCTGGCGTAACTCTCGTTGAAAACCGTATCGCCCCGCAGGTACAGCTGCTGGTGCGCCAGTTCGTGAAACATGACCGCTGCGAGTCGCTCGTCGCGGTAGCGAAGCATCGTGTCGAGCAAGGGGTCCTCGAACCATCCGAGTGTCGAGTAGGCGACTGCCGGCGATACCGCGACGTCGAGGCCGTCGGTTGCCAGGCGGCCCGCGAACCGGGTGGCGGCTTCCTGCTCAAAATAGCCACGGTAAGGCACACAGCCAGCCACCAGGAAGCACCAGCGACGCGGCTCCAGCGACAGCTCGGGCGTGGCCACGACGTTCCAGGTCACCGCCGCGCGCCCGGTGCGCACAAAATGGGTATAGCTGCCGTTGTCGGGCAGGCCCAGCTGCGCGGTCGCGAACTCGCGAATTTCGATCGCCAGTTCGAGCTTGTGGGTCAGTTCGGGAGCGCTGTCGCCGGCCGCCAGGATTTTCGAGATCTCTTGCCGGCCTCGCATCAGGCCCAGATGACCCGAGATCGCCTGGGCGTAATAACCCGGTCCCGCGCAAGCTGCGACCTGGATAAGTGGGAGCAGCAACGCTAACGCGAGGGCGGTGCGGAGGAGGGCAGGTTTTTTCATCCAATAGTCAGTCTGTGCAGATTTGGGTAAGATCGCTCAATGGCGAAAGACATCACGAAAACTAGCAAGTCCGATGCGGAATGGAAAGCGGAACTGACCCCGGAGCAATACCGGGTCATGCGCCAGGCCGGAACCGAGGCGCCGTTCAGCGGTGCCTACGACCAGTCCTGGGAGGCCGGTGTGTATCATTGCGCGGGCTGCGGCCACGCCCTGTTCGACTCGGAGAGCAAATTCAATGCCGGCTGCGGCTGGCCGAGTTTTCACTCGGAACTCGATGAAGCCAACATCGTGCAGCGCCCCGATTTCGCCCACGGCATGACCCGTATCGAGCTCTTATGCAGAAACTGCGACGCGCACCTCGGCCATATCTTTCCGGACGGCCCGCCACCAACCGGAATGCGTTATTGCATCAATTCGGTTTCACTTGAATTCCGGCCTGCGGATGCGCCGGGTGGTGACGAAGCGCCAACGGAATCTGAGTGATCAAGGTCTACGAGAACTTCGATTTCAGCCGGGTCGGGCAAATGCAGTCGCTGCTGGAATCGCATGGAATAGGGACCTTCATCCGCAACCAGTATGGCTCGTCGGTGATGGGCGAGGTGCCGTTCGTCGAAGTCGTTCCCCAGCTGTATGTCTTGCGCGAGCGCGATGTCGATCGGGCGATCGAACTGCTGCAATTGGATCTGCCCCGGGACAACGAGGCGGGCGACTGGGTATGCCCCGAATGCGGTATCGACGTGGAAGGCCAATTCAGCCGCTGCTGGAAGTGCGGCCTGGGCCGGGACGAGGAGTAAGTTTCGCCGGTTACCAGGGAATCTCGCTGCCGTCCCAGTTCAGGAATCGGCCGCTGTCCGCGGGGCCGGTGTTTTGAATGACCCCTATTATTCGGTCCGCTGTCTGTCGCGGCGTGTAGAGCCGGCCGGGTTTGACATTGCGCTGGAATGGCCGTGACAGGCCGGTATCCGTGGTGCCGGGGTGTATGGCCAGGATGCTGGCCTGTGGATGCTTGACCCGGCATTCGATGGACAGCGTTTTGATCAGCTGGTTGAGTGCGGCCTTGGACGCCCGGTAGCCGTACCAGCCACCCAGGCGATTGTCACTGATGCTGCCGACCATGGCCGAGAGGGCGGCAAAAGTGAAGCGCCGCTGCCGGTCAGCTGTCTCCAGCAGGGCGCGGGCGACCATCAACGGCCCTATGCTGTTGACCGCGAACATGCGCAACAGGTTTGGCACGCTGCAGTCGGCCAGCGATTTTTCCGGCTGCAGTCCGTTCTCATGCAAGATGCCGGCAGCGTGAATCGCGATGTCGATTCCACCTTCCACGTGCTTCAGAAGGCTGCTGAATGAATCGATGCTGGCATCGCTGGAGACGTCCAACGCAATTCGCTGCAGGCGCTCGCCGTGCAGACTGGCCAGCCGGTCCAGGCCCCGCCGGTCCGAAGCCGGGCGATAGGTGGTAATCACACGGTTCACGGAAGGATCGGCCAGCTGCGCTTCCGCCAGGGCCAGGCCGATACCCCGGCTGGCGCCCACGACCAGCCGGACGCCGCTCTGCGGGGCGTCAGGCACGACAGCGGTCCGCGTCGGTGGTTTCGATGGTATGAATGCTCAATGCAAAGGCGCCTTCCCGGGAGCTGGCGAGCATGAACCCGATAAAATGCATCTCCCGGTCAGCCAGCCCGGGCAGGGCCTCGACGCGGCGCCCGCGAAAGACCGGTTCGAAGTCATGAATCGCCAGGATGATGGTTTCCCGGGCGCCGCTGGTGTCGAAGGAGGCGCGCCAGGCGATGTCCCCCGAATCGGCCGTCTCGCGCAGCCGCAGTTGGTAACGGCGGCCGTCACCGGTGAGTGACAGTCGAATTTGGGCAAAACGGGCGATAGGCGCAGCCAGGCCGCCCCGAATCGAGGCGAAGCCACCGGCGTTTGCAGTCGACAGCGATCCAGAGAAATGCAGGCCCTGGTCATCGAGGCTGAACCTCGAGCGCGAAAGACCGCCCATCACGCCATCGTTGATGATTTGCCAGTCAATTCGCGCCGGCTCAAGCTGCATGGCGCGGCCACCAATCCGGAGCACGGCGCCGGGTCCACTGCGCGAAGGCGAGTTTTTCACCCAGGTAATACGAGCGGTAGGCGGTGACCGGGTCGCCGGGAACCTTGTACTGATCCGGCATCGCCTGAGCGAACTCGGTGAGCCCCGCTGCTTCGTAATGGTGATCACAGATGCGGTCAAGCACGGCAATGGAGGCGTGATCGCGGTCCTTGCGGTAACGGTAACGGTATTCGGCATTCAGCGCGCGCGCCAGCTGGGCCAGCCAAAGAAAATTGTCATGCGACTCCTCCACCCACAGAACACAGGGATGCTTGACGTGCGTCGAGCGGTAGGGTGTAGAGAAACCTTTCTTGTTCAGCGCGGTACAGAGTAGCTGAACACTTTCCAGGATCATCTTGGAAACGTGGCGATCGCAGTGATACCGCGCGCAGCGCTCAATTTCCCTGTCCAGTACGAATATGTTCATCTGCCTTTCGCCGCACTCACGCGCCCCAAAAAAAGAGCGGCCCGCTAAGCTTCCGGCCTGAGGAGCAGCCGGAGACCTTTGGCGCGGGCCTAAGGGATGCACACTGGGGGTGTGCTGAGGGTCTCCAATGGCCACAATGTACAGAAAACGTACAAGTAAGTCAAGCCATATTTCAAAAAAATAGCAAAATATATGTACAACAATCATACATACCCGGACTTCCAATGCTGAACGGGATGTGGCCTGGGGTCACTGAGGCAAGCACTGCGAGCCTTCTGCCGCCAGTGTTTGAACGGTGTATTACGCTGCATCGGCATGGCAAGGGGGGTGATCACCGCGGTCCCGGCAACCCCAACCGGCCAGAACCAGCTCCAGGCCGTTGCCATCACTTTGTCCCGGCGGCGATGCCGCTGCGCCGTTCATCGGTCTTCACCCCGCAGTCGCCTGACTTCGGCTTCGAGGCGGGCCGCGGAGAATTCAGCCGGCGGAATGGCGTGGCCGATGCGCAGCTCGATGTGGGCCCAAAGCTTGTATGGCCGGCGTTTATGCAGGGGATCACGGCGGCTGAACAGCGAGCCCCACAAATTGCACAGGGCGATGGGCACCACCGGGGCGGGTTGCTCGGCCACGACCTTTTCGACCCCTGCCTTGAACGGCTGAATCTCGCCATCTTCCGTGATGCGCCCCTCCGGAAAGATACCCAGCACATTGTCCGCGGCCAGCACCTCGTGGATGCGCCGATAGGCGGCCTCCAGGACCTCCGGGTCTTCAGAGCGGCCGGCGATGGGAATGGCCTTGCCGGTCTTGAAGATGAAGTGCAGCAGCGGGATTTGGTAGATCCTGTGGTACATCACGAAATTGACCGGGCGCCGGATCATGCCGCCGATGATCAATGGATCGACAAAGCTGACATGGTTGCTGGCCACGATGACCGGGCCATCCTCCGGGATATGATCCATGCCGGTCACGCGCACGCGGTAAATGGTGTGGATCAACAGCCACACCAGGAAGCGCATCAGGAATTCCGGCACCAGCGTGAAGATATAGATCGCGACCACGGCATTGAGAATGGCCGAGATCAGGAACAGGTCCGGTATGGTCAGGCCGGCGGGGCCGAGGATCAGCATCGCCATGATCGCCGCCACCACCATGAACAAGGCATTGAGGATGTTCAGACCGGCGATCACGCGCGACCGGTGATCGGGTGCGGATCGCGCCTGCACCAGGGCGTACAGCGGAACGATATAGAAGCCGCCGAAGATACCGATCAGCAGCAGGTCGGCGACGATGCGCCAGTTGTGTCCCGCGGAAAAGAATTCGGTAGCGGTCAGGCCCACGGCCGGGGCCGCCGGCGAGGCGAAATACAGGTCCAGCCCGAACAGCGTCAACCCGATCGCCCCGAAGGGTACCAGGCCGATTTCGACCTGCTTGCCGGACAGGCGTTCGCACAGCAATGAACCGGTGCTGATGCCGATGATGAACAGGGCCAGCAGGGCCGACATCAGGTTTTCATCGCCGCCGAGGACGTTCTGGCTGTAGCTGGGGATCTGCACCAGGAAGGTGGCGCCGAAAAACCAGAACCAGGAAATACCCAGCACGCTATTGAGTACCACGCGGTTCTCATTGAGAAACCTGATGTTGCGAATCGTTTCGCTGAAAATATTCCAGTTGATACGCAGATCGGGTGCGACCGATGCGGCCTCCGGCACTCGGAGGCTGTAAAGGTAACCGGCCACCGCAACCGCCAGGCAGGCCGAGCTGACCCAGTACGGCCAGCTGACCTCGATGCCGGCCAGCTGCGGACCGGCGATGGTGCCGGCCAGGATGGCCACGAAGGTGCCCATTTCGATCAGGGCGTTACCGCCCACCAACTCCTCGCGGCGCAGGATTTGCGGCAGGATGCCGTACTTGATCGGCCCGAAGATCGTCGACTGCAATCCCAGCAGAAACAGCACGAACAGCAGCAGCGGCACGTTGTTCAGCCAAAACCCCAGCGTCGCCAGCAGCATGATGACCACCTCGAGCAGCTTGACGCGCCGGATCTGTATGGATTTTTCGTACTTGTCGGCGAACTGCCCAAACAGGGCAGAGAACAGGAAGAACGGCAATATGAACAGCATCGCGCTCAGGTTGATCACCTGGTCGGTGTTCAACCCGCCCAGCCGGCTGCCTTCGAACACCAGGGCCGCGGCCAGTGCGTTCTTGAAGATGTTGTCGTTGAAGGCGCCCAGGCCCTGCGTCATGAAGAACGGCATGAAGCGCCGCTGGCGGAACAGATCGAATTGGGAGCTGCCGGACATACGGTATTAGCTCAGCAGATCCATCGTCGCGCGCATGTCAGACGATGCCGGTCAGCACGCCCGCGATGGTGGCGGTCATCATCGTCGCCAGGGTTCCGCCCAGCACGGCGCGCAGGCCAAAGCGGGCCAGGTCGGAGCGCCGGTCCGGCGCCAGGCCGCCTATACCGCCGATCTGGATTGCGATCGAGGAGAAGTTGGCGAAGCCGCACAGGGCATAGGTCGAGATCAGCAGTCCCTTGGGCGACAGTCCCTGCTGAATCTCGGTCAGGTGCGCATAAGCCACGAATTCATTGGTTACCACCTTTTCTCCGATCAGGCCGCCCACGGTGACCGCGTCCTGCCAGGGAACGCCGATAACCCACGCCAGCGGCGCGAGGGCGAAACCCAGCAGGGTGGACAGACTCAGCGCACGGCCGGTTCCGGCTTCGAACCCGCTGATTTCGCCCAGCCAGTTCAGCGGGTAGTCGATCATCGCGATCAGGGCGATGAAGGCGAGTAGCATGGCGCCAACGTTCAGGGCCAGCCGCCAGCCGTCAGCCGCGCCATTGGCGGCGGCTTCGATGACGTTGGTGGCCGTCTTCTCGACGTGCAGCCTGACCTCGCCACGGGTCAGGGATTCCTGTGTTTCCGGCTTGAGAATCTTGGCGATGACGATGGTGGCCGGGGCCGCCATGATGCTGGCCGACAGAAGGTGCTTGGCGTAGAAGATTCTCGCGGCTTCGTCGGCACCGCCCAGCATCGTGATATAGGCGGCCAGCACCCCGCCGGCGATCGTGGCCATGCCGCCGATCATCATGGTCAACAGCTCGGAATCCGTCATCCTGGAAATGTAGGGCCGGACCACCAGTGGAGCCTCGGTCTGGCCGACAAACACGTTGGCCGCAACCGACAAGGACTCGGCGCCGCTGATGCGCAGGATCTTGAACATCACCCAGGCCATACCCTGCACGACTTTCTGCATCACGCCGAGGTGATAAAGCACGCCCATCAGGGCCGCGAAGAAGATGATGGTTGGCAGCACCTGGAACGCGAAGATGAAGCCAAGGTTCGAGGGATCGGCCAGCGAGCCGAAGATGAACGTGGCGCCATCCAGCGAGAAACTGATGACCCGCACGAAGACTCGGCTGAGCGCTTCGAAAAACTGCCGGCCGCCGGGCACCAAAATCACCAGCACGCCGAACAGTAATTGCAGCCCGATGCCGGCCGCCACCAGCCGCCAGTCGATCGCCTTACGCTGGTCGGAAAAAACAAGAGCAATGGCCAGGAGAACCACAAGGCCGAAGATACCGAAGGCTAGGCTGCCTATCATGCAAAGCTCTCCAAACCGCTCGTTGGGATGCACGGCAGAGTATCGGCTTTACCTACGTCAGGCAAATGAAAGCGGCCGCCCATAACCGAGGCCGTGCTCAATCGGTATCATTGCAAAGTGCCGGCCGACAGGTTCCCGGGAATAGAATCGTGGCAGCCGCGTATAAGTATGTGAGGCTATGAAGAAAAGCGACATAAGACAGGAGTTGGTAAACCTGGGCAGTGGCGCGCACGTACTCGCGTTTCAGATCCTGGGGAACAGCGACGATGCCGCCGACGCAGTGCATGACGCATTCGCCAAGGTCCTGGCCCGCCCCGGCGCATTTGATTTCCGCCGGGGGCCTTTGAAGCCGTGGTTTTTGCGCGTGGTGCGCAACCGGTGTTTCGACCTGCTGCGGCATCGGCGAGTCAGCGATCCGGCGATCGAAGAACTGGCCGATCCGGCCTTGCAACCGGACCATCGCCTGGAAATCCAGCAACGTGATGAGCAACTGCATCGCGCCTTGTCCGGCATCTCCGGCGATCAGCGGCAGATTCTGGTGCTACGCGATTACCTGGACCTGTCCTATGCCGAACTCGCCAGTGTTCTGCAGATTGCGCCCGGGACCGTAATGTCCCGGTTGCATCGCGCGCGACTGGCCCTGAAGGAGGTACTGAATGAAAACGGGGAATAAAGCAACCGGAGGCAGTGGGCACGTCGGTGCACTGATTTCCGGTTACCTGGATGGAGAGTTGACCCAGCAACAGCGCCAGTCTGTCGATGTGCACCTCGCCGATTGTGCTGAATGCAGCGATCGGCTGGCTGAGCTCGAGGCCTTGCGTAAGCGGGTTTCCGGTGCTCGATTGAGCCGGGTGGGTGACGATGTCTGGAGAGAGCAAATGAACGACATGACCGTCAAAGTGAGCCGTGGCATTGGCTGGCTGTTGTTTCTCGGTGGCCTGTTGCTGATTGGCGGTTTTGGTATCTATCAATTTGTCATCGATACGTCGGTGGAGCCGCTGTTCAAACTGATGGTATCTGCCGTTTATCTTGGTCTCGGCGCGCTTTTCGTGTCGGTCCTGAGACAGCGACTTGTCGAACGCAAAACCGATAAGTACAAGAATGTGGAGATATGAAAATGATCGTCGTGACCTCTGAAAAGATCGTCGGCAAGCGGATTGTCAAAACCCTGGGGCTGGTGCGGGGCAACACGGTCCGCGCCCGTCACGTCGGCAAGGACATCATGGCCGGCCTGCGCAACATCGTCGGCGGAGAAATACACGAGTATGCGAAACTGATCGCGGAAAGCCGCGAACAAAGCATCGACCGAATGGTGGCAGATGCAGAATCGCTCGGAGCGAACGCGATTGTCGCCACGCGCTTCACGACGTCGGTCATTGTCGGCGGCGCGGCCGAGTTGCTGGCCGTGGGCACTGCGGTGATTGTCGAGGACGCCTGACGCGACCGGAGGGTCTTGCCGGGCTGTCAACGCCGCGCGGCTGCCGTCAGATCTGGATTCCGGTCCACTTGCGGCTGGCCCATTGCGTGCCGCAATTGATGG
>Ga0316191_10004224_pt1 | contig 10689 bp, 8 predicted proteins | sample Eddworburr2cm_MG_FD_204928 | JGI IMG/M metagenome (GOLD analysis project Ga0316191, IMG submission 204928) | Coastal sediment microbial communities from Maine, United States - Eddy worm burrow 2 cm | ecosystem: Environmental > Aquatic > Marine > Coastal > Sediment | place: USA: Maine | collected... | reverse complement strand
TACCGATATGGCTCCAAGGTACTCTGATCCTATCAATCACTAGAGATCTAGTCATACCAGATTGCCAATCTCGGACACCATGGACAGGGGTTTCCACCAGCTACGCCGGGCTTCAAAAAGCTTATGATAGTAGTCGCTAATTCCGGTTCAATAAAGTTCAAAAAAAACCGGCTCAATCCGGACAGGAGGAGTGTTGTCTAAAAAAAAGTGAAAAAAGGTGCTTGACTTTTTTCTGGTACTCTTGCCATGATCATTAATTCGATTGTTATCGAAATTGATGAAGATAAGTTTTTGATATCATATGGTTTTTAGCAATTCAATAGTGTAAATAGATAGCAGCTACCTGCAATCCGGCCTTCCGAGCAAGGATAATGGATATCATAAATTTTTTTGGCCTCTGAAAATTCAAGTTTTGTTGGAGTTATGTAAAACGGCTGGCGTCAGCGGCACGAGGTACGAGCGTCCGTCTGCATGCCATTAGGATCTCCTTGGTTCTTCTGAAACACTAGATTCATAACTTCGAATGTAATCCATATTCGTTTTTCATCTTTTTTGATTCTATACGCATCCAGGACGGATGGTGGTGTTGAATCAAGAAGCTTGTCGTATTCTAACCTCCGGTTTCGAGAAAAAGATATCGTAGAATCGAAGCTATCAAGCACTTCAAAACCGTACCGTTCCACAAGCTCCAGAAATTCGTGTCTCTTATGAATCTTGACATGCCCATCCTGTTTGAGTGCCTGAAAACTGTTTATGAAATCCGCCGTGTCCATCTCGTGTTTTACAGGGTCTGACAGGACAAATCTGCCTTCAGCACGGACTGTGCGTGATATCTCATGCAGCATTTTCTCGTACTCCGGAAAATGGTGGAATGCGTAGCGACAAATCAATCCGTCCAGATAACCATCAGCAAGAGGAAGTGCAATGCCATCGAAGCTCTGAAACCTAATGTTGACCAGTTCTTCCTCCTTGGCTTTATCTACATTTTGCTGAAGCGCCCTCTCTGCAATGTCCAGACCGATCACCGAACATCCAGGGAACTGCTGTGCAAGGGACATGCCTACGTAGCCGTTTCCTGTTCCGAGATCAAGAAAGACCTGTTCATTCTTTGGTGCGAGAAATGACAAGAGTCCTTGCAACTGCTCATTGTCAGCATGCACCAGTGCATACGCTTTCGAATGAAGCTCATCGTTGAAACACTTTCTGGCTTTGCCAATGCTGAGTATTGTCGGGTCTTCGTTCATCATGGAATCCTAACATTAATATTGAATAGTCGGCGTGTTTTTATTCCATATTGGGATGTTATATTGCAGTCGATTAAAGTACCCCATCTGGAACAAAAAATAGGCTGATAGGCTGTCTTGAATTTTATACCATCCTTTTAGGTCAGAAGCATCGAAATCACAACATAAATTGAGCGTATCCCAATTCGGGCAAAAGTTGTGATACTTATCGATTCAGATGAAAATTTGATGGATATCGAACCTTGATGTATCTTGCCACTCTCTGCAACTGGAAACTTACTGAAGTTTCTACAGATTTCTTAGGGATATCGTAGGATTTTAAAAGCTTCGGTTGTGAAAATATTTTTAAATGATTTAGCCAAAGATTTAAAATCCTTTATTATATATATCCGCTATCGTACGTTTACCCCAGTCGATTTGTAAATGTCAAATCTAAATATTCTGATTCCGGTGGATTTCTAAGAAGCGTTATCCGGCTCAGCGTCCAACACCCATCCGAAGCGCTCGAAAGTTTCAAATGCCGCTGCCGCCATTTTTACCTTGTCTTTATGGTCATTATTGAGTATCTCAAGATCGTCATTAACCGTTTTAAGGAGACCTAAAATTGGGATATTTCGGCGGCGCTCCTCGACCGCCGCTGATGCCCGCTTCGGAGATAGAAAAATCAGAAATCAGGGAGATATTGATAAAGGCCGATCTGTTGGAGGCATAGTTTCACCCAATTGGTGAAAGAGGCCAGTCCAAACAAGGGGATATTAAGTTACGGACATTAGAACCTTAAAACCTTTGAACATTGAACCCTGAACCTGGAACCATCACTTTTGGTTATATCACGTTAAGGAACAGCCATGTCGCATGACGCCGTAGAATTGTTGTCGCAGTATCTGCAAATTGACACCACCAACCCTCCGGGAAATGAAAAACGGGGGGTTGCGTTTTTTGCCCGCATTTTCGAGGAGGAGGGTATCGCATATAAAACCTACGAAGCGTCAGCCGGACGGAGTTCGATAAAGGCCGTCATTCCGGGAACCGGTGAAAAGGGCGCCATCATTTTGCTCAACCATATCGATGTCGTTCCGGCCAAGGCCGATGAGTGGAGTGTTCATCCATTCGGTGGTGAGGTGAAAGACGGTTTTATTTATGGCCGGGGGGCATTGGACATGAAAAGTCTGGGTATCATGGAAATGCTGGCGTTTCTGGAAGTGAAAAGGCAAGGACTTACACCCTGTCGCGACCTTATTTTTCTTGCAGTAGCCGATGAGGAAGCCGGCGGCCGTCAGGGCGTGCAATATTTGCTGGATCAATACCCCGATGATTTTCAGGCCGACCTGGTCCTTAACGAAGGTGGTTTTGGGCTTAACAATGTTCTTACCAACCGGCCGTTGTTCATGATTGCGACTTCCGAAAAAGGGGTTTGCCAGATCAGATTGACCTCTACCGGTCCTCCTGGTCACGGCAGCACACCCCATGGCAATAATGCCCTGGAAAAGTTGGTTCAGGCCTTAAACCGAGTGTTGTCCGGGGACAATCCCATCATTGTTACGCCGCAGATTGCCGAGTATTTTAAACAGCTGGGCACTGAATGGGATTTTTTAAAGCCCTATCTAAAGGACGGCAAGACGGCAACACTCATCGATGCGTTAACCGGAAGCGGAATGATTAATGTCCCCCAGATGTCGGCCATGCTGAGAAACACGATTAGCTTGAATATTTTGAAGTCCGGTGACAAATCTAATGTGATTCCCAGCAAAGCGCAGGCAGAACTCGATATACGCTTGCTGCCAGGGACAGAACCCGACGCGTTTATTGCCGAGGTGAAAAAACGGCTGGCAGATGAAAGCATCAGGATAGAACCCTTAAAAAAGTCCAGCGCCAGTAAATCTCCAATGGATACCGATGACTTTGCGACGATAAAAAGTGTGCATATGGCGCACTATCCCAATGCCTTGACGGTGGCCTCTCTTTTGTTCGGAGCATCGGATTCCAGATTTTTCAGGAGCAAAGGGATTCCCTGTTATGGTGTCTGCCCGATGCTGGTCAGCCTGGAGGAGTTCAACCGGATTCACGGCATCGATGAAAGGGTTTCGGTGGATAGCATGCTTGAGGGAATCCAGGTTTATACTGATATGGTCAAAAAGCTTTGCGGGATATGAATAGAAACATCTTAGTGACATACGCTCCTGGTGCAGAAGAAAAGGGAATTTACCGCGAAATGCTGGAAGGTATCGCCAGTGTGTATTACCTTGCTGCCGCCACAGATATTGAGCGCACTGAACTGCTCAATAGCGCCGATGTCATTATCTCTCTGAGCTTTTCTCAAAAGGAAATTGATCCCACCGAAATCTCCCGGTTGGAAAATGTGCGCTTTATCCAGCTTATCTATGCCGGTGCGGATAATATTTCCTATTCACTTATTCCCGAAGACATCCTATTGGCCAGCAATGTCGGGGCTTTTGCCGAACCGATCGCTGAACACGTATTGGCCCTGACCCTTGCACTGTCGAAAAATCTCTTTTCCAAATACAAAGTACTTTGTGGGGGTCGATTTGATCGATCCGGTTATAGTCGAAAACTAAGAGCGGGTATCTGTGGGATAATCGGTCTGGGGGGAAACGGCCGTGAAATCGCAAGGATCATGCAGGCGGTCGGCATGAAAGTTTACGGTATCAATCGCAGCGGCAAGACGGAGTCTCCCGTTGATTTTGTGGGGAATACGAGGGACATGAAAAGAGTATTGCAGGCTGCCGACGTGGTTGTGGTGACGACGCCGCTGACCCGGGAAACCCGGAATTTACTGGGCAAAAAAGAACTGGATTTGATGAAGTCTGATGCCATATTGATTAATGTGGGCCGGGGCGATGTCATCGATCAGCAGGCGCTTTACGAGCATCTGGCGTCAAATCCGGATTTTCGGGCCGGTATCGACACCTGGTGGTCCGAACCCAGTAGTGGGGAAGATTTCATCCTTGAATACCCCTTCTGTAAACTGCCCAATTTCATCGGCTCTCCCCATAACGCAGATAACGTGCCGGGTGCCATGCCCCACGCGACCAAATTGGCTTTGGAGAACGTCAAAAAATTCCTGCTCGGTGAAGATATCCGCGGCGTATTGAATCGCGATGATTATCTAAGTCTGGGTTGAATGGTTCAACCTAAGCTAATATCTTTTCGGGTCTGCTGTTGCTTCTTATGGGGATTGTTCTTACTTTATGCGTCGTTATCTAACCCGGATAAACCGAAAAAAATAGCCACCTGGCACCAAGCCGCCCAAAATAACGGATTATTTTAATTTGTGTCATAGTGTTTTTGTGGCCGAAATATTATGTTAGATAAATCATTCGCAATTATGATGCGATTTTGATAGATTGGTACTAATAGGCCCTGGAAAACAGCACAGAAGGATGGAAAAATAACCGATGGAATCTGCAGCGCGAATCACCGGCACCGGATCGGCTTTTCCCGAAAGACGGATGACAAATGACGATATCGCTCAGGACCTGACCCGGTTCGGTCTGAAAACCGACAACCAATGGATCATAGACCGAACCGGCATCATTGAGAGAAGAATTTCCAATATTCAAAACCCGGCCGAAACCAACTCTTCTCTCGGGGCCCGGGCCGCCGAGATGGCCCTGGAAAGGGCCGGGCGTAAACCGGAAGATATCGATCAGATCATTTATGCAACCTGTTCTCCGGATACCCTGTTGCCCTCGACCGCCTGCTGGCTTCAACAAAAAATCGGTGCCCGCAGGGCATGGGCCATGGACATCAATGCTGCCTGTTCGGGATTTGTTTACGGGGTTGTTACCGCCGAGCAGTTCATTCTTTCCGGGTATTCGAGAACCATACTGGTTGTGGGAGCGGAAGTGTTGAGTCAACTGGTCAACTGGCATGATCGAACCATCTGTATTTTATTCGGCGACGGCGCCGGTGCGGCCGTGGTGGAACAGGTCCCGGCCGGATCCAGTCAACGAATTCTATCCAGTTATTTATCTTCCGATGGAAACCTCAGCAATCTGCTTCACATACCGGCCGGCGGGTCCAACCTAGAGGTCACCCCCGAACGGTATGCACAAAATCTGCATAAGATGCACATGAACGGTCGGGAACTTTTTAAGGTGGCGGTGCGGACGCTTTCGGAATGTGCACTGCGCACGCTGGAAAAGTTACATATGCCGGCGGTCAAACTCGACTGGTTTGTACCCCATCAGGCCAATCTGCGCATTATAGAGGCGGTTGCAAGCCGAATTGGTCTGCCGATGGAGAAAGTGATCATCAACCTGGATCGCTACGGCAACACATCGGCCGCAACCATCCCGACGGCTCTTGATGAAGCGATCCGGGACGGCCGCATTCGGAAGGGACAGACGGTTCTGACGGATGCCTTCGGGTCCGGGCTCACCGCCGGAGCGCTGCTGTTTCGCTGGTAATTTTCACCCTAAGCTACGGATGAATTCGGCCACCGAAGCCACCCCTTTTTCTTCCATGACTCGAATTGTTTGGGTACCTACGACGGCGATATCCGCTTTGCCTTTCAGAAAATCTATATCCGCCTTCTCTTTGACGCCGAAACCAAGGGCAAGGGGAAGGGATGTGCCCTCCCGGCATTGGGTCAGAAAGGTCGCCGTTTTTTCCGAAAAGTCCGTGTTTTCACCGGTGACCCCTTTTCTTGCAACGCAGTAAACAAATCCCCTCGCAAAAGAGCAGAGGTATTGCATGCGATCCATAGATGTCGTAGGTGAAAAGATGAGTATGGGAGCAAGTTCGGCCGCATACATGGCATCCAGGTACTCCCGGCCCTCTTCCGGTGGTAGATCGGGTATGATGGCGCCCCGGAGACCACAATTCGACATTGCCGTTACAAAACCTCTCAGGCCGAATTTGAAAAGGATATTATAGTAGCTCATGATGAGAAAAGGGATATCAAAGGCACGGGTTACCTTTTCGACAAATTTGAAACAGTCTTTTACGGTCACGCCACCCTTTAGGGCGCCCTGATTGGCACGAACGATCACCGGTCCATCTGCAGTCGGCTCGGAAAAAGGGATTTGCAACTCTATCAGATCAACGTCGGCCGTCACCATGGCCTCAATGGTTCTCAAGCTATCGTCAAAAGACGGATACCCCAAGACGATATGGGTCATCAGCAGAATATCCTTCTTCTCCAGTTTATTTCTAATATACGATTCAAGCACCATATTCCTCCGCTTTTTTTTGTATAAATTTATTCCATTGCGGGTCGGAAAAGGCATCGGCAACCGTGAAAATGTCCTTATCGCCCCGCCCCGAGAGGTTGATCAGGATAATATCATCCTTTCCCAAATCCTTAGTTTCCTTAAATACCTGGGCGAAGGCATGGGACGATTCCAGGGCCGGTATCAGTCCCTCTTTTTCCAGTGTCAGTGAGAAGGCATCCAGCACCTCCTGATCCGTTGTTGCTTCAAACCTTACTTTTCCCTCTGCTCGAAGAGAGGCGAGAATCGGAGAGACACCGATATAATCCAAACCCGCTGCGACGCTGTGCGTCTCTTTCATCTGCCCGTCATCGTTTTGAAGAAAATATGTCTTGTACCCCTGGGCCACGCCAACAGTACCGTCTTTGGACGCCAGGCGTGACGCATGACGACCCGTCTCCAAGCCTTTGCCCCCCGCCTCCACGCCAACCAGTTCCACCGGGTCATCCAAAAAACCGCTAAATATTCCCAAGGCGTTGGAACCGCCGCCCACACATGCATAGACGCGCGTGGGAAGTCTCCCTTCCCGGTCCATTACTTGCCTGCGGGCTTCCCGGCCGATAATGGATTGAAAATAGGTGACCATTTCCGGGAAAGGGTGAGCGCCGCATGCGGTTCCAAGTACATAATGGGTATCATCCATATTGGCTGCCCAGTCGCGAAAGGCTTCGTTAATGGCATCTTTTAATGTCCTTGAGCCGTCCCGAACAGGAATGACGCGGGCGCCAAGACGTTCCATCCAGAACACATTGGGCCTCTGTCTGGCAACATCCACTTCTCCCATATAAATGGTGCAATCAAAACCGAATTTAGCAGCCATGGTGGCTGTAGCGACACCATGCTGTCCGGCACCGGTTTCTGCGATAACCCGACCCTTTCCCATGCGCTTTACCAGGAGACCCTGACCCATGACATTGTTTATCTTATGGGCCCCGGTGTGGTTCAGGTCTTCCCTCTTGATATAGATCCGCGGCCCTGCAAAATGCTTGGTAAGGTTTTCTGCAAATGTGAGGGGCGTGGGCCGGCAGGAATAGGTGGACATGAGGTCTTCATATTCTTGGTGGAAAGCGGAATCTGCCTTAGCAGCCTGGAACGCCGTCACCAGTTGTTCGAAGGTGGAGACAAGGATCTCCGGAATATAGGCCCCGCCGAATTCACCATAATAACGTCTTTCTATCATCAATTAATTCTCCTTACCCTTTTCATCAGATCTTTCATGAGCATATGACTCTTTTTACCGGGGCACTCCTCCACCCCACTGTTCACATCGACCGCATAGGGTTTTACGGTTCGGATGGCGCCATCGATATTTGAAGGGCCAAGCCCACCAGCCAGGATAATCGGTATCCCCAGTTCTTTAATCTTTATGGCAAACCGCCAGTCGAAGGTCGTGCCGGTACCGCCGGCCTTATCTTTAGCATAGGTGTCCAGCAGCAGGGCCCTGACCTTTCCCTGATATGCCAGGCTTGATTGGATACTCGAGGCATCCTTAATCCTCAGTGCTTTTATTGTATATGGCATCAGTTCACGGCAGAGACCCGGCGACTCATCCCCGTGGAGTTGAACCAGATCAAGGCCGCAGTGGTGTACAATCTCCTTTATTTCGGTAGGCCCTTCATTGACAAAGACGCCCACTGTCTTCAAGAATGGCGGAATGGCATGGATAATGTCCCGTGCTTTTTGTGGTGTAATTTGCCGTGGGCTAGAAGCAAAAATGAAACCGAGGGCAGTGGCGCCGAGTTCGACGGCAATCGCTGCATCTTCGTAATTTGTTATACCGCAAATTTTTACAGCTACGTTGTTCATTTTTAGATTTCCTCACCGCCCGCTGCGCTCGAGACACGGAGGGCGCAGAGTAAATTCCTCTGCGCACTCTGCGGCTTTGCGGTGAATACAATTTTGAAATAGTACAAGGCCATGTCTGATTTATTATTGCCATATCACTACTTCACCGGCCTTAACGATTTCCGTGGTTTTGCCTGCCGGATCCTTATTCTTCATCAGAGCAGAGCCGACCAGAACAGCATGAACGCCTGCTGATTTTAAAGCCGGAATATCTTCTCCCTTATCTATGCCGCTTTCACTGACGAGAACGTGGTTTTTCGGCACCAGCGGTGCCAGCGCAAAGGTAGTACCGATATCCACTCTAAAACTGTCCAGATCACGGTTATTAATGCCGATAATATCGGCACCGCTCACAAGGGCCTTTTCAAGATCATCTCTGTCATGCACCTCGGTCAGTGAAGCCATACCCAGCTCCCGGCACATGGAGATGAATTCTTTTAATTGCTGGCGGGACAGGATACGGGCAATCAGCAGGATCGCATCCGCCCCGTATAAAAAAGCCTCGCGAATCTGGACCTCATCGATGATAAAATCCTTTCTCAGGATGGGCAAAGAGATCGTCCTTTTAAGGCGCGGCAGTTGCGCCAGGTCTCCCTGGAAAAAGCGTTTGTCGGTGAGAAGAGAGACTGCCGCAGACCCGGCCGTTTCATAGATTCGACCGATACTAACAGGATCGGTCTTTTGGCGGATAAGACCGGCAGAAGGCGAGGCAAATTTTATCTCGGCAATCAGGCTGATTTTTGCGGGTACGGATATGGCGGCCTTGAAATCGCGCAGCGGCGGCAAGTCATGGTTCTCATCGAGCGGCATGGCCTTTTTCAGTCTCGCCACCTCGTTTTGCTTTTCTTTAAGTATTTGTTCTAATAGATGATGCATATTGAAAGACCTGATCCGGACAAGCCGGAAATAAAAAATTACAAGCACCAAATGTCAAATAAATTCCAAATTACAATATCCAAATCTCAAAGAAGATCGAAAGCCAACTGTTTGGGATTTTGAATTTCGGTTATTGTGATTTGTTTGGTATTTGTGTTTTGTTATTTGATATTTTTAATTGTTGAAACCCCTGGCCCAGACCTAACTTTGAATGAATCTGGGAGATAAGACATTATTGGGACCTCTTGCAGTGAACAGTAAGAAGCGTCATATCGCACCAGGGCGGGCTAAACACCGCGACCTGTAGCCTTACGTTCTTTACAGCATGTGGTCAGAAAAAAAGGCCTAAGTACCCATGGGTTCGTCTCGAATAAACGGTTTGCACTGCCGGGTAATTTCAATCAGCTTATGAAGCTTTTCGCGGGCCTTGCCGGAGTCTATAGAATCCTTTGCGATGTTGATTCCTTCGTTAAAATTGTCGCAAAGCCCGGCGGCGACAAACGCAGCGGACGCATTTAGCAGCACCATGTCTTGCTTCGGGCCTTCTTCACCATCTAAAATTCGTCGTATGATGTCCGCATTTTCTTTTGCATTGCCGCCAACCACATCCAAAGGGGCCGCCCGTTTAAATCCGTATTCTTCAGGCGTCATCTGAAATGTACGAATATTGCCGTCTTTCAGATGTGACACCCGGGTTGGTCCGCAGATACTTATCTCGTCGAAGGTCCCTTCACCGCAAACGACGAATGCTTCTCTGGTTCCCAGCCTATTTAGGACAAGGGCGATTTTGTCCGTCAAACTCTGTTCATAGACTCCCAGGACCTGGACGGAGGCACCTGCCGGGTTCGTCACCGGACCCAGAAGATTGAAAATGCTGCGAATCCCGATCTCCCTGCGCGGTCCGGCTGCATATTTCATGGCCCCATGAAATAGGGGTGCGTACAGAAATCCGATACCGATTTCATTGATGCAGGTCTCAACATCCGTGGTCGTGATATCCAGCTTGACCCCCAGGTTTTCGAGCACGTCCGCACTGCCACAGAGGCTGGAGACGGCCCGATTGCCATGCTTGGCTACCCTTATACCGGCGCCCGCCGCAACAAATGCGGTTGTGGTGGAAACATTAAATGTCCGGGTGGTGTCGCCACCGGTGCCCACAATATCGAGGATGGTCTCTTTCTCTATATTAATTTCATCCCGATCAAGATTGACCACGTGGTTGTTCACATTTACTTTGGTTGCCTTGGCTCTCATGGTTTTGGCAGCACCCGTAATCTCATCGACCGTCTCTCCTTTTAACCTCAAGGCCGTGATGAACGCCCCGATCTGAGCCGGGGTGGCTGTCCCGGTCATAATCTCATCCATGGCTGTTTCCATCTCAGCCTCTGTAAGGTCCTCTCCTAGGACAACTTTTGAAATAAATTCCCGTATCATAATTTTTAATCCTCCTTCAATTTCGCTGAGTGCTCTGTGCCTCAGCGGCGAAAGTT
>Ga0316191_10004222_pt1 | contig 10691 bp, 10 predicted proteins | sample Eddworburr2cm_MG_FD_204928 | JGI IMG/M metagenome (GOLD analysis project Ga0316191, IMG submission 204928) | Coastal sediment microbial communities from Maine, United States - Eddy worm burrow 2 cm | ecosystem: Environmental > Aquatic > Marine > Coastal > Sediment | place: USA: Maine... | reverse complement strand
CGACCTGCCACAACGGTAATACGGCAACCGGTATGAGCAGTGGTCACTTTGGCACGACGCGAAGCTGCGATGCTTGCCACCGCACAGCTGCCTGGGTGCCGACTTTGGTCTATTCGCACAACAGCCCGTTTTACCGACCGCACAACAGTGGCGTTGCTTGCCGCGACTGCCACACGTCCAATAGCGAAACCATTGCCTGGCCTTTCGCTGCCTACGCGCCTGACTGCGCTGGCTGTCACGCGAATGACTACAAGCCAAGTGTAGATCGGCACAACGGACTGAGTCAGGACCGCAATTGCGGGGGCAGTGGTTGTCACAGAGCCACATCCAATGAGTGGTAGTTCACCGCGGATGGGCGCAAGGGTGGCCCGTTGCGGCTCGACTCGTCGAAGACTGGCGTCATGGTATGCGTTGCCGTTGGTCTGGCTGATTGGAATTTACGCATTGGCGGCGCCATCTTCGCTACGCGCTGCATTAATCGATGAAATCGTGGTTACGCGTGTCGGCAAGGTCGCGGAGATTGAAGTGCGCTTTAGCCGGCGTGTCCGCTACCTGCGGCATTTTCCTCTGGACAAGGGCGACATGCTGCGGGTGGACATCGGGTTGCTGCCGCTCGATGGTGACATACCGCTGGCAGTTCTGGAACGTCGTCGTGTGCCTCGCAATGAACTGCTGGAGGCGTTTGAAGTGATGCTATCCGAACAGGGCAGCGTCCTGGAGGTCAAGTTCGCCGCACCGGTCAGTTTCAGGGTCGGGCCTGGAAGCGATGGGCGGTCGATCCGCATTCGCGTGCCGGTACGGCCAGCCGATAAGGCAGTGCCCAAACCGGTGCCGGAAAAAGGAGCGACCGGATTGGAGAAACCGGCCTCGGGCATCGCACTCGGAACGCCGGGGGAGTTGGTGCCAGTGCCGCCGACGCGCGCGCCACCGGACCAGGGCGTGCCGCCCAGTGACGTCGATGCCGAGGCGGCAAGCCTGATGGCGCAGTCACGCACCGCGATGGACATCGGAGATTATGCCACCGCTGTAGATACGCTGAACCGCCTGCTCAATCTGCCACCCAACCGCTTTTCCAAGGAAGCGCAGGAACTCGCCGGTGTGGCGCGCCAAGTCAATGGTGAGGTTGCAAAGGCGCGTGCCGAGTACGAACTCTATCTGAAGCTCTATCCCGAGGGCGAAGGCGCCGTCCGTGTTCGCAATCGCCTGGCCGGGCTTGTCGCCGGCGGGGAAGAAGAGCGCAAAGAGGTTGTAACCACGGAGGTGCGCGGCACCGAGAAAATGCTCTATGGCAGCTTCTCGCAGTATTACTACAACGGCGCAACAAAGATCGATACCACCACAAAGTCACTACAGTTGCCGACCTCGGAACAACTCTCATTCACTGACCAGTCGGCTTTGATTTCCTCCTTTGATCTCACCGGCCGGGTGCGCCGTGACACCAGCGACACCCGTATCGTGATTCGCGACACCTACAGCGCGGACTTGCTCGAGGACGGGAATGACAGGAACCGGCTCTACGCCGCTTATGTCGAGCATGAACAAAAGGACTGGGGGCTGATGTTGCGCGCTGGCCGACAGTCTCCACCAACCGGTGGTGTCGTCGAACGTTTCGACGGCGGTTACATCCGCAAGACACTCGGTCGGCAGTTTCGAATTTTCGGGATTGCTGGCGAGCCCAAGGACTATAAAATTGACTCGACCCGGCGGTTTTATCAAGGCGGTGTCGAAATCGGGCGGGACGGCGGTGTTTGGGGTCTCACCCTGTACGGCTTCGATCAGACTATCGACGATATCTCCGACCGCCGTACCGTTGGCGGCGAGGCGCGCTATTTCAGCAACGGGTCATCGATCTATAGTTTGCTCGACTACGACCTGCTATACGATGATCTCAATATCCTGCTCACCCAGGCAAACTGGCAAAACGCGCGCGGCACTGGTATGAACGTTATTTTCGACCGCCGAAAAACACCAAGCCTTCAGACGGCGAACGCGCTGATCGGCGAGCCGACCACTTCGATCCAGCAGCTTCTTGACAGCGGTTTGAGCGCAGAGATGCTGCGCGACCGCGCTGCCGCCGTCACCGCTGACTCAACGTTGTTGCTCGTCGGCCTGACCCAGACGGTCAATGGGAACTGGCAGGTTGGCGGTGACGTGCGGGCCATTCGAGTTTCTGCGACGGAGGGCAGCGGCGTATTGCCGCCGGCCCCGGCAACAGGAACGATCTACACCTATACGTTGCAGACCACTGCGACAGCGATTTTCGGCGCCACTGATGTCAATGTGCTCAGCATTGGTCTGATCGACGCGCCGACTTATAGTGGCCCGCTGGTGCTGCTTAGCAACAGCACCAACTGGCGTAACTGGCGATTCGAGCCATCGCTTCGCTACTATCAGCAGAACGACGATGTCGATACCACGCTGTCCCGACTAAATGGCGGTTTGCGTTTGAGTTATCGCGTGCGCAATCGGGTCAGCCTCGAAGCCGAAGCTGGCTACGAAGTCACCAGGACAGACAGCGTTTTCGCCGATGACAAGGTGCAGCGAGAGTACTTCTCAATTGGCTATCGCTGGGATTTCTACTGACCGGCGCAGGTTCGGGCTTTGTCTAATGCTGAAATCCACGGCATTCCCGCCGAAAGTGCTGGAGAGGCGGTCCGCCTGACCACGAACGATGAAAAGCGGCTTGCAGCCATGGTGACAGATGCTGGGCGTGCGAGCTTTCCTCTTCAAGTAAAAAGTGCTGTTCGAGCATTCAGGTCACTTGTCTCGGCTTCCAGTTTGTTCGCGAAAGTCTTGTAGGGCTTACGTTTCCTCGTCATCGCTCCAAACCTGGTGTCAGGATGTCTCTCAGGAAGCGTGTCCGTTAAACTATTGGATATTGTGTTGATGATTCTTTGACAAGGAGAAAGTGGCATGACGCTGTTTCTGCGCCTCCACGAAGATCGCTTGCCCGCTTCGGGTGATCCGGTTTATCTGCCTGCGGTTGAGCGGGCGCTATATGTGCTCGATGGAGAAGCTACGGTTGAATTTCCTGATGGCTGCAGGGGTCAGTCAACCGGCTCGGCCTGGTTGGGCAGCAGCGATATCGCGATATTGGCGAAAGGCGGCGATGTACGGCTGTTGCGATGGGAACTCGTGGCTGGCGATGCAGCTGATCAGGGGTTGTTGCTATCAGCGCCCGGAGCGGTGTCGGAGTTACTACTTTCCGCGGGAGTTGAACTTGATACGCGTTTCGGATGGCTGATGCGTTGCGACCGTGTCGGTTTTCCAAAGGGTGGAATTGCCTACACGCACGTACACCAGGGACCGGGCATTCGCTATTGTCTCGAAGGGCGAATCGAAATCGAGACCGAAGGGAGCACGCACGAATATGGTCCGGGGGAACCGTGGTTTGAGAGCGGCTCATCACCGGTGCTCGCACCAACTTCGAAGGAAACGGAAACTGCATTTGTGCGCTGCTTCGTGCTGCCGCGCAGTTGCAAGAGCCGGACTTCGATCCGTTACGTCAAGCCCGAAGATGCATCGAGGCCTAAAACGCAGCGCTACAAAGTACTGGGAGAACGTTTCATCGACTTGCCCGTGCGCTAGGGGTTTTGTCGCACCGGTTGCGCTATTTCAGCGCGGATACGGTGTTTTTCCACGCTTTTTCCGGTGTCGGTAGATTGAGTTTCTTTGCGGCACCCTGAGCGAAGCGCTCAAAGCTCGAGTGATGGAACCATTCCCAGACACCTGCACTGACCGTTGCAGCGCCAAGGGTAAACACCAATGTGCCAACAACGATTTGTGGTCCGGCGACGAAGACGAAGCGGAGTTTGCCGCCGTATCTGTCGGCCATGATCACGATAATAAATCCGGCGGCAATTGCAAGGAGCCCGATGGCAGCGAGCACCGGACCAGGACGTGCGGACAGAAAGTTGAGCAGTTCCAGCCAACGCCCTGCGTATTGCGCGTAAGCGCAGCCAATCACTACAAGACCGACAAGAAGTTGCATCGTGCCGACAATAATCGACGGAGCACCCATCCAGTCGTCCCATCCGTAGTCGGAAAAGCGCAGCGACATTTGTCGTGTGATCAGTGCCTCAAGGCCCGCGAGCAACAGTCCGGCCCCGATCAGACACCCGCCCAGTTCAACGCCTTTCGGGAATCCCAGATACTGGTCAGCAAGGATGATGAGAATACCAACGCCAATGGCGCAATATTCGACGAAAGCGAAAAGTCGCATTGAAATGTCCCTTTAGACGTAGAAGGGTGGCAATGCCGCGACTGCCCTGAATGCAATTTTATGGTTGCCAATTTCGGGGCGAACCGACCGAACACCTGTTACGCGCGCATTCGGTAAGCGACTGTCGGGGTCGGGCGACAGCCGGGCCCCCTGCGAAAGAGTGGCCCGGTAAACACAGCCCCTGTCGTCAATGGTGTGCCTTTGCTGGAGGGCTGGCTGGATGGCAGGCAGAATCATGGTGTTTCCGTGTGTCGCGAATCGTTGTACGTCTCGCATAAACCCTGCCAGGTATGTCGTTGGGCCAGACCCGCCCCCCGTATTACGACTTCAGATTACTCTTTCAATCGTATTCGAAGTTTTTCGTCTTTGAACTCGACGATGTCGCCGGAGACAATCTGTTTGCGTTTTCTGGTTTCCACTTGTCCGTTCACCCGGACCAGTCCTTCAGCGACGGCGGCCTTGGCTTCCCCACCGTTTGAAACAAGTCCCTCGAACTTGAGAATCTTGTAGAGCTGAATGGGCTCTTTCGTTATCTCGACGTCTCTCATGTTCCGGTTTTCTGCGTAGTGGCTTCGTCGGCGCGGATCTGCTCGAGTGTGCGCTCGCGGTGCTTCAGCCACCAGCCGTATTGCACCGGCCAGTCGTCCATGGCCTCAGAAGGTTTTCGCCCAAGCGTGATCTCTGCCATTTGCGGCCAGCAAGGGTTGACGAGCGCTTCGCGCGCGATTGCAATGAGGTCGGCCTGCCCCTTCTGCAAAATGCCTTCGGCAAAGAAGGGGTCAACAATCAAACCCACGGCCATTGTCTGGATGCCGGCCTCGTGCCGCACCCGTTCGGCGTAAGGAACCTGGAAGCCCCAGGTTCGTTTGATGCGCGCCGCGGTTGCCGAACCGAATAGCCCACCGGAGGAGCAATCGATCAGGTCGATGCCGCGTGCCTTCAGTTCCTTTGCATAGATGACGGTATCGTCCATGGTCCAGCCGCCTTCGAGGCCATCAACTGCGGAAACGCGTACAAACACCGGTTTATCTTGCGGCCACGTCTCGCGAAGCGCTTCTGCGACTTCGAGCGGGAAGCGCATGCGTCCAGCCAGATCGCCGCCGTAGGCATCGTCGCGCTTATTCGAAATCGGTGACAGGAACTGGTGCATCAGGTAACCGTGCGCGTTGTGAATCTCGAGCACATCAAAACCGGCTTTGATGGAGCGTCTTGCCGCTTTTACCCATTCGTCCTTGAGTGTAGCCAATTCAGAAACGGACAGCGGGTGCGGCGCGATGTGGCCTTCGGCCATCGGTTCGTCGGTCGGGGCGACTGTGCCCCATTTTTTCTCGCCGCGGGCGAAGTCTTCCGATGTCAGCGCGCCGTTGCCAAACCAGGGGCGTTGCATGGAACCCTTGCGCCCGGCGTGGGCGAGCTGGATGGCGGGTACAACATTCTGCGTCCTCATGAAATCGGCGATGCGCTTCAATGCAGGAATGTGCGCGTCCGACCAGATGCCCAGATCGCCATTGGTGATGCGGCCCTGATCCGTCACTGCCGTGGCCTCGACGAACACGCAGCCGGCGCCGCCCAGAACCAGCCGGCCCCAGTGAGCGAAGTGAAAGTCCTGGGCAAACCCGTCGACGGCGGAGTAGGTTGCCATTGGCGCGATGACAACGCGATTTTTCAAAGTGACGTCGCGGATAGTGATCGGGGTGAACAGTTTCGGTTTGTTCGAAACTGGCTTGGCGGAATCTGGCGTGGTCATAGGCGTTTCATTGATGATGATTGTCAGTGTTGTTTTTCCAGGTACTCAAACCGGAACGCGCTGTCGCGCTCGACAACGTGACCGAACGACGGCTCCGGGAAATGGGTTGCGCACACGACAGTGCGTCTTTCGCAGCAGCGCTCGAGAAATCCGCGCCGTGTTTTGGCCGCGAGCGCCGAGTCGATGTCAGCGCGCATCACCCACTCGGGTTCGAGGCACTGTACCGGGCTGTGGATACAATCGCCAGTAATCACCGCATTTTGCCCCTTCGAGGACAGCCCCACGCACACATGCCCCATTGTGTGCCCGGGAGATGGTTCCAGCCGTACTTCATCGTCAAGGGCGAAATCGCTCTTGACCAGTTGCGCCTGACCTGCTTCCATCACCGGCAGAACGCTGTCAACGAAATGGGGTATTGGATTGCGCTCGTGAAGCGTCTGGGTGCTTTGCCATTCCACCTCGGTAAACAGGTATTTCGCATTCGGGAACGTCGGCACCCACCGACCGTTGCGCAGTTGCGTATTCCAGCCGACATGATCCGGATGCATGTGGGTACACATCACGTAATCGACTTTGTCCGGCGTGACGCCGACCGCCGTGAGTCGCGGCAGGAAGGTATTGAGCTTCATCATGTCCCAGAACGGACGCGCCGGACGCGGCTTGTCATCTCCGACGCAGGTATCTACCAGGATAGTGTGATGGCGCGTACGCACCAGAAACGCCTGTATGGTCAGGATGATGTTGCCGGTGTCAGGAAGGTACGCCCACGGCGCCATCCATTTGCCGTGGTGCTCCCAGTCCTCCGGTGTCGTTTCCGGATAAAACTTCAACGCCACGAAGTCCATGCAGATGGACTCGACAATGCGGTGGACGATAACGTCGCCCAGTTGGTACTGCGTTGCTTGCTGGTTCATTGTGTATCGGTACTATTGGGAATCAGTCGCTCGCGGTCGCCCGGTCAGCGTTGCGCCGCCATCGACGACCAGCGTGTGGCCGGTGATGAAGCGGGCCTGATCGGATAACAGAAAGCGAACGGCGTAACCGATGTCCCAGCCGCTGCCCTCGATCTCCAGCAGCGACGCCTTGCGCCGCCGCTCCCGTGCTTCTTCGCTCATACCTTCTGTATAGACCATCGGCGTATAGACTGCACCGGGCGCGACGCAGTTAACGCGAATACCTTCGGCTCCGTGATCCACCGCCATGGCCTGCGTCAATGTAATCACCGCGCCTTTGGACGTCGAGTAGGCCGTCATGCCGCGCGGGCGCAGCCCGGCGATGGACGCAACGTTTACGATGGCGCCGGCACCCGCGGTTTTCAGCATCGCGGGAATGGCGTATTTTGAAACCAGGAAGATGCTCTCCACGTTCACCTGCATGAGTTTGCGCCAGACAGCAGGGTCTTCCTTCACCACGCTGCCGGTACTGGCGATGCCGACGTTGTTGTCGAGCAGGTCGAGACGGCCGAATTTCGATACCGCCGCATCGACCATGGCGCGGCACTGATCCTCGTCGGTGACGTCCACTGCGAACGATATTGCCTCGCCGCCTTCGTCGTTAACCATGTCCACTGTTCGTTGGGCGAGTTCGAGTTGCCGGTCGGCAACCAGCACGCGGGCACCGGCACGGGCCAGAAGGATGGCAGCCGCGCGGCCGTTGCCAATGCCGTCCCCGGCAGCTCCCCCGCCAGTGACTATGGCAACTTTTCCCTCAAGGCCGAAATCCTGTACAGGCTGTGACGTCAAAGCGCGCGCTTTCATTTAGGGCAGCCGAAACCCGGGCAAAGCGGAATGAATGAAGTGGAACTATTCATCCCGCGATTGTAACAACCAGCCCAGGTTTGACATCGGTGCTTTGCAGGGCGCCTGCACTTGCTGCCTCGGTGCGGATTCATTCCCGGTAAATCATTTTTCGCGTCATGCCGCCGTCCGAGACGATGTTCTGTCCGGTAATGAAAGCCGCGGCCGGTGACAGCAGAAAAGCCGCGAGTTCACCGATGTCGAGCGGATTCCCGATGCGCCCGGCAGGGTGCTGCGCATGCTCTGCCTCGTCCTGTACTGCTTCGCGCCGCTTCCCCTGCTTTTGCCAGTCACCGGTGTCGATCCATCCGGGTGAAATGCAATTGACCCGAACTTTTGGCCCCAGGCTCATCGCCAGCGCATGGGTCAGCGCCACGATGCCGCCCTTGGAGGCGCTGTAGGCCTCGGTATTCGGTTCGGATTGCAGCGCGCGGGTGGAGGCGATATTGATGATTGCGCCAAGTCTTTGCGCAAGATGCGGCGCGCAGTACTTCGCCATCAGAAAGGTTCCGGTCAGGTTGACTGCCAGCACGCGATTCCAGCTGGCCAAATCCAGTTGTTGCGGCGGCACTCGCGGTGAGGCCGGGACGCCGGCGTTGTTGACGAGCGCGTCCAGCCGCCCGTAACTGTCCAGCGTTGCAGAAATGCATCGCAGCACCTGCGTTTCGTCGGAAACGTCGCACTCGACGTAGCGAATGTCGCCCAGCGCAGCAAACTCGACTGTCGTTTCCGTCCCGGCCTCGTTGTCGATGTCGGCAATCTGCACCCGCCAGCCATCGCGCAACAGTGTCGTCGCTATTCCCTTGCCAATACCTTGCGCGCCACCCGTTACCAGCGCAACGCGTTTCTCTTTGTCCATGGCGATACCTCTACAATGTGCGCTTCAGACTCAATGTAGCCATACAATACGCCATGCCTCAAGCAATCGAAGCCGGGATCGACGCCGGATCCCTTGAAGAATTCGTTTCACTGAAGTGGGATGATGAAATCGTCCCGCGGCTGGTCGAATACATCCGCATCCCGTGCAAGTCGCCGCATTTCGACCCGGATTGGGCGGCCAACGGTCATATCGATGCCGCCGTCGCGCTGGCCGAGCGGTGGTCGCGCGCGCAGGACATTCCGGGGCTCAAAATCGAAATCATCCGTCTTGAAAACCGCACGCCGGTGATCTTTTTCGAACTCGATGGCGAGGCACCCGGCACCGTGCTGATGTACGGCCACCTTGACAAGCAGCCGGAGATGACTGGCTGGCGCGACGGCTACGGGCCGTGGATTCCGGTACTGCATGAAGGCAAGCTCTACGGCCGCGGCGGTGCCGACGACGGCTACGCCATCTTCGCATCGTTGCTGGCGCTGTCCGCACTGAAAGAGCAGGGCATTCCGCATGCACGCATCGTCGGCCTGATCGAATGTTGTGAAGAAAGCGGCAGCTACGATTTGCCGGCCTATCTCGATGCGCTGAAGTCGCGTATCGGCACCGTCGATCTGGTGATCGGGCTGGACTCCGGTTGCGGTAATTACGATCAGCTATGGGTGACCACCAGCCTGCGCGGCATCGCCGCCGGCACGCTCACCGTTGAAGTGCTTGACGAAGGCGTGCACTCGGGCGATGCCAGTGGCGTCGTGCCATCGAGTTTTCGCATTGCACGCTTGCTGCTGGAGCGAATTGAAGACGCGCATACCGGCCGCATTCTGCCGAAAGAGTTTCAGTGCGACATTCCCGCCGAGCGCAGCGATCAGGCGATGCTTGCGGGGAAGACGCTCGGCGATGCAATGTTAACGCGCTTCCCGTTTGCCGGCGATACGAAGCCGATGACAAGCAGTCACGGTCAGGCGGTGCTCAATCGCACCTGGCGGCCGTTTCTGTCGGTCGTTGGTGCCGATGGCTTGCCCGCAATTGCAGATGCCGGCAACGTGCTGCGCCCGAAAACCGCACTCAAACTCAGTTTGCGTATCCCGCCGCTGGTCGATGGTCGGCATGCCACCGAAGACCTGAAGCGCATACTCGAAGCCGACCCACCCAATAATGCAACCGTCGTGTTCGAGGCCGACCAGGCCGCGACCGGATGGCACGCGCCGGCCACCGCGCCATGGCTCAATGATGTCGTGAATGCTGCATCGAAGCAGTTTTACGGCAAACCGGCGATGATGATGGGCGAGGGCGGCACCATTCCTTTCATGGCGATGCTCGGCAAGTCGTTCCCGAAAGCACAGTTTCTGATTACCGGAGTGCTCGGGCCGAAGTCCAATGCGCACGGGCCAAACGAGTTCCTGCACATTTCCTACGCGAAAAAACTGACGGCGTGCGTGGCACAGGTGCTTGCGGGGCATGCAAAGCGCGGCTGACTGAACGCGTGCTCGTAATTTCTTCGCCGATTCGGCGAAGACCGACCAATAACGTTTAGCACGAGGAGGCGATTGGCATGAGCTTGAGTATTGGTATCCCCGCCGCATTGTCTGCCGTAAAGGCTTTGCTCAAGTACCGCGTGCGAGTTGACGAAATTCTTGCACTGAAGGAAGCGACGGAGTCGATCCCGTTTGCGTTGCCACCGGCTCCGTTCGACTTCATGGCGCAGAAGGACGCAATGTTTGCGTTCTTCAAGTCGGAAGAAGGCCGGACGATTCTCGAATTGCGGGCGCTTGCGGACGATTTCGAAAAGCTCAAGCGCGACCCACTGGTGCCGGCAACCGCTTTGCTCCGCGACGAGTTCCTGCAATTGTTCTTTGAGGCATCAGACGCTGCGCCCGTCGTCATGGGCCCGCAGTCGGAGGCTCGCAGCGTGCGCGCCAGCCAGGAGATGCGGCTAAGTTACTACGTTGTCTCGTCGCACCGGTTGTCGCGCAATCCGGCGCTGACCCGAATTCTGCTCGCTACCGCCGACACGTTACTTGAGGTCGCAGGTGATAACAGCGGCCTGTTTATCTC
>Ga0316191_10004221_pt1 | contig 10692 bp, 9 predicted proteins | sample Eddworburr2cm_MG_FD_204928 | JGI IMG/M metagenome (GOLD analysis project Ga0316191, IMG submission 204928) | Coastal sediment microbial communities from Maine, United States - Eddy worm burrow 2 cm | ecosystem: Environmental > Aquatic > Marine > Coastal > Sediment | place: USA: Maine | collected... | reverse complement strand
CGTCTGGTCGAAGATCGGGGCGCGCAATCCCTTCATCGTCGGTCTTACGCCGGACGGTACGCCGATACCCGCAGGTATGAACAACACCACCCCTGAGGACATGCTGCGCTATGCGATGCTTTACACACCGAGCTGGAACGTCGTTTCGGAAGAGAAGGTGATCTCCGACGATCTTCTGAAGCTAATGCAGACTATGGGCAATAAAGCGGCATATCAAGGATCCACCGAACTGGCCTATGGACAACGATGGTTCGGTGAGACACCTGACCGGAATACGGCTCAGTGGGATCATGCCTTTGATGACGGCGCCATGTTCAAGCATGGCAACATGGGTCAGGGCATCTATGTCGACCCGGCGCGCGATTTCTGTGGGCAATATTTTGGGCTTGCCACCAACGACGAGAAAATCGCGGGAGTCGATCACTCGCCGGGTTATCTGCGCGCCGCCGCGAAGAAGCTGGCCGGCGGCTAAAGGGGACCTCAAGCCTCAAGTGCATCAGATAGCCCAACACCAGCCCTATCATCTCAGCGGATGAAGTGTTGCCTCCATCACGGCGATCATGAAAGTCTTGCAGTTCTATCTCAGGAAGACCAACGAGCACCCGGATACGGGCTGGTTCAGCACCCCCAATTCGGCGTTCGAATCCGCCGATGCCTGGCTGAAGATCAAGTGTCGGGACTCCTGGTTTTCTATGGCCGCCGACGATGTGCAATCAAGCGCCAGTTTCCCCCTGCTGGGCGCAGTCATCGACTCGGTCGCTGGCAGTGCTGCCGGGGTCACGCATCTTCTGTGACCTTGCCGGTGAGTTGAACCGCAACCGACGACATCCAACGCATTTACAGGGAACCGGAAATGAAGCGAAACGGAATGGCCATTGGCCTATTGACGTTGAGTTTGATCATTGCGATGCCAACCATGGCGTCCGACTACGACCTCGTGATCCTCAACGGACGGGTCATGGACCCGGAGACGATGTATGACGCCGTCACCAATGTGGGCGTAAAAGATGGCCGAACCACGGCCATCACCCAGGACAAGATCAGCGGCAAACAGACTATTGACGCCACCGGCCATGTGGTCGCGCCAGGCTTCATCGATATCCATGCCCATGGCCAGAACCTCGGCGATTACCGGATGCAGGCCATGCAGGGCGTCACCACCATGCTCGAGCTGGAATCGGGCGTGCTGCCGATTTCAGCCTGGTATGAAGAACAAGGTAAAAAGCGGCTGCCGGTCAACTACGGCGCGGCCGCCGGCTGGACCTACGCCCGTATCGCCACCTTCACGGGTACCCAGCCGGAGGCCACGGTCAAGTATTTCCTGGATGCGCAGAAGCTCACCGACTGGAAGATGGATGTGGCTACCCCGGGACAACAGGAGAAGATCCTTCAGCTGGTGGAACAGGGTCTCGATGAAGGTGCCCTTGGCATCGGCATCAATGCCGGATATGCCCCCGGCTATGGCCGGAAGGAGTATTACGCCCTGGCCGAGCTGGCCGCCAAGCGCGATGTCGCCACCTACACCCATGTGCGCTATGCCAGCAACATGGAACCCAAGAGCTCGTTCGAGGCGGTCCAGGAGGTGATTGCCAATGCCGCGATCACCGGGGCGCACATGCATGTCTGCCACATCAACAGCACCTCGCTCAAAGACATCCATTCCACGTTACCCATGATCGAGAAGGCAAAGCAGCGCGGCATCAATGTCACCGTCGGGGCCTATCCCTGGGGCGCCGCCAGCACCGTGGTGGGAGCGGCCATGTTCAGCGGCGAGGGGTGGCCCGAGCGCATGGGCTCCACCGCCCATAGTTTTCAGCTGGGGCTCGAGCGCATGACCGAAGAGCAACTCGCGGATTACCAGAAGAACAAACCCGGGACCTTCATCGTCTGGCACTTCCTGGACGAGAGCAATCCCGAGGACCTGGCGCTGCTCGACGCCTCGGTGCTGCATGCGGACGTGCTGATCGAATCCGACGAGATGTTCTGGATGTTCATGGACAAGCACAATGATATCCAAAACTACACCGGGGACGCCTGGCCCCTGCCCGAAGGGGCATTCTCTCACCCGCGCTCGAACGGGACCTTCGCCAAGATCCTGCGTTCCTACGTCCGCGAGCGCGGATTGATGAGCATGCAGGAGGCCCTGCGCAAGATGGCCCTGATGCCCGCCCAGACGCTTGAAGACTTCGTACCCCAGATGAAAAAGAAGGGCCGCATCCAGGTCGGCATGGATGCCGACATCGTGGTCTTCGACCCCGCGACCATCCGCGACGTCGGGACCTACGAAGAGCCCAACCAACCCGCGGTCGGTGTGAAATCAGTGCTGGTCAACGGCGAGCTGGTGGTCGCTCAGGGTGAGCTGATTCTCGATGCCGCGCCAGGCCAGCCGATCAGGCGCGCAGTAACGAAGTGACTTACCGGCGCCGGGAGTTGAAGCCCCAGCGCAATGGTGCACTGATAAATGGACTGGAATAAACGGAGATCGGACATGAAACAGACTCTACGAATCTCAAGGCTCTTGGCCGCAACGGCACTCGCCTGCGGGCTGCTGGCGCAAGGCGCCTTGGCGCAGACTTTTGACCTCGCCATCCTCAACGGGCGGGTCATGGATCCCGAGACCATGTATGACGCCGTCGCGAACGTGGGGGTAAAGGACGGCCGGATCGCCGCCATCACCAAGGACAAGATCGAGGGCAAGGAGAGCATCGACGCCACCGGTCATGTGGTCGCTCCGGGGTTCATCGACACCCACTGGCACTCCGACCGGCCCTGGACCAACAGGTTGGCCCTGCGCGACGGCCGCACCACGGTCCTCGACCTCGAGATCGGTACCCATGGCCCCTACATCGACCAGTGGTACAAGGAGCGTGAAGGCAAGAACCAGGTGAACTACGGTCAGGCGGTGGCCCACGAGTTCGCCCGCGCCGAGGCTCTCGACGGTTTTAAGGGGGCACAGGATCTCTACAGCGCCATCGAGAGCCGCAAAGGGGCCGGCTGGTGCTGCCGGAAGCCTACCCTGGAGGAAGGCAACCAGATCCTCGAGCTGTTGGATGAGGGTTTACAGGCCGGCGGCCTCGGCCTCGGCTCGACCCTCGGCTACATGCGCGATGGCGTCTCCGCCCGCGAATTTTTCGAGCTGCAGCGGCTGGCCGGACGCTATGGTCGGCAGACCGGTGCCCACTTTCGCTATACCCCGGGTAACGAAGTCACCGAAAGCAACGGCATCCAGGAACTGCTGGCCAACGCGGCGGCCCTGGACGCTCCCGCATTGGCCTGCCACTTCAATAACCCGGGATACAACCTGGTGCACGAACTGCTGGTGCGCATGCGCGATCGCGGTATGAACGTGTGGGGTGAGATCTATCCCTACGCGGCCGGCTCCACGGCCCTGAATGCGGTCTTCCTGGAGCCGGAAGTCTGGGTCGACCAGCTCGGCTATAAGTATGAGGAAACCATCCAGGATGTGGCGACCGGTGAATGGTATACGCAAAAGAGCCGTGAAGAGATGCTCAAAAAGGAACCGGTACGCGCTGTGCTTGTCTTCAAGATGCCCGAATCGGCGGTTCTCGATTGGCTCAGGCTGCCGGGCGTTTCACTGGTCACCGACGGCATGCCACTGGTTCCGGAAGACGGCCTGACCTGGGACACCCCCTACGAAAAGCTGCCCAACACCCATCCCCGGGCAGCCGGCACTTACGCGAAGGCGCTGCGCCTGGCACGGGAAAACAACATCCCCCTCATGCAGATCGTTGCGATGTCCAGTTACAACTCTGCCCGGCCACTGGGCAAGATGGGCCTGAAGACGATGCAGGAACGCGGCCGCATGCAAGAGGGGATGGTGGCAGACATCACCATTTTTGATCCTGAGAAGGTAACCGACCATGCCACCTACGAAAAGGGAACGCTGCCCTCGACCGGCATTCCCCATGTCATCGTCAATGGCCAGATCGTGGTCCAGGACTCGAAGGTGCTCGCGGGGGTCAATCCGGGACAACCGATTCGCTATGAGCCGCAAAAGAGCCGCTTCGAGCCGCTCACGGTTGAGAACTGGACGCAGGAATTCTATGCCTCGCCGGTGGATTTCGGTGGTGGCGTGCCCGGTGACCAGCCTCGCAGAGTGGGAGAACCCAGTACGCAGCCGCACATCCATTGACATCGGCAGCTGAATGTCCGTGACGTGCTAGCCTGGAGACGCTACTCGGCGACAGCCCTTTGGCCCGATCGCGCAGGAGCCCCGAGAGGATTGATGGTTCGGACGCGATGAAACGCAAGAAGAAATGGAAGAAGAAACGCATGATCGCTGCCATAGTCATCGTCTTTTACGTCCTCGGCATCGTCTCGGCCATCGACGCCATCATGACGGCACGGACCCCACAGGGGGCGATCGCGTGGTCGGTCGCGCTGGTCTCGTTCCCCTTCGTGGCGGTGCCGTCCTACGTCGTCTTCGGGCGTAGCAAGTTCCGGGGCGCCGTGGAAGCCTACGAAGAGCGCAAGGAGGAGATCGATGCCCTGATCCAGGAATTCCACGCCAACCTCCAGCCGTGGAATGTTTCCGCGGAGGGTCGCCACGCGCACTTCGAGGCCATCCGCAATCTCTCCGGCATGGAGATGACGCGCGGCAACAGCGCCGAGCTGCTGATCAACGGCGAGGCCACCTTCGACAGCATCTTCGCGGGAATCTCCCAGGCCAAGGACTACGTGCTTGTGCAGTTCTACATGTTTCACGACGACGGCCTTGGCCGCCAGATGCAGCAGGCGCTGATCGAGCGGGCCAAGGCCGGCGTGCGGGTCTACATGCTGTATGACGAGATCGGCAGCAAGGGCCTGCCGAAGGAGTATCTCGACGCGCTGCGCGCGGTCGGTGTCCAGGTGAGCTCCTTCAAGCCGACGCAGGGCATGCACAACCGTTTTCAGCTCAACTTCCGCAACCACCGCAAGATGGTCGTCGTCGACGGGGTCAACGGCTGGGTCGGCGGCCACAATGTCGGCGACGAGTACATGGGGCGCGACCCGGACTTCAGTCCCTGGCGGGACACGCACGTGCGTCTCGAGGGGCCGGTCGTCACCCAGCTGCAGGCGATCATCGTCGGGGACTGGTACTGGGCGACGCGCGAGCTGCCGAAGGTCAGCTGGCAGCCACGGCCCGCCGAGGGCTGCGACGTCGAGGCCATGATTATCCCCTCGGCACCCACTCAACGCCTGGAGACTGCCGGCCTGCTGTTCGTCACCGCGCTGCACTCGGCCAGGGAACGCATCTGGCTCTCGGCACCCTACTTCGTGCCCGATGAGGCAGTGATGAAGGCCCTGGAGCTGGCCGCGCTGCGGGGTGTCGACGTGCGCATCATCACCACCGGCAAGGGCGATAGCCTGCCCGTTTTCCTGGCCGCCCTTCACTACATCGATCAGCTCCGCGGCCTGGGCATCAGGTTCTACGCCTACCAGCCCGGCTTCCTGCACGAGAAGGTCATGCTGGTCGACGACGACGTCTCGACTGTCGGAACGGCGAATTTCGACAATCGCTCCTTCCGCCTCAACTTCGAGGTCACCGCCCTAATCGCCGACCAGGAATTCGCCAAGGAGATGCAGGCAATGTTCGAGCGCGACTTCGCTCATTCCGAGCCGATCGCCATCGAGGCCCTTGATCACAAACCCTTCTGGTGGCGCTTCGGTGTCAGTCTCTCACGTCTGGCCGCTCCGGTACTTTGACGGAAACGCGGCCGCAAGAACCGGCGCAGGCGATCGACTTTTCAAGCAATTGGGCTTGTGGAGCTCGTGCCTTGCCCGGGCTCGGGCGTTCGGATAGGCAGTCGCGAAAAGGAACAACCTTCAGAGTCGTCGATACCGAGGCCATTCATGGAGCAGCGATTGAAATTTTTGGCGGCCACAATCAAGGCTAGTGTCTTATGCACACTGGCAGGAACAGTCTTTGGCGCAGAACGAACGCCCGCGCCGGCGAGTTCATTTGGTACAGACGCGGCGAATTCCTTCCCGTTCGGCACGGATGCGCGCGACCAGTACACCGTCGAGGCGTACTACCGACTGCAGCTCGCCGAGCATCTGGCGATCACGCCGGATATCCAGCTGATCAAGGATCCCGCATTGAATCCAGACGACGACTTCGTCTGGATTGCGGGGATTCGCGCAAGGCTGTCCTTTTGAACACCTTGGCGTATCCGCTAACGTGAACAAAGACGCGCAGGACTGGGGAGCAGTGGTTCGACCGGGTCGCGTCATGGAGTTCTGCTGACGCTCGGTTCATGGGCGAGTCGTGAAAGCACCTGCTCGAGTTTCGATGATCGGGGCCGGCTTTCCGGTAACCTCGCTGTGGCTCGTGGCGCAACGCTTTCTGGACAGTCCTGACGGATGGGCAAACGCCAGTCATGGTGCCGAAATCAACCGTGAAGCGCAGCCGCGCACGGAACACCCGTCGAACCGATTATTGACCCGGCAATGCAATCGCCGCTGGTGCACCTGAATGCCAAAGCCGGAAAACGACCAGTAGCGGCGGCTCCCGCTGCCAAGGATCGAGCCCGACCAGGTTGGGGTTGGATGGGCTAACCCACCAAGCTCAGTTCCAACTGCTGCCCACCCCCATGTAAACGACCGTGTCCTCTGGCCCCCGAGCCACATCCAGACCGACGCGCAGACCCAGACGCCGGGCCATCAGATAGCGGAATCCGACGCCCCCGGCAGCGACATTATGGGTTTGACCGAGGTCCCCGATGTTGTCGCCAGCCCAGCCATTACCGATGAACCCGAGCAGGCTCCAGCGTGGGGTAACGTCCCAACGCGCCTCCACCTCGGCGACGGTAACGTTTTCTCCCTGGTAGCGCAGAGCGGGTATGCCGCGTATGTCGATAAAGGGGGCGTCGTAGAACGGTACGTCACCGTCGGTGAATTTACCCTCGAGGCGGAGCCCGAGTACCACGTTCGAGATAGGCCAGTAAGAGACCGCAGAGAGTTCGGTCTTGGTGTAATTGAAGTCACCACCGAAGGCCTCGTTATAAAACATGGGTTCGAACTTGGCATAGACGCCTTCGTCGGGCGACACGATGTTGTCACGGGAGTCGTACCGGACCAGCAGGCCCAGCCCTGCGGTGTTTGAATCCAATGCCAGACGTGGCACTCCGGGCACGGGGATCAAGCTACTGAAATCGATATCCGTTCCAAGGTAGGAGTAGCGGCCACCCAGGAAGAAGTCGCTTTTCTTGATCCGAAACAGCAGCTCCTGCAGCAGGAATCCACCTTGGACATTGAACCTGAATCCCCGGTCTTCGGGGTTGACGCCGGATTCGACGCCGTAGAACTTCAGATTCATGTCCGCATAGCCCAAAATGCCGGCATAGCGGATCGAATCGTTCTTCCAGCTCGCTATGTGGCCGCCCCCAAGGATCCAGCTATCGTTTTCGGTATACGCGCCAACTGCAAAGGAGACGCTAGGGGGTAGCGAGACACGGGCGTTGATGTCATCACTGGACGGCGGCTCGTCTCCGGCGTCGTGGAAAAAGGCCAACGCGAGACCTGCCCCATAGCCCACAGCGGGATCGGAGATCACCACTGGGACAGGTAGAAAGCCGGTCCGCCCTGCCAGCCATTGACTGGCATCCAGCTTGCCGTCTTTTGGATCGATGAATTGGTCGAAGAAGGAATCGGCGAAGCCATACCCGGGAGCCAAGAGTACACAGCCTGCCCAGGACACAACTGAGCGCAAGTCTTGCATACGAGTTCACTACGGACCGACCCTCGATACCTTGTTCATCCGGATACTAACAGGGCTTGTAGGCACCTGCAGCAGCTGCCGATTGGCAGGCGGCCCCGCCATACAATCGCTTCACGTGGACTTGGCATACGACCCTGAGGCAACACCGCAGCCGATCCATCTAGTGGGCCATGCGGGACTCTGAGCATTACAGAACTTCCCGCATGGCCCACTAGGCTTTCGGTCGGGAATAAACCATCTTCAAACTCACCTGCCGAACGCGTAAAGTGCGAACTTCAGGGCGAGGCACATGATCGTGCCGAATAGAACGATGAACACCGTCCTGCGGAAACACCCAGCGGAAGCGCAGTGTATAGTCAACCTGGTCGCCGGAAGCGGACTATTCGGCGGGCCTGAATTTGGCAGGGGCTTTTCCGTGGAAGATGGCTTTCCGATATTGCAGGGGGGTGCCTACTGGCGCGTGTGGATCCAAACATGGTGAGGTTCGACAACAAGCCCTCGCTGGAGGGAATCAACGATAGAGGTGTTGCGGCTTTGAATTCCGGTCGGCGAGGCGTCCGTGCCGGCATCATGATCCGCATGGCTGCTTGATGCTGTCTGTCCGCTTCAAAGAGGCCTTCAAGGTCGCGCTGGCGATGACCATCGCCTACGGCATCGCCTTGTCGATGGATTGGGACAAACCCTACTGGGCCGGGTTTGCGGTTGCCTTCGTCAGCCTGGCAACTGTCGGGCAGTCGTTGAACAAGGCCGGGATGCGCGTGCTGGGCACCCTGATCGGCGTCGTTGTTGCGTTGACCATTATCGCGCTCGCCCCTCAGAGTCGCTGGCTGTTCATGGTGTTGCTGTCCCTGTGGGTGGCGTTGTGCACCTATATGATGGGTGGGACCAAGCGCCAGTATTTCTGGAATGTCGGTGGCTTCGTGAGCGTTATCGTCGCCCTCGATGCGGGCCCGGATTCGGCGAATGCGTTCGATATCGCCATCCAGCGCGCCCAGGAGACCGGCCTCGGTATCCTGGTCTACAGCCTGGTCGCGGTGCTCCTCTGGCCCAGCAACAGCGGCAAAGACTTCCTTGCTGCCGCCGGGAGTCTGGCCTCAACCCAACACCAGCTTTTCAGGGCCTACCTGGGACTGATGGGCGGGCAGGGCGACGCGGACAAGGCGCAAGCCCTGCGCGGCCAGGAGGTGCAGTTTCAGACCCGGTTTGGCCAGCTCCTGGATGCCGCCGAGACCGATGACTACGAGGTTTGGGAACTGCGGCGCCAATGGCGCAGTTATTAAGACCGTCGCAAGTAAAGCCTCATATACTGGCATAGAGGCAGGTGGGTGTTCGGAAGAATCCTGCGACTATCGTCGGTGTCTTGAGCAGGCTTCGCATGGCGCTATTCACTGCACGCTTCATTTCGTCTTTGGTCGAGATGGTTGCCTTTGCCACTTTCTTCTTCACATGCGCCCAAACAAGCTCGTCGGGGTTCAGCTCGGGCGAATAAGGTGGCAACACGATCAACTCGATACGATCGGCGTTGTCCTCTACGAACCGCTTGACGAGCTTCGCCTTGTGCGTTGGATGCCCATCGACGATTAGTATGACCTTCCGGTCCACGCCACTGATTAACCGCTTCAGGAAATCACGGAAAACCTTCGCGGTTACCGCTCCTTCGACGGTCATGAAGCGAAAATGACCGCGCGCATTGACGGCGGAGATCATGTTGAATGAGAACCGTGCACCGGTCGCCTTCACGACAGGCGTCTTACCCTTTGGCGACCACGTCGTGCCAGCGTGATAATCAGACCGCATGCCGGCTTCATCAGCGAAGAATATCAAGGCATTCTCACGCTTGGCGCGCGCAGCGATTTTCGGATATTCGGTTTCGCGCCACTGCGCTATGCGCGCTTCGTCCTGCTGCCAAGCGCGATACAACGGTCGCTGCGGCGTGAAACCGAGCCGTTTCATCAGCCGGCCCACTGAGACTTCGCTGAGCTTGACGTCGAACTCCCATCGAATCAGCTCGCGAATCATCGCCAATGTCCACAAGGCATAGTCGAATTTCAGTTGCAGAGGGTTCTTCGTGTGAATGATTCGCGATAGCTTGGCCATCTGCTTTGCGTCAAGTTTGGGCGGCGCACCGGGAATGGGTTTCGCTTTCAATGCCTCCTCGCCACCGTAGTGATAGGCCTCAAGCCAGCGATAGATGGTACGTCGATTGATTCCCAAACCTTGTGCTACAGCTTCCGGACTTTCCCCGGCTTCTACACGCTTCACTGCATCCTTGCGTAGACACTCTAGCGCTTCATGCGAATACTTTCGCGCGTCAACAGTCTTCTTGCATTTCATGTTGACAGTATACAGCATGAGGCTTTACTTGTGTTGTACTTAATATCAACACCTGGCGGCCGACCTGACCGAGACGATGGACCGTTGGCGCGAGAGTTTCACCGAGGTGCACGAACTCGATCTGCCGCACCTGCTGCCCGGGCTGGAGGGCTATAGTGTCGAGATCGAGCAGCGGCTGGCGCAGATCGATGGCATGCTGGCGGGGGATGCCCCACAGTCACATCCGCAGGCCTTGGAACTGGCGTTTGACCGGGATGCGGTCAACCGCCTGTCGCATTTCCACAAAGCGGCGGTCGCCCTCACGCGGTCGCGCCTGCAGGATCTCGAGCGGCTGACCCGATCCCTGTTCGAGGCGGCCAGCGATATCAAGGGCTTCGGTAAATCCGTGGCCCCGGTTCTTGGGGCCCGGGGCACACCCGATTATTTCTTGCTGGACCCCGACCGGATGATGAGTGCCGTCCGCATCATGGCGATCATGTGGCTGGCCTATCTCGGGCTGATCTTCGTGCCGGATCTACCAGCCGGGGCCGGTGTCGTAATGCTGTCTACCTCGGCGGGGATGGTCATGGCGAGCACGCCGCAGTTGTCCGTTACCTTGCTGTTCGTGCCGGCTGCCGCCAGTGTGCTGTTCGTCGGCG